>TARA_R110002110_G_scaffold203859_2_pt1 | contig 14297 bp, 10 predicted proteins | sample TARA_R110002110 | Tara Oceans TARA_R110002110 (sample SAMEA4397330) | marine metagenome | biome: Polar Biome; feature: [SRF] surface water layer (ENVO:00010504); material: water (ENVO:00002006), including particulate matter (ENVO:01000060) such as... | depth 5 m
TCGAATGGTGGTATCTGACCGCAAACCTGATGTCGGCAGACGGCACCCGATATGGTTTGCAATGGACCTTGTTCCGCACCGCGCTGGCTCCCGGCGAAGCGGCCGGCTGGCAATCGCCGCAGGTCTGGTTTGCCCATGCGGCGGTCACAACACCAAACCGCCATTTTGCCACCGAACGGTTTGCGCGCGGCGGCATCGGGCAGGCCGGCGTGACCGCGCAACCGTTCGAGGCGTGGATAGATGAATGGGCGCTCAAAGGTGCCAGTTTCGACAAGCTGAATTTGCGCGCCGGGGGCAGTGATTTTGCCTATGACATGCAGCTGGACGCGCAAGGCCCATTGGTGTTTCACGGAGACGGCGGTTTTTCTGTCAAATCAGCCGGGGGGCAGGCCAGCTATTACTATTCGCAGCCGTTCTTCAAGATCTCGGGCACATTGACCCTGCCCGGCGGTGATGTGGCTGTGACAGGGCACGCCTGGCTTGACCGCGAATGGTCCTCCCAACCCCTCTCCGATGCGCAGACCGGGTGGGATTGGTTTTCGCTGTCGTTTCTGGGCGGGGCCAAGATGATGGGCTTCCAGTTGCGCCAGACCGATGGAACAGTCTACAGCGCGTCGACCTGGATCGCAGCGGACGGGACCACAACCGCCTATCCCGACGGCGCGTTCACTGCCGCGCCACTGGACACGACAAAGACCGCAGGCCGCACCGTGCCCACCCGCTGGCGCGTCACCCTGCCTGACCGCGACGTAGACGTGACCGTCGCGGCGCTAAATCCCGACGCATGGATGGCGCTGTCCATTCCCTATTGGGAAGGGCCGGTCGACATATCCGGCAGCCACACAGGCCAGGGATATCTGGAAATGACAGGTTATGACTGATCCCGATGATCTGCGCGTTTTGCCATGCTGCGCTGTCGGGTCCGGCGTGGTCAACTTGTTGCGGGCTATGATGCGGATAATGTCCTGCCCCACCTTGGTTGTCGCCAAGGCGCAGATCAAATCGGCGCGGCACAAAGCCCAAAATTTGTGGTTATCTCCTGCCCATTGAATCAAGTCTTTTTCCTTTTCCAACATTTTAAATGATCATTGATATGAAAGTTTCGGCGGCCCCGCGCGACGACGGCCCGGAATGTCAAAGGTTGATGCGGCCAGAAGAGCCAGAGCGGGGAAATTACAGGCAAAGCGCAGTTGAAACCCTGGGAAAACCATCCACAGCTGCACTCTATATATCGGCACAATTCCAGCGCTTTGCGCCAGAAAACTGACAGCGCCACGTTCAGGGAACAAAAGCTGGCCTGCCACACCGCCACGCGCGAGGATCGCGCTGGTGCTGTCGACCACGCCCGACGGCTGGTCGCGGATAAACCGACACCCGCGCACGGGCTTTCGCATCGCTCCGGCCCCGACCCGCAGGTCTCAGGCGTGACGCATGGGTCTGTGCCGCGCGTCACCTGCCGTGGATCAGGCAGCGCCCACCGCGCGGATCACGTTGGCGCCGCGCGCCTGCACGGGGTGCATCGGGCGCGCAAGTTTCAGCTGTTTGGGAAGGCTGATGAGCACAACGGCGCATCCCTTGATCTGTTTATCCGCGATGTCGTGCACCAGATCCTGCAATGTCGTATCAATGACCGCCTGGGTTGGTTTTGACACATTCACCGCCACCGTTATGGCGGTCTGCGCAGGCACCCCCGCCGCGCCAAGGCTGCGCGCGATGTCTGCCGCGTGCCCCATCGCCATGTAAAACGCCAATGTCGTGCCAGGTGTGGCGTGGGCCTGCCAATCCGGCAGGGCGTCGCCGGGCCGGGTCTGGCCCGTGCAAAACACGACCTTGTCGGTTTCGCCGCGCTGGGTCAGCGGGCGTTGCAACTGCGCCGATGCGGCGCTGGCGGCAGTGATGCCGGGCACGACCTCAACCGGGATGCCTGCGCCATTGGCTGCGTCCAGTTCCTCGGCGGCGCGGCCAAACAACATCGGATCACCGGATTTCAGGCGCACGACCCGTTTGCCCTGTCGCGCGGCAGCCAGGGTTACATCGCAGATGCGGTCCTGGGGCCATGCGCTGGCCCCCACGACCTTGCCCACATAGACCCGTTCGGCATCGCGCCGCGCCAGTTCAAGCACATCTGGATCAACCAGCCGGTCGTAGAAAATGATATCGGCCTCTTGCAGGCGCTGCACCGCGCGCAACGTCAAAAGATCGCGCGCACCGGGGCCTGCGCCCACCAATGCGATGCTGCCCGTGGCATCATCTCGCGGCGCGCCCCCCGCCTGAATGGCGCCTTTCAACAGGCGTGCGGCGTCACGCTGGCCGCCGCGTTTGTGGGTCTCCCATGGGGTCTGGTTGAACGCCCACGCCCAAAAGGCCCGGCGCCGTTCGCGCGGGACCCGCTGGGCCACCGCCCCGCGCATCCGCCCTGCAAGGGCGGCAAAGCTGCCCAGCCCTGGATCCAGCAGTTGTTCCACTTGCGTTTTGATCGCGCGGGCCAGCACGGGGGCTGCGCCTTCGGTGCCGATGGCCACCACCACCGGGTCGCGGTCCACCAGCGACGGGGTCGTGATGTCGCAAAGGGCTGGCTGATCCACCACGTTCACAGGCACATGGGCGGCTTTGGCAATTGCGTGCAGGCAGGCATCCGTGGCCGGGCAACCCGTTGCGATGAAAACCATTGCGGCCCCTGCAAAATGGCCCGGCACAATCGGCCCCGGCACATGACGCGCCTGCCCCTGCGCGACCATGGCCTGCAGTTCATCGTCCAGCGCCCCGGCCAGAATGACAATTTCCGCATCCGTTTTGAGGATCAGCCGCGCCTTTTGTGCCGCCTGTTCCGCGCCACCCGCAATCACAACGCGGCGGCCCGTGGTCTTGATAAACATTGGAAAGCTTTTCATGCGGTCCCTCTTATGCGGCTTGGGCTGTGTTTCGGTTCGACCACAGCGTTTGTGCAACCTTGGCCGGTTGCGGCACATTCAACGTGTGCAGGGCCAAGGCTGTCGTGCTCAAAACGATGGACCGGGCAAAATCATCCCTATGATCGCCCGCCCACAATGCCGCCAGATGGGCGGGGTCCTGCGGGCCCTCGGCCAGTCGGCGCAGATCGCTGTGGGTTGCGCCAAACGTCTCGGACCACGGTGTGGCATTGCGCAGGCCAAACGCCGTGATGTCCTTGCTGGGATGGCATTCAAATTCACCACCGCCGCCTTTGATCACGCTCAGGCCCGGCTGACCCAGCAACGCACAGGCGTCCATCTGGACCTCGCGGTAGGACGGATGGAAAACGCCCTGCACACTGGCGGGTGCGGCGCAGGGATTGAGCAACCGCAAAACCGTATTGATGCAAGACCGCAGGCCCAGCACATCGCGCAAACGCAGCAGATCAAACAAGGCCGGCGACACCGCGCGCAGCGGAACATAGGCGATGCCCTGCGTCTGCAAGACCTGCTGCGCCGCAGCCTGATCAGCTGTCACCGTGATGCCCAGACGGTTGCAGCCCTGCTGCACATCCGCATGGGTGTTCTGGTGCGAATTCCAACCGTGCAGCAAAACCGGATACCCCGCTTGCGCCACCAGCTTTGCGCTCAGCAAAAACCACGGCAGACCGCGTGTGCGCCCCGCCGCATAGCTGGGCCAGTCAAGCACAGGATGAACACCCGTCCAATCCATGCTTTGCCGTGCGGCCTGGACAAATCCGGCCAGTTCCTGCGCGGTTTCGCCCTTCATCCGCAGCAACATCAGCAGCGCGCCTGTGGCCTCGGGCGCGGCGTCGCCGTTCAGGATCAGGGTCATCGCCTCGAACGCTTCGGACAGGGTCAGCGCGCGCGACCGGCCCGGACCCCGCCCCAGGATTCTGACATACGGCGCGAGGGTCATTCCGCAGCCTCCCGTGCAGGTGCGGTGGTCAGCAGCGCGGCCAGTTCGGGCCGACACGAGCCGCAGTTGGTGCCCGCCTGCAGCGCATCGCCGATCTGCGCGACGTTCACCAACCCCTGGCTTTCCACCGCAGACAGGATCGTGTTCAGCCCGACACCAAAACACGCGCAGATCGTCGGGCCGGGATCGGGTTGATCCGCCGGCGCACGGCCCGTGATCGCGGCCAGCGGAAGGGCCGCCAGATAATCGCGCATGACCGCCAACGGTCTGGCAGAGACAAACAGCGCCGCCTCGACCCCCGCATCGCTGACAAAAGCGGCACGAAAGTTGCCTGCGCCGACGTCTTCGACGGTCTGAACCGCCGTGTCGGGCAGGCCGAACATGGCGCGCGCCGCGGCTTCCCAGCTTTGCGGGGTGCCAAGGCCGGCCAACTCACACCGATATCCCATCTCCGTTCGCGATGCCGCCCAATAGCTGCAGTCCGCCGCAATCGGGTTGCGCGACACAGCAAAGCCATACCAATCAGCGTGGTAGGGCGTGATGGCAACAGCGGCTGCTTTGCTTTCGGGTTGCCCCGACACCGGATCAACCACACCGGGCACCAGCACATCAATGCGCCCGCATGGCGCCGTTTCGCCCGTCCAGTGGATCGGGGCAAACACCTGACCCGGCGACACCCGGTCGGTGATCAACGCGCGCAAGATCGCGCGGCCCGTGGTATTTTGGACCTGAACAAGATCCGCAGGGCTGATCCCCATCGCCGCAGCATCGCGCGGGTGGATTTCAGCAAATGGTTCAGCCAGATGCGCCGACAGACGTGCGGATTTTCCCGTGCGCGTCATCGTGTGCCATTGGTCGCGCGTGCGCCCGGTGTTCAGCCGAAAAGGATGATCCGGCGTGATCTGTGAAACAGGCGCACGCGGGGTCAGCGCCAGCATCCGGGCCTTTTTATTGGGTGTAAAAAAGCCGCCTTGGGCAAAAAACCGCCCGCCTTTGCGTGCGGCAAAGGGCCAGCGAAACGGGGCCAGATCATCATAATCAAGCTCGGACATATCCGCCTTGCCCGAAATGTCAAAGTCGCGGCCAAGGCCCCCTGCGATCCCGGAAAGGGCAGCGTGTTCGCGGAAAATCTGCGCGGGGTTGTCATAGTCAAATGCCGTTTTCCACCCCATGCGGCGGCCCACCTCGGCCAGAATGGCCCAATCGGGCCGGGCCAGCGCGGGCGGCGGCAGCACCGCGCGCTGGCGGCTGATCGTTCGGTCCGAATTGGTGACAGTGCCGTCTTTTTCGGCCCAGGCGGTGGCAGGCAACACCACATCGGCCAGCCGCGCGGTATCTGTCTGGCCCGTTACGTCCGACACAACCGTAAAGGCGCAACCGGCGATGGCATCTGAAACGGCATCGGCGTCGGGCATGGAAACGGCCGGATTGGTGTGGATGATCCACAGCGCCTTGATGTCACCGCGCCCGACGGCCCGGAACATGTCCACCGCCTTGAGCCCCGGTGCATTCGGCATCTGCGGCGCATCCCAGAACAGTTGAACCGCGTGACGGTGGGCTGCGTTTTCCAGATCAAGATGGCAGGCCAGCATGTTGGCCAGCCCCCCGACTTCACGACCGCCCATGGCGTTCGGCTGCCCGGTGACTGAAAACGGCCCTGCGCCCGGTTGCCCGATCCGCCCGGTTGCAAGATGGCAATTCAGGATCGCGTTCACCTTGTCACTGCCCGAACTGGATTGGTTCACACCCTGGCTAAAGACAGTCACCACCTTTTTGTGCCCCACCCAGAGGGCGACAAATTCTGCGATCTCGGTCTTTGACAAACCGGTAAGCGTTACGTCACTGGCGCGTGCAGCGGCCAGCGCATCTTCGTATCCATCGACGTGGGCCGCAACATAGGCGGCGTCAGCGGCGCCTTGATCGTCGATCTGCGTCAGCAAATGATTGAACAGGGCCACGTCCGCGCCCGGCGCGATTGCCAGATGCAGGTCCGCACCGTCACAGGTTGCCGTGCGGCGCGGGTCGATCACGATGATCTTCATCTGCGGTCGGCGTTCCCTGGCCGCCAGAATGCGCTGGTACAACACCGGGTGGCACCACGCCAGGTTCGACCCCGTCAAAACAATCACATCGGCCAGTTCAAGGTCTTCGTAGGTGCCGGGGACCGTGTCACTGCCAAACGCGCGTTTTTGCCCCGCCACGGTCGAGGCCATGCACAGGCGCGAATTTGTGTCGATGTTGGCCGTGCCCATAAAGCCCTTGGCCAGCTTGTTGGCGACATAGTAATCTTCGCTCAGCAACTGCCCCGACACATAAAGCGCAACACTGTCTGGCCCGTGGTCTGCAATGGTCTGCGAAAACCGGTCTGCGACCAGTTGCAACGCGCTGTCCCAATCGGCCTTTTGGCCGTTGACCACAGGCGCCTTCAGCCGCCCCCCCAGCCCGACAGTTTCGCCCAAAGCCAACCCTTTGGAACACAAACGCCCCTTGTTGGCCGGGTGATCGGGATCGCCCTGCACCTGCACACCGCCCGCGCCAGTGGGGCGCAGCAGCACACCACAGCCAACACCGCAATATGGACAGGTTGAGCGCGTCTGTGGCAGATGCGAGCCGTCCATCACGCAGCATCCCGGCGGCGCACGGCCTGCGCATCCAGCATCAAGCGCCCCGCAAGTACACGCAGTGGATAGGTGTCGATATGCCCCTCATCCGCGCCCTGTGCCGCCCCGGTCTCCAGTGAAAAGACCCAGTTGTGCAGCGGGCAGGTCACCTGATGGCCGTGCACGATCCCTTCGCTCAGCGGGCCGCCCTTGTGGGGGCAGCGGTCTGACGTGGCAAAAACCTCGTCCGGGCCGGTTCTGAACAAAGCGACACATCCAGCCGCCGTTTTGATCATCCGCGCACCGCGCAGGGGGATGTCGTCAATGTGGCCTACGTCGATCCAGTTCATTCTGCTGCCTCCAATGTGAAATCCGCAAGGGGTTGGTATGTCTCCGCCTTGGCGGCGTGTTCGGCCCAGGGGTCCTTGCGGTAGACCGATTGGGACACTTCAAAGCGGTCGATCAATGCGGCGCGCTGTTCCAGATCGTCGACCACCTGCGCCTTGACCCAATCAAGGCCCACCTTGGCGACCCATTTGTAACCGCGATCCAGGTATTTTGCGTTTTCGCGGTAGATCTGGATGTACGCGGTTGTCACCGCTATCGCCTCCTGCTCGGTGGCGACCTTGGCCAACAGTTCGGTTTCGCGGACATCCATGCCCGCCGCCCCGGCGACCGAAACCTCGAACCCTGAATCGACGCAGATGATGCCGACGTCCTTGCAGGTGGATTCAGCGCAGTTGCGCGGACAGCCCGACACACCCAGCTTGACCTTGTGCGGCGTCCATGACCCCCACAACAGCTTTTCCAGCTTGATCCCAAGCCCGGTGGAATCCTGCGTGCCAAAGCGGCAGTGATCCTTGCCCACGCAGGTTTTCACCGTGCGCAGCCCCTTGGAATAAGCGTGCCCCGATACCATCCCGGCCTGGTTCAGATCATACCACATCGCGGGCAGGTCTTCCTTGCGCACACCCAGCAGATCAATGCGCTGGCCGCCTGTCACCTTGACCGTCGGCACCTTGTATTTATCCGCCGCATCGGCGATGGCGCGCAATTCGTCCGGGGTGGTGATCCCGCCCCACATGCGCGGCACCACGCTGTATGTGCCGTCCTTTTGAATGTTGGCATGGTTGCGTTCGTTCACAAAACGGCTTTGCGGATCGTCTTGATACTCCAACGGCCAATCGGCAAGCAGGTAATAGTTGATGGCGGGGCGGCAGACGTGACAACCATTCGGGGTTTTCCACCCCAGCTGTTGCCAGACCGCATCCTGGGATTTGAGCGCTTGGGATTTGATCAGGCGGCGCACGTCTTCGTGGGTCAGATCCGTGCAGCCGCAAACGGACGCAGCAGCAGGCATCTGAAATGCATCGCCCAGCGTGACGGACAACACCTGTTCGACCAATCCCGTGCAGGTGCCGCAGGATCCGCTTGCCTTTGTCTGGGCGCGCACATCGGCCAAGGTGGTTGCGCCCGCTTCGATGGCCTGAACAATCCGGCCTTTACACACGCCGTTGCAGCCGCAGATTTCTGCGTCAGCCGGCAAGGCTGCAACGGCCTGCATCGGGTCCACTGAGGCCCCCTGAAGGTTGGGTCCAAAGATCAGCGTGTCACGCATGTCGGCAATGTCGGTTTGGTCCCGGATCAGACCGAAAAACCAATTGCTGTCAGTGGTGTCACCATAAAAGACGGCCCCGACAATCACGTTGTCCGCAATCACCAGCCGCTTGTAGACGCCGCGCGCAGGGTCACGAAACACGATGTCTTCGCGGTCCTGCGCCTCGGCAAAATCACCGGCGCTGAACAAATCGCATCCCGTGACCTTCAACTTTGTCGACAGGCTTTTTTGCACAAAGGCAGCGCTTTGGCCCAGCAGCGTCTGCGCGGCGACCTTTGCCTGATCATAAAGCGGGGCGACCAGACCAAAGATGGCCCCGTCGTGTTCAACACATTCGCCCACCGCCAGGATGTCAGCGTCAGATGTGACCATCTGGTCATCCACATGAATGCCGCGGCCCACGGCCAGCCCGGTTTGCTGGGCCAGCGCCACGTTGGGCCGAATGCCCACCGCCATCACCAGCAGATCACAGGGCAGTTCGGTGCCATCGTCCAGCAGCAGCGCTTTGACATGGCCGTTTTCGCCAAGTATCTCTTGCGAATTGGCAGCGCATCTGACGGTAATTCCTTTGTCTGTCAGCGCTTTGCGCAGCAGATACCCTGCGGCCTCGTCCAACTGACGCTCCATCAGGTGGCCCATGATATGCACCACTGTCACATCGACGCCGCGCGCGGCCATGCCTGCGGCGGCCTCCAGCCCCAACAGGCCACCACCGATGACGACAGCCTTGTGTCCTGCCCCCAGACCCATCATCCGTTCGGTGTCTTCAAGGTCGCGGTAGGCAATCACACCTTTCAGATCATGGCCCGGCAGCGGGATCATAAACGGGGTCGATCCAGTGCCGAACACCAGTTTGTCATAAGGCACCACATCGCCGTTTTGTGCCGTTACTGTTTTCGCGCTTGTGTCGATGCCCGCGATCGTTTCACCAAACCGGCAGGTCACGCCCTGTGCGGCATACCAATCAGCGTCATGGGTGACGATTTCTGCATATGTTTTGTCGCCCGCCAAAACCGGTGACAACATGATGCGGTTATAGTTGCCGCGCGGTTCGGCGTTGAACAAAGTGATGTCAAAGGCGCCCGGCGCCTCTTCGACCAGATGTTCCAACACCCTGCCAGAGGCCATACCGGCCCCGATGATAACAAGTTTTTGTGTCATGCCCGGCACCTCCAAAATGGTGTTTCGGCCGCTTTCCGCGCCGCAATTGTTTCTACGTCAGGATCGGCTGCGACTTTGGTCTCCGGCGACAGCGTGCCGCCGACGCTGTGCGTGATCGGAACCACCCTGGCCAAACTCTCCTGCTCCGGCGTGATGCTCTTGTCGTCCATGTGACTTACTCCGCTGCAATGGCTTTGGTGTTTGTTTTCGGCTTGGCGCCGTGCTCGTACTCCTCAAGAAAATCAAGCACCTCTTGGCGGTAGCTGTAGTAATCTGGATGTTCCAACAACGCCTTGCGGGTGCGCGGACGGGGCAGTTTGACATCCGTGATCTTGCCGATGGTTGCCTGCGGTCCGTTGGTCATCATCACCACGCGGTCGGCCAGCAAAATCGCCTCGTCCACGTCATGGGTCACGCAGATCGCCGTCACCTTGGTGCGCGACCAGACCTCCATCAGAACCTCTTGCAGTTCCCAGCGGGTCAGGCTGTCAAGCATCCCGAACGGTTCATCCAGCAGCAGCAGTTTGGGCGACAGCGCAAAGGCCCGCGCGATGCCCACGCGTTGCTTCATGCCGTTGGAAAGGCTTGCCGCCTGCTTGTCCATGCTGTCGGCCAGACCGACCCGTTCAAGATAATATTCAACCACATCCTGACGTTCCTCGCGCGAGGCGCGCGGATAAACCTTGTCAACGCCGATGGCGACGTTTTGCTTGGCCGTCAGCCAGGGAAACAGGTTGGGTGACTGAAACACAACCGCGCGTTCGGGGTCTGCGCCTTCGACGTTCCAGCCATCAAGCCGGATCGCGCCCTTGGAAATCGGGTTCAGCCCCGCGGCCATGGTCAGAACGGTGGACTTTCCGCAGCCGGAGTGACCAATCAGCGAGATGAACTCGCCCTTGTTGACCTTCATGTCAAAGTTTTCAACGACGGTCAGCGGCCCCTTTGGCGTGGGATAAACCTTGTGCAACTGGGAGAAGTTGAGGAACCGCTCTTCCAGACCGCTTTTCTGCGCGTCTTTGACGGCCGCCGGCACACCGTGAATCGGGGTAACGTTTGGCAGGGTGCGGGTTTCTTCGACCTTGGCCTCAATGCCCACATCCATCAGGTATTTGGTGATCGCCGCGCGCAGGGTCTTGAAACCCTCGTGGGTGTTCATTTCTGTCCGGTCACGCGGGCGCGGGATGTCGATGGTGAAAGGGTCCGCAAGGGTGCCATCGGGGTTCAGAACGACAACCCGGTCGGCCATCAGGATCGCCTCGTCCACGTCATTGGTGATCAGGATGCAGGTCTTTTTGTCCTGCTCCCAGATCTCAAGGATTTCATCGGCAAGATTGGCGCGTGTCAGCGCGTCAAGCGCGGACAGGGGTTCATCCAGCAGCAACAGTTCAGGATCAAGTGCCAGAGCGCGCGCCACAGATACCCGCTGGCGCATCCCGCCAGACAATTCCGCCGGGCGCCGCGCAGAGGCATGGGACAGGCCAACCATGTCGATGTAATGATCTGCCTTGGCCGATTTTTCAGCGCGCGACAGCTTGGAAAACACCGATTCCACCGCCAGCATGATGTTGCCCTTGACCGTCAGCCACGGCATCAGCGAATAGCTTTGAAACACCAGCCCACGTTCCGGGCCGGGGCCGGTCACCGGGGCCCCTTTGAATGTGACTGTGCCGCTGTCGGGGGTATCCAGACCGGCGATCATATTGATCAGGGTTGTTTTACCGGTGCCCGAGAACCCCAGAATGGCCACAAATTCGCCCTGCGCCACATCCAGCGAGATATCCGAGAGGATTTCGGTGCGGCTTTCGCCCTGGCCAAATCCCCTGCACAGGTGGTCGATTTTCAGAATGCTCATATCGCTCACCGGTTGTTTGAAAAGGTGAAAAGGGATTGCAGCGCGTACATCACACGGTCCAGCAGGAACCCGATGATGCCGATGGTCAGCACGGCCACGATGATCTTGGCCAGCGATTGTGACGATCCGTTCTGGAATTCATCCCAGACAAATTTTCCCAGACCGGGGTTCTGCGCCAGCATTTCCGCCGCAATCAAGACCATCCAGCCCACACCCAGCGACAGGCGCAGGCCGGTAAAGATCAACGGCAGGGCCGAGGGCAGCACCAGCTTTGTAATCTTGGTGTAGGTGTTCATTTTCAGAACCCGGCTGACGCTGACCAGATCCTTGTCGATGCTGGCCACACCCAGGGCCGTGTTGATCAACGTGGGCCACAGCGAACACAGCGTCACCGTGATCGCCGACACCAGAAAGGATTTGGCGAACAGCCCGTCATTGGTGACATAGACGGCAGACACCACCATTGTCACAATCGGCAGCCATGCTAGGGGCGACACCGGTTTGAAAATCTGGATCAGCGGGTTCAGCGCCGCATTGGCGATGGGCGACAGCCCCGCCATGATCCCCAGCGGGATCGCCACAGCAGAGGCAATCAGGAACCCGAAAAACACCGTGCCGATCGAGGTCCATATCTGGTCGTAATACGAAGGCGCGCCGGTATAGCCGATGGATTTGACCTCATCCGGGCGGCCCGCCTCAATCAGACGCTGGTTGCGCTGCGCCACCCGCTCCATGAACACGGCCTCGCGTTCAGCCTTGCGGGCGGCATCGTTGTGCAGGTTCACCGCTTCGGTCCAGACGGCAGCGGGGCCGGGGATCGCACCCAGTGATGTCTGCACCTTGGGCGCCATTGTGGCCCACAGCAGCATAAACGCCAGAATGGCCAGCAGCGGCACAACCAGCAGACGCCAGATTTCTTTGATCTGGCCTTTGGGGTTGTCACCGGCAGCGGCGCGCAACAGTGGCGTGATCCACGTCAGGCCAATCACGCTGAACCATTTGTCTGCGGTTGTGATGCGCGAGAAAAGGCGCGCTTTGCGGGCGGCGCGGGTCTGTGCGACTTGGAAATCTGGATCGACGGTGGTCATTGCGGAATGCTCCGATCTGGGCAGAAAATATGCAAAGGACGGGCCGCGCGGCCAATGGCGGCGCGGCCCTGCGGGTTAGTTCACAACTTTGTCGCCAACGACGGTCTGATCGCCCTTGAGGCCAATGGTCAGGCTGTCGAGGTAGGCGTTGGGCGTGCGGCCGTCATAGACAACGCCGTCAATGATATCGCCCTCGGACAATGCCGGACGGTAGCCATCTGTATCCCAGGGGAAATCCGCTTCGTTTGCCATGCCGCTGTCCACCAGGGACCGTGCGGCAGCCAGATAGATGTCAGGGCGGTAAACGCTTTTGGCAACGTCATCATACCACGCATCGGTCTGGCCTTCGGCGATCTGACCCCAGCGGCGCATCTGCGTCAGATACCAGACCGCATCGGAATAATAGGGGTATGTGGCGTTGTAGCGAAAGAACACATTGAAATCAGGCACTTCGCGTACGTCACCTTTTTCGTATTCAAACGTTCCGGTCATGGAGGCCGCGATCACATCCGCATCCGCGCCCACATATTCGGGCCGGCTCAGCATCTCGACCGCCTCAAGCCGGTTGGCGTTGTCGTTTTCATCCAGCCAGATGGCCGCCCGGATCAGCGCGCGCACAACCGCCTCGGTGGTGTTGGGATTCTCTTCGACAAAGCTTTCGGTCATGCCGAACACTTTTTCAGGATTGTTCTTCCAGATTTCATAGTCGGTGATGACCGGCACGCCGATGCCCATGGCGACCGCCTGCTGGTTCCACGGCTCGCCCACGCAGTACCCGTTGATGGTGCCTGCCTCCAATGTTGCCGGCATCTGGGGCGGAGGCGTCACAGACAGGAACGCCTGCGCGTCGATCTGGCCGGTTGTGTTGTCAGGGCTGTAAAGACCGGGGTGAATACCACCCGATGCCAACCAATAACGCAGTTCGTAGTTGTGGGTGGACACCGGGAACACCATGCCCATGTTGAACGGTTCGCCACGCGCGGCAAAATCGTCAATGACCGGCTTGAGCGCCTGGGCACTGATCGGATGCTCTGGCAGGCCGTCGGTCCGGCTTGGGATATGCGGGCGCATCATGTCCCACACTTCGTTGGAAACCGTGATGCCGTTGCCGTTCAGGTCCATGGAAAAGGGCGTGACGATGTTGGCCTGTGTGCCATAGCCGATGGTCGCGGCGATGGGCTGACCGGCCAGCATGTGCGCGCCTTCGAGGGTGCCGTCAATGACGCCGTCCAGCAGCACTTTCCAGTTTGCCTGTGCCTCCAGCGTGACAAACAGACCTTCATCCAGAAAATAGCCCTGTTCATAGGCCACAGCCAGCGGGGCCATGTCGGTCAGCTTGATAAAGCCAAATGTCAGTTCGTCAATTTCCAGCGACTGGGCCCAGCCGGGCGTGCTCAGCGCGGTTGTTACCGCAAGAGACAGGAGGAGTTTTTGCATGAAAGTGTCCTTGTTTGAGAAGTCCGAGGGAGGCCGGACAAACGAAAAAAACCGCTTCGATCCAGTACGAATAACGCACAGGTTCGAGCGGCTTTGCTCACGGGTCCCGATCATTGGGGGTAATCCACAACAGACATCGTTGTCTGTCTTGAGTTTTTTAAACTACGTCAGGTTGCGGCATGGCAACCGCAACTGTCCCGATTTTGTCATATTTTTGCTGCACTGCCGCAATCGCGCGGGAATCTGCCCAAATAACGATCACTGAGGCAGATCAGGATCAAAAACGCGGCGATCAAAGAACTGATTGTGAGACAAGGTGAGTCGCCCCAACGCCGATGCAACGGATGTTTCCACATCCAGCGCACCTTCGACCTTGGAAGACGCGCCCGGCACATCCATGCCCGACCCCTGCAAGGCCGCGCGGTACATGTCAGAGCGAAACACGCTGCGCGCGGCGCGCACGGCGGTGTCTCTTTCCAATCCGGTGCGGCGCGCCAGTTGCAGGCCAATCCATTCCGCCTGCGATTGCCAGGGAAATGTGGCCGCCCCTTTGTGAAATTCAACAAACGACCGGACGCTGCGCTGTTCGCCCTGCGGCGAAATCAGCAATTTGCCCGTCAGTCCCCGGTCAAGCAATTCCCCCGGCAGGTTGAGGAAATCAGGGCGCGCCA
>TARA_R110002110_G_scaffold410010_1_pt1 | contig 14293 bp, 14 predicted proteins | sample TARA_R110002110 | Tara Oceans TARA_R110002110 (sample SAMEA4397330) | marine metagenome | biome: Polar Biome; feature: [SRF] surface water layer (ENVO:00010504); material: water (ENVO:00002006), including particulate matter (ENVO:01000060) such as... | depth 5 m
TTATGCCGCTTAAACAAGGTACGTTTAATTACCGTCAGGTTAATAACAATAATATATATATGAAGTTTTTCATTTTATTCCTTTTAATTTAAAATATAAATCCTAGTGTAAAACCAACCCCTCTTAAATCGACAATCCGATCTGACTCTGTATAATTTTGATTTGTAAGTGAAAGCCCCTTAAAGCTTGCATTGATACTAAAAACCATTGCAATATTTTCTGATGCAAAGAATTTGTATCCTACACCTGTTTCTAACATATAACCTTTTTCAAACTCATTACTCAATTTCAATAGTGTTCCTAGGTCAAGAAAAGCGAATGAAGTATTTTTACCATCTACAAAGTACCCTCTTATGTCTATAAATAGAGGGGCAGTGTTGAAGTTTGGGTTGTGATAACCATCTAATCCTATTCCCGCACCAAGTGACCAATGAGGTGATAAAAAATATCCGAAAATAGTTTTCAAACTATATACTTGGGAATTATCTGTATCTAAATCTGTCCTAAATAATCCTTGTCCTTCTCTAAATTCTTCCAATTCAGCTGAGTTTAGACTTATATAAGTGAACTTGGTTATGTTAAAGAATTCTTCATTTTTGAATTCATCTTCTTGTTGCCCGTTAGCAATCATAGAACAACCCAAACAAATAGTAATGATGTAAAAAATCTTCATTTATATATATTTTTATTTAAAAAGAGAAGTTAGGCGTAGATTTGTTTGACTGGTGTATTCAGCAACCCATATTGCCAAAAAATAAAATAAAAATGCTACTCCCAGGTAATCTATAAGTTTTGTGGTAGCAAGTTGCCATGTGGTTATTTCAATTCCATACCACATATCACCGAGGGACGAAATCAAAAATGAAGAGACTATTATATGAACAGATAGCACCGCAAAAACTGTTGCTAAAAATAATGGAATCCGAATGCTGAGCTTTCTTGAAATTCCTTCAAGTTTGGAATGGATAAAAAAGATTAAGTATGAAAAGGGGATAAAATTTATCCAAAAGATTTTAAATAGAAGTACTTCACTTAAGTAAAATCTACTATTGTTGACTGTAGAGAAAAGATAATCCTGAAAGATGAAACTAATTGTTACAAGCAAAGCTACTAAAGCAAAGAAATGGTTTGCCTTATGCTTATTTAAGCTAAACCATTTGGGTACGATTGTAGTGATATGTTTTGGAATTAGCTTTCTCATCATTCTTAGAGTACTAATTCAAAAGCGACAAAACAAGATGATTGTTTTATACCGGTGCTGTAAAAAATTAAGCTTGATTATCAATCAGTAATAAATTCGAACAACAATTCTTCTATTTAAGGCTCTGTTTTCGGCTATATCATTGCCTTGTTCATCCACATGAGGAACAAGGGGTTTTGTATCTGCGTAACCGGAAGCTTTTATTCTCTCCGGTTCAATGCCTTCCTTAATAAAATACTTTACTACTTCTGAAGCTCTAGCTACAGACAGTTCCCAATTTGAAGGATAAATTGGTGTGTTTATTGGAACATTATCGGTATGGCCTTCCACATCAACTTTAAATTTGTAGTATCCCAACTCGTTCATAGCAAGAGTAACTTTATCAATTATTCTCTGACCTGTTGGCAATAAATTTGCTTCTCCCGATTCGTAAAATGAACTACTGTTAAAGAATAATTTTATTCCTTCTCTGCCTAGAGTAATATCTACTAAACCGGCTTCTCTTTCTGAAGCTAATTGCTCCTCAAGATCTTTTTTAACCTCGGCAAGAGGTGTTTCAACATTTTCTTGTTTACTAATCTCAGATCGCAAACCTTGTTTCATCTGCTCCCAAAGGTTTAAATCAACGTATGAAACAGAAATTAAAACAGCGAAGAAAGCAAGTAATAAAGTGATCATATCGCTATATGTAAGAAGCCAATCCTGATCTTCAGAGTGTGAATCTAAGTCTGTATTTCTATATTGATTTGACCCGTTTCTCAAAATAAAGTCCTATTCCTCTTTACCTTTATCAGCTTTAAAGTTTCTTCTTAAATAAGTTTTTAGCTTATCATGAATGTAAAAACTAGATTTTTTGGAGTTAATCAACAGCACCCCTTCCAGCATAAAATATTCTCTATACCTGTTCATTTGAGCAATATTTTTCAACTTTTCAGAAACCGGATAGAAAATAAATCTAGCTAATGAAATTCCGTATAACGTTGTAATTAAAGCAGCCGCAAGTCCGGGACCCATGCCTGATGGATTTTCCAATTGACCCAGCATTACAATCAAACCAAAAAGTGTTCCAAACATCCCAAACGAAGGAGCAGCCCCACCCATTGCTCTTAAAACATCAACCACTACCATCTGTCGATAATAATGTTCTTCAATATTGACCGAAGCAAACTCCTTTATTTCATCGTTGCTGTAGTTAGTATTTATTAAAGAGAAAAAATAGCCGGTTACATCATCTTTGCTGTCTTCTTCAAGACTACCCAACGCTTTGATTCGGTTTGTTTTTACCTGATCACTCCATTCTAAAATGTCTTTTAGATCAGTCTGGAGCTTTTTATTTGAAACTTTTGATTGACTAAAAATATAGACTGTACTTAGTAATGCCTGGCCAACATACTGAGGTCTATAAGTGATAAATACAGCATTTAATACCCCTCCAAGAACAATAAATAAACTAGGTATATTTAAAAACTGGTATTCGCTTAGTGCAGGGATTGAATTGATATATCCGGTCGCACCGGTTATTTCGGTAATTCCAAAAACGAGTATTCCAACACTTACAATTACTCCTAAAATATTTGTTAACGATAGCCTCATTGTTCCGGTCCTCCTTTGATATCTTTGATGATATCTTCTAGTTCAGGTATATTTGGAATTAAAATATTGGGGTTTAATTGAACAGCTTTATTCCAGTTTTCTCTTGTGGCAGATTTTCGATTTAACATAAAATAGATTGTTCCCTTTAAGCCATATGCATCTGCTGTTTCTTGTATTCTAAGAGACTCATTTATTTTTATAAGAGCCTCATTATACTCCCCTAGATAGAATAGATCCTGAGCTTGTCTGAAAGCTGCTAAGAGCGCTTGAATATCTGTGGCTCTTTTTTTGATCAAGGTTGAATCGGCAATGATGATTGTATCTTTTTCTGCCGGACTCATACCTTTAAAATCCAAGAAAAAATTCTCTTTATTAGGATTCAGACTTAATACTAGATCTGTATTTCTATTCTTATATGTAATTTTAATTGAGTTTACAGCCTCTTCATTAGCTTTTTCCGTATTCTTAGTATTGCTCCCTGTTACCGGAGTGGCAGGTGTTTCTACTTCACCATTCTGTTGCCCATTAGTAGCTTGCTGGCTAGTTGTACAACCAGCCATTAAAACGGAAACACCTATAAAGAATAAGTACTTCTTAAAACCTAAAAACATACTGTAATCCATAGCTCAGTTTATTATAGGTTATACTTTTATTTTCATCCTTTTCTCTTAGCTCATCTCCCGAAATGATATTTCTAGCGTACATTGCTATAGAAATAGACCGGGTAAAGTTAAATTGCAAACCTGGAGATACTGTAAAAATACTTCCTTGGTATTTACTTAAAGCAAAACGAACATCTGCTTCTAATGTCAATAGTAGTCTGTTTGCATTTATTGATTCCTTCTTTTCACCCAAGCCATAGTGAAATACAGTGCCAATATTTATCAAAGTAGCATTGTAAAGGCTATCATCTACTCCTTTTAATAGATTCACTCCAAATTTCAATCCCAAGTACCCTGAATTTTCTAAGTCAATTGGTTGTCTAAAAAGTAGATTTGCGTTATAACTAAGAATTTGTTGTTCAGCATCTGTGGTTGTGCTATCTATTGTAAAACTGCTTCCCGTTAATGTCTCAACACCAAAGCTTAAAAAAGTTAATTTACCTTTATCCTTTTCTTCTTTAGGGAATATAGGATTTGAAACCAATCCCTTAACCCAAACAACTTCCTGAGATTCTGGGCGGATCATTTTGAACGTTAGAGCATATCCTTCTATCGGTCTTGCTTGAATCGTAATTTCAATCAATCCTTGGATACTATATTTAGCTGCGGTTTCCGTTAATAACTCAGTATTAGATTCAGCTAGGCTTCGTCCTTTTAAGTTAGAAATTTGAATAGTCGAATCCCTTCCAAAAACTTTTAATTCATCCGTTGGCTCGAGTTCTCTTGGAGACAAGATAGTGAGAGCACCAAAATTTCTAAATGTACTTTCAATTCTTGCAGTAATATAGTTTAAGTCTTCATTGCTCAATAAATTCTTGTTGTAGTTCAATCGATATATAGCAACACGCTTCACATCGCTGGGTATGTCACTCATAGATTGTTCTAATTGACTAATTACTTTCTCTATAAGTAATGCTTGAGACTGATTGACTTGGGCTAATGAAGATTTTAGACCTAGCAGAAGGATCAATGCTATTAAATAAGTTACTTTAGCAAAACTCATCAAACTAGCCTCTAGATTTAATAAGATTTCGAATAAGAAAAAGAATTTTCTTTCTAGACTCTTCTACCTCAAGGGATGTTACTTCCTGAAGATTACTTAGTTCACTTTCAATAAGTTCTCTTTCCCTTTTTGGGCGAACACTGAGAACTTTCTGTTTGATTGGTTCAGGAGCTTTGTAAAGTGCTCTGATAATTTGATCTGTGGTTGATTCTTCTAAAGCCGATTGAAGAATTTCATCCTCTATGCTAGGTAGATCTTCAAATGCCACAAAGTATTTTCGAATCTTTTTAGCAAGTTTTAGATCTTTCTCTGCAATTGAGTTTACAAATGGCTGTTGATCTTGAATCGGTAAACTATCAATAGTATTCAAAATACTTTCGATTCCATCTGCAGCAACATACTTCATGTCAGATACTGAGAGTGCTTTAGAAGAAAAATGAGCTGCTACTTTCTTATATATAGAAATAGGAATATTAGCAATCTTACCCATTTTAAGAACAATAGGAATTCGTTTTTCTTCCTCAATCTTTTGTAGCACATAACTAGATCTTTCACCGGGCAGTTGGGCTAATAAAATGGCTATCATATCATCCGATTCACTCCTTATCAGGTGAAGTAATTGCTGATCAGTTAGTTGTTTTAGAAATTCAAACAGATGATTTTCGGAATCTCCTTCTTTTTTAGAAGCTTTTAACGCTAATAATTTTTTCTTGAATTCGGATACTTCCTCAGCTTTTTCCTTTACAGGAATAGTTTCAATATTTGTTAACCCATAAAGGATCAATTCATGGCTCATTTCTGATAAATATGGCTGTAAAACGTCTATGAGCTTTGGATCTGTACTAAATATCGCTCTTACTGCTTTAACCAACCCTTCGTCTTCATCCTCTTCCATCCAGCTTTCAACAAGCCCCGCTACAACTTCAGGCCTGCTAACAGTTCTATTAATGATAAACATTTTCTCTTCCTCAAATTTTGCTTGCTTATCACTTTTAAATTCTCTCAACTCATCACTAGGTCTTTTGGCCTTCAATCCTTCCTGTATCGCTTTAATCTCTTCACTTAGTCCATCTAGTTCAGAAGAATTATCTCCCTTTGGGTTTCTAAGAAGTAACCAAACAATAGCACCCAACAAGAGAATAACAAGACCTACAATAACATAAAGTAGATCTTTTGGGTTATTCCAATCTAGCCCTAAAAATTTATTTTTTCCCAGTGTAGCTTCTTTATTCGATGTAAGAGGCTCTATAAATGCAGTATCTGCCTTCGCTGTAGTTGATTTTTTGGGTGATACTTTTGGTCTATTCTTATTCGGGAATATTTTTCTTTCAACTGTTACTATATCCCCTCTAAAACGATCTGCATTAGTAACCATACTCGTAGCTTCTCTAATAAATTCTTCATCAGATTCCGTATATGAAGTATCTATAAGCACTTTTATTACCAACCGGCTTAATCTAAAACTTGAATTAAACCCTGTGACCTTTAAGCTGTCTTCGCCTGTTCTTGTGGCTTTTAACCCGGGCGGTATTACAGGTAATCCCGGTAAGTTTTCGATTTGTAGAGGCGGTAATTCCTCAACTATTTCATATCCGCTTGCTACCATTACTCGTTCTACTGTAGCCTGAACATCTACTAAAAAAGTACCATTAATGTAATATTCAGATAAAGCATTCTCTAATACGATCTCATAGTAACGTTCATATTTACTTGCTTCTGAGTATTGGTCAGGAACATTAGAAGTGTTATTGGGTATTTGTGCAACCGCTGAAATTGCGAATTGTACCCAAAAAATGTAAATGATTAAATACTTAATTTTCATCACTTATTATCCCCATTCTTGTAGATGATATAATAGTTTTCCACACTATGATTAAAAACCCGTGTTGTAAAATTTAGTTTAACTATAATATTATTTATCGACTTAAGCTAATTATTTTTTATTTTTATAATAATATAGCATAGTTATCCACATCCTAATGTGGTTCAAAATTTGGTCTATATAAAAAAAAGCCTTCTCCATAATTATGAGCAAGGCTTTTAATTTATTTACGATAAAAGTTTAGGGGAATTAAGCTTCTGCTTTCGTCCGCTTTCTCTAAGTCTCAGTTTATAAGTTAATTATACTAATCAACGTTATAATTAAGAAAATAAAAACACCCGTTAGCTGAAAAACAAATTCTGCTTTATCTGGTTTTTTATTCTTTTGAGACTTAGAATACAGATAAATAGCTATTGGTGTAAATATGATATTACAAATTATTAGAATTATACCTTTAAGTTTTTCTTCATTCACCAGCATAAGTTAAGGCTACTACAAAAATAATTTATAGTAGTATACCCTTAGAGAAATTCTGAACTATACTATACTTTTTTTAGCTTATTCATTATTTTACACACTTTTTGGGACAGTACCAATTGGGAGATACGGCGGAGAATCACAAGCACTGGTGTCTATAGGTGCTATCTATTATTATATGGGGGATTACAGCAAGGAGAAAAAATTGGCTACAAAGAGTTCAGCTGGTGTAGCCTTTTGAGTGCTTATCGGTTTGGTGGGCGCAAACCGGTTTGTTGAAGGAAAGCCGATCCAATTTGGAAATAATTTATGAAAACAATGTTATATTCATCATCGGAGAGAAGGATTTTTTGGAGTTATTGCCACTCAAATATACTTTGAGATATCCTAATCTCTCTTTTTTTATTGTTTTCACAACGTTTAGGTTGCTATTATTCAATTCTCTATAATTTAAATTATTACCATGGATCAAATTAACGTTGCTAAAGAATCAATTCCTGATGAAATAATCCATAAAATCAATGATTTAAATGATCAGGCATGGCTGGTACATGATACCCAACCAAAGCGTGGGCTTAAGTTAAGCCTCAAAGCAAAAAGTCTTGCTGAAAAATACGCCTACAAGCAAGGGTTAGCTTACGCCATTCGCAATATGGGAGTGAGTAATCGGTATCTCTCTAATCTTGAAACGGCCTTATCTCTTTCCAACCAGGCTATGGAACTATTTATTGAATTGGGAGATACGAGCGGAGAATCACAAGCACTGGTGTCTATAGGTGCTATCTATTATTATATGGGGGATTACGACAAAGGACTCAATTATTTTTTACGGGGATTACAGCAAGGAGAAAAAATTGGCAACAAAGAGTCAATGGCCTATGCGTATAATGGTGCAGGATACATCTATAGTGTTCAGGGCGATAATAAAAAGGGGCTGGAATTTCTTCAAAAAGCTCTAAAGCTGTCCAGAGACCTCCATAATTTTAGCCTTGAGTCTTCTATTCTTGAAAGCATTGCAACCCTTTACTTGAATAATGACCAGATTGATAAAGCCTACCATACCTTTATTGAATGCCAGAAATTAAGCGAAGAGAAAAACGATAAAAGAAATCTGGGCTATGCACTTTTCGGAATTGGTGAAGTTTTTCTCAAACAAAACAAACTGGAAGAAGCCAAAGACTATTTTTTGAAAAGTCTCATTATCCATAGAGACTTTGGCTATAGAGTAGGAGAGGCGGAATCCTTGCTATACCTTGGTAAAATATCCCTTCTGCAAGAATCGGAACAATCCGAACAGTATTTACTGGAATCTCTTAAAGTAGCCGAAGAAATTAAAGCCAAAGCCGGCATTTATAGAGCACATGAAGTATTGGCTGAATTCTATGAAAAAAAGGAGGATATCCGGCCATTTGTTAAACACTACAAACTCTACCATAAATACAAATCGGAAGTTTATAAGGAAGAACAGGAACTCAAACAAAAGTACCTGAATGTTCAGTTCGAGATGGATAAGCTGCAAAAGGAAGCTGAGATTAATAGGCTGACCAATGTAGTAATGAAAGAAAAAAATGCTGAACTGGAAAAGAAAACGCTGGAACTGGAAAAATCGTACAACAATGTGTCAGTATTAAGTAAAATTGGTCGCGATATAACTTCAACGCTTAACCTCGAAACCATTTTGAATACGGTGTATGAAAATGTTAATCAATTGATGGATGCAACAGTTTTTGGCATTGGCATTTATAACGAGGAAGAAGCTTCTATTGAATACCGTTTATCCGTGGAAGAAGGGAAACGTTACCAGCCATATAAGCGCATGATGAGCGACAAGAGCCAGCTCGCCGTATGGTGTATTGAGAATAACAAAGAGATTTTTATCAACGATATTGAAAAGGAATTCTCAGGATATTTGAAAGACATTGATTTAACGATGCTAACATCAGCCGCACTTGAAGATGGTAGCTTACCAAAAAATCCTAATTCCCTTATTTATCTTCCATTACAGGTTAAAGACAAAATTATTGGTCTCATTTCAATTCAGTCTTTCGAAAAAAACAAATACACTAAATATCATTTAGAAATAATAAAAACGCTCGCATCCTATACATCTGCTGCCTTATATAATGCACAATCGTTCGAAACACTTCAGAGAACGCTCAATGAACTTAAATCCACGCAGGTCCAGCTCATCCAATCCGAAAAAATGGCTTCGCTGGGAGAGCTCACGGCAGGTATTGCCCATGAGATTCAGAACCCCCTCAATTTCGTAAATAACTTCTCAGAACTCAGTAATGAGTTGTTGGAAGAAATGAACGAAGAATTAGATAAAGGAGATATTGAAGAGGCAAAAGCAATTGCCATAGATGTCAAACAAAATCTTGAAAAAATAAACCATCACGGCAAACGTGCCGGTGGTATTGTAAAAGGAATGCTGCAACATAGCCGTGCCAGCAGCGGCACTAAAGAACCCACGGATATTAATGCCTTGGCCGATGAATATTTGCGCCTATCCTATCACGGGTTGCGGGCAAAAGACAAATCGTTCAGCGCAGACTTTAAACTGGATGCGGATAAAACACTGCCCAAAATAGCCGTTATACCGCAAGACATCGGCCGTGTGTTGCTAAACCTGATTAACAATGCTTTTTATGCCGTTGCTGAAAAGAAGAAACAAATAGACCTTGGAGATTTCAAAAACCTCCAAGATCAGGAAGGATACCAACCCGCCGTAACGATGCGAACCAAAAAGGTAAGTGATAGCATTGAGATTAGCGTGGAAGACAATGGCACAGGCATTCCCGAATCCATCAAAGAAAAGATTCTGCAACCCTTTTTTACAACTAAACCAACCGGTGAAGGAACAGGACTAGGGTTGAGCTTGAGTTACGATATTGTGAAGGCACATGGTGGGGAATTGGATATTAAAACGGAGAAAGACAATGGCAGTGTGTTTGTTATTTCACTTCCTGCTGTCTGAATTGCGGATGGCAATGGATTATTAGATGACACGGATGAATAACATGGAAATCGAAAATAGAGCTTGTCCTGTTAGGGACAATAGGTGGGTAGAAATGAAGAAACGCCCCTGTCCTCAACGTGCCGTAAGGTACGGGATACGCCGGCGCATTAATTTAGCCAAAGAATATATAGCATATCAGCCGGTGGGCGGACACGGCCTACGGCACGCGGTTCTCTACATGTTTTCTGTTTTCTACCCATATTCAGTCCCTACGGGACAGGTTTCATCCGTGAAATCCTTACATCCATTTAAATCAGTGATTCTGATTATTTATGATATTGTGAAGGCGCATGGTGGAGATATTAACATAAAAATGGTAAATAACGAACGCCTGCCAGCAGAGGCTGGAACTGAGTTTGTTATCTATCTACAAATAAATCATACATTATGAAAGCAAAATCAATCAAAGGAAAATCACCGGAAGAAATTAAATCTGCCTTATCCGAAAGTATGAATGATGGATTTAATCCCACGCTGGCCATTGTTTTTATGTCGGTCAGTCAAAACCGGAAAGCTATTTCCGAGATACTCGACAAAAAGGGAATCGCCATATTTGGTGCCACCACAAGTGGTGAGTTCATCGATGAAGAGACTGAAAAAGGATCGGTAGTAATGCTGTTACTTGATATGAACAGGGATTATTTTCAAATCTATATCGAGGAATTTCTTGAAAAAAATTTCCGGGAAACATCGAGCAACATTGCTCAAAAAGCAAAGGCGAAATTCTCAAAGCCTGCCTTCCTTATTTCCGGTAGCCATTTGGAAACGGATGCAGAACAATTGCTTTTTGGGTTTGAAGACATCGCAGGTAAGGATGTGAATGTTTATGGTGGAATGGCATCTGATGACTATACCTTCACCGAACAGTTTGTTTTTACTAATGGGAAAGAAAGTAATCAGGGCATCGTTGCCCTGGCATTGGATGAAAATAAAATCCTTATCAAGGGAAAGGCCACTTGTGGCTGGAAAGCTGTTGGCACAGAAAAAACAGTGACAAAAAGCGAAGGCAATCATGTTTACACGGTGGACGATATTCCGGTACTGGACCTTACAGCTAAATATGGAGGACTGGAAAATGTATCGCCTGAAAACAAGGGATTGTTGCTAGATATAGCGGCAAATCTGCCCATGCAACTTCAACGAGCGAAAGGCGAACCTATCATGCGTCCTGGGCTGCTGGTCGACTGGGAAGATCGTTCTTTCTATTGTAGTGGATCGGTTCCACAAGGTTCAAAAGTACGTTTCTCAATCCCTCCTGATTTTGATGTGATGGAAAAAGTGATAAAGGGTATAGAAGAGCTGAAGGCAGATGAAATGCCCGAAGCCGATGCCCTGGTCGTATTTAGTTGTGCTGGCAGACTTCTTGCTTTTGGCCCCATGATAAATCAGGAAATAGAAGGGATCAAAAATATCTGGAACGTGCCCATGGCCGGTATGTTCTCAAATGCCGAACTGGCCCGGGCAACAGGTGGCAATCTGGAAATGCATAATTTAACCACATGTTGTGTAGCATTAAAAGAAAAATAATTATTACCATTATAAAAGTATGAAAGCTAAAACCATAAAGGGTCAATCACCCGAAGAAATTAAAGAAGCTCTGGCTAAATGTCTGGCTGATGATTTCAGCCCAACACTGGCCATTGTTTTTCTTTCAATAAAGCAGGACCGGGATGCAGTATGTGAATTGCTTGATAAAAAAGCCATTGCCATTTATGGTGCCACCACTAACGGGGAGTTTACAGATGAAGGAATCAGTGCAGGAGAAATTGCCATCCTGTTGCTAAATATCAACCCCACTTACTTCTGTATTTCTTTTGAAGAGTTCACGGAAAATAATTACAGGCAAACCACGCAGTCTATTGCAAAGAAAGCATTGGAAAAATTTGCGCACCCCTGCTTTCTCATTGTCGGCAGCAACCTCAACACAGACGGGGAGGAATTGCTACATGGTTTCGAAGACATTCTCGGCAAAAGCGTAAATGTGAACGGCGGTATGGCTGGTGATGATTTTGGATTTAAGGAAAATTTTGTATTTACGAATGGGAAAGCAAGCAATAACGGCATTGCAACAATTGTTGTTGATGAAGATAAGGTCAGCATAAAAGGCAGGGCTACCCACGGTTGGAGTGCCATAGGAACAGAAAAGACCGTTACAAAAAGTGAAGGCAATCATGTGTATACCATTGATGATACCCCGGTAGTGGACCTTATTATAAAATACGGTGGCCTTCAAAATGTAACACCTGAAAATTTTGCAGCGGAACATGCACACACATTGCCATTACATTTGCAGCGGGAATCTGGAGACGCTGTGATGCGGGCCGGACTGGTGGTAGATTGGGAAGACCGTTCTTTTTACTGTAATGCCGCTATGCCAGTTGGTTCTAAAGTCCGTTTTTCAGTACCCCCGGACTTTGATGTGATAGAAAAAGTGATTAAAGGTTGTGAAGAGTTGAGTGCTACTGAAATGCCTGAAGCAGATGCATTACTGTTGTTCAGTTGTGGAGGCAGGTTTCTATCACTGGGGCCGTTGATCAGTGAAGAGATAGAAGGCATACAAAAAGTGTGGGATGTACCCATGGCTGGTATGTTCAGCAATGCAGAACTGGCAAGGGCCACAAACGGAAATTTAGAGTTGCATGGTTTAACCGCCTGTTGTGTAGCGTTAAAAGAAAAATAAGTAACCAATAACTAAAAATTAAATAGTATGAAAAAGGGAATGATTAAGGCAAGCGTGGCGTATCCAAACGAAGCCGGGAAAAAATTTAACATGGATTATTATCTAAATAAACACGTGCCTATGGCCTCAGGGTTAATGGGGGATGCACTTAAAGGAGCGAGCATTGAATCCGGACTTGGAGGAGGAGCTCCAGAATCACCGGCACCATTTATTATAATTGCCAGCATGTTTTTCGATTCAATGGAAGATTTTGGGCAGGCATTCGGATCTAATGCAGATCAAATTATGTCAGACCTACCAAATTTTACCGATATTGAACCTTCGATTCAAATAAGCGAAGTGATGGTTTGGGTTGGGTGAGTATGATCAAACTTTTTAACACCATATTTTAATACAAATAGCGCCTCACATGCAAGCAAAAACAATTAAGGGAAATTCTCCCAATGAAATACAAGTAGCCTTAAACGAAGCTTTAGCAGGTGAATATAAACCACCCTTGGCAATAGTTTTTCTTTCTATAAAACAAGATTGGAATGCAGTAAGCGATGTATTGGATAAAAAAGGAATCGCAGTTTTTGGAGCTACTTCTTCCGGAGAATTCATTGATGAAGAAATTGGCGAAGGTGGAATAACTATCATGTTACTCGATATAAATCCAGCACATTTTAGAACCCATTTCCTTGAAACTGGAGAGCAAACAACCCAAGAAAACGCCATACAATTAGGTGAAATTGGCAAAACAACCTTTAAAAATCCGGCTTTCATTATTGCTTCAGGTTGGTTAAGTACTGATGGCGAACATATAGTTGAAGGTATTACCCAAGGTTTTGGAAAAGATGTCACCATTTTTGGTGGTATGGCTGGAGACGATCTCTTATTAGAAGGTCCATTAGTCTTCACAAATAAACAAAGTAGCACAAAAGGTCTTCTTTCTCTAATTATAGACGAAGACAAAATAGAAATAAATGGCATTGCAACCTGTGGTTGGAAAGCCGTTGGCACAACTAAAACAATTACTAAAAGCGAAGGAAATATTGTCTATACTATTGATGACAAGCCTGCATTAGACATGATAATGAAATATTTAGGTGTCGAATACGATTTCCAATCTGGAAAAGAATTAGTTACACATATGAGTGCATATTATCCATTACAGATGGAACGCGAAGGTGTGGCACCAGTTATGCGTACAGCCATGTTTGCTAATAAAGAAGATCATTCTCTTATTTGTGCTGGAAACGTGCCTCAAGGTTCCAAAGTGCGTTTTTCACTTCCACCAGATTTTGATGCTATAGAAAAAGTAGTCGAAGAATGCAACGAATTGAAAACCGAAAAACAACAAGAAGCAGATGCTCTAATCATGTTTTCTTGCATCAGTAGGCATTTGTCTTTTGGTCTTCTAATGAGCGAGGAAATAAGTCAAGTCCAACAAGTTTGGAACGCACCTATGATAGGTCTATTTACCTATGGCGAATTTGGAAAGTCAAAAACAGGGAAGCACGAGTTTCACAATAACACCTGTTGTATTGTGGCACTAAAAGAAAAATAAAAGATGAAAGCAAAAACAATAAAAGCAAATTCTACCAAAGGCATTACCATAGAAATGAGCAATACAATCTCAGACGGTTTCAAACCCACTTTGGCAATCGTTTTTCTTTCCATAAAACAGGATAGAGACGCAGTATGTGAACTACTCAATAAAGCAGGAATCACAATCTTCGGCGCAACAACTGCTGGCGAATTTATAGATGGCGACATTGAGGAAGGTAGCATTGTCATGATGTTACTCGATATAAATCGGGATTATTTTAAACTAGAATTTCTTGAAACAAGTGA
>TARA_R110002110_G_scaffold12184_5_pt1 | contig 14288 bp, 13 predicted proteins | sample TARA_R110002110 | Tara Oceans TARA_R110002110 (sample SAMEA4397330) | marine metagenome | biome: Polar Biome; feature: [SRF] surface water layer (ENVO:00010504); material: water (ENVO:00002006), including particulate matter (ENVO:01000060) such as... | depth 5 m
GGCGGGATCGACGCAGTCGTCCCAGCACTTGCCGTCCACTTCCGTTATCCGCAGCAGGGCGTAGTTGGCTGGCCGATCAAACTGCCGCGCATCCAGTATTGTCTCATACTTGAAATCCAGAAGCGGCGGCATTCCGGCGCGTTCATGCGCGATCATGTTGTCGGCGCGTTCACGCAACGTATCCACAAACAGGACCGACCGTTCCCAGAGATCACGACCATAGGCGGCCGGATCGGACTGGGGCACCGGTTTGTTGGGTGACGCAGTGGATGCCACCGCCTTGGCAGTGAGAAGGGCGTCAATCGGCGTAACGGTGTTCATGCCGACCCCCTCCGGGAAAAGAAGTTCCAGGTCGGTACGAGGATCACGGCGATATACCAACCATAGGCAAAGCTTTCGACCAGCCCCAGCAGGGCGCTAGGCCAACTGATCCAGCTCACACCGGGCAACAGTGGCAGCCACGCCTTATACATTGTGGCGCCAGGGAACAGCAGGCCGAAGACCACACAGAGGGCAAAACTCACGGCCAGCAGAACACCCAGAGACATGCCGACGGGGTAGATGCGAAGGGATTTTGAATCTGACATTTGAATCACTCCTTGAAGCTTGAAGTCGCGGAAATGCGATTGGCTCCGTGTTTGCACGGGCTCATAATAAGGACGCAGTCAGACAGACGCCGTTACAGGTTCAGGCAAAAAACCTCGTTGGGCGTTTCTGAAATCGTCTGATCTTCAGGCTTTTGGAGGGGGGTAATCCAGTGACGTAGAACTGTCTGTAAATGTGGTGTCGCCTGCAAGTCGGAGCCGGGAGCTGCGGTGCAGCGGAAAAAGGGCCAGGTCAGTCCCGGTACTGTATAAAACGTTTTGATGGCACGGTACCTGTGAGGGACAAGATGAAGAAGCCGCCAGGGCCGCCATCTCAGCGACGCCTTCAGATGAATGGGTGCTGCGCAATTCACTGTCGCTGGAGGTTTCATGCGAATTGCCGCTGTTTTCGACATGCGGATGCGTTCCGCCGACACTCATGCCGGTTGTCAAAAGCAACAGCAGCACAAGACAGCAACGTTGTGCAGTCCTGGCAATTGGCATGAATGTATGGCTGTTTTTCATTTCCCGACTTTTCTACCGCTGATGTTTGGGCTGTTGCGGGCCAATGTCAAACCAAATCGATCTGCGCGGACCAGAAGATGCCAATTCATCAATGACCCGGACAGCAACTGGATGGGTCGAACAGTCGTTATCACCCCCCCTGGCGCTGCGATTGGTGTGTGTCTGCTTGCTCCTTGGCACCCCATAGAACAACAAGCCCGATAATGGCCGAGAGGCTGGAGGCGGCAAGGATCGCAAGCCGCGCATTTGCGGCCAGTGCAGGGGTATCAAACGCCAGAGCGGTGACAAAGAGGCTCATGGTAAATCCCACGCCAGCCAAAAGACCGGCACCATAGATGTGTCGAAATCCGACCCCTTTCGGCAGCACTCCGATGTCCAGCTTTGTCGCACACCATGTCGCGCCGAGCACGCCCATCTGTTTGCCCAGAAACAAGCCCAGAAAGACCCCAAGCGACACGCCGCCGGACACATTTCGCAAGGTCTCGACCTCGATTGTGACACCTGCGTTGAAAAAACCGAAGATCGGGACGATCAGAAGGCTTGCCCAGGGGTGCAGCAGTCGCTGGGTTCTCAGGAGGGGTGATTTTCTGCAATCATGATCCACTCCATTGGGGACGACGGCCGCAATCAGAACGCCCGCAAGTGCGGCTTCGACCCCTGATTCAAATAGTGCAATCCAAAGCACTGACCCCAGCAACGCCAGCGGCAGCGGGCGGGCATGACCCGTCCGGTTCAAAGCGACCATAACCCCAAATGTCAGAAGGGCGATGGCCATCGGAAGGACCTGAATTTCCTCGCCGTAAAAGACCGCAATGATCGCAACAGCCCCAAGATCGTCGAAAATTGCCAGCGCCATCAGAAATGCCTTGAGGCCAACAGGGACGCGATGCCCCAGCAACGACAACAAAGCCAGGGCAAGGGCAATATCGGTTGCCATCGGGATTGCCCAGCCGCGCAATGCATCGCCGGCAGAGGCGGCAAACGCGACGTAGATGAGAGCAGGGAGGATCATACCGCCAACGGCTGCAATCGCGGGCAATGCCGCCTTGCGCAGGCTCGACAAATGGCCCTCGACCAGTTCATATTTGATTTCGACCCCGACAAGCACGAAGAAAATGGTCATCAGCCCCTGATTGATCCAGACAATCAGGGGCTCGTCGATCTGGTAGGGCATCAGACCGATACGGATCGGAACGTGGTGAATGGCGGTGTAAAAGGAGGCCAGCGGAGAATTTGCCGCGACCAGAGCCAGTAAAATGGCACCGAGTATCAATACGCCGGAGATCCGGTCGATGGTAAGGGGATTAAGGTTCATCCTGGATTCATTTCTGCCGGTTCCGGTCCTGTGTCAAGGGAGGTTTGACCCTCAACAGACCGCAATACGGCGTCAGACGCAGGCTGCATCCTTGGCCATCCCTGCCTGCGCCCAAACTTCGTCAAAGATCCATTTTCGCCTCCTGAATATAGTCACGCGACAGGGGAACCGTTGTCTTGCGTTTTGCCAATTGAAACTGGAAGACAACAAGCCCGGTGTGACGGAATGCCGCCTCGCAGACGGCAAGGTAAAATTCCCACATCCGGCAGAATCTCTCGTCGTAAAGTGCCGCAACCTGATCGCGATTGGCCAAGAACCGCAGCCGCCATGCCCGGAGTGTTTCGGCGTAGTGCAGCCGCCAGACCTCAACATCCGTCACGATCAGGCCGCTTTTTTCAATGGCCGGAAGAACCTCGGACATGGAGGGGACATAGCCCCCCGGAAAGATGTATTTCTTGATCCAGGCCCCAGGTGCCCCCGGCGTGCCGCTTGTGCCGATTGTATGCACCAAGGCGACGCCATCCTCTGTCAGGCGGTCAGACACCGTATCGAAATAGGCGCGATAATGTGGTGTGCCGACATGTTCGAACATGCCGACCGATACGATCCGATCAAAGCGCTCGGTTTCGTGCCGGTAGTCGCGCAGGTGAAACCTCACCTTGTCGTCCAGTCCCGCGCTGGCCGTTTCGGACGTGGCATAGGCCAATTGTTCCTTGGACAGGGTCAGGCCGGTCACGGAAACATCCGCGCTTCGCGCCAAAAACCGGGCCATCCCGCCCCAACCTGATCCGATATCCAGAACCCGCAATCCCGGCTCCAGAAGTAGCTTGGCCGCAATATGCTGCTTTTTGTGGTCCTGGGCCTGTTCCAGGGTGTCCTCCGGTGCGGTAAAGTAGGCGCATGAATATTGCCGGTCGCCATCAAGAAACAATTCATACAATTGATCCGTGAGGTCATAGTGGTGCGCCACGTTTTGTTGGGATCGAAACGCGGGATTGAACAGTGTCAGGGGCCGGATCGCCCGCCGGAAGATCAGCCAGGCCCGGCGTAGCCAAGAGCCCGTTGCATCACCAAGGTTGCGTAGCAGGATGTCCAGAAAGCCATAAATATCTCCGCTATCAATGCGCAGAGTGCCGTCCATATAGGCCTCTCCCGTGGCCAGATCGGGATGCAGAGCTATCCGACGCAAAGAGCGGGAAGAGGTTATTGCGGCGGCCACATATGGCTCCCCGGAACCGAAATAGGAGCGCGACCCATCCGGAAACGTCAAACTCAACGTGCCGGTCTTGATAGACCGGGTCAAAAACCCGGTCAGAAGATATTTCCATAAGCTGAACCGCGTCCGATCCGGAGTGGCGGGAGCCAGGGGCTCGACGATGGTTGCATCATGTTTCTTGAATTCGGTGTTGTCAGTCACGGTTGGATCTCCCTGTTGCGATGGGTCGATATAACGACGCTACCGGTCGTGATCCGTTACAGCTTCAGGACCGCGCCTCACCGGGATGCCGTCCCTGACGGACTCGGTGACGGCGTGTTGAGGCCGATGTATTCCTGCCCCGCGGATCAGGGTCATTCAACATATTTTCGGCTCGCAGATCAACGCCGTTCCACAAACGAAGCGGGGTCGACGAACATGCCGAGCGGCTGCAACCCCGGCGGCAGGTCCGTTGCCGGGTGCATCAGGGCCAGCGCAAGGTGTGCGACCACATGGCTTGTCAATTCCGCCTGAGGGCCACCGGACATACTCTCTTTCCCGGTGATTTCACCCCGCGCGTTGTACCCTTCGACAAGCACTCGCGTCCCTGGTGGTCCCAAGACAGGCAGGCGTTGCAGGGCACGTGCGATTGCAGTGGAATTGCCCCCCAAGAAACGCCGCACCGGCGCCCGGCTCAGCCAATGGAGCGTGTTGGTCATCCAACCGGGATCAATTGCCAGAAATGTGCGCGCACCCGCAAGTCCCAGATCGCGCGCAATGCTTTGCTGGTCACTGAAGGCAAAGCCGACGCCCAGAATGCTCCGCCCCTGGATGGTAAAGCGACGGCTTACCGCGCCAGTTCTGACCTCTTGCCACTTGCCTTGCGATTTCATCGGATAGGTTTGGTCAAGCGCCTGCAAGGTCCATGCCGTTGCCGCCAGACCGTGATGCGCGCCCATCCCCAATTCGATCAGAATGTCGATGCTGCCTGTGTCGGGATGGTCCTCGCACAGGCGCGCCGCAAGCAGATTGGTCAACCCCGGCGCTAGCCCCGTTTCAAGAACCCCGGTTGCGCGCGGGTCGGGAAGCGCGTCTATCGCCGCTCTCAAATCAGCGACGTAAGTCGGAGTGGCCGAAGTGTCGATAAAATGCGTGCCGTTCGCAACAAATGTTGCCGCAAGCTTGGGTGGGGTCGCTTCGGTCAGGTTGATGCATAAAGTGGCCTCTGCAAGATGTTCGGCGGCATGTGGCCCCCGGACATCAAGCGCCATGCCCTCACTGCGTGGGCCGACCAAAGCTGCGGCCCGTTTCGCGCGTTTTTCGTCGCGCCCGACAAGCACTACCCTGCTGCTTGTTTCTTCGTGCAGCAGACGGGCAACCCGAATGCCGACATCGCCATACCCTCCCAACAGACAGATCGTTCTGGCTGAATTCACATCAGTGTTCCTTACACCGGGGGCAACAGGCCCTCACGTATTTGCAATCCCCCCGATGATCTGCGCTGTTGCCGTGCCAACCGGGTGGCTCATGATTGTTTAGATTCCACGGGTGGCCGGTCGGCGATTGGAAACAGGCGCACCCACAGGCACACGCACTGGCACCGGTGACCGCACATGGTTCAGCAAGCCTTGGATCATGATACTGCCACCCAAGATCAAGAGAAGGCCGGTTCCAATTAAAAATGCCATGACGCATTCCTTTCATTTGGTGTTCTGCACAAGAGCGATCCATCTGGTGCCTTTGATGAGCCGCTTATTAAGAAAGACGTGCATCCATGTGTTTCGTTACAGTTTTCATCGCAACGAGGGTTTCCTTTTTCTTCGGGTGAGACGGGGAAATACCGTAACGGAAAGCACGGTCAAACGTCAGTAAGTATGAATGAAGCAGTCAGGAGAAGTCCTCTATGAGAGAGAGCAATTTTGATGGTCCGGCGCCCAGCAATCGCAAGACCGCGTCTTGCCAAAGTTGTGCGCCCGAGCCAGATGAAACTGACGACACGGAACTGAAGCAGCTCTTTCATGATCTGGCGTTGACGCTTTCCAGGCTTATGGAGCAAGACGATGCCGACATCCTTGCGCGGTCCGAATTGCAGGGCCAGACGATTTCGGAAATTGCCAGCGAGATCGGATGTTCCCACGCCGAGGCGGCACGCCAACTCACCCATGCGCAGAGCTGTTTTTGCCAACTCGTGGTGCTGACGCTTGCGCCCGGAAAACCTGAATGACGCGTGGTGCTTGCTTGCATTCGATGAATGAGGCTGCGACAGTCGCGCCAGAATGAGTTTTCTTTCAATTTCCAAGATTGTGGCGGCCATGTTGCTTTGGGCAGCCTGTTTTCCGTTCATAACCGTTGGGATCACGCTGGCACCCCATCTCAGTTTCGCAACCCTGCGCGCTGTGATTGCTGGTCTGGTGCTGGTCGGACTGGCATCCGCGCTGCGGCGGCCGTTTCCTCGCGGTAAAGGGGTGTGGGCGACCTTGTGCGTGATGGGAATTGGTGCAACCAGCCTGGGCTTTCTGGGCATGTTTCACGCGGCAGAATTTGTCTCACCGGGGATTGCGACGGTCATCGCGAATACGCAGCCCCTGCTTGCTGCCGGATTGGGCGGCATCGTGCTGGGCGAGCGTTTGCAGGCGGTCGGGAAAATCGGGCTTTTCATTGGATTTCTCGGGATTTTGGTGATCGCCGCACCACAGATATTTTCCGGCGATCAGGATAACTATCTGCTTGGTATTGCCTACATTGTGCTTGCTGCTATCGGGATCACGGTCAGCAACGTCATGATCAAGAAGATCGTCGGGCAGGTCGATCCTTTGATGGCGATGGGAATGCAGTTCCTGATTGGCAGCGTTCCGCTGGCCATCACCGCCGCCATGACCGAGGATCCGGGTGCGATTCAATGGACCTTCACATTTGTCGCCGTCCTTTTGGCGCTGGCAGTGTTTGGTTCGGCTCTGGTCTATGTTATATGGATGTCAGTCTTGGCAGAGGTTCCGCTCAACAAGGCCAATGCGTTCAGTTTTCTGGTGCCGATCTTCGGGTTGACGATGGGCGTGGCATTTTACGGCGAAACGCTCGGCATTTCGAAGATTGTGGGCATCGCGCTGGCCATCATCGGTGTGCTCCTGGTCACGCGTAGAGGATCTGTACGAGAGGCGGATGTCGCGTTATCGGCAAGCTCTATCCGGAATTGACGCTTGTCGTGGTAATCGTATCATACTTGGTCCACATACGTAGGCTACACATCTACTCAAGGGGCAAAAAATGAGTGATCCTAAAGAGATACAGCCGGACGAACCGAATCCGCAGGATGATCGGCGGCCGGTAACACCTGCTTTGGAGCTTGCATTGAACGCGCATTACAGCGATTTTCAGAATTATCTCATCCGTCGCGTTGGTGACCGGACCACAGCCGAAGATATTTTGCAGACTTTTTGCATCCGCGTCATGCGAAGCGGCACACAGCTCCGAGATGAGGGTAGCGCGATTGGCTGGCTCTATACAGTCTTGAAGTCTGTCCTGATGGACCATTTCCGAAAAGAAACCGTGCGGAAAAGTGGTGATGCCCGCTACGCGCAGGAACGGCTGGTTCTTGAGGACGACAGCGCCGGGTCGGAAGGGGACGATTCAATCTGCAATTGCCTTCACGGCTTGCTCGACGAACTCCGACCTGAGTATGCGGAGATCCTGCGGCGCGTCGACTTTCTGGAAGAGCCACGCCAGAAGGTTGCGGCAGATATGAACGTCTCGCCGGAAAATCTTCGGGTGCGTCTGCATCGCGCCAGACTTGCCATTGGTGTGGCGCTCAAACAGCATTGCGGCGGGTGTTGCGAATCCGAGTACCGGGATTGTTTTTGTGAGCGTGAGCGGACCCACTCCGATGTGGTGGAGAACGAAGGCCCCTAGCAACTGCAATTCTCAGGCGATCTGAAGAAACGCCTTGCCGCGCCCCCGCCCGGACCACATCTGTATCAGCCCGTCCGGTCAATGCTCTGGCAGATAGCCGCCACTGCCTTTGCCACTGCCTCTCGGGTAAGCGCCAGATCATCTTGGGTCAGGGCCAGCGAGGGATAGACCTTGCCGGGGGCCTTGAACACGCCCTGTGCGCGCAACACCTGATTGTAGATCACGCCGCGCTGCGGATTGTCATGCCGCGCACTGCGGTAATCGCGGCAGGTGTTGTTTGTAAAATAGAGGTCGAAAAGCGTCTCATCTCCGCAAATCCGGTGGGGGATGCCAGCGCGGCACAGGGCCTCCGACTGCATCTGCTGGAGTTGCGCGCCGGTCTTGCGCAGGGTCTCATACTGGTCCGGGCGGCGCAGAATTTCCAGCGTCTTCAGACCCGCCGCCGAGGCAACCGGATTGCCCGACAACGTGCCCAACTGCATCAACCATTTGTCGCGGCCGACCGCGGCCATATCAAAATGCCGCATGATCTCGGCGCTGGCCCCAAGGGTTGCAAGCGGAAACCCCCCGCCGATGATTTTGCCCAGCGTGCAAATGTCCGGCACCACCCCAAAGCGGTCCTGAGCCCCTCCATAGGCCAGCCGGAAACCGGTCACGATCTCGTCAAAGATCAACAGCACATGATACCTGTCACACAGGTCACGCAATCCTTGCAGGAATCCGGGCAGCGGCGGAATGATCCGCTGCACCGGCTCTACGATGATTGCGGCAATGTCGTCATGTTCGGCCATCAGGGTTGCCACAGCTCCCAGATCGTTGAACGGGGCGATCAACATCTGGTCCGCCACATCTTGTGGAATGCCAGCGCTGTCGGGTACGGCCGTCGGAAAATTCACGTCGCGGGTGGGGGCAAGGCTCATCTGGGCCTCGGCGCTCATCCCGTGATAGCCGCCTTCGAACTTGAGAATCCGGGTGCGCCCGGTAAATGCCCGCGCCAGCCGCATGGCATACATGTCCGCTTCTCCGCCCGACGCGACAAAGCGCACCTGTTCGCAACAGGGCACCGCGTCAACGATCGCCTCGGCCAGCTCTATCCCCTTGGTGTTGTTAGCAAAGAATGTCATGCCTTTGGGTAATTGCTCCAACACGGCCTCCATGACTTCGCCATGCCCATGACCCAGAAGCATCGGCCCGGACCCGATCAGGTAATCGACATATTCGCGCCCTTCCTGATCCCAAACCCGGCTGCCAGCACCCCGCGCGATCACGATACCGGGGTCGAAGTTGCCAAACCCACCTGCGGGCAAAACCGCCCGTGCGCGTGCGATCCATTCGGCCTGAGTGTGGTGTCTGTGTAGCGTAGCGTGTGATTTCACTGTCCGGCGCCTCCCCGCGCATGTCGGTTGTTGCTCTGACATGCAGGATCTCGCGGATCTGCGCCAGACTGCGCTCTCAAACCCTGCCATGAATCCCTTTTCCAGCGGTTTGGTGCCTGACCCGATGAACATTCGGCTGAAACCGGGGTGCTGAATGGGGTGGCCATATCCTAATCCAATATCAGGTCCGGGCGGCCCAGCACATCGGGGTCGGGGCAGACCCCGAGGCCCGGACCGGGCGGCGGTGCGATGCGCCCGGCGCGGCGTACAGGTGCGTCCGGGTCAATGCGTGGTGTCACATATCCCGACAGGTCACATACGTTCAGAAGCTGACGGGGGTCGGTCGCCGCCCCAAGATGCAAGAGCGCCGCCGTTGTGATGTCACTGCCCCAGGTGTCTTCGATGCACATTTTTGCGCCCAGATACAGGCACAGGTCGCGGGCGCGCCGGGTGGCAGAGATTCCGCCAAATTTTGAAAGCTTGAGCGCAACGGCGTCCATGATGCCCCTGCGGTGCGCGTCCAGCAGGGAGGCCGTGTCATGGGCGGCCTCATCCAGTTTCATTGGCAACCCGGTTCCTGCCCGCACAGCGGCACATTCCGACAACGTCTTGCAGGGTTGTTCCAGCATGATGTCCAGATGGGCCACCGCACGTCCGACCCGTATGGCCTCCAACCGGGTTGCCCCACAATTCCAGTCACCATAAACCAGCGGCCCGTCCCCCACCGCTGCCCGGACCTGAACCAGCCTTGCAACATCGGCCTCCCAATTCTGATCGGCCCCCAACTTCACCTGAATTTGGGTGATGCCCTGTTGATGAACGTCCCGCGCAATTCGCGCCATTTCTTCGGGCGCGATGCAGGTGATTGAATGGTACAGCGGCATGTCGGCCTGACGCTGTCCGCCCAGCATCATGCAAAGCGGCATCGCTGCTGATTTTGCCGTCAGATCCCACAGGGCAATATCCAGGGCCGATTTGGCATAGGCATGGCCATGCAGAAACGCATCCGCACGGGCCATCAGCGCCTCAACACCGCGCGGATCGGATCCCAGCAAAACCGGCGCCATTTCGGTCAGGGCCGGCCCAACGCCTCGGGCATAGGCGGGCAGATAATGCGGGATCGGACAAACCTCGCCCCACCCGGTCATACCAGTGTCGGTTTCAACCTTCAGCACAACCGTCTCCACGGTATCGCAGGTCTTGCCGTCGGCCATATAATAGGTGGCGTGGCTGGTCAGCGGCACATGCCAAAGGGACAGCCGGCTGATTTTCATCCGTACACCGCGCAGGGCCGGCCAAGCGCGTCTTCGTCGGGATGCACCCCAAGACCGGGTGTTTCGGGCAGGTGCAGATGCCCCTGCGTATTTCGCGGGCCGCGTCCGCCGGCGATGTCGCGGGTCAGCATGTCCTGACAGGCCCAGACAGCATGACAATGCGCATCGGGAATGGTGGCGGCCAGATGCAGGGCCTCTGCATCGGCAAGCACGGACCCCCCGGTTGCCATCACAAACATGTCGATGCCGTGCGCCAGCGCCACATCCCGCAACCGGGCCGCCCGCGTCAACCCGCCAACCCGGTTGAGCTTGATGCCAAACACCTCTGCAAGCCCGTCGCGGGCAATGCGGGTGGCGTCCTGCAAGGTCACAAGGGTCTCGTCCACCGATACCGGGGCGGCGTGTTTGCCACTGATGGCGGCAATGTCATCGAGGGTTTCGCAGGGCTGTTCAAACATCACGTTCAGGTCTTCGGTCGCGCTCATGACGTGCAGTGCCTGCGCCCGTGTCCAGCCCCGGTTCACGTCATACAGAACGATTTCGCCGGGGTTTCGGATGCTTTCCACGTCGCGGATGCGGGCAATGTCGCGCGCCACATCGCCGCCGATCTTGACCGAGTGGGCCACATAGCCCCGCGCCCGGTAGCGGTCGATGACCTCGCGCGTTTCTTCGATTGTCTTGGCACCCACCGATGATGCAATCGGTCGCGGTGTTCGCGATCCCCCTCCCATCAGGTCCGCAATCGGCATTCCCGCCGCCTGACCGGCAATGTCCCAGCAGGCCATGTCGATGGGGGACTTGGCATAAAGATGGCCGGGCAGGGCGATGTCCATTACACGCTCCACCTCCAATACCCGGCGCGGATCAAGCCCCAGGAGAAAAGGCGCCATGGTTTCGATACCTGCGCGGATGCCCGGACCATGGGCGGGGACATAGGTATGCCCCCAGGGCGTTCCTTCGCCCCAGCCGGTGAACCCGGCGTCGGTCTCGATCTTGACAAAGGTTGCGTCCAGTACCTCGAACCTGAGCCGCCCGCCGGACAACCAATAGGGGTGCTCAAGCGGCAAATCGACGTGATAAACAGTGATGCGGGTGATCTTCATGGGCATACCACGATATTGCCGGTGTGTTGCTTGCGGATAAAGGCCGCCTGAGCGGCGTGCAGATCATCCAGCGGATAGGTCGCGGCAAGGGCCGGCTGGATTGCGCCGGCTTCGATGTACCCGATCAGGTTTCGCGTGACCTCGGGCGGGATCACGGTGGATCCCAGGAAGGTCAGGTCACGCAGATAGAAGGTGCGCAGATCCAGTTCCACCATCGGGCCGGCTATTGCGCCCGAACAGGTATACCGCCCGCCGCGTTCGAGAATGTCGATCAGGCTGGGCCAATACGCGCCCCCGACAACGTCTGCCACAACGGTGACGCGCTCCCCGGCAAGGCTCTCGCGCAGGTTCGCCGGGTTTCGCCCGATGATCCGGTCCGGTCCAAGGGTGCGCACATCGGCCTGTTTTGCCTCCGATGCCATCGCGATGACACGGGCGCCGCGCCGCTTGGCCAGTTGCACCAGCGCCCCGCCGACGCCGCCTGAGGCCCCCGGCACCAGCACGGTGTCCCGTGCCGATACATTTGCGCGGGTCAACATGCCTTCGGCGGTGGAATAGGAACACGAAAATGTCGCAAGCTCCGCATCGGACAGCGGCGAATTGACGGCCAATGCGTTCTGCGCGGGGATCGTGGTGTATTCTGCGAACCCGCCATCTCGTTCCGAGCCGTAATAGCCGGTCTTGTCCTTGTTGTCGGGGTCGTCCGGGTCGCGCAGCCAATTGTCGGTGATGATCCGTTCGCCAATCCGGGCCGCCGCGACACCCTCGCCGATGGCCACGATCTCACCACAGACGTCAGCGCCCTGAATGCGGGGAAAGGTGATCGGCGCGCCGCCCCATGTCGGATCATCCTCGTTGACCGTTTCAAACCCGTCGCCGGTGGTCGCGCTGCTGACCGCCTTGGAATACCACCCCGACCGGGTGTTCACATCGGTGTTGTTCAGGCCGCAGGCGCGCACCCGGATCAACACCTCGCCCGGCCCCGGATCGGGCCTGGGCCAATCGGTGTGCAGTACCATCTGCTCCAATCCACCATGGCCCATCGTCACCATTGCGCGCATCGTTTCAGGCAAAGTCATCGGCGATCTCCATTTGCACATCACTGCGGGGTTTCAGGCTCTGTGGGTCATAGGCTGGCTCGTTCAGCACAAGGGCGGCGCGGGGCTGCCCGGCGATGATCACCTCCAGAGCCGTGCCGGGGGTCGCCGCATGGGGCTTGAGGTAGGCAAAGGCGAGGATCGTGCCAACCGTATGCCCGTAAGCCACAGATGCGGTTGATCCGACCACCTTGCCGTTCAGCAAGACGGCCTCGCCGCCGTGGCCGTCATCGACCCCATCGGGTTCGATAGCGAGATAGGCACAGACCCACCGCAGGTTTTCCGCGTTTGCCAGGGATTGTTCACGGCCAAGGTATGCCTTGTCGGTCCTGACAAAACGCATCACATCCGCTTCCGGCAGGGTGACTTCATTGGTCAGCTCTCCGGCCCCCTTGAAGGCCTTTTCCATCCGCATCACATTCATTGCAAAGGATCCGTAGTTGGCAATCCCATGCGCGGCCCCCGCCGCCCATAGAGCAGTGTAAACATCGACGCAGGCGGCATTGGGCATGTGCAGCTCCCACCCCAGTTCCCCGGCGTAGGACATCCGAAACGCCCAGACCCGGTGATCTGCAACCGTGATTTCCCGGCCCGAAAGCCACGGGAAAGACCCATTGTCGAGCAGCGCGTCCGTACAGGCCGTCAGGACATCGCGCGCACGCGGACCGTTCAATGACAGCGCCGACCAGCGGTCGGACAGAGCGGTCACCGTCACATCTTCTCCGGCCCGGTTGTGGGTCAGGTGATCCAGCAGGCGTTGCTCAAAAAAAGCGGCGCAAACAAGGTAGTACCGGCTTTCGCTCATCTTGACGATAGTGGTTTCCAATTCGATCCGGCCGCGCCGGTTCAGCATATGCGCCAAGCCGATCGCGCCAATCTTTTGCGGCATCCGGTTTGCGGTCAACCTGTCCAACAGGTCATGCGCACCGGGGCCGTCGACTTGCACCTTGGCAAAGGCGGTCACATCCATGATCCCGACCGCCTGCCGCACGGCGCGTACTTCGGCCCCGATCATGTCGTGCACGGCGGTCCGGCGAAAGGAATAGTGATCGTGTTGACCCACATCACCCCTGGCAAACCAGCGCGGGCGTTCAAATCCGTAGACTTCTTCATGCACAGCCCCCTGGGAATTGAGCAGGTCATGCAGCGGCGATGGCTTGACCGGGCGTCCAGCCAAACGGTTGAAATGCGGAAACGGAACCTCGTGGCGCAGGCAGTAGTCCTCCTCTGCCTTGACGACCTGCCAATCTTTTGTGGCATAGCTGCCAAAACGGCGCGGATCATAGTCGCGCATCGAAATATCCGCCGCGCCATGCACCATCCAGCGGGCCAATTCACGGGTCAGCCCCGGCCCCCAGCCGATGCCGATCTGTGTTCCGCAGCAACACCAGTAATTGCGCACCCCCGGCGCAGGGCCAATCAGCGGGTTGCCATCCGGCGGATGCGAGATTGCGCCATGAACGTCTCGGGTTATCCCCAGATCGGCGAGGACCGGCATCCGGTTCAGGCTTTCCGCCAACCAGGGCATCACCCGATCATAATCCGCATCAAAGAGCCAGTTCTCGTAATCCCAGGGACATGCGTCATGCCAGACGGAATTCGGGCCGGACTTTTCGTAGATGCCGATCAGCCCTTTGTTCTGCTCCATGCGGATGTAGCCGGATACTTTTCTGTCGTCCCGGATGACCGGCAATTCCTGCGCGAGGGTCTCGAATTCGGGGACGGTGTCGGTGACAAAATAGTGGTGCGTCATGGAGGTCATCGGCAGTTGCAGGCCGGACCATTCGCCCATCTGCCGCGCATATGTTCCGCCTGCGTTGACGACATGTTCACAACGGATCGTGCCCTTTTCGGTCTCGACAGCCCAATCTCCGTCGTGGGCCTGTGTGATGTTGGTTGCCCTGCACCGCCGG
>TARA_R110002110_G_scaffold79230_4_pt1 | contig 14287 bp, 13 predicted proteins | sample TARA_R110002110 | Tara Oceans TARA_R110002110 (sample SAMEA4397330) | marine metagenome | biome: Polar Biome; feature: [SRF] surface water layer (ENVO:00010504); material: water (ENVO:00002006), including particulate matter (ENVO:01000060) such as... | depth 5 m
CCGCCTCGGGTGATTGGGAAGGTCTGCAAGACTTCGATACGGCCACTAGAGAGAACGCTTCCGCAGAGCGAAAGAGGCTAACCGAAGAGGGTGCGCTTTTCCGGGAAGCCAGTGACTTAATGGCATACCCAGACACGTATGGTCGGGGTCTTGCTATAGCTCAGTCACTCGATACCAATCAAGTTATGAATTTTCCTTCGGAATGGACGCCTGAAGTTGGCGAGCGCATGCAACAGATGGCTTTGACTGCAGCTGACAAGGTCGCCCAATTTAACGCTAACAGAACTTTTAATCAGAACGCGGTAGGGAAGACTGTACCTTTCCCCGAGAATGTGCAACAGCAGCGAACTGAGAATAGCAAAGCAAGCAGATCAAGCGTTACCGTCGGTACAGGCGAAAAGGAAGAAAACAAGGCTTACGGCCAAGACTTGGTAGATCAGTACAAAGTCATTCGAGAGACCGCAGACAACGCTAACAATGAGCTTAACAATTTGCAGACGCTGAAACATATAGACGTAAATACTGGCGCGCTTGAGCCTGCCAAGGTATTTATGGGCAGGTGGGCGCTAGCTCTCGGAATCTCGGAGGAGGCTCTGAATCGCATGGGCCTCAATGACATCTACGAAAAGGAGGGATTCGTGGGCGTCGCTGAGAATTTAGTCCTAACGAAAATGCAAGCACAAAAAGGCCCGCAGACTGAAAACGACGCTAAACGTATCGCCATGACCGTGGCGTCCTTGAAACATACTCCAAAAGCTAAGGAGTTCTTGCTTGACGTGTCGATAGCGTTACGTCGACGTGAAGTCGAACAAGCAGACTTCTACGACCGATGGCGTGACGACAAAGACACCTTCAAGGGTGCTCGAAAAGCTTGGAACCATTACAAAGAAATAACGCCACTCATGGGCACGAATAAAAATAGCAAAGTGCCAGTTTTCTATCAGCAGTACAAGACGGCCATGCAAGGTGCCAATCCGGGAGCATCTGACGAGCAAATCTTGAACCAATGGCGGAAAGATTATGGCAACTAAGTTAGTGGACCCGTTCGACAACCCGTCAGTCCGTTCAGACGGTGGCGGCGTTGGTTCTCGGCAGGCACCCGCCCAGATAGCCGCCAACGCAGGGGCAGGTGGAGGAGCCCTCTACGATCCGTTTGACGACGCTGCCTATATGGAAAAGCAACAAGGGCTCGTGCCAGTCGTATCTGACTCACGGAGGTCGGCGCGGGGCGTGAAAGTGTTTGACACGGATCAACCCCTCGATTTCACTGACCGGATGATGGCCGGGGCTATAGAAGATCCGCAGGCTCGGAATGAATTCTACGCTTCCAAACGTTTTCCGAACTTGCCCGAAGCTGAAGCCAATCAGCGCTATGGGTTCATCAACGGAGACCCAGCTTATGTCACGAACAGTGGTTCACTGATGCGAGAAAACGCCGGGACGGGTAACGTAACGGGAGCGGGGGATATGGCCGGATGGTTAGGTCGCAATGCTTTGCCTATAGTTGGCGGAACTGTTGGTGGCATTTTAGGCGGCCCGATAGGTGCCGGTATCGGTGGCGCTTCTGGCAAGGGTTATACAAAGCTAGCTGGGCTGGCTCTGGGTGACCAACAAAGTGCATCCGAAAACGCACTAGACATGGCCGGGGAGGCTGCGCTACAGGGTGTCGGTTGGAAAGTTGGAGACAAGCTCGGCGAGGTATTCTTCGAACAAAAAATTGCGCGAGACATTGCAAAATTCAATAGAGGAGATGCCCGCGCACTGCAACAGACCGCGAAAGAGCGCTTCGGCATTGACCTGACACCAGCAGAAACAGCTGGACTAGGTAGCCTCATCAACGAACAGACTCGGCTCGGCATGGGCTTTGACGAGGCTGGAGACTTAGTCAGGGCATTCTTGCAAAAGCGCGCTGGGCAGGTCGAGGGGGCTGTGGGTCGATTCATCGGGGAGCCACCCGCAGGGGCTACGGTGGGCGCTCAAGCTAAGGAGGTAGGAGTCCAAGCGTTAGATGACGCGAAGGCCGCTAGAAGCACTGCAGCGCGTTCTAGCTATCGTATGGTGACGCGCCCTGATGTTCTAGTGCCTGAGAAAGAACTCGATAGCCTAATGGCTGACGATTACATTCGTAGCGTGTTCGATAAGGCCAGCACTGACCCGACTTATGGTGTACTCGACCACCCAATGAACAGCATGAGCAAGATCGATGCGGTTAAGAAGATCATGGACGATGAGATCATGGCGGCTGGCCCGAACCAAGCCCGCAACATGGGTTACGCTCGCACCAAGCTGGTAGCATTTGCAGATAAACAATACCCGGTTTACGCAGAAGCTCGCGAGTTCTTTAAAGGAGCATCGCCCGCAGTTAAAGAGGTAGAGAACAGTGTGACAGGTACATTGTCACGACTCGGCGACACTGGACTGGCTAAGGCTGCCACCAAGTTATTCGAGAGCACCGACGTAAGCGCTCGGGACGTTGCTCGAGTGCGTCGGGACTTTGTCAGCCAAGGTAAAGGAAAAGAGTGGGACGACGTATTAAACCACTGGTTGCGCACCAAGTGGGAAGGCCCTGCAACGAGGGACGTACAGGCCGGGGCTAACTTAAAAGCGGGCGCTAACTTTCGCAAGGCGGTGTACGGGACTAAAGCCCAGAAGAAGATCATGAGGGAAGCCATGGGACCTGAGCGCTTCCAGCTGTTCGAAAAACTGATGGATGTGCTGGAAGCTACGGGACGTGTGCCCACTAGCCAGTCGATGACGGAACCAGCCCAACAAGCTGCGAAGCGCGAGGCTATAGAGGCGGCTCCCGTAATGGCCCGAGCAGGTGAAGGCACTTTGCCGGGCGTGGGTGCTCTGAGGTCTTGGTGGGTGGATGCAAAACTGGGCAAGTGGCGTACGAAGCTAGCCAAAGCCATCACTTCTCCCGACTCTATCAAAGAGCTGGAGAAACTGAACAGACTGAAAGATTCTCCGAACTCACGCGCAGCATTCTCGATTGTGACTACTGCGCTGTCTAAGGCGGGCGTGATGGGGGCAGCTAGTCTAACGGCTGAAGAACCAGAAGATTCAATTCCAGCTATTCCCTAAGTGTGTTAGTAGCTGGCAGGTTAACTAAATGCAATACTCTAAAGTTCTACTCGTTGCTTCTATTTACTTATGTATATCTGTTTACTATCTACTCAGCTTTGCTTCCTCTAGTTCTTTTGTCTAGCTCTACAAAGAACAGGGACTCTATAGCTAAATAGCTATATCGCCCCTGCAAGTATTATTATACCACGGATTCTCGAATCTGTCAAGGACTTTCCCACTATGGTTGCAGTGAACTCCAAAACCATCGACTACAAAACACCCGGGGCGGGTGCAGCTGGCTATGGTCTCACAAAAAACAATTCGCGAGCCTTGCTCGATAAGCTGTACCAAAATTATAAAATTGACGGCACGCAGACCGGCGGCAACCGTGAAATGTACAACCACATCAACAACTGGGGAAGTGGTTACGCTGCCCGTGGCGGTACAGGGGACCAAGGGCGACAGCTAGCCGAATGGGCGCGCACAGGCGATACGAAGGGCCTTAATAAGATAACGGCTTACAATGCCCTCGACTACGCCTACCGCGCACAAGGGCAACAACAGCAGAACAAGGGAAGCTTTTGGGGAGACGTCGGAGGCTTTCTAAAAGACATCGCCCCTGCCGTAGCGGGTTCCATCATCATCCCCGGCGTTGGCGGTGCTCTCGGGGCTAGCATATCTGCTGGCGCAGGCGGGGCTATCGGCGGAGCGCTGGCGGGTGGCATTCAAGATGGATTCAAGGGAGCCGCGTTAGGCGGTCTATCTGGGTACGGAGTGGGCACTGCCGTGGGTGGCGCTCGTAACTACCTGTCAGGCAAGATGGCGTCGTCAGGGCTTGGAGGCGGCTTCACGGACGCCTCGCAGCTAGGCTTGAAGGGGTCAGACCTTTACAGCTCCGCTGCGCTATCTGGTGGCGGTGGTGCCGTGGGAGGCGGATTCACGAGCGCTGCTGCGCTGGGGCTCAAGGGTGCTAACTTAGGACTTAACTTTGCGGACGACAACGTACTCCGGGGCGGGACTGCGAAGTGGTTTGACCAACCCGGTGGTGGGTTCAGTAATTCATCAGCGTTGAATTTGAGAGGCTCAGATCTCCCGCTCAATTTCAAGTCTGACGTTGCTGGTGCGCTGGGCCCCAAAATCTCGAGCAATTCACTCTACCAAAACGCAGGGCGAATCCTAGAGGCTGGCGGTAAGCTAGCCGGGGCGTTAACTGGGGCAGGTGCTGGCGCGGGTGGCGGCGGCGGTGGTGGCGGTCAACCCGGCGCTCCAAGTTCTGCGGGCCTTGACAATTCGTCTCAACCTTATGTGAACGCGGCATATCCGACGCAGAACACGGCCGCTATTGATCAGTTCGGTTACGCTCTACAAGACGCTCTGACCGGCAGGGCGGAAGTGCAAAGCTATAACGCACTGGCGCAGGCTGGCTCACCTAAACTACAAGCAATGCAACGGGATGCCGCTGGCTATCAGCGCCGCCCTTTCGCTAACTACTTGATGAGGTAAAACACACCGTGGCTACATATTTCAGACTACTAGACTTCGCTCGGCAATTCTCAGACAGCGCAGGGGCACCTCTAGCGGGCGGGAAGCTGCACACCTATGAAGGTGGCACGACCACCAATAAAGCTACTTACAAGGACGCTGCGGGCGTCACAGCCCATGCCAATCCTATTATTCTAAACTCTGTAGGCCGCGTCGAATCCGGTGCGGCTGCGGAGGTCTGGGGAACAACCGGGTCTTACAAGTTCAAACTGACAGATAGCGACGACGTAGTGATACCCACTTCCGGCGACTCTATCGTGGGAATAAACGACATCGCGGCAGAAGCTGGGTCTGAGTGGATAGCCTCCGGGCTAACCCCGACCTATGTAGGGGCAACTAGCTGGACGTTCGCAGGCGACCGCACCGCAATCTTTCACGTTGGCCGCCGCGTCCGTATCGTCGACGCAGGCGGGACCAGTTACGCAACTGTCACGGTCACCTCGTACTCTGACCCGAACACAACGGTCACTGTCGTCAACGATGCCACGGTCATCGACAGCGGTATATCAGCCGTCAGCTATGGTGCAACAAGCAAAGATAACACATCATACGCTGGAGGCACGCTGGGCACTGCTGTTGCTACTACCAGCGGTCGAGCTGCAACCTTCTCAGGGCTACCGGGTTGGGTGACGAAGATCGAGATTGGGCTTGTTGGTGTTTCACTGGACGGTAATACGGACGTCATGAAGGTTCAGCTCGGCGACGCTGGTGGATTTGAGACCACAGGTTACCTGATGGGCTTGTCGAATGAATCAGGTGGCAGCTCGGCTAATTCTACTAATGGCTTTAATCTGAACGTCAACAAAGCAGGCGCGGCCATCTGGCATGGCATCGTAACTTTAACTCTCGTAGATGCGAGCACTTTTACGTGGGCCTGCTCATCTCAGATAGCGCGGAGTGATACCTCCGGCGGTGTGAATCAGGGTTCCGGGTCCAAATCTCTATCTGCAACCCTGACGGGTGTGCGAGTTCAGCTCGGAGGCTCTACTGACGATTTTGACGCTGGAAAGATTAATATCCGGTACAGCTAGGTAAAACTTAGGCTCCCTAAGCCTCTCTAGGCGATCTAAAAGTGGGGCGAACCCGGTAGTAGCCCTGCACCCTCCAAAACGCCGTACGGGAGCTTACGTTGGCTCCTAGCCAACAACAGGGGCCTACAGAGCTATATACGTCATTGACGTAGACGACTGACGAATCGTAGACAAAAAAAAGCCCCGGCTAAGGGGCTAAACATGGAAATCGGTTTTTGCTTACGAATAAATGCCGCGCCGATGTTCCTCTTGTTCTTGGCGTAACGCTTCGCGCCATCCAAGATTATCATAGTAGTTTGCTTCCGCTTGTGCCTCTGCGTTAGCGTCACAGACTTCGTCCCATGCTCGGCCGTCATCATCATCATCATCATTAGCATGACGATTCGCATCAATGCCTGCGTTTTGCATTGCAATTTTAACTTCGGCGGCGACCGTTTCGTCTAGCCAATTTTCGTGCGCTTCGTTCTCTCTTTGCGTTCGCGTTGTTGTCATTTTGCTAATCTCCTTCACGTTACATGCTTCCCTTGAGGGCGCCGCTCAGCTCGCGTTCGGCTTTGATTAATAGATTGGCAGCGTTACGCAATTTCGCGGTGCTGTAGTCATCTCCATCTTTTTGGGCAGTGATCGCATCTCGCTTTATCGCTTGCCGTAGTTCGGAAATCTTTTCACGTGCCAAGATTAAATCGATGAGGCGATGAGAGGATAATGGTGTTTGGCGTCCGTTCATTTGGGTCTCTCCGGGTGTGGTTTCGTTCAACTGGTAACCATAGTACCCGGTGAAGAACCCGTTGTCAACACTTTTCTTTGCTTTTCTTTAGAGATTACGTCTCATAGCGAAGCCCCATCATCTACTTAAGAGATATTGTTTCTAACCCATTCGCTCAGGTCAGACGCCGCAGACTCCCCCACCGCAGGGGTCGTGTTCTTCGAATACAACTCCCTTGTGCTTAATCGCCTCATCATAATCGATAAGGGTGAGAGGTTGACCGCCTCGGCTTCCGTCAGGGTAACAAGTGAAGCCTCGCAGGCGGGGTGCATAATCTGCGAGCACTCGGGCGAACCTTCGGACGGCGTTGTCGCTAAGGTCTTTGCCGCTCGGCAGGTTGATGGTGGAGCTGATTGACTGGTCAACGTAGTCTTGAATATCAGCTTGAAACTTGATTCGCTTTTCTGGTTTAGCAGCGAGATCAGAAGCCGTGTCAATGCTGGAAGGCTTGACGCCCAAGGTATCAATGAGGGTCTGGGCAGTGCCATCGACACAGAACTCATGCTTCCATCGAGTACCGTCTGCGAGGTATCGCCTTTTATAAGCAACAGCAAATAGAGGTTCAATGCCTGTTGTAGTTCCGGCGAGAATTCCAATTGTTCCTGTAGGTGCAATCGCTCGATAGGCGACAGGCTTTGATAGATACAATCGATCACAATGTTCGTTCGCTGAGATCTCACTTTCATCTTTGTATACCTTCAACCATTTATGTAGTTCTGGCGTCACTTCATAAGTAGCGCCTCGTTTTAACAGCCATTCGTGCAAGCCCATCAAGCCTAAACCTAAGCGTCGATTCTTCTGCCGAACTTCGTAGACCTTTTCGTAGGGCAAGTCAGCCCGAACCGTACCGCAGACGAGGAACTTAGAGGCTAAGTTTACCACGTTGCGCATCTCCTCAATATTCTCGATGTTGCCGAGATTTATGCTGCCGAGGTTACAGACGTCCGAATCGTCCTCACTTGTGACTTCCGTGCAGGCATTGCGCAGAGTTTCGTTAGATTTATCTCCGAAATTGAAACTAAATCCCGGTTCACCTGTTGTCATGGCCTGACGGACATTCTCGAGGAACACGGCATCCGTGCACTTAGCATCGCCCAGACCTAACCATTCGTCGCTGTAGTTGACAGATATATTAGTCTGGTCTAGCGGTGCTGGAAAGTTGAAGTTAAGCTCTTTAACTTTGTCCAGCGTCAACCCGGAAGGTTCGTGCACCAGAATCTTGTGCCAGTCCTTCGCGTAAAGGAAAGCCTTCACGTCAGCGTGTTCTCGGTCTAGCGATGCATAGATAGCTGACCGACGGCTACCGCCTTGCATAACGCCCCGTCCGATGGAATTGATAACTTCCATGAGTGGGAGCGGGCCGCTAGCTATTCCGCCGGTTGAACCTAGCGCGGCACCTTCGGGGCGTAGGATTGAATAATCGACGCCAATCCCACCGCCAAGCATCAAACAGTTGCTAGCTCGTTTTTTCAGCTCTCCCCACTCCTCACGAGTGTCTTCTTCTGCCTTCAGCAGGTAGCAGTTGTTCCACGCATGTTTATGTCGGCCTGCGTAGTATAGATACCTACCGCCCGGGATAAACTTCATAGAAGTGATGTACTCGACAAGCTGGGCGCGTTCGTCTTTGCTCAAAATTGGAGTGAGTTTCCCCGACTGCCCGCACACGTCATCCACGCAACGAATGGCGAGATTGCGCCAGCTGTCGTCCGGGCCTTGCGCGTATTTAATACGAAAGACGTTCTCGCCGAGAGTAGTCCGAAAGGTGTTAGTCATTGGTGTTGTCCTCAAATTCATTAAAAACTTCATCTTGACAAACCTGACACAGCCCCGAGAGCTGGTACTCTCTAGCGTTCAGTTCATCGGTGAACGCCTTGGCACTGTAGCCGCAGATGGCGCAACGCTTAGTTTACACAGCTTCGCGTATGTCTTGTTGAACGGCCAGAAGCGGGTCTGTTACTCTCGAGTTGGTCATTTTGTCAGCTCCGTGCTTTGATTTAAAGCCGCAGCTTAGCATCGCCTCCACTGCTAGTCAAGCTCAAATTTTTCCCGCTGTTCAAGTAGGTCATCATAGAATGCTACTAGAAGTTCTTTGGACGATATACCCAAAAGCTCAACGATGAACTCGGGATCGTATTGCTCGGCGATCCACTCTATCAGGTCTGTATCTACGTTCATTTTTTGCCGCCTTTCAGAAGATAGCTCATAGAGATTTCTGACAAGTCGTATTCTCCGTCGTCTACCTCGTGCTTCATGAATATACCAGACCAGCTCTGCGCGTTCTTTTGCGGGCCTAGATAAGCGTGATAGTCTTGGTAGAATCGACCACAAACTAGGCCGCGTCTCCGCTTCCCGGTGCAAGTGAAAATCTCCCCGACTTGCATAGTTTGCTGGTGCCCCATAGTGAAACTGTGCCCTAGATTCTTTAGCTTGCTTTCGATGGCCCCACCAATCGCATTCGTCATCAGACTGGTAGGATTAACAAAGTAGTGAGAGTAGCAAACGCCATCTAGTGTAAAGATATCCAGAAAGTCATGCGTAATGACATCGAGGTCGCGCAGGGGCTGAGTTATCTGTTCGTCAATGTCGAGAAAGGATGACATCATGCGCATCTCGCTCGACTCAGCAGCGCGGACAATGCGGACTTCATGATTGCCAACAGCGAAGTGAATCTCCGGGTCATAAGTCGGAGAACGCAAGGCCTTAAGAAAGCCCCTCATCGCTACCCAGCCGGAGTCAAAATCAGCCTGAACGTCCTTGTCCTCCCAGCCTTTACTTCCCGGCTTATCAAAGCTGCAGAGGGATTTCATATCCCACCAATCGCCGATGATGATAACTTTGTCCGGCTTGTGCTTTTTCAAGTATTTCGCCGCTGCCGAAATGTGACTAGTCTTTGCTCCGGGGTAAATCTGCGTGTCAGGAATCATTGCGTGCTTCATGTTTAAGTCCTTTCCCATTCCACTGGAATTTGAGTTCCGACAACACAAACTATGCCCTGCGCCGCGCACCATTGAGTGTAGCTTTTCTTTTTAGCCTTCGTGAGAAACTGATTACGTTGGAAGATTATTCTAAAGTTATCCGCACGAATCACGCCGGATGTCTCTAGTACTGCCATGGTCTTTGTACGTCCCGGCCCCGTCCAGAGTCCCTTAGCCTCCAACCAAAGTCCCTGCTCGGGAAGCCAGAAGTCGGGCAAGTAAGTAGCAGCGCGAGCAACGTGAGCGCTGTTACATGTCGAGCAAATGCCACCTTTAATGGGGTAGAAGTACTTGACTTTTCTGGGTTCGAATTCGAAAAGGATACCCCTAGCCTCCAAGTCTTTCGCGATGTCCGCCTCATACTGGCTACGGTAAGGAGCGAGCGCTGCCTTCCGGCTCCTCTTGTAATTTGAACGGGCACTCATCTGTGATTGTTCTCCATATCCATAAGAGTTGACTGTTTTTTCTGTAACGCTCTTTCCATTGTTCTGCAAAGTGGTTCTCATAGTGCTCAACGACCACCTTTTGAGCTTGTTCGTTTGATGTACCATCTGGAAGGAACCTCTCGGCTTTTGCGGGGCCTATGCCCGGAATGCCCGGTATATTGTCGACCCGGTCACCTTGTAACATTTGCCGCCAGAAGAAAAGTTCTCCAGCTGCTCTAGACATCTCAGAAAAGATACCCTTGACAGGATTGTAGTGGAACCCTTCTAGCTGTTTTAGATCTTTATCAATGGATATGATAACGGGAACTCTTTGCTTTGCTCTCGCCGTCAAACTCGCGTGTCCGAAAAAATCGTCAGCCTCGCACCCTGTTGTCAAGAATCCGTGGTGACGCTCTATTAAGTACTCCGTTATCTGCGGCAAGTAAGTGGGTTTGGGCACGTCTTTCCGGTTAGCCTTATAGTTTTCATCAACAAGTTTCCGAAAGTTACCGCGCCCCGACAAGAATGTTTCGTACTCAACGTCAACAGCGTCGTACTCGAGCCGGAGGGCGTCAAGTGAGTTCTGGATTAAGCTCTTGACATTGTAGAGTGCGTTCGCTAAGGGTTCTAGTTTACGCTCTTTTCCCAAAAACTCGCTAGGGAAGTCGTCAGGCACTTCTTTCCTAGCCCCCCAAGTAACCCCCCCATGATTGGGGAGGTTTCTCAGGTCAAAGTAAACCATTTTTTCTGCGGCGAAACCGGCTCGATAGGCTAGTATGTCTCCGTCAAATAGTCCGGTTACTTTGATGGCCATGTTGTCGCCCTCGTTTTGCTATTTAATTGCTGACAGCTGCTGCGCGGCTGCGCGCCAGTCCATGTCAGAGCCTTCAACGTCTTTCGGAGCGTCTGCGTTAATGTCGAGGTCTCCAGAGGTGTAAGCCTCGAACATTCGAGCCAGCGGGATAATATCGTCCTCGGAAACACTCTTGCCCACCTTAATGCCAGCCGCGAGGCAGTTGACCGCATTGGTTAAGGCGTTCTGGCGGATGATGCACCGATTGCGATCTAACGTCACCGGCTTCATAGCTGGAGCTGGAGCACTCGCAGGGGCCATCACGTTACCGTTAGCCTCACGAGTTGGCGCCTGTCCCTGCCACCGACCAGCTGTATCTGCGTCTGCCGGTGTCGCGTTTCCCACCAGATTGTGAAAAGTCCGGCCGTTCTTATCAACTACTTTAAACGTAATCTTGATAACGTCACCGGGTTCCGACTGGCCGACTTGGGCTGCGTTGAAACCACCGTACCAAATGTCGCTAGATTCAAAACAAACGGCGCCGCGACCATCTTTGCGCGAAACCTTGGCAACCGTCCCTTGAATTGATTCACTCATAGTTTTTTCACCCTTTTCTTTTGCTGTAATAGTATTATACCGGAATAATAACGTTGTGTCAAGCGTTTTCCTTCACCTCTTTAAAAGTTTTGCCTCTCGAAAATTCAACGGGAAATTCTACCGGGGCTACCACGTCGAACATATCACGCAAGACCGTAGGAACTGACTGCAATACGTCCTGAATTGCGGGGACCAGCTCGGCCTCGTGCTCAATGGAAACCTCGCACATCACCGAATCATGCACGGTATTCAACGCCCACGCTTGCTTGTCTGCTAAAAAGGCGTGCAGCTCTAGCAGCATCAGGCTCATGATGTCGGACGCCGCGCCTTGGATCGGATAGTTCTTGATTTTAGTCGCTGGCGGGTTTACGGTTTCTCCGTTAAAAGCTAAATCCCCCAGAACTCGAAACGATGTTATAGGCATACCCATATCATCTCGCCACAGGCTCGGGATATAAAAACGGGGTACAGCTAGATTGCGCTCCGGGTCGATGTCGCCTTCCTCACGCAAGGTTGCCGTAGTCTCCTCTAGAGCGTCGTCGTGGTAGTTCTTAACGCCGGAGTATCTCGCGTAGTACTCAGCTAGAAACGCTTTTGTCAGGGCAACAGGAACACCCCAGTTATTAGCGATGCCACGCGCGGATGCGCCGTACTGTAGCTCGAAGCTAAACGCCTTAGCCTGTCTGCGCTCGACCGGAGTTATCTCCGCCTCTGGCTTGTCGAAAATTTTGGAGGCGAAATAAGTGTGCATATCTACGCCTGAGTTGATGTCAGTTATTAACTGCTCGTCGTTCGACGCCAGCGCTAACACCCTGATTTCAAGCTGAGCGTAGTCGAACTCGACAAAGACATTACCCGCTCGAGATTTGAAAAATGTTTGGATGCTCATGCGGTGTTTTTCCCATTGATGTTTTGAAAGTTAGGCTTGCTGCTAGACAAACGCCCGGTTGCTGTCACGCAGTGGTTAAAATTTGGGTACAGGACGGATGGCTCATCCGACGTGGTGTCGCCTATCGAGTAATTAATATAAGGTTTATAGTAAGTTCCAATTTCTTTGTTCAAGTGACGCAGATGCTCAAGGTCGGCCACAAAGTCCGCTGACACTTCTTCAGCGTCGTGTTTCTTCAGACGTTTGATAGTTTGTGCACTTCCATCAGTCTGCCATTTATTTTGCGCGAACAATTTGACAGTCTTTGCAGAGACCAAGCCCGCCACTTCGTGTTCTCGAGTAACTTTCCTCGTCTTTTGTTGCCCTTTCTTTGCGCCACTTTTATAAGTTTCGTCAAGAGTTTCCGTGACCGTCTCTCGAAGCGGCCCGGCGGAGGCGCTGCCCCAGAGCCGCCTGCCTACCTGAACCGATGACGCAGGGTTGAACTCTGCAGCGCCGCCAGTGCGGAACGCGGCCGGATAGTCCCTTGTCCACTTTTCGACAAACTCTGCAGTCGCCACGCTCAACTGGTCCTCTTTCGTAGCCATCTCAACCTTAGCCGAGCGTGCGTCGAACGCGATCCCGTAGAAGTTCATCTGCGTCGTGGGGCCTAAGCTATCCATCATCGCCCGGACGTACCTTGTAAAATACTTCTCCGTGCACAATTTTACTTGAGCGAGGAATATCTGCTCCGTAACTTCAACATCAGAAACTAAGTATTCGCGCAATAAGTCTGCGTCTATTTTGTCGGCACCAATGCCAACCTTAAATCTTTCCTTGATTTCAATGTCCTTCTTAAACGGAATGCCGTAATGTTTCGCAACGTTTTCTAACGACGTGCTACCGCCGGACTTGCCTCGCTCGATATAAAAGAATTTCTGCGTGTCCCAGAGCCTATGGTTTGACAAGTGTAGACCTTTCCGCATCAGGTAGAGCAGGTCGAACGGTAGATTATGTCCGACAAGCAATCTTTGTTGTTTTGAAATCGCTCGAATAAATGGAGCCTCTTGTCCCTCACCAACGATAGTCGTTTCGTCGTCGTTGGTATTCTTGAAGCCCAACATAATTGTTCTGTTCGCGGGCCACATCGGAGCCGCGCCGAAGTGCGGCTGCGGTGCGCGGATACTGGTCTCAAGGTCGAGTACAGTGTACTTGTCAGGCTTATACATCAAAAGAATCCCGATTCAAAGAAACCAGTCTAGCACGTTCTTTGTCTAAACGTACAGCACACCCCAGATTGCGCATCTTTGGGTGAGCGCCACGCAGTTTGTTTTTCGGTGCTCTGAGATAACGCACGTCGTCCTCGCCTTGAATGTGTCCGATTGTGACAACCGCATCACACTCACCTTGGACTGACGTTTTGGAGTTATAAAGGCTTCCCATCGTGGGGTACTTAACGTTCTCCGCAGTCGCGTCGAGCTGACTAGCTCCGATAATCGGCCCGTGCTGTTTAGCTAGGCCTCGAACGTACTGCGCGAGTCGAGCATAGCGTTCGATGGATGTGCTGCTGTCCTTCTCAAAGCCGCCTACTTTCCAGATCTGATCAATGATGATGATGGAAGGCTTGCAGGCTTCGATGTGCGCCTCGATATCGTGGATTGACATTGCACTATTATCCATTAGTTTAATTTTGGCGTATCCCGTTTGCGTCAGCGCGTGCTCAGTCGCTTGCTTGTCGCGTAAGATTTCGTCGTTAGTCCAACCAAGCGCTGCCTGCAACTGACGTGTCCTGACCCTGTCCGCTCCTTCCTCATTGTTACACCAGAGGACGCACTCGTCGTCGCCTAGCTGTGACGCAAAATGCAAGACCGCGTTAGATAGTATCGTAGTTTTTCCAGAATCTGGACGGCCAGCGATAATGATGAAGTCACCCTTAGATATTGGGCCTAGCATCGCGTTCAATTCATCAATGGGCCAGTAGTATTTAACGTAGTCTTGCGCGGACGCCAGCAGCTCAGACACCGTAGGCGAAAAGAAGGACAACCCGTCATTAGCGCCACTTGATGCAGCGTCATTTTTCCACGACCGGAACTGCTCCTCAATTGCCGACGGGTCTTCTTCCCCTGTGCTCACATTATGCGCTGTTTCCGACAACGACAGCGCCCACGCCCGGTCCGTCAACGTGCGGAGTAAGCTGGGGTTCGCAGATTCTTCGTAGTTCCCC
>TARA_R110002110_G_scaffold49669_13_pt1 | contig 14282 bp, 14 predicted proteins | sample TARA_R110002110 | Tara Oceans TARA_R110002110 (sample SAMEA4397330) | marine metagenome | biome: Polar Biome; feature: [SRF] surface water layer (ENVO:00010504); material: water (ENVO:00002006), including particulate matter (ENVO:01000060) such as... | depth 5 m
AACCTAGTGCCGTAGTGCCCGAAGCGTTCGGCCAGCCAGCGTCGGTAATCGGCATCGCGGCGACCGCGGCGGTAGAGATAGATCAGCACCAGTGGCAGGCCGAACAGCCACAGGCCCCCCCAGGCGCGCAACGCCCATCGCAACCTGAACGACGGAAATCTAGCGGGCATAGGCGTGGTCCAGCAAATTCTCGGCCAAAGGGATCAGCGCCGCACGGCCCGAGTGCACCAGACCACGCGCCCGGACGGCCAAAGTCTCCATATCACCGGTTTCCAGCAGATCGCGCAGGCTGGCGGCAGAGACCTCGACCGCGGCCCCCGCCTCGTCCAATAGTGTGTAGTCGGCCCGGAAATTTGCAATTCCGGGGCCATGCAGAACCGCGCAGCCAAGCGCCGCGGCCTCCCAAGGGTTATGGCCACCGACCGTGCCGAAACTGCCGCCGATCAGCGCCGCTTCGGCGAGGCGATACCACAGGCCCAATTCGCCATAGGTGTCGGCCAGGTAAACCGGCTCCGGCCCCGGTGCCTCGCCAACCGAGCGCCGCGAAAAGGGCAGGTCAAAGCCCATCAACCGCTGCGGATCGCGCGGCACCAGAATCAACAACCAGCGCGGATCGGCGGCGAACAGACCGGCCTGGACCTCGAGAGCCACAGCCTCGTCCGCCGCATGGGTCGAGGCAGCGAGCCAGACCCAGCGCCCTTGTGTCGCTTCGCGCATCTGGCCGAGTTCGGCGGCGTCAACCGAAAGCTCAGGTGCCGCGATCTTGATCGAGCCGGTTACCTCTACCCCCGGCGCACCCAACGCGCGCAAGTGGCCAGCAGTGTCCTCATCCTGCGCGGCAACCAGGCCGAACCGTACATAAAGATCGCGGTACAAAGATTTGAAAAAGTGTCTTTTTCTGTAAGATTTCTCATTCATGCGCGCATTGACAAGCGCCAGCGGGATTTTCCTTTCACTGGCGGCAACAACGGCACCCGGCCACAGGTCCTGCTCGGCCCAGATCGAAAGATCGGGCCGCCAATGGTCCAGAAACCGGGCCAGATAGGCGGGAGCGTCGAGTGGCAGAAATTGATGGATCGTTCGCCGGGGGCGGTTTGCGGCAAAAACCTGCGCCGAAGACCGCGCCGACGAGGTCACCAGAAAGGACAGTTCCGGTTCCAGATCGGACATCGCCGCAATCAACCCGCGCAAGGCCAGAACCTCGCCCAGCCCGACCGCGTGCAACCAGATCAGCCGGCCTTCGGGGCGGGCAACCGAAGGCTCGCCCAGTTTTTCGCGCCAACGCGCCGGGTCTTCGCGCCCGTTCTCCAACCGACGGTGCAGCAAGATCGGTGCTAGCCGCGCGATGAGTGGCGACACGGCCAGATAGGCCCGCAGCGCAAAACCGGTGTTGCGTGTGTCAGCCAATGTCGCGAAACTCTTTTTGCAGGCCCCGCGCCCAGAACCCGTCGTCCTTCAGCACCGCGACAAACCGGTCAGCGGCGCGGCCAGTGCCAAAGCCGTTGTCGCGCGGCCAGGCGCGGCCCCATTCCTGCGCCAGAAAACCGGCAATCGCGGCGCTGTCGCCGGCATCGCAAAAGCGGATCGAGGGGGCCGAAGCGCGATTGTGCTGCCGCGTGCCGACATCCAGCGAGGCGATTCCCAGGAACGGCGCCTCACGCACCCCGGCGCTGGAGTTGCCGATCATGCAGGCGGCGTTTTTCATCAATTCCGAAAAATGACCAAAGCGCATCGAGGGGATCAGACGAAAGCGGTCGCTCGGCAGATCGCGCAGCACGGCAAAGATCGCCTCGGACCCCGGGTCATTGTTCGGCGCGATCAGCACGAAGTTGCGCCCCGACGCGGCCAGCACCCCATAGAGCGCCTGCGCCTGCGCGGCCATCGTCGTCCTCTCCGAGGTGACGGGGTGAAAGACACAGATGCCATAGTCGTCAAACGGAATGGCATAGCGGGTCTGTACGTCCGCCAGCGTGACGCCCGAGGGTTGCGAGTGAAAATCAAGCTCCGGCGAGCCGATGATGTGAATGGTCTCGCGCGGCTCCCCCAGCGCCATCACGCGGCGCGCGGCGGCTTCCGACGACACGAAATGCGCCGAGGCCAGCTTGGAATTGCAATGGCGGAAAATCTCGTCGATCGTGCCCGAAACCTCGCCGCCCTCGACATGCGCCGAGCGGATGTAATTGGTCGCGGCAACCAGCGTGCAGGCCAGCGCCTCGACCCGGTCGCCATGGGTGATGATCAGGTCCGGCCGGTGTTCGGTGACGAAATCGGAAAACCCGACCACGGTTTTCGCCAGCACCATATCTTGCGGATCGCCCGGGCGCTGGTTGAGAAACTCATGCACCGCAACACCGTGCAACTTGTGAACCTCGAGCTTGGTCAGGCCGTAGCGGTCGAGCATGTGCATGCCGGTCACGAAAAACCCGACCGCAAACCCGGCATCGCGCGCAGCAATCGCCAACGGCTCCAGCTTGCCAAAATCGGCGCGGGTTCCGGTGACAAAGAGGAGGGAGTGGGTCATGGCGCTATTCCGTTGGTCGGCTGACTGAATGACAGTCACAAACATTGCCCGCAAGTCCGGAAATAGATAGAGACAGCGCCAGTGGAATGCAAAACAAGACGGAAGTGGCCCGGAAATGTCAGAAGAACGCGTTGTCCTTTGTATGAAATGGGGCACACTTTACCCTGCTGAATATGTCAACGTGCTGTACAGCGCGGTGAAAAAGAACTTGGCCGGTCCCTTTCGCTTTGTGTGCCTGACGGATGATGCGACCGGCTTTGAGGAGGGTATCGAAAGCTTCCCGATACCTGACATCGGCCTGGATGAATGGCACTACTACCACGGCGCATGGCCGAAGCTTTCGGTGTTTTCCGACGATCTCTATGGGCTGACGGGGCGCTGCCTGTTCATTGATCTTGATACGGTTGTTCTGAATCGTCTTGATGACCTTTTTGACATTCAGGGCGCGCTGGTTGCTTTGGATTCCGCACCCTGGCGCTTTAGGAATGCGGCCCCACGAACCATGTCCAGCATCTTCGCTTTTGACATCGGAAAACTTGGTTGGTTGGTTGAAAATATCCGGGCGAAACGTGATGCGCTGGTGGCGAAATATGGGATTGAGCAAGACTACCTGCATGGTGAAGTGCCAAATATCACATATTGGCCGCAAGAGTGGATTGTCAGCTACAAATACCATATTCGCCCTCCATTGCTGATCGACAGGTTCCGCGGGCCCAAAAAACCCAAGGGCGCGGCGCGGCTTGTGGCTTTTCACGGCAATCCCCGCCCGATAGACCTAATTCGTCCGCCAAAGGGCAACTGGGATGTCTTTCCCCATCATGGCAGCGGCCCGGTGCGCTGGATGCAGGACTATTGGTGCGCCAATGGTGGATCGTTGAAAAATCATTGAGAGAATGAAAACATGACACAAACTATCCTTTCACTGACTACGGTTCCACCGCGTTTTCCGGTCGTCCATGAAAACCTGCGAACTCTGCTGAAACAAAATGCCAAAATTGATGCAATCAATCTCTATATACCCCGCAAATATCGACGTTTTGAATACGAAGCCAAAGACCTGCCAAAGTTGCCAAAGGGCATTTCGTTGCGAATTATCGACGAAGATCTTGGGCCGGCGACAAAGATATTGCCCGCTGTCCGCGAATACAAAGGACAAGATGTCGTTATCATTTTCTGTGACGATGATAAGGTCTATGACAACAACTGGGCTCAAAGATTGATTGACGCTTCGGTGCAGAAACCAGGGTGCTGTATCTGTGAAGAAGGGAGTCTGATCAACACGCCATATTATTCGGGTGATACTTGGGCCAGTGCTTATAGCCCAAAACCAAACTACCGAAAGAAAGATTTGGCCTACAGGCTGCGTCGCGCGGTATCCTTTGGAATGTGGAAGCCCTCCAAAACCATATCGTCTGGCTATGTCGATATGCTGGAAGGTTGGGGAGGTGTGCTTGTCCGTCCGGATTTTTTTGATGATATTGACTACAACATTCCTGACATTCTGTGGACCGTCGATGATGTTTGGTTGTCTGGATGCCTCGAGAGAAAAGGCATTCCCATATGGCTGAATGCGGACGACAAGGTTCGATCCAAAGGCAACTCTGACGAGGTAGCGAAGGCTGCCCTACGCAATTTCGTGTATAAAGGCCATGATCGCGGTTCTGCAAACCGGGCCTGCATCGACTATTACCGCGACACTTACGGCATCTGGGGCGGGACAAAACGCTAAAACAACATTCGTCTGCGGGCCATGTGCAGCGTCTTGCCGATCAGGTTGGTCAGGCGCAGTGTGTAGTTCGGCAGGCGCTTCCAGGCCGGGAATTTGTGGACCTCGGAAAACCCGGTTCCGGTAATCGTGCTTTCATTGCCGTCATCAACATGGCTGGGGAACGGCTCCAGCCCGAGATGGCGGAAATCATGGATATGGCTTCGGTCAAGCTCATGATCAATCGGCCGGGTGATCGGCAGCATCCGTGGCAAAAGCCGCTGGGCCAGGTCACGGGTGATCAAATAGGCCCCAAGCCCGGTTGCCGCACCAAGATAGGCGTTCAAACGGTACCCCGCAAGCTCGCCTTGCCGCACCGGATGCCTAGCCCGGATTTTGTTAAGCTTCAGAAAATCCCACTGCGACACAGTACTCAGTGCCAGATCAAGGGCTTCCGTGAAATCATCATGAAAGACAACGTCATCTTCCAGAACCAGACATATCTCGGCTTTGGTCGCGAGGAACGCCTGCCATACCATCAGATGCGAATGATAAGCGCCGATCTCTCCCGGCATCACCTCGCGCCCGGTGTTGCGGCGAAAGGCCGGCAGATTGATCTGCGCCACCAGCCGTAGCCATTCGGCACGGCCATCGACGGCGTGAAACCAGACATGGTCAAGGCCAAGTGTTGCCAACCGCCCCTCCATATCGGCGCGGCGCTTTTCAGATCGCGGCAGATTGATCAGAAACGTGGCCAGCCGGGGCGTCACGCCAGATCCGCCCACTTCAACTGCGTGTTGCGGGTGACGGCGCGGGTCAGGCGGCGGCCGACAACCTTGTCGAACTCATAGCCCGCGATCTCACCCGATCCGGGGCGGCGGGCCCAGATGTCGGCCTCAGCAATCACATGGCCTTCCGGCAGATCCTTGTCCGCGACGACAGAGGCGCGGGCAAAGCGGTAAACCGGCTCTTCGGCGGCGGTGCGCTGTTTGGGGTTGTGCAGCGCGGTATGGATTTCGCGCGAGCGGTCGATCAGAAAACGCAGTTCTGCCGGGTCCATCGAGTTGATGATATCGGGGCCGATGCGGTAGCGCGTGTCGGTGTAGTGCCGTTCCAGAACGCAAGCGCCGAGCGCCACCGAGGCCAGCGCCATTTCCGGCCCGATCGAGTGATCGGAAAAGCCGATGACGGCGTTCGGGAAAGCGGCTTTCAGATCACTAACCCCCTGCAAGGATACTATTTCCGGCGGGCTTGGGTAAAGGTTGGTGCATTCCAGCAGGGCGTAATCAACCCCCGCCCCCTCCAGAATTGCGACCGAGGCGCGCAGCGACTCGACGCTTTGCATGCCGGTTGACATGATCACCGGCTTGCCCTTGCGCGCGATGTGGCGGATCAGTGGCAGGTTGTCGGCCTCGCCAGAGCCGATCTTGTAGGCGGGCACGTCAAGCGTTTCCAGAAAATCCGCCGCGGCCCGGCTGAACGGTGTCGACAGAAAGATCATCCCGAGGCTTTCGGTATAGTCTTTCAGCGCCCGCTCATCATCCAGTCTCAGCGCGCAAGCCTCCATCACGTGCCAGATCGAGACATCGGCATTGGGCGGAAAGATGGATTTGGCCTCGTCGGTCATCTCATCTTCCAGAATATGGGTCTGGTGCTTGATACATTCACAGCCCGACTGTGCTGCAAGGCGCACCATCTCTTTGGCCACATCGAGGCTGCCACCGTGGTTGATGCCGATCTCGGCAATCACCAGTGGTGGGTGTGCGGGGCCGATTTCACGCGTGCCAATTTTCATTCAGTTCCCCTTGGTATCATTATTTATCAAAGCGTCGCAGGCGTTTCTCAAACCGGTTTCAGACCCGCGCGGAACCGCTGCATATTCGCGCGGTAGCCTTCGGCCGATTGCAACAGCCGGGCCTGCGCCTCGGCATCGAGACCGCGCACCACCTTGCCCGGCGCGCCCATCACAAGGCTGCCGTCGGGAATTTCCTTGCCCTCGGTTATCAACGCACCAGCGCCGATCAGGCACCCCTTACCGATTTTTGCACCGTTCAGAACCGTCGCCCCCATGCCGATCAAGCTGCCTGCACCGATGGTGCAGCCGTGCAGCATGGCCTTGTGACCGACCGTACAATTCGCGCCGATCACCAGCGGATAGCCGATGTCGGTGTGCAACACGCAGTTTTCCTGCACATTGCTGCCCTTGCCGACCCGGATTTCCTCATTGTCGCCGCGCAGCGTGCAGCCGAACCACACCGAGGCCCCGGCCTCCAGCACCACTTTGCCGATCAGGTTGGCGTCCGGGGCAACCCAGGCGCCTTGGTCAATCTGCGGGGCGATCCCGTCAAGTGCATAGATCATCCGGCTTCAAACTCCTCATTCAGGCTGCGTACAAACTCCGACAGCGCCGGTTGGCGGTCACGACGTTGACGCTCTGCTTCAAGAATTGTTCGCAGAGTGTTGAAAGTAATTTCTAATTCTCGATTTACCAACACATAGTCATACTCGGCCCAATGGCTGATCTCACTTTGGCTTTTCGCCATGCGCCCAGCGATAACCGCGTCGCTGTCCTGGGCACGGCCACGCAATCGGCGCTCCAACTCCGAAATCGAAGGCGGCAACACAAACACCGACACCACATCGCGCCCGAGGCTGGAGTTGCGGATTTGCTGCCCGCCCTGCCAGTCGATGTCAAACAGCGTATCGCGGCCTTCGCGCATCGCCTCTTCCACCGGACCTTTGGGCGAGCCATAGAAATTGCCGAATACGGCGGCATGTTCCAGCATTTCGCCATCAGAGATCATCCGCGCAAAGGCCTCGCGGCTGCGAAAATAATACTCACGCCCGTCTTGCTCGCCCGGTCGTGGCGCGCGGGTGGTGGCCGAAACCGAAAACCGGATCTGCGGGTCCCATTCCATCAGCATCCGGGCCAAAGTCGATTTTCCGGCCCCGGACGGCGACGAAAGAATGAGCAGCAAACCCCGCCGTGTTGTCATTGTCATACTCATTCCACGTTCTGAACCTGTTCGCGCATCTGATCAATCACGGTCTTGAGGTCAAGCCCGACCCGCGTCAACGCCAGTGCCTGCGCCTTGGAACACAGGGTATTCGCCTCGCGCATGAATTCCTGCATCAGGAAATCCAGCTTGCGGCCGACCGGCGCCGTTTCGGCCAGCAGATCGCGGGCGGCGCCGATATGGGCACGCAGACGGTCGAGTTCTTCGGTCACGTCAGATTTGACGGTCATCAGCGCCAGTTCCTGGGCGACACGTGCCTCGTCTGCACCCTCAGTGTTGGCCAGCACCCGCGCCAGGTTTTCACGCAACGTTGTGGCCGAGGCCTCGCGGCGGGCCTCGGCTTCGGTGACGGCCAGCGCGGTCAGCCGGGCGATCTGGTCAAGCTGATCGGCGATCACCGCGTTCAGCGCGGCACCCTCGCTGGCGCGGTTTGCGGTAAAATCGTCGAGCAACGGCGCGACATCGACCATCAAGGCCTTCAGCAGCGGTGCCGTATCTTCTGCGCCGCCGGTCTGTTCCAACACGCCGCGCAGCCCCAGCACATCGGCCTGGCTGGCCTGTGCGAGGGTAACGCCCGTTTCCATTGCCACGGATTCAACCTCGGCCAGCGCCGTCAGAATGGCGTGCAGCGCGTCCTTGTTGACGCGCAACCCGGTTTCGCCACCCGCCTCGCGGCTGATCTTCAGGTTCAGGGTGATGTTGCCACGGGTGGCGGCTTTGCCCAGCGTTGCGCGCAGCGGTGGCTCCAGCCCCTCGACCCAGTCAGGAACCCGCAGCCGCAAATCCAGGCCCTTGCCATTGACCGCGCGGACATCCCACACCCAGGCATAGCCCGCCGCCTGGCCGCGTCTGGTGGCATAGCCCGTCATCGAAAGGGTCATCGGTTTGCTTCCTTCGTGTGCCTGGCACCCGGTTCGGGCCATTGTTTACCATTTGTTATGATTTTTCGCCGAACACGACGAAAATGGGTTATCTTAAGACTTCAGCAAGAAGTGTTGCGTCATTTTTAACCATAAACCCGGCGTTGGTCCTATCTTCTCCGAAGCGGGCCGCCATCTGACCTGGCAGGGGATAGCAGACTGACCTGGCAGGAGATAGCAGAGGTGGCAAAGGGCGGCAACCACGGCGGGTCGGGGCGTTCGGAAGGAAACATGAAATGATATCCTCATTTTTTGGCAATAGCGGCGGCAACCGCCCGCCACGTGGCCCTTCGGACCCGACGCGGTTCGACGCGGTTCATCAGGTGCACGCCTATTGGGAGGGGCTGCGCCATGAGGGAGCCCTGCCCGCCCGCGCCCTGCTGGACCCGCGCGGCATCGAGGGGGCGCTGACCTGCGCCTTTCTGGCCGAACAGGTTGCCCCGGGAATCGCCCGCTTCCGCATTGCCGGAACGCAGATCAGCGACCTCGTCGGAATGGATGTGCGCGGCATGCCGATATCGTGCCTGTTTGCACCCGACGCGCGTTTGTCGCTGATGCAGGTCGCAGGCCAGGTGTTCAGCGGCCCGGCAAGGCTTGAAATGGACCTCGAGGCGGAGCGCGCAATTGGCCGCCCGGCGCTGGAGGCCCGGTTGCTGATGCTGCCGATGCTGGATGACCAAGGTCGCTGCACGCTGTCGCTCGGCTGTCTGGCGCTGTCGGGCGAGATCGGACGCGCGCCCCGCCGCTTTGCCATCGCGCGGCGGCAGGTGTCGCCCGTGCTGGCGCGGCAGGTTCTGGCCACAATTCGCCCGGCCCCGCAGCCAGCGCATGGCTTCGGCGAAAGTCAGGTGGGGTTCACGCCGCCCCGGACGCCGCAAACACCGCCGCGTGCACAACCCGGCAAGCCCTATCTGCGGCTTGTCAAAAACGACGGCTGACAGGCACCGACGCGGACATGGGCCCGACGGAAACACCAGCGATAAAAAAAGGGGGCACGGAGGCCCCCTTTCTTTGGTCTGTATCGCGCGGCAAATGCCTACAATGCGACGCGGCGCGCGGCCTCTCGGGTTGCCGACAACTCCTCGGCCACCAGAAAGGCCAGTTCCAGCGACTGGCTGGCGTTCAGGCGCGGATCACAGGCGGTGTGGTAACGATCCGACAGGTTTTCATCGGTCACGTCGCGCAAACCGCCGGTGCATTCGGTCACATCCTGACCGGTCATCTCGAAATGCACGCCACCGGGGACGGTGCCCTCGGCCTTGTGGATCGCAAAGAACTCGCGCACTTCGCGCAGCACGGACTCGAACGGCCGGGTCTTGTAGCCCGACGCCGCCTTGATGGTGTTGCCATGCATCGGATCGCACGACCACAGCACCTTCGCGCCCTCCTCTTGTACGGTCCGGATCAGGCGCGGCAGGTTATCGCCGACCTTGCCGGCGCCGAAGCGGGCGATCAGGGTCAGGCGGCCGGCCTCGTTCTCGGGGTTCAGCCTCGCCATCAGCACCTTGAGGTCATCGGCTGTCGTCGACGGGCCGCATTTCAGCCCGATCGGGTTCAGCACGCCGCGCGCGAATTCGACATGCGCGCCGTCGGGCTGACGGGTGCGGTCACCGATCCAGATCATATGGCCAGAGCCCGCCACCATCTTGCCCGACGTGCTGTCGACTCGGCAAAGCGCCTCTTCGTATTCCAGCAGCAGCGACTCGTGGCTGGTGTAGAAATCGACACGCGACAGTTGATCCGCAGTATCGGAATTGATGCCTGCCGCAGACATGAAGTCGAGCGCGTCGGAAATGCGGTTCGACAGTTCACGGTAGCGTTCGGCCTTGTCATGCTCGGCAAAACCCAGCGTCCAGCTGTGGACCCGGTGCATATCGGCAAAACCACCCGTTGAGAACGCGCGCAGCAGGTTCAGGCTGGCGGCCGCCTGGGTATAGGCCTGAAGCATGCGGTTCGGGTCGGGCATCCGGCTTTCGGGGGTCGCATCGAAGCCGTTGATGATGTCACCGCGGTAGCTGGGGTATTCGACGCCGCCAATCACTTCGGTCGGGGCCGAGCGCGGCTTGGCAAATTGCCCGGCCATGCGCCCCACCTTGACGACCGGCACTTTCGCGCCATAGGTCAGCACGACCGCCATTTGCAGCATGACGCGAAAGGTGTCGCGGATGTTGTCGGCGGAAAATTCAGAAAAGCTTTCGGCGCAGTCGCCGCCCTGAAGCAGGAAGGCCTTGCCCTCGGACGCAAGGCCAAGCAGTTTTTTCAGGCGGCGCGCCTCGCCCGCGAAAACCAGCGGCGGATATTTGGCAAGCTGGGCTTCCGTGGCGTTCAGCACGGCCTGATCCGGATACTCCGGCATCTGCACCCTGGGTTTCTTGCGCCAATCCGATTTTGTCCAGCTTTTGGTCATCTGTCTTCTCCGAAAGTTTGCGGTAGCAGGCGCGGGTATAGGCAATGCTACCGGCAAAGCAAAGGGTGAAAGGCAACACTGTCCCTTGCCGACGGCTGAAATACCTGCTTCGGTGTCATTGAAACGACATAACAGGTCGCCCGATGTCCTCCGCCCCGAAAAAAGCCACCCATGTCGAAAAGAAGATCACGCCCAAGCGGTTTGTGTTCCTGCTGCTCGACCAGTTCACCATGCTGTCTTTTGCCAGCGCGATTGAACCACTGCGCATTGCCAACCGGGTGATCGGTCAGCCGGCCTATTGCTGGGTGCTGACCGGTGAAGGCCCGGCCAGTGTGAACTGCTCGAACGGCGCCTCGTTTCAGTTGGACACGGCGCTGCCCGAGGTCGGGCGTGACGACACAATCCTGGTCTGCGGCGGCATCGATGTACAGCGCGCCACCACCAAGGGTATTCTGGCCTGGCTGCGGCGCGAGGCGCGACGAGGGGTGACGATCGGCGGGTTGTGCACCGGCACCTATTCGCTGGCCAAGGCGGGGCTGCTCGACGGCAAGCGCGCGACCATCCACTGGGAAAACCAGGACGGATTTCTGGAGGAGTTCGAGCAAGTTCGCCTGACAAAGTCGATCTTTGTCATCGACGGCAACCGGATGAGCACGGCGGGCGGCACCGCCTCGCTGGATATGATGCTGAAAATCATTTCCGCCGATCACGGCGACGATGTGGCCAATACCGTGGCCGACCAGTTGATCTATTCGACCATCCGCACCGACCAGGACTCGCAGCGCCTGTCGATCCCGACCCGGATCGGCGTACGCCATCCGAAACTGTCGCAGGTCATCCAGATGATGGAAAAGGCGATCGAGGAACCAATCAGCCCGGCGGACCTTGCCGAAGATGTCGGGATGTCGACGCGCCAGTTGGAACGGCTGTTCCGCCGCTATCTGAACCGCAGCCCGAAACGCTATTACATGGAGTTGCGGCTGTCGAAGGCGCGCAATTTGCTGATGCAGACCGATATGAGCGTGATCAACGTGGCGCTCGCCTGTGGCTTTGCCAGCCCGTCGCATTTTTCCAAATGCTACCGTGCGCATTATTCGACAACCCCCTACCGCGAGCGCGGAACCCAGGGCGGCCTGCCGCTGCGCCTGTCGATCTGAAGGGATCCCGGTCCCTGCCTGCCTTCGAATCGCGGGAGATCGGGCCAGGGTCGGGCGGCAGGTGCGGGGGCGGGGTGCGCCCTGATTTGTCCAGCGCCACATGCTGGTCACATCGATCAGATGCTGATTCTGTGCCTGCGATAGGTGGCCCTGGCTGCACCTGTCAGCCGCTGACCGTTCTTGTTCCGGCAAGACAAGCCTCATGGCCTGCACTTCGCAACGGTACGGCGCATCCGGCCTTGCTGCAAAGTCTGACTGTTTTCACAAACAATCAACGGAAGTCGCCGCAAGATTGAAGTGCAATCGCGCCATTGTGCGCAACATCCGTGCACGATTGAGGATTTGCCGGGAAAACCCGGCTGCCGACACGGCATACACTTAGTCACTTTTCTTTTTGGAGAGCCGGCATTAGGCTCCCTCGCAGGAATTCGTTCCAACATGGGAGTAAACAATGAAAAAACTACTTATCGCAACTGCGGCCTCGGCCCTGATGGCAGGTGCCGCTTCGGCTGAAGAAGTAAAAATCGGTATTCTGATCGGCTTTACCGGACCGATTGAATCGCTGACATCTGATATGGCGGCCGGCGCGGAACTGGCAATGAAGGAAGTTTCGGATTCCGGCAAACTGCTGGGCGGCGACACCGTCACCGCCGTTCGCGGCGACAGTACCTGTATCGACAGCGCCGCGGCCACCTCGGCGGCAGAGCGTCTGATCACCTCGGAAGGGGTGATGGGGATTGTCGGCGCAGACTGCTCGGGCGTGACTGGTGCTGTCTTGCAGAACGTCGCACGCCCCAACGGCATCGTGATGATCTCGCCCTCGGCCACATCGCCGGCGCTGACCACGGCCGAAGATGACGGATTGTTCTTCCGCACCTCGCCGTCCGACGCACGCGAAGGCGAAGTGATGGCCGACATCCTGACCGAAAAAGGCATCAAGTCGATTGCCCTGACCTATACCAACAATGACTACGGCAAAGGTCTGGCCGACGCGATCCAATCGTCGTTCGAGGCCCGCGGTGGCAAAGTGACCATCAACGCCAGCCACGAAGACGGCAAGGCCGACTATTCGGCGGAAGTCGCGGCACTGGCCTCGGCGGGCGGTGACCTGCTGGTCGTTGCGGGCTACCTTGACCAGGGCGGCAAGGGCATCATCCAGTCCTCGCTCGACTCGGGCGCGTTCGATACTTTCGGTCTGCCCGGTGGCATGGTCGGTGACAACCTGCCGCTGGCCATCGGCCCGGCGCTTGATGGGTCCTATGGCCAGGTTGCCCAGTCCGACAGCTCGGGTGCTGCGACAATGATCAAGATCGGCGAGGCCAACGGCTTCAACGCCCAGACCCCCTACACCATGGAAAGCTATGACGCCGCAGCGCTGATCATGCTGGCCATGCAAGCCGCAGGATCGACCAAATCCGCTGACTACAAGAGCAAGGTTCTGGAAGTCGCCAACGCACCGGGCGAAAAGATCTATCCCGGCGAATTGGCAAAAGCGCTGGATCTGCTCGCGGCGGGCACCGACATCGACTATGAGGGTGCCTCGGCGGTCGAGTTGATCGGACCTGGTGAAAGCTCGGGTCGCTACCGCGAGTTTGTTGTCAAGGATGGCAAGTACGAAACGGTGAAGTTCCGCTGACGCGGGCTTGACGGTCTCCATGGCGGCCCGGGCATCACGCCCCGGGCCGTTCTTGCAACAATCGGGGTGAACGGCGGCATCAAGACCGGAACCTTCGCCCCAAGGGGGATATCAGATGATCGTTGTCGAGAATCTGCACAAACATTTCGGCGGCTTTCATGCCGTCGATGGCGCCAGTCTTGCGATCGAGGAAGGTTCCATCACCGGGCTTATCGGGCCGAATGGCGCGGGCAAGACCACTTTGTTCAACGTGGTTGCGGGGCGCCTGCCGCCGACCTCGGGGACGGTCCATATGGCGGGTGAGGATATCACCGGCCTGCCACCGCATGAGTTGTTTCACAAAGGATTGCTGCGCACCTTCCAGATTGCCCATGAGTTCGGATCGATGACGGTGCGCGAAAACCTGATGATGGTGCCCGCGCGCCAGTCGGGGGAAACGCTGTGGAATGCATGGTTCTTTCGCGACAGCGTCGCCGCCGAAGAACGCAGAATCCGCGACAAGGCCGACGACGTGCTGGAGTTTTTGACGATCAGTCACCTCGCCGATGAAAAAGCCGCCAACATCTCTGGCGGGCAGAAGAAATTGCTCGAACTGGGGCGCACCATGATGGTTGATGCCCGGATCGTGTTTCTGGACGAGGTCGGGGCCGGCGTGAACCGTACCCTGCTGAACACCATCGGCGATGCCATCATCCGCCTGAACGAAGAGCGCGGCTATACCTTTTGCGTGATCGAGCATGACATGGATTTCATCGGACGGCTCTGCAACCCGGTGATCTGTATGGCAGAAGGCAAGGTTCTGGCGCAGGGCACCGTGGAAGAGGTGAAAAACGACGAACGCGTGATCGAGGCCTATCTTGGCACCGGGTTGAAGAACAAGGTGACCGCCCATGTTTAGACCGCTTTGCGGACGAGGCGG
>TARA_R110002110_G_scaffold8326_8_pt1 | contig 14263 bp, 15 predicted proteins | sample TARA_R110002110 | Tara Oceans TARA_R110002110 (sample SAMEA4397330) | marine metagenome | biome: Polar Biome; feature: [SRF] surface water layer (ENVO:00010504); material: water (ENVO:00002006), including particulate matter (ENVO:01000060) such as... | depth 5 m
TTTCCTCGATTGCGTCGACCACCATAGGGTCTAGTGCGTTCTGCAGCTGTCGGAGATTTTCATCCCGCCGACCTCCTTGGTTTTGCTCCATGCGAGCGAGGGCGCGCTCCCTCTTCCGCTGCCGCCGGATGGAAACCTCGCTGTCGATGATGTCATTCAACGCTTTCGATTTACGGCAGACATCTACGTCTGGCATATTTGTTTGCATACCCCCGAAGAGGTAGGTTGCGGTTACCGCTAGCGGCCATGCGCTCTGGACTACCTTGGCGTAGTCCACCGCCTCGGGGGCGAGTCGCGCGGTGAGGTCCTGACCACCCCCGAACGTGTCCGCCCCTTCTTTCTGCTTCCAGTGGCGGGGGTCGAGATGAATCTCCGAGTTCGTGCCGTTAGGCACCCCGTTCTTGTATTTTAAAGTGGCGTGGGGGCCCACTTGGAGTATACCCCAGCTGACGGCTTCGGGGATCATCCCACCAAGGAATAGGCTCAGGTATGGGATTTCTCGGAAAATGGCGGGGTGGTCCCGCCACTTATTTTCTCCGCTAAGTTCGATGGTAGTGACCTCGGGCTGGTAGCCGCCAGTCACTCCGCGCAGTATGTCGGCTTCGCAGAAGGAGCTGACCTCGTCCACCGTCTTTGACACCTGGCGCCGGAGGGCGCCAGCGACGAAGAGGAGGATTTTCCCGTCTTTGTCCAGCAGAGTGAGGAACGCTCCGTGCATCTTGGGGAGAAAACGCTGATGGTACCGTCCGCAGTATTTGCCCGCGGCGTTTGTTAATGGTTCTTTCGAGTTTCGCATGTCGCCGACGAGGGAGGGGGCTTCGATAGGCGATTGCGGCGGTAGTTCAATAATATGATTGCTCATTACAATTTATTATGACGCAACATCAGGCGTTCTTGCATCCCTCATGATAGATCTTTAGCTGCCTCTGCAGGCTGATTTTGTGCTTCCAGGTAGGCTGTCGGAGCGTGGAAGTGAATGCCTTGAGCGCCCGGGTGGATCGGCTGCGCAGTTGCGGGTGGAATACGCCGGGTACAAGGGTCCATTCTATGTCCACCTCCGGATCCCACCGCAAGACTCGAACGAAAATATTCAGATCCTCCCGGATGGCGTCGACGACTCCGAGAACCCTCCCGAACTTATCGATCCGATGAATCGTCATAGGCACACAAGGAATGCGCGCGAGGCGGTCTATCAACCGCACCACGCGCTCCTTACGATTCAGGCCGTAAACAGTGACCTCTACAATCTGATCTTCTCGTGGGATCTCACCCACCCTTAAACAAGTTGGCATCCGACAGGCGTCGAGCGAGGTTCAATACCACACCGTCGCGTCGGGTTACGTCCTTCTGTACGTCCGAGCGGTCGAACTTCTGCGTGAACACCTTGATCTCGAAGCGGGTGTTACCGCCTTTCTCCGCCACGCACGGCTGGTGACCAGCTGAGAGGGCGCCCAAAATCTTGTCGAATTCTTCCTGGGACGTGTTGCCCTGCCCAAAGTAGGAGTCCACCAGCTGGCGGACCACAGTCGCTGCCCGGTCCGACACTGGATTAGGCGTCGGGGGGGCGCAGGATTCGGCCGGCTGGACGTCAAGCTCCTCAGGGGACGGAGTAGTTGGGGTCTCCTCAGGCGCAGTGACATCGGACACAACATCGTCAGGTGCGACGGCGGTCTCCTCACGCGCGGGTGTGGTAGATGTCGACTTCTTATTCGCCTTGGGCGGTAAGGTCCTCTTCTTGGTGGTCCTCTTATTGGTGGTCTTCCTAGGTGGCTTTGGCATGATGTTTAGTGGTTACGTAATTTTATGGGCGTGCCCCGCTTGAAAGTCGGAGGACTTATACAGCTTAATGTCCTGATCCAGACAGGTAAAGGCGAAAGGGTCGTCCGGGTCTCCAGCGGCCTTGAACCGACCGCCCTTCGTGGCTTTCACGTCCTTCCAGTGCTCGTCGTAGTCCCCGTCGGACATAGGCTCCGCGACGACTCCCTCCCCGATCTTGGGGTAGACCTCGCGCATGTCGCCGAACGTAAACTCTCCGCGAGGGGGCCGCTCCCACCTCTGCCACAGGCGTATGGCCAGCTCTGCAGCCTTCTGGATCTCCAGAGGGGCGTAGACAAAGTACTCCCGCTCTTCGGCCACCACCTGGTGCTTACCGTGGTAAATTAGGAGAGTCACCAGGTAAGGGACCTGCGCCCGCACCAGCTCCTCCCGCACAGTATCCCCGGTTTTACCGGCGTCGTCAAACTTGCCTACGCGGGCGGGTCCTTTATAGAAAACACTACGCATAAACTTAGCCGTCTTCACCGGGGGTATCGGTCCTTTGAGCGGACGCCCCATGTGGTCGTATATCTTCACGTGCTGCTTACCTTTGTCGCTCTCCATGGGGGTCATGCTCCCAATTTTAGGCGCTCCAAGTCAACCCATTTCGGACGTTAGAATAGGGGGGATCGCCGCCCGTTGTGCAAAATCCTCCCCAAGGCTAAAAAGTTGATACCATGATCTCCCCCCTCAACCCCTTGGCACACAACGCCTTGGGGCTGGGGGGGAGGTATCACGGCGCGCCAAACCCTCTCTCGGTGAGGGTATCACAGTGACGACGTATCAACTGGAGGCTGATACCTCGACGGACTCTTTGACCATAATCTCGATCGAGTCGAACTTGCCCCGTACAAACTTCATGGAATGGACATACCTTCGAGACGGGAGGGACAGCATCCGCTTGATATACTGCTTAGCCCGTGGGATCGCTCCCTTTGCTGGCTTGGGTGTCGGTAACGCGGTAAGGCGCCTCAGTCTCTGCAGATAGACTACATCGTCTTGGCCTTCCAGGTGGTAGAGGGATCCTCCGGTCCCGATATACTCAGCCCCCCGACTAGGCGGCTCGCCGGAGGCACGGTCCGAGAAGGACTTGTGCAGCGAGTCGAGCAGGGACTGCCTGGCTGCGATCAGGTCGGTGGTGGACAGGTTTACGGTCATACCCTCTTCAGCGAGCAACTGGGCGGCGTCCAAGCCCTCCAGGAGCGACATGTCCTGCTTCTGGATCTCGGCATAGCCCGCTCGGGACAATAACTCCACCTCTATGCGGCTCGTCGTGACCCCCGCGGAGTCTGTGTAGCCCAGAACGCTAAGTATTGTTCCGGGTCCTGCGTCTGACAATTCTTCTATAATTTTTTTTACGGTATTCATTATGTTGGTGTGCGTGCTGTGGTTGTACACAGAAAGCCTGGGCCAGCACGGGCCCAGGCTTTCAAATTAAGTTCTCCTATTGCTCTACAGCCTTATCGGCTGCGGCTAATCTTCGGTCTCGAGTAGCGGGGACTTCCCCTCCATCTCCATAAACAAGTCGACCGGATCCTCAGGTTCCTCGTTGATGTCGTCATCGGCGACACCTTCCATTTCCTCATCTGTCTCTCCCTCGGCGGACCCCTCGGCGAGAGAACCTCCCGCGTCAGTCGTGAGAGCTTTCTCCATCTCATCAGGACTGGAGAACTCCTCCACACCCGGGACATCGATAAGCTGCTGCAGCTCCTCCATCAGGGGCTGGTTGGCCATGGCGCTCTTCTCTAGAATCTGCGGCCGGAAGAACGCCAGCTGCATGAGGGATGCGACCCCGGCCATCTTGTCCATGTGATCCTCGCCTTGAGCCACAGCGGAGTCGTAGATTGCAGGGGCCAGCTCCTGAAACTCTGCTGCGACAATGGCTGCGACAACGGGGCGGAGACGTGCGGACTTGCAGATGGCTACTGCAGCCAAGGCACGGTTGGGCATGTCTGACGGATTGTCGGACGCCCCCTTCGTGACCTCCACGAGGGCCTCGACCCCACCATCCCGGTAAGGACTCAGGACGCTCTGCAGCCCGTCCTTCGCCACGCGATTGAGGACATCGGACGTCAGGCGAATCGACGCCCGCTTCTCTGTGGACATCTGGTCCGTCACCATGAGTAGGAACTCGAGCGCTGCATCCTCGCAGTCGGCATCCGACCGAAGCTCCGGCACTGACGCCGACTTGAGCACATCACCCTCGTCATCGTAGTCAGAGACCTCGCCCCGCTGCGACACTTGGCGTATACGCTTTGGGTATTTCGACTTGGGAGCCTTCACCGTTGGGAAAGTCTTCTTGAGCGCCGCGTAGGAGACTCCCCCAGCGGCGATCGCTGCCAGCAACGGCACAGCCACCGGGAAGGCGGTGACCAGGTCGTAGAAATTAATCTTGGCCGCTGACTTCTCGGCCGCGGCTTTCCGCACCTCGATGTCTGCCGCAGCCAAGGCTTCGCCCTGAGCTTCATCCAGCATTCTTTGGCGCTTCTTCTTCTCCAGGTAGTTGTAGACCTTCTGGGTCAGTGCGTAGGCGGCGCCACCGGACAGGATGCCTCCAGTTACAGCGAGGCCCGGAGCCAGCCAGCTGTTCACCCCCTTACCTGGGTCCTCTGCCGCCGACTTCTCTGGTGCTGGAATGTAGAGGGTGTCGTCGTTGAGACGGGACTCATCCTCCAGCTCGGCCTCCTCCTTGAGCGACCGCAGGTAGTTGATCAGGGCCACGACCGACCCGGCCCCGGCTCCAATCGCCAAACCTCCGGTAGCCAACTGTTTGATGAGCTCGCCTCCGCGGATGTCCTGAGCTTCCGCCCTCTGTGTGGGGTATCCGGTCAAACGCTCCTGCGCCCCTCGGGCTATGTTTTCAATGATGCTAGACATGATTCTCTACATTTTCGTATATTCAACCTTGGCATAGGTCACTAGTAAGGTCCAAGAGCCCTCGCAGGCTTGCTTATCTTTCTCTAAAATGGCCATGGTAGGCGCCTCGGGGTCGGACGCCGCCTTCTGGATCTCGTTAAATTTCTTGATGTCCTCGGCTTTCGAAAGGTCGAACATTTTAGTTTCTGGATCGACGGTGCGCACCGACTCCGGATATCTGAAGACCTGGTCCTTGATCGACGGTTGCGGCAGCCAAGTGTCGGACGATGAAGTTGGGCCGACCTTCTCCTCCTCTGCCTCGGCCGTCTCCTCCGTCCTACGTTCCTCGAAACGGGCCTCTTCGGTTGTCGTGGGCCCTTCCTCGGTGGGGGCCCCCTCCACAGCAGTAGACGCGAACTTCTCCAGCTCGTCATCAGAGTCGACGAGTGCCTGCAGGGCGGCGGACTTCGTAGCCTCGTCGGAGGGCTCGGGGCGTGTCGGGGCCTCTATTCCGTATTTAGACATATCAGGCTGCGGTTTCCATAGCTCCGGTGGCGGCCATGTCCTCCTCGATGTCGCGCTTGAGCTTCTTGTAGGCCCTTATCTTTTCCAGCATCCTCGCATTCGCGGCCGAGGATTGCTGCGCATTCCGGGAGATGAGGTATGCGAGCGAGCCGAGGGCTGCCCCACCTAGGGCTCCTCCTGCGGCGAGTGTTTTCATGATGCCTCCACCTGCCCTGTCGTCCACGAGGGACAAGGCTGGCAGAAGTGCGCCGGCCGACTTCGACAACGCTCGAAGGACCGGTCCCGTGAAGCGGTCGTAGGCTGGGAGCCACTCCTGGGCTTGCGAGAGGTTCCGGAAGAGAATTGCTGGGGCGGTGTTCGCCTCCCCGCAGGTCTCGAAAGCAGCGCACGCGATCTTACACAGCTCACGGTTGAACGGGGCGGCGGCGGGACCGCTCATGACGGCCTGCTTCGCGCGAAGCCTCGTCATGGCATCTCTGTCGACGCCATATGCAGCGGCGCCCATACGAACGCCTACTTCGAAGAATGGATTGGAGTCTTTGTTCATTACAGGTAGTTGGTCATGGAAATCTGCCCCATGGATTCCGCTGGGGGCCAGGGTCTCTTACGCTCCCCACGATGCCGCCGAGGATAGCACCGGCCATCATGGGCAGCAAGCCTTTGGCTTTCAGGAAGCGCATGACGAGCATCCCGGCGCCCGCACCAATGGTGGTCCGCATGAGCCGGTACATATCGCTACGTTGATGGGCTGGGACCTGTGCTAGCTGACGGAGAAGCATAGCGCGCTCCATACGGCCAAGCGTGACATCATTTTCGAGGGCACGGATCAGCACCGAGGACACCTCTACGGACGCACGCTTGCCGAGGTAGGCCTCGCGCCGGTTGTGCCTACCCTGAGACAGGGCTGCGACTCCCGCACCCACTCCTCCCGCCAGGAGGGCCCCCAGGAGGGCTTTGCGAATCTTCCCCTTTCCGGTGTAGTTCCCCCAGAGGTAACCTCCCAGGCCTCCACCTAGGGCTGCCAACAAGCCTGCAGTGCCGACACCCTTACCCTGTGTCGATGTCCCCCAGTCATAGGCTCCCCGGAGGTTCCCGCCAATCCAATCGTTCATCCGTCGTCCCGGTGTCTTGGGCGTACGCAGGGTATACTGGTTGTTCATCGCCTCAGTGAAGTTACCGAGGCGATGCTGCTCATCAAAAGTGTTCTTATACTGCTCCGGGGTCAGACGGATACGCGAGGACTCGCGGTCGAGCCCTAGGGACGCCTCAGGGTGGTAGAACGACACCTCGCCGCCTTCCTCATTACGGAAGTCCATCACCTCCCCCTGAAGGTGAGGTGGGATGTATTCTGGTAGTGCCCCTGTGTCTGGCATCCCCCTCCAACGTGGCGGGGCTAGTGGAAATGTGTCTGTCATCACCCTCTGACCCCTCCAGAGCCGTTACCAATGTGTGGCGAATTCAGTCCCGGGTATTGCGCCACCCAGTTGTCGTTATCGAAGTCCCCATCGAGCGGAGGGGGCGTCTTGGAGTGATCGTGGTCGAAGTCTGGTTTATCAGGCTTATGCTCACCCTTGGGTGCCGCATCCATCTCGCGCGCCGCAGCGTCACGTAGATCCTTGACGGCTGGGCTTACTTTTCCAGGACGGAGAGTGCTCACAAGCTAATCCTACCCTCCCGGAGGCGCTCCGCCAAGCATTTGTCCTACTTGTGCGCGACCTTGGCTTCCCGCGGCACTCCTCATCTTCTCCATTGCGTCCTTGGCCGCAGCGTAGAGAGTCGGGTTGGTGGCCTCGGCGCGCTGCATCTCTTTGCGGTGCGAGTGCGGCTGCGCGTCGTGCATCTGCAGCCACTGGGCGGCAACCTCTTGCGCCCGCTGCTGCACCATGGAGGGGTCGTCGCCGGAACTCGAGGTGTAGTCGAGGCCGCCCCCGCCGCCCCCGCCGCCGGCCCCGCCACCACCACCACCGCCGGTCATAGCCTGCTCGGCCGCCTGCATCGCGAGGTCGGCCATAGATCCTTGCTCCCGCTCCTTCTCGAAGTCCTTCGCCAGCTCCGCTGTGCCGCGTTGGATCTCCTGGTCCTCCTCGACCGCCCGGAGCTGCGCGCTCTCTGGGTCGCTGATGCCGAGCTCTGGGTAGACGTCCTTACGTGGAATCTCTCGGTTGGCTGCAAGCTGCATGCGGAGCTGCATCCACTCGGCGTTGTAAGCCATGGCAGGCCTCTTCAGCTTCAGATCCATCTCCTTGGAGTCATAGGCCCGCTGAACGGTCCTGGAGATGAACTTCAGCATACCATTCATCTGCGCGAAGAGCCACTCGTAGTGCCGCTCGAACATCCGAATCGCGTTGGGTAGCTGGTTTGGGTTCAGGGTCCCGCGAAACAGCTCCCGGGGGAATCCGAGCCCGTCAAACAAGGTGTCAGTGTAGGCCTCGACGACATCATGCATCACCATCCTCTTCCCATCTCCGCCGTACTCATTATAGTTTGCAGCAAAGGGAAGGGCGTGAATGGCCGTGGGGTCCTCCCTCCGCTTGGCGATCATGCGCGTCATCTCGCCGCGCCACTTGGACATGAGGAGGTTCATCACCGTGTCCCCCACCTGGTCGCCGAAGTTGGGGGTGAACACCCGCATCGGAAGGAGGAAGTCCTGCGCCACGGCAAAGTCAGCCTTGCGGTAGACCTGCAGCTGGTAGAGAGAATCGTAGTGAAGCAGGACCTCGGGGACACTCCAGCCCGAGTCGGATATACCGCACGGGGTGGGGCTCTTGAAGTGGTAGACCTCGCCCTTCCTGAATCTGAAATCCTTGTTCTTGGCGATCGCCTCCAGGAGGCCACGGGGGGTGTTGTTGATTTCGTGTAACTTGTTGGACTTCACCCGGCTATCCATGTCGGGAGGTATCCGGTAAATATACTCGGTGGTGTTCGCGTGGTGCGGGGTGTCCAGATCGATGTAGCGCGGGTCGAGGAAGATGATGGAGAACCTGTCAGCCGCGCCGGAGGGTTTGTCGCGGAACTCCAACTTGATCCTGGGTAACTCGTCGATCTTCCGATCGTTCTTGGAAAGTTTGGCGGCCGCAGCCAGGTCGGGGACCGTGTATGTCAGATCCTCCCAGTTGTATTGCACCAGGTGCTCCGGGTATGTATCCAGCGAGATCGCTCGGTATTTATCGTTGCGATCATCGATCAGCCACCGGTCGAACGGCTCCACACAGCGAACGAAGGCATTACCGTAGATGGCCCACTCCATCCCAGCACGCTGCATGTGCGAGAAGACCTGCAGCGTATCGACTAGTAGGTCTCGGAGCTCATTCTGCGCACCCTTGTCCCCCTTCTCCGTGAACTCCAAGTCCGTGATGAAGTAGCTCGCTACCCGGTTGCATGCCGCCCCGTAGAGGCGGTTCATCTTGTATAGGTAGAGGCAGAGATCCAGGCAGGACCGAATATCGCTGGGGAACGAATCCGTAGATGGGAGAATGAAAGGATCACCGAATTTCTTCGGCCCCGTCATGAAGGATGGAGCTACAACAGCCATGCGTCAGAGTGTGTTAGGCCTCGCGGGTCTTGTCGAAGTCAGCGACCACGGGGTCGGACTTGCCGTGCGCCTCGTTGGCCACGAATTCTTCTTCGGTGCGAGACGTAAACGCCGCCGACTTCTCCCCCTCCACGATGGGATCGCCTCCCGCATCCTCAGTGTCGCTGGGATTACCGGAGACCACAGATGGCGCGCCCTCCTTCAGCTGCCCGTTCTTTTCCATGGCGCCAGTCTGAGGTAGGAAGCAAAATAAGTCAATTCCGGGGTAGAGGTTCTGTGGGGGCGCCAAGCACATCACCTTCAGCCTCCCGTTCTTCCCCTCGAAGCTGATCTCAAGATCAGCGCCCGGGGTCGGTGAGAACCGCTGCTCGGACGATTTAACCTGAATGAGCATGAGCCGCTCGTGGCGCGACAGGTCCTGGGGCATCTTCTCCGACCACTTCACCTGACACTTCACGTCCCCGATGGGGGTGTGAAAGACCAGCGTCAAAGCCTTCTGGTTCTTCGGATCCAGGAAGTGTGCGATACCTAGAAGCTCCTCTCGAGCGTCTGAGCTTAGCACTCGCTGTAGAACTGGTGGTATCGCGGCGGACTCCATCACCCCAGCCTGTCCCGGGGGCTCGGGGAGGGCCTCCTCCGCCTCCGACTCCACCTCGTCTGCCTCGGTAAACAGGTCGCTCTCGTCCCCGGCTTGAAGTTGCGATATGAGCTCGTCAGTATCACCCCGCAGAGCCCTCGGGCCGCTGTGTAGATTCCCCGATGAGCTCCTTGGAGATGTGTTTCGTGTAGCCATATATCAGTTTTAGGTTATCCCGTAGAGTCTCGCCTGTCAGCCGAACGCTAACCAGTTCTGTCCCTCCAGGTGTGAGTGTTTTAATCCACATTTGAGATCCGCCGCCCGGCTTCTCCCTCGCAGTGATGATGATGCGGTAATAGTCATACTTTCCCCCGTAGATCGTCAATGACGGATTTGGAGAGAGGCTCACCGTCAGCTTGCGGGGCACCCCGTCGAGGTGGGAGACAACACTATCTCCGCTGAGGGAGAACCCCAGAAAGGCTTGCTGCACCACCATATTGGCGCAGTCGTAAGCGGCCTGCAGGGCGGGGGCTCCGCTCTCCACGCCCACCCACCCCACCAGCGCCTGACGGTAGCCTATAGGCTTCCGTAGACCCAAAACTCCATCTAAGGGCTTCCCCACAGCCGCGCAAATCCGGATCACCCAGACCATTTTCATCGGACTGGTGTAACGCTTCTGCCGGCTGGTCAGGCGGGCCGCTGTAGCCACGGAGCAGCCCAAGAGGGCCACAGTAGCACTCTTACGGTTGCTCTTATCGCTGAGGTAGGACTCGAGGTAGTGCAGCGCCTTGCTTGTGCCGGCCGCGGGCGCGGTCTTCCCGGACCTCCTGCGCGGGGGTGGAAGGGTTGCTGGCACTATTCCCCACCTAAGACTGTAGAGTAGAAGCCGGCGATATTATTCTCGCGCCGGGCATCTTGCGTCCGTTGGGACGTGGTCAATCTGTTACGGCGATCCTCGGCCATGTGGTCTACAGAGTCGTCGAACCCGGTGTGACGGGCGCTGCGGATTTCTTCTCGTGACGGGGTGTATTGCTGGTCGCTCATGGTATTAGTCTGGTAATTTTAGTGTCTTGCCCCGCAAACTGCTGGGGCTGATCCACTCCTTCTTACTCGTATTACGATTTAAGAGCAACTGATAAATGCGACCATCGCTCCCGATGCGGGTGCCGTGAGCAAGCCTGACGTCGATCCCCGCTTTCTCAGATTCTGGCCCCGCGATCGGATCAATAAACCCGAACTGGGTGGCTGAGACCGCCTGCATATCCTCTGTGATGGCGTTGGGGTCCCCGATTCCTCCAGGTCCCATTTTGGTCAATCTACGCTTCTGCTCGAGGATGTGCATCGGGTTGATCTCCTCCAAAGCCGGGACCAGTGGATTACTCTTGATGTAACCCACCGTGTATTCCCCAAAAGCGTCGGCGCCCACAGGACTCAAGTTCCTTGACCGGCTGACACGTCCCATAATTTTCCGGAGAGTGCGGCCGTGGTCCAGCTTCACTCTCTCAGCGAGGAGGCGGTCCACGGTGTAGACCCGGTCGTTCGGGAGGGAGTCTCGATCGTCAGGATCCGCGATGCCGCGGTTGACGGCCAGCAGCTTCTCGGTCGCGGCCAGCAGCCCGTCTAGACCGATGGATGCGTAGGCTTCGTGCTCGTCATCATCCGCCAGGTAGCGGTGGTGGGCCTGGGGCTTGGGTGTGGTTGGCTTAGCAGTCACGGCTTACCAATATTCGTTTTTCATGAATTTCTCCCACTCCTTTTTCTCGAGCAACTTACGCAGCACTCCCCCAGGTCCCTTCTCCGACATCTGCATCAACCTGTCGGCCAAACGCACGCGAGACGCGGACTTCCCCAGCATGGCAAACGGTGTTGGCATAGCCCCACCCTACAAGGAATGTGAGCCCGCAGCAAGCACCGCGTCTGTCATTTCAGATCCTCTGGTTTGATGAATCCCTCGAGGGCCATGGACATCAGCTGGCCCGGGCCAGGGACCGCATCGATCCGCTTGGCTCCCCGGTTAGCCGCTAGGTTACCCAGCTTTATGGCCTGGTCGTCGTCGAAGTCGTGGCGATTCATGTACCACTTCATATACTCTTTCCTGCGATACTTATCCATCTCCTCGCTGACTGCTTCCGCCTTGTCGTCGGGAAGCATCTTGAGGGGATCGATACCCCAGTTGATCAGGGCGTAGGCTCGGCGGGCCGTGGGCTTCGCTACAAACTGGGCGCCGTGGCGAGCCTTGAAGGACTTCCACCGCTTGATCTGCTTCTCGTCCGTGTCACTGCGACGGCCAGACGAATAGTTCTCATACCACTGCAGCCAGCCTTGGCTGTCCTGGTCGTCCAGCCAGTGGGAGGGCCACTTGCGCATGGAGGCCAGCTGGGGACCGGTCTTTCCGTAGATCGAGTTGTAGGTCTCCCGCATCTCCTCCGGGGGTAGATCCGCTCCGAAGTCGGACTGCTTGGTGATCCATGGAGTCTCGAACGCCACCCACTCACCCACCACCCGCTCCGGACTCAGGTCTGGCTCGAAGCGCTGCGAGGCGTTCTTGACCATCTCCTGCATGACCTGCACGGCGCGGCCGGTCATTCTCCAGTGGGCGACCTTCTCCTGGCTGTAGAGGTTGGGGAGGTTCTGCTTGAGGATGGCCTCGGCTACCTGGGCCTTGTTGAACGCGGCGTGGATAGCCTCCACCTTCTCGGCTGGGGTGCGTACCTCCTCTCGCTCCCACTTCGGGATCGCCTTGTTGTAGAGCCGCTCCAGCGTGTGTCGCGAGTATTTCGCCTTGTTTGCCTCCAGGATCTCGGGGCCCCACCGGCGCTCCAGCTCCTCGTCTGACACCCCCAGGTCCTTGAATACCGAGTAGGCGTGAAGGTTGGAGCTACCGACCTTGAGGCGATACTGGGTGCTGCTGGGGTCGAATGTGACCCGCATGGCAGCCCCGGTGCCCGGCCGCACGTTGAAGTGAGTCTCGAGCTCCCCATTGTCTCGCCGGCGAGTATAGGCACCGGGGAGAAGGCGGGACTGCATCACTGGGCTGAATTCGCTGCCGTTGTCGATGAACGTCCCACGCTCGGTGAGGAACGGCACGCGGGCGAGGGTCATGTTCTTCCTTTCGTCCAGGACCTCGTTGGTCTCATCGTCGACCAGGCGTATGGTCCCGCGCAGGCGGCGGTGCAGCAACCGGTCGCTGAGGAGGGCCTCATGCTGTTCGGCCTTCGAGAACTTGTCGGCGCCGATGTATCTGAGGTCCTTGATGTGCATCTTCACCCCGCCGTAGGAATATCCGTCCACGTAGCGCTTCATCGAGTCCATCACAGATGTCTCAATGTCGCCGCGTATACTCTCCGAGTCCTCGGGATCCCGTAGAGTCACACCTGGAGGAGAGGGAAAAGAATCGTCGATGGGCGCTTGCACAGAAGAGGTTTAGCATCCCCAGAGGTAAAAGGAAAGGGCCCAGGCGTATGCCTAGGCCCCCTCCAACTTCCTACAGCTTCACCGGTTCAGGTGTTGCTCTAGGAAGTCGTGCTTCGCGTCATCCGCGACGTCCGTGTAATCTAGGACCAGCTGCAGGTCAGCTTCCGCTGCCCGCGCCTTCTCCGCGAGACGGTCAAACGACTCAGCTGGAATCTCTTCCGGTGTCATACCGATACGTAAGGGCTTGGAGGTAGATGACCTCACCCACTCGATATAGCCCTTGTCATGCAGCTTCCTCAACCTGGACATCACCGTGGCGGGCTCCCTGGAGAGTTGCTCCGCGAGGGCGTCGATGTCAAACTTGAGCCATCCCTGATCGTCCAAACCGACGTCAAAGATGGCGTCCCGGGTCTCCATCTCTACCTTGGTCAGCGAGGGAATCACCGCCGCGAACTTGAGTCGGTGCTGGCGTGCGGCATCGTTATCGTGGAAGAAGATCCGCTCGCCGAGGCAGAACGACATGATCGCCTGGACCGCAAAAGGGTCGATACTCGCCTTGGAGGCGATCTCGTCTCTCTTGGCCGTGATGACCCCGCTCCGACCTTCCTTCATAGAGGTCGCGGCCTTGAAGAACTCTTTGATGTCCTTGGGAGTAGGGTTGCCGCACCGGATGAAGTGGCGACGAGTGCGTGTGCCCTCTACCGTCGGTATAATCGTGCAGTAGGCATCCTCCCCATCTCGGCCGGCCCTCCCCACCTCCTGAGCCACTGCGACCAAGGTGCCAGGGATGTCGAAGTGTACGACATTGCGAATGTCCGACTTGTCCACTCCCATTCCGAACGCATTGGTGGCCACGATGATCCCGTCAGGGTCCCTCATGAACGCGTCCTGCTGATGCTTACGCTCGGAGGTCTTCATCCCCCCGTGGTAGTAGTAGACGTGACGGCCGGTGTAGTGTTTGATGGTCTCCGCATACATCTCCGTGCGCTTCCGCGTGGAGCTGTAGACAATGGTGGGACCGTGACAGTTGTCGGCCACCCAAGGATGAGCCTCCGTCATCCGCTCCAGGAACAGGGACTGCAGGATCAAATTCGACCGCCTGGGATAGTGATACACCAGTTTGGCCTCTTGTATTCCCAGACCGTTTCGCACCTCCTTCTCGGCTTCCTCGGAGAGGGTAGCAGAGAACGCGGCCACGACCTTAGGCTGCACCTTCCGGATGAACTCCCCGGCGAATTTGTAGCCGGGGCGGAACGTGTCCGCCCAGTCGTTGAACGTGTGCGCCTCGTCCATCGCCACAAAATCGGGCGGGAACTGGGTCACTACGCTCGCCCACTCCTCGTTGGAGAACCGCTCGGGAGACACCAGCATGAACTGGAGGTTCCCGGAGGCCCACTCGTTGAGCACCGAGGCGTTGTGTGCGGGCGTCTCCTGACTGGAGATGGACGCCGCACTCAGCCCGTTACGCTGCATCCCACTGGCCTGGTCCCGCATGAGGGCCACCAAGGGGTAGATGACGATCGTCCTCCACCCCATACACAACG
>TARA_R110002110_G_scaffold75207_1_pt1 | contig 14253 bp, 16 predicted proteins | sample TARA_R110002110 | Tara Oceans TARA_R110002110 (sample SAMEA4397330) | marine metagenome | biome: Polar Biome; feature: [SRF] surface water layer (ENVO:00010504); material: water (ENVO:00002006), including particulate matter (ENVO:01000060) such as... | depth 5 m
TGCTGCATCAATAACTGCGTCTGGTTTATTGGCTTCGAAAAACAGATCAGTCATTTTTTGATCCATTAGATCCAAGCTGTCCCTGTCTGCAAAAAGAAGGGAAACGTCCTCTTTTTCTAGTCTTCTCTTGATGGCGGAGCCAACAAGCCCATTGTGTCCTGCTATAAATATCTTCATTAGCTTAAAAATTGTTTTCCGAAAGTAATTGTTTCATCTGTACCGTACTTTTTTATATATTCTTCATATTTACGTTCCTCTAATATTTTATCAAACACACTAGCATCGAACTGCCAATCATTGATAATAGGAGGAGGTGTATCCACGGGATTAAAATTAAAGTTATTGCAAACTTGATCATAGACCATTAGATTAGCCAGAGGTTGACCATAGACTTTACGCTCGAACACTTTATAAAAAAGCTGTTTAAGAGCAAAAAATCTAGTGTTTATGGCTTGTAAATGTATAAATCCAAAATTCAAATCTGCATGCCCTTTTGGTAAATGTATATTAGGAGTTCTCGGGGTCTGATGCATCGACTTATTATTTTGCTGGGATAAATTTAAGTCAAAATTATCACAATGATTCAACGAAACAATAAAACATCTATAATTACCTACGTAAAGGGGGTCTTGACGCGTTTTCTTTAAGGTTTCGCCCACTACGTTATACCAAAAAAACTGAAGATTGTTTTTAGTACACGCCTCTAGGACTTCATCAAAATTATTTAGTACAGAGTAAGAAATGAGTTCATCAGCGTCTAAGGCTATCATCATATCCGCTTTTTGCTCTCGATTGTAAGTCATCATTGTATGCCTCATGAGAGCTTCGTTATAGGAGGCGCTCATGTGAGGCTCATTAGATGGTCCGTTTTCAGTATTAAAAACTTTTGCGCGAGACCCCAGAAGATCCATAATTACTTCATGGGTGTTGTCGGTTGATCCATCATCATAAAAGACAAACTTCTCAACGGGATACTTTTTCCAAAAAGGCAAAACCTTCTCTAAAAGCAAAGCCTCGTTCTTAACTTGAGTATTTATAAAAGTTTTCATTAAACAAACTCTTCGTGTCTGATGGGAGTAGGGTGACTTTGAAAATCGTCAGCCCTGTTATTTACCCAGTCATCGAGCATGTTTACGTTTTCTGTAAAGACGCAGCCTTTACATCTTTCTCGCGGGTCAAATTTTTGAGAAATCTTTTTGTCTAAAAAGTCTAAAATCTCTCCGGGGGCGCATAGTTGATATTCCTCAGCGAAGTGTTGGTAGGAGTCGTTCAGCACCACGCTGTCGCAAGGATAAACGGTGCCGGGTGCGCCTGTCTTTTTGTAGGGCTCTTCGCTTAAGTAAGGGCGGAAATAAGCTTGATGGCAAATATGAGATGAGGGAGCTCCGTGCACTTTGTATTGATGGAAAAACCGAGAGTCTTCCACTTTCTGTAAAGTCTTGTCGAGGGCCTTGTGCTGGGCTATCAAATGCTTTTGTTCGAGCAAGCAATTTGGGAGGAGCCGGATATACTGCGCGTTAACCCGATCTGCAATTTTACTAACCTTTTTTAAGAGCCCCACTCGGTCTGTAAGCATTTCCTCGGTAGATTCATGCTCTACAGTGTAAACCATAGAGCATCCTACCGTACAGTCCGGGCTTAAAAAAGAAGCGTCGAAATTATTGCCAATACGACTTTCCCATTGGTCGAAAAGGTTAACGCTAATTCTGATCCATGAAAATGCCTTAAGTGTTTTTTCTTCTAGTCTTCTAACTAGAGTTCCATTTGTTATTAATGCGATAGACAAGTTTCTCTCGTACTTTATCCATTGGACTAGTTCATTAAAATATTTGTAGCTTGTGGGCTCCCCTCCTCCCGTCAAAATAACAGCTTTAAGCCCTCTCGACTGAAGCTTAATAACGTAGTCCTTTATTACATCAAGCTCTATTCGAGAATGAGTGTCTCTGTAGGTAACAGAGCAATAAGGGCACTTTAGATTACAGGCCCCTTCAGGAGAAATATGAGTAGAGATTACCGATTCTCCTCCCCCACTTTTGTAAGAGAACATTTGGTCTTGGTGTCTCCAAAACTTAATACCAGTAGAAGTAAAGGTATGTTCTTCTAAAGATTTTTCTCTGACTATGTCTTCTTGTTCAGAGTCATCTTCATAAAATATAAACGCACTAGAATAAGGGCCTCCCTTCTCTACCCTCTCTATAATCTGCGTTGCCTTCTCATCGTCCAAGGGTAATAGGGAGCTCTCGTTGTTCGAGCTAATAAATTCATAATTTTCGATATAATTATTAACTTTTCCACGAGGGGCGAAACGATGTATAATACGCTTACCGGTTCCCGAATCTTTCAGCAAAGAGAGCTCAACCCCGCCTTCTAAAGATACCTTTTTTAATACTTCTGTATTTTTTAAATTCATTTCGCGATTAAAAATCCATTGCCTTTTTCATACTGGCTCCAGTTCTCTTTTATCCCGTCCATCAAATAAGAGAATTTAATATCTTCGAAACCAAATTCTTCTAGCTTGTTTATCCACCAGTCTTTACACTCTCTAATTACATGGGTTTTATCCAGCTCATAAGACGGAACTTCGTATTTTTCCCCATCTCCAAGGGGCACAACAATAAAAACTTTCTTGCCTTTTTTCCGCAGCCAACTTAATACATCGTCCATTTGGTCGAGGGGGACATGCTCCAAAACATCTTTAGCTATCACCCAATCAAATTCAAAATCATAATACCTCCCTCTGTCTGAAGAGAGGAAATCTTTAACTTCAGTAGGGCCGCATGATAGTGCATATTCGCTGGTGTCAAACCCCCACGCTTCTCTTCCAAGAAGTCGAAAAGCTTTAACTGAATAACCTTTGGCGCAACCAAAGTCTAAAATCTTGTCTCGAGAAGATATCTTTAAGTGTTCTATCATACGAGAACACATCGGTATTGTTAATTCTGGCATCCATCGGTAATTAGTATAAAGGCTTTTTCCGCTTTCTATGCCGCATTCATAATAATTTTTGTCATAAATATTCATTGTCATTTTCCGAAATCTTTTATTTTTCCGTTTATTTTTTTCAATACGTCACTCTCTTTCCTGATAAACGCTATGTCTACTTGGAAAGTTATGTCTCGCCACCGCGTAAACCCAGCAAACTCAAAAGGGGTAAACCCTATCTTGTCAACATATGCTATATATTCAGCAAAGCTCGGCGCTCCTTTATTATAAGTTCCTGCAAAGGGCGCTTCCAAAATTAAAACATCACATAAAGAAACGGTTTTTTCGCCTCCTTTGAGAATGTCTATCTCCGCGCCTTGGCAGTCTATTTTAATAAGATCAAAACCCTTCTCGTTTACGGATTCGTTATCTGTCGTAAGACGTAAGTCTCCGACAACGGAATCCAGAGTCTTAGCCTTTCTTCTTATTGGTTCCCTGTCTTTAAAATGAGAAGTAGTTTCTTTTAAATAGGAGTCTCCCGTCCCTCCATTTTGATAGAAATCAACCTCTCTTTCTGTGTCGCTAAGCAACGTTATTAGGTGATCGTGGTTTAAACCCTCTAGTTCTGGGTGGGGGTTAGCCTCGATAAGAAAAAACCCACTGTGGGGAAAAATGGTACTTGCTTCTGCTGTCCATTTCCCTTTATAAGCCCCAATATCTAAAATAAAGGAAGGGTTAAACCCGTACCCCTTTAGCTCGTTTAAGCAAAGGGACAGCCAGCTACTCATCGAAGCCCCCTTTTGTGGGTGGCCGGATTCTGCCTTCGGAAGCCCGAACATTCTTTGAAAAGATTGGTTATTTTTTTCATGTTTGCGTTAATGGACAGGTTCTCCATAAATCTTTTTTTACTGTGGTTACCCAGATTCTCCCTTGGTTCTTTTTCGAGCAATTTTTTCATTAAAGAGCTGTATTCTTCTACGGAATTGGCTATAAAACCACATTCTCCAACGGTTTCAACGTGACCCATTGCGGGGGCCACGTGACTTACAACGGGACATCCGTAAGACATTCCCTCAGCAATAGAATGCCCAAAAGTTTCCCCGTCTTTTCTTCCGTGACTGTAAACGTCTAGGGTACGAAGAAACTTGTTTATCTGGTTGTGGTCTCCTGAAAAATTAACAGGGTGGAAATTTTTTAACCCTAAGGTCTTCGCCTGCTCTCTATAAAGGGGTGACCCACCCATTAGAAGGAAGGCTGTTTTTTCGTTTTCTATATTAGAGTATGCTTCGAGAGGTATTGGGGAAAAGATTCCATCGCAGTCCCGCTGGTGCATCCCGTATACTATTTTGTCATCAAGATTTAGCTCACTCCTTAAGTTGGGGCCATCCGAAGGAAGGTGTTCTGAAAATAAGGGAATTATTTCGTACGGGGTGTTGCCCCCGACGCGTAACCATGAATCAGCTTGGTATCTGGAAATGTGAATCGTTTTATAAATATTCTTCGTTTCCCCGTCTGCCATATTGGGCAGTGTTATGAAGTCTATTTTTGGTTTTTTTTCCATGTAAAGCCATGGAAATTCTGGGTGCCCGGCCCTAGCCGAGGTTATAATGTCGTATTTGGATTCAACAAACACTTCCCAAAAGTTGGTGTTAACCCAAGGGTGTGTATAATATCTTACGTCTTTAAACCCCACTTGAAATTTTATTAGATTAACTCCGGAGTTCTGCATGTATTCAAGACGTGATTTATCGGTAGTTGGATGATCAAAGTCAGACCCTATGTAAGGAGCCGCATCGCAGTAATAATAGTCTACGTGAAACTCGTCAACGGGTAAGTTGGCGGCAATAACTTGGTACCACTTATCTGTACCAGCAGAACAGAGCCCTCCAAATTTTATAAAAGCTATTTTTATTTTATTCACTTTATTTATTGAGTCTTCTACTGCTTTTTTAGACGTAGTAATGGGCTATCTCTTTTATTTTTTTCTCGTGGACTTCTTTTGAGGGAAAACTAAAATTACCCCCAATAAATTTTTTGTATTCAGGTATTAAAGATTCTACATCCACCCCTTTTCCAAAATTAAAAACTTGATGTATATTAAATTCTCGAGTACCTTGTAGATACTGAGCGTCAATTTTATCTAATATACCATATCTCATTTCTATAACTGTTCTTTCTATAGGTTGTCTACCGTCCCCTCGAGTACTTGCCCCTTTTCCTTCATTTAAGTACCAGCCTAAATTTTCTCTAACTAAAGCCACCTCTTTGGCGTGAACGACTAATCTAATGGCCAAGTCAAAATCAGCGCCGGATTTTAATTGCTCGTCGAAGTATCCCCCTTTTTCACAAAGAGATTTTTTAAACATAAAGAATGGGCCTAAAATCATACTCCTCGTATATTCTTTTGGGGTGGCATGCGCCAAGGCGTGATCAACGTAATTACCAAAATAACTCTTCCATTCATTAACTATGGTGAAGTTGCCGTTTACCAACTCGACGTCACCTTTAATAGCTTTATACTGGGCTTCTATGGAGTAAGGAGCTCTTAGGTCGTCCACATTCCAGATACATAAGGTATCGGCCGAAGCCTCTTTGATACAGGTATTCATGGACACCCCTATTGGTTCCACAGGGTTTGTTATGACATGCTTTAGACGTCCCGGATACTTTTCTTGAAAGTCTTTAACCCATGTGATTTCTTCTTCGTCAGGGTCGTTATGATCAAGAACCACCTCCAAGTCTTCGAACATCGTTTGCTGAGGGAGGTCCTCTAAAAAGCCTTTAAGATAGGCCTTCGCTTTATAACAGGGGGTTATGGTGCTTACTAAGCTCATCACTCAAAGACTTAATGATTCCTTTCTGATTTTTATAGTGGTAGCGTTTTCCGGTTTGGTTGCACCCACACACATAATATAGCCATGCCCTCCGGCTCCCATTAGTTTCGCCCCGTAGCCCTTGTTCTTCAAATCTTCAATCTCGGGTTTGGTTTTTTCTGAAATATAACCGTCAACCAGCTGCTCCTGAATAGAGCATGTAGAATTAACAGATTTAATTAAAAATTGCAAATCTCTGGATTTAATGGCCTGCCAAGTATCTTCGCTGATTTGAGAGTATTTTTTTAGCGCCTGTATCGGAAACTTTTCTTTTCCAGTATAAACTTTGTATCCTTCGGGCCTAGGTTGCGTAAACTTAAGAAAGAGGTGCTTTTCAAGCCAGTTGAGGGTTTTATCGTTAGTTATTTTTTCTATTCCGTATGGCGTATAACCGTTGTCAAATTTAAATTTACAGACACTTGAGAAAACCAACCCATAAGCATCTGTGGCTCCAGAAATATATTCTTTATTAAAATTTTCGTAAGCAAGTATTATGTTAGCTAAATTTTGTTCAGAGTGGTTGGGCGGGAACCGTTTACCGAAGAGCTGATGGATAACTTTGCGGGTGCTGCTAGACATCCCTGCTCTATCGGCACAATTTAGAGTTTCTACATTACAAGTAATTACCGAGCCCGGCTGCTTAGAGTTTAATTTAACTTGGTCAAAAAATCCTCCGCTAATATCTAGCCGGTGTGGGACTAGGTCTACGTTTCTAATTTTAGTAGAACTCCGGGGAGTAAAATTTGATTTGGGGTCGCGTTTTAAAACAGTGTATTTAACTTTATTTTTTACGCAGCACTCTTTTTTTTCTTGAGAGTCGCCGTCGCCATTTATAATGAAATAATCTGGTTTGAAGCGCTTGAGATGGGTTTCGAAAGAAAGAGGCCCTTCTAGGTGAGAAATGTGAACAGAGTCCACAAATTTGAGGGAACTGAGCATGTATTTTCTTTCTTGTTCGGGGTAGATGGCCGTTTTACCTTTGCTTTTAATAAGATTGAGATCAGAACCTAATGATACTATCACTTTGCCGTAACTCGAGGCTTTCTCTAGAAAACGAATATGGCCACTATGAAGTAAATCAAAAAACCCCGTCACGAGTACGGTTTTGCTCGCGCTTTTATCATGTTTTAAGGAAAGGCTTAATGATGCGTTAATGGACATAAAACGTACTATCTATTATATGTTTTTTACATTTGTTGCTCAAACTTTTATATTCTTATCCATCCTTCGGGGATTGTTTCGGGGCATTCGTCGTTGACTAACCACTGTTTAGGAACAACTACTTTTTTGGTCATCTTTGGATTTAACCAAGCCCCCCACCAGCTGAAACTACTGTTGCAAATAATGTGGTTTTGGCAGTAGCTCATGAGAAATAAGTCTAGGATATCATTAATTTTTATTGTTTTGTTGTGCACTTCATCTTTGGCTTCCTCGCCTTCTTCGCTCCTCTCAACAAAAAACAAATTGTTCATTTTTAAATTGTCCCTGCACCAGTCTATGTCGTCTGAAAAGACAATGAATAGAATGTCCTCTGGGAAAAGCGTAGTTGCTTCTTCGTAATAGTCTAAGCCGATGAGTCCGTGGTGTATTATTTGCTGCTCGTTTAGGTAGTCTCCTCTTCTGATGTGAAGTGAACAGTTGGGTTGGCTTAGTTGTTCTTTATGTTTTTCCTTGACGGTTTCTTCGTGTTCTTTTTTCAGGGAAAAGAGTTTTCTTATTTCGTCTTCGTAGGGCTTAAAGTATTTTTCTGATTGAAAGTATCCTGTAAGAGCGTAATCAATGTTCTGGTTGGGCAAGGAAGGAATTGTGGCGTTTTCTTCAAAAATGTATTGTGGCCTGCTCCATTCGTGTGGCAACGGATTCTCAAGAAAAGAGTCAAAGGGCCAAGGGGGAAATGTTGCCTGTGTGTTGTTGTATTTTGCAATACCGATGGTGGAGGCTATTTGGAATAGCTGGTTCCCTATCCTTCCCAGATTCCCTAGTTGAGGAAAGGCTATCATCTATTTTATGTCGAGAAATTCGGAAGCCCTTTTTTCTAAACCGAAGTTATTTTCAATGTAAGAACGGGGGTTGTAGTCTTCGATGGTGTCTAGAAACCTTTCAAAGCTCTCTTCGATGTTTGTGTCTGCTTTAATTCCACATGTTTTATCCCAATAAGGAACGGTCGAGGCCGCACATTTAAATTCTTCCCCTCTGTGGTCCCATTCTGTTTTGTCCCAGACGAATAGAGGGAGGTCGCAGCTCATCATCTCCTGAATCGCTATACCTTGGCTCTCGGTGTTCCCCAGCACGAAGCAATAGCGGCTGACACTAATCCTTTCCACGAAATCTTCTTCTTTGTATTTGCCGTATTCTAATACTGAGTAGTTTTGATTTAATTTTTTTAGAATTCTTTTCGCTTCTTCGACCTCCTCGAGGGGCCGGTTTTTCAGGTAGAGTAAGCAGTCCTGAGTTTTAATGTTGGGTGACGGTTGAAAGTCATTAGTGTCGATTCCCACAGGCCATACTCTTATTTTACTTTTTTCAATCCATCTGGAGCACAAGTTGCGCGTCCATTCACAGGGGGTAATGAAGTGTTTGTACTTCTGTTCTGTTACGACGGGTAAGTCGCTGGGTAAGACGCAGATATTGGGTCCTATGGATAATAGGTTTGAGTGAGAAAGAAGAATTGGGTGGGGGCTTAGGCAGTAAGCTGGTAATTCTGGATTTATGTAAGAAGTATTTACAGAATAATCAGATCTTAGTATTTTCAGTCCTTTAGTTAGGTTGGCAAAAACTTTCCCGGGGCCGAAGGATGTGTTACCTAGAAACAGTTGAATCATATTATCCCTTTAAGTAAAAAGCGTCTCCCCATGTTTTTCCCTCCCAATCGGTAACTTCCCTGCTAAAACCAAAGTCTTTCAAGAAAGAGTCTAATTCATCTACCTTGGCGCATCCTTTATAGAGCTCCTCCCGGTTTACTTCAGATATTATGTATTTTATGTTCTTAAGTGTTTTTGTAGCTCCCTTAAAAACATTAAGCTCATATCCCTGAACGTCTATGTTGATAAAGTCATAACTTCCAGTGTGATTTTTTAGATAGCTGTCCAGCGAGATTATTTTAACCTTCTCTTTTTTATTGAAGGTTATATGGGGGTACTGCTGAGTGTGGAGAGCGGGTTCCAAAATAGAACTAGACATGCCTGTGTTGGCTTCCTCCACAAACATCTCCACTTCTCCTTTGAAATTTCCCAACGCTGTTTTTTCAATATCAATTCTGGCGTCATAGGAAGGATTTATTTGTGATATATTAAATCGAAGATGTTTAAACGCTTTCTCTTGGGGCTCGAACATTAACACGTTTTTTATTTTGTGTTTTAGATACGGGTAAAGTTCGTTCCCGTGGTGGGCTCCTATGTGGATGACTCCCTTGCTTTTTATGTTATAATTTTTAATTATATGGTCGAAATTTAATAGCATTATAGTTGTTTCTTTATCCAGTTGCTTACGTTCCCTTTGGGGTTAAACCCTAAAACCTCTTTTGCTTTGGTTATGTCTGCGATTGTGTGTTGGGCTTCTCCGAGTCGTGAGGGCTGAAATTCGTGGTTGTCGCTAATTAGATTAGCGATATCCAATATAGAAATATTCGAACCCGAGCCTATGTTGAATACTTCTCCAAAAGCTTCCTCTTTGTCGGTTTCCATGGCTAGCATGTTAGCATCAACAACATCATTAATGTAGACAAAGTCCCTAGACTGCAAACCGTCTCCCACAATCGTAAGGCTTCCCTTTTCTTTTAACTGTCGAAGGAAGATGCCTATGACCGGAGCATATTGACCGGTGTGGGGTTGCCCTTCTCCGTAAACATTAAAATATCTAAAGCTAACTGTTTTTAACCCCCATAATGTATAATACATTTTAGCCAAGTCCTCTCCAGCGGTTTTGGTTACCGCATAGGGGTTTAAGCAGTCGCGGGGCATATCTTCTTTAAGGGGAGGTTTATTTGCAAGACCATAAGCGGAGGAGGTCCCTGAATATATAAATTTTTTGACTCCCTTTTCTCTGGAAGCTTGTAATACATTACAGGTTCCAAGCACGTTTGTCAGGCAGGCGTTTTGTGGGTGGTCTATACAAGGGCCTATTCTGGATTCTGCCGCCAAGTGAAAAACGTTATCTACGTTAGCAAACAAGTCTACAATTTCATCGTAATTCCTTATGGAGGCATAATGATATTGCGCTCTTGAGTTTACGGGGAACTTTTCATTGCTTTCTGCGCTCTTGTCGTCTAAAACACGGACATTGTGCCCCAAAGAGACCAACCGGTTCACAATATGTGATCCTATAAATCCGCAGCCGCCTGTTACTAGTGAGTTCATATTTTAAGCTTAAGTCCGTTAATATATTTTATGACCTTGGGGTGAGGAATGCTCTCGCTGTAAAGTTTGGAAGCGGGTGTGGCGCAGATAGTGTTGTCTAAATCAAAGCAGTATATCATTTAGAGCCTCCTTCTCCGTGTTTGTGACTGTTGGGCCAGCCGTGGGGCAGTGTATAAAGTAATAATTTTCGAGGTAAACAGTTAATCTTACCGCCGTTTTCATAAACCCTTCTCCACAAATCCCAATCTTCCTCAGCTCTCATATCCTTATAGCCTCCCAGTTCCTTTACGGCCTCTGGGCGAAACATAACGGTGGGGTTGTTTATGCAATTGCTGTGCTGTAACTTTTCAAGTGTTAAATTCTCCACCATAAAAGCTTTATTGGGAAAATCTATAACGACCGGAGTGTTAGGAAAGAATCCGAACATCTCGGTTGCTAAAAAATTACAGTCGGAATTATGATTAAAATAATCCACCTGAGCTTGAAGTTTATTGGGATACATATAGTCATCCGCGTCAAACCAGCAGCAAAGAGGTGACTTTGACATTTCTATCAGTTTGTTTCTATTTAGTCCAATGCCCTGATTTATGTCGTTTTTTTCTATGCGGACTCTCCCTTCCTCTACTAGGGGGGCTAACAAAGTTTCCACTCTCTCTAGGGTTTTGTCTGTCGAGCAGTCGTCTAGGATGTGTATGTCATAGTTGCTAAACGTCTGCGAAAGCAAAGAGTTAAGACTTCGCTCTATCGTGTTCTCCACGTTGTAAGTAGGTATTAGTATATCAACCTTCATCATGTAGCCCCTTTAACTTGTCAAGAAACCACCTCGGCCTTTTCTCCAAGTAGGCCTGAGATTCTTCTGGAGATTTATTCAGCCACCAATCTTCGTATACATGTTGGGATCTGGAGTTTGTTATAACTTGAAGACCCATAAGTTTCGCTTCGATTGTTACGCGAGGGCACGTGTCATGAATTAAGGGTAAGAATATTAACCCATTAAACGACGAAAGTAGGTTCAGCATCTCGTCATGCGTATCTGTTTTTAAAAGTTCGTATTCTAGCCCGCTAGCGCTGGCTAAACTTAAAGCCTCGTCGACCCCTTTGGCTTGACTGTGCCATCCTCCTTGCCCATCTATTATTGCATACTTGCCATTTTTAGGATTGCTTCTTAAATTCTCCATTAGATCAATGTCTGCCGAAGAAAAACAAGAGGATAATACAGAGGTCTTTTGAGAGTTCTCTATACCTATTACTTTAGCCAAGTGAAAGTTACGCTGCTCTTCAGACATATAAAAAATATGAAGAGCTTTTTCCCTTGTTAGGTAGTAAAGGGTGCGAAGAGGAGTGGATTGCTTGTCGTCACTGAAAGTGCAGTCACATATAGATCCCGTTACGTGCTTGTGAGTTACTTCCGCTCGATATTTACAGTAACCATAATCAAAATCTATTTTGACGAAAGGGCGGGACTGCATTATCTGACCTAAAGCCGTAAAGGAATCTTGGTTTAAACCTGTTATGTTCCCCAAGATCCAAATTTTGGGGTTTTTAAATTGTAGGTGTTGCGGAGTAAGGTCTGTCGTTTTTACAAACTCAACCCGTTCCTTAAAAGGCTCTACTATTGCATTAAGAGTAAGAGCGGTGCCGCCTAAGGGGGTGCATGAGTCATCTACGAAAACATAATCCATTTAAGAAAAGCGTGAGGGATCTTTGGGGTGTTTCGACCCCTTCCTTTTTGCCGAATAATCCTTAAAAAATTGTTTTTTTACAGGGTCTTCGCCTTGCTGTTTCGTTCTTTCTTCCGAAGCGATAGCCGATTGATCCCATATGTCTCCAATAGTTCCTTTTGCTTTTTCCCTGAACTCGGATGGGGAATTAGGGTCTATTCTGGTGTCTATCGAAGCGTTAGGGACAGTGTAGACGCGGTCGTAAGGTACTCCTTCGATTTCGTAAGAGTGCTCCTCGTGAACGCTCTGCCATACGCTAACCTGCTCTCCGGTGTCTGGGTTTTCGTAAAGATATTCAGGCATCCATTACCTCCATAATAGAATCAGCCATCCTTTTGTAAGTAAACTCTTCTTGAAGTTTAAGTCCGGCCTTGTTTTCAGGGCAAGACTTGTACCTTTCGATAGCCTTCTCGCATCCTTCAATGAAAGCGTCTTCATCAAAGGTGAAAATTTGACCTTGGTTAAAGGGGTTTCCTTTCTTAAAAAATATCCCATCCGCAGAGTCTTCTTTGCTATTAGGCTCCACGAGGATGCTGTTTTCTTCATTAGCCCAATCTTTATAGGCAGAAGCGTTCAGAATTACAGAATGTTTCCCTAAAGCTACGGATTGGAACTCAGGAAGCCCCCACCCTTCGGCTCCAGACATGCCCAAAATTATGTTCCCAGAATTTAGGTAGTCATTATAGAGGCTGTTCTTCTGCATCATCCCTAGAAAGTTTATGTTAAAATATTTTTTTCCATCCAAGATATCAGCCACCGCCCGCTTAAAATCTTCTTCCTTTAGAAAGGGGTTAGCGATTGCGCACTGGAGTACATAGTCCTTTTGGTTGCCATACTTCTTGAGCCATGTCTGGATTACTTTTTTGTGGTGTTTTCGTTTTTCCAGCTTGCCCGTTAAATTAAATACTATTCTATTGGGGAGATAATCTTGATTTTTGCGGTGAAAATTATCTTTATCAAAACCAAGGGGAATAAATTTACAATTTTCCACTCCGTGGCTTTTAAATATTTCTTTGGCGTAATTTGAACTTACCAAAGTGGTTTTTTGATTATTAGCAATGTTAACCTCTATCGAAGTAGGGTGATCTAGTTCATAAAAAGTAAGAAGAGTTTGCTCTTTCGCGTAAGAGGTTAAGCTGTCATGGTTTAAGTGCCAAAGTTTAAAAATAGGAGTGTCGCGATTATAATGTTCGAAAGCTTTTCTTACCCCTGACTCTACCCACTTGTTGAAATCGGGCGTAGTGTCTTGGGAAGAAAGGTCAGATTGACCGATGGTAAACAGACAAGGCTGCACGCCCCTCAGGTGAAATTCACGCAGAAGGGCAGTGCTAACCTGTCCGAAACTTACACCATTAATAGGTAGATGTAAGGCGAACTCAGACATTTAAAACAGTGAGTCTTCGTCCGTAGAGGTTGCTGCAGCGGCTGTTTCGCGAGGAGCTTCCCCTCCCGATCCTTGGCGCTGCTCTCGCTCTTCGCTTTTGTATACACGAAAGTCCGGAGCCTTCTCATTAGCGACGGTTCCGTCTTCGTTTAGTTTGTGTTTGTTCTTGAAGACCACCAACTGCACCTTGCCTGACGCATCTCTTAATTCGATGTGTCCGGTCATGTATTGTGTGCCGCTGAGGCTCTTCTTTACCCAAAGAGCGCCTAATTCGCGCTCCTTCCAGTCGTTGTTCTTTTGTTCGTCCGACATAAGAGTCCATATATTATACCCTCCGGGGAAGGGTGTCAACACTTTTTTTTTAAATAGTGTCTAGAAATTTTTGGCTTTTCATTTTTTTCCTCAAGACGTCTATTCCTCGATTATGAAGATTTATCGCAGTCTGGGTGCTAATGTTTAGCTTTTTGGCAACTATGCACCATGAAGGTTTTTTGTCGTTCATTGAATATCTCATCTTAAAGATTTGCTTTATTCTCTTGTCTTTCAATTGTTTGAGTATGTTATTGGTAAACTCAAAAAGGTTACCATTGGGCTGTTCTTCCGGCCTTTCTTTTAAAATGTCTAAGATTTCATCTGCCGTAGTGACTAGACGATCCTTTGATTTTTTATTTAATGTGTTGAGACAGTTGTATTTTATCTGATTGGCTAACCACGTGGAGAATTTTACGTTCTTGTCGCTGATGAAACTCTTGGCTGAGTTCCAGATAATTAAATTTTTTTCGGAAGAGGTTTCGTTTACGTCTATATTGTTGGCGTAGAAGGAACTCGAGTATTTTTTAATTATTTTAAAACAAAGAGGGGAATGGCGTTTTATCAACTCGTTTAAACTGGTTTCGCAATGGAGAACTTTGATCCTCTCCGCTAGATAGTTATCGCTTACATTATCCCAATATCCTTTTTCCATAAATCCACCTTGTTCCCGAAGTTTCCGAAAGAAC
>TARA_R110002110_G_scaffold4364_4_pt1 | contig 14241 bp, 15 predicted proteins | sample TARA_R110002110 | Tara Oceans TARA_R110002110 (sample SAMEA4397330) | marine metagenome | biome: Polar Biome; feature: [SRF] surface water layer (ENVO:00010504); material: water (ENVO:00002006), including particulate matter (ENVO:01000060) such as... | depth 5 m
ACCGGCACAGGTAGGGGCCTCGATAAGCACCAAATCGCAAACTGGTCAGCCCCTCGATGCAGAAGAGCGTCAGTTCTATCGCGATATTATTCGCAAACAATTGCAAGAAGCTGGGTACACTGAGGAACAAACACACCGCCAGTTGCTCCGTATTGATCAAACAACGGGCATGTTACCCCCCCGGATTCGGTAAGTGTCCGAATCGTTTCTCATCTCTAAGATCAACCAGTATGGCCGGAAAGACGGGTTCAGCCCTTCCGAGTCGATCAGTATGGCAATTTCTGAATCAATAACGACACCTGAGTACGCTATTGAAAAGGAGATCGTCAAACCAAAAGAAGAGCGCGGAAGAGTAAAGTTTACTTCTTCTCAAATGAGGACGATGCGCCTTCGCGATCTTGATGATGAAATAGATCCTTTAAAAGGTAGGGCTAAATTTGGGCGGCCAGAGAAAGCTCTTTTCCGCCCATATACGGAGGAGGAGGCATTGCCCGAGCCGATTCTGGTAGAACCTGAAAAAAGAGAAGAAGAAGTTCAAGAACCAGAACCAGTTGTGGAAAAACCCAATCTTGATACTATGTCGGATGAAGACATTATCTTCTCAAGACTTTAGGGGGAAGCATGGCTTCAAGACAACCTGGCATGCAAACTGCTGTAACTCAAGCGGCAACAGTGACCGAAAAAAGCGGAAAGCTTCCTGGTCTAATAGAAGAATATGACGCTGAGCAACAAGCGGACCTTGCAAAGAAATTGGGCGTTGCGTCGATGGTTGCAGGACAAGTAACTGGCGTAATGAAGTCTATGCGCGAAAAGAAACGTAAGGAGAGGATGGAAGAGGAACGTAACCGTCGCCAACAAGACGCTATGCGAATTGAAGGTGCGGGAACTGACGTTGACATGTTAGCCGCTAATATGCCTGGGAATAATCCTTACGCTGAGAGGCCTATTTCGTAATGGCTGAGAACGATATTTTAGACCCGAAGTTTATCCGTGAGCAGGTAGATACTCACGATGGGCGCATGCGTGACGAGCGCAGGGACTGGCAAGCCTACAAAGCAGCCTATTTGACGCGCTTTTGGAAGGCACACGCAACCCAAAGCTTCCATTCTGTGCAGGAATCTCCCGCTCAGATTCAGATTGAGGTCAATCGTCTTTACGGAATCATCGAAAGTTACGTCTCAGCCTTGTATCCAAAGGCATCTCGGGTGGTTGTTGGGCCTGGCCCGACCCTTGGTGGCGACCCAAGAAAGGCTGAATTGGTCGCAAACAAGTGGCTTTTACAGAACAGGACCCACCTGAGAGTGCTTAAAGCCATCCGGCAGGCCCTGATTTACCCTGGTGCAGGCGTTAAACTAGGCGTAGATGACACCGCTGTGGACCCAGTTGACCGGGTTTGGTTCAGAGTTATCCCCTGGTGGGAGCTTTTGCTTGACTCCGACGTGTATGACGAGGAAGATGCCCGATTTGTTGGTCATATGTACTATCGTCCCGTCGAAGAAGTGGAGGAACAGTACGGTTTAACGGACTTAAGTGGCTCTCCGAGAGAGGACTTTCTTGATGAAACCAACTCTTTATTGAGCAAAAACTCCCGAAAAGGCCAGAAAAGAGGCAAAAATAAGGGCTCTAAAGGGGACGAATCGGCCTTTGTTCGGGTTCTGGAGCTTTGTAACTTCGTTGATAGCTTCCAAGGACCCAATGGAGCGATGCGTGGACGCATGGAAGTCTACCTTTTGGACCAAGGAAAGGAGTATGAGGACCCAGTTTGGGTCGGCCCCATGCCTTTTTCGTCCAGAGATGGCGACCCAATGCCCCATATTTCGCCCTTGATCTTCAATGAAGAGCCTGAATACCCCCTTAGAGGGGTTAGCCAGGCGTCTCGCGTCTATCCTCAGATCTCTGAGATCAATATTTTTAGAAGTTTTCGTGCGAATGCCGCCCGTAGAGACTCTCGACAGTACGTTTGTCTTGATGGTGTGCTCACAGCAGACCAAATGTCACAGATTACAGCCGGTGTAGACGGTCTTGTGATCCCTGTAGAGGAGACAAGACTCCAGGGTCGTAGGTTAGATGACATCATGGTTCCCATTCGGACCAATCCGATCTCGCAAAACATCGATAACTACGAAGCTTTGGCCGATGCAGACCTACAACGTGCGTCTGGAACAAGCCCCAACGCCTATGGATCGGTGACTCAGGCGACAGCAACGGAGGTAATGAACCTTCGTGACTACACCGAAAGCGAGTTTGGTCGTCACGCAATGATTAAGGACGGCTGGATCGCCCAGCTTGTCCGTATGTTTTACCGCGCTCTTATTGCCGCCATGGAATCACCCGATGCGGGCGGCGGAATCGAAGAGCAAAACCAGATCCTCAATGGAAAAGACGAGGAGCTTGCGCCTCAACAAGCCATGGATGAGATGGAGAAGGTTGCAGACGATGTTGTTGAGGATGCGGAAGAGTTTATCGAGGAAGTTGAAGAGGAGGTTGAAGAGCAAGGCGGCGAGGTTGTTGGCGCAGTCGCTGGAGTCGAGGTCAAAGCGTCCGTTCAACCTGACCTTGTACGGATCAAAGCCGGTTTGGAGACTCTAGAAATTACAGTTGAAGATCTCGACGGTGATTTCGCTGTTGAGGTAGTTGATTCAAGACGTACCCCGTTCTCAGAATCGGCAGTACGTCAGGCAATGATTACTCTTTTAGAACCATTGCAAATGCTTTGGGAGATCGTGTCCAAGGGTGGACCCGGTGCAAAACTTGCTCGCGTACAAATGGTAGCGCTCGTAGAGAAGTTCGATTTGCCAGGGGACATGCATCCAGATGCGCTTGAGGCAGCGATTGAATCTGAGGAAAAAGAAGCCAAAGAGAAAGCGGCAGAGGAAGGACAGCCTCCGTCGCCGCAAGAAAACAATATGCCTACAGGTGGACCACCGCCGGGTGGGCCGCCCCCCGGTATGATGCCAGAAGGTGCAGAAATGCCACCTGGAATGCAGGTTCAGGGAGGACCCCCACCGGGACCACCCCCTGGTCCACCGCCGGGAGGGCCGCCTCCGGCCCCACCTCCAGCCTCCCAGGCTATGGCTCCTATGGCTCCTCCATCTGCCGCAGGACCACCACCGGGTCCAGGGGGCGCTCTCTCGGCCTTGCCTATTTCGCCTGAACTGGCACAGCAGATCATGTCGCTTCCGCCCGAGCAGGCGCTTGAGACGATCCTTGCTGCGCTAATGGAGATGGGTGCGCCTCCAGAGCTTATTCAGCTTGTTCAGGAAGCTATGAACTATCCGTTAGAACAACAGGTTCAGTTCTTACAGGAACTTCTTGGTCAAGCAGGGAATGCGGGGTAACGATGCCTATTTACAGTTTTGATTGTGAGACATGTGAACACGAAACCGAAATCTTTACTGGTATCGCGTCACGCCCAACAGAAATTGAGTGTGAAGAGTGCGGCTCAAACGCTAAACACAGAAAGCTCAATTGGCGACCACCACCAAAACGTAAGAACGGGCACTTGGTTTATGGTTCTGGAACCCCCGCTGAAGAGTTTTTGAAGAAAGAACGTCTTGTTCAATACAAATGCGCCACATGTAGCCATGGTAATTGGGAGTGGTTTACTGGAACAGCGCCTAAAGAAATCGAATGTGAGTTTGACTCTTGTGATGGAAAGGCTTCTCGTGTTTGGAAAGTAAAGCTTGATATGCATTGGGCCAGGTTCCCTTATTATGATCGTGGCCTTGGCGTTACTCTTACGTCCGAAAACCATCGCCGTGAGATTTGTAGGCAGCGCGGAGTAACTCCAGTTGACGGAGACTGGGACATGGACTACCACTTTGCCAAGGCCGATAAGAAGATTAATGAAGAGACAGCGGTCTATGACGATTATGTAGACCGACTTGAAAACGACCCAGCATACAAAGATTGGCGAAAAGCGCGTGACGATGGCCAAGTTCCTGATATGCTTCCAACAGATTGATTTAAAAGGAGATCTCAAATGCCAGTCGATCCCGTAACAGGCGAACAGCTTCCATACCCAGGCGATCCTGGTTACGACCCCAACATGCCCATGCCGCCCGGTGCAGGCCAGATGCCTCCCCCTGGTGGAGAAGTAACGCCAGAGATGGTTTCAGAGGCTGGTCAAGAAGTGGGTCAAGCACAAATGGACCAAGTAGGTGCGTTTGCGCCACCCCCCACCAAACCTTACTCCATCAAAATTGTTAAGTCTTTCGCTAGTGAACTAGACAAGACTATCGATTTTCTTGCTGGAGAAGACCTTCCCCTGCCAGAGTGGCAACCGAACCAAGAAATGGTTGGAAAGGGAGACAAGTGGGACGCACCACTTCCTCCTGAGGTCTTTGCCCCAGCGGCTGCGTTGTCTGAAGCTGTTCGCATGATTGACGTAGATGGCAAGTTTGCTAGTCAAAACTTTGATGCAACAGAACTTGTTGATGATTCTTCCGTCCGGTCTGCCACTGCAAAATTAAAACTGATGGCAAAGAATCAAGAGCTTGCCAACCTTCTTCAGGGGCCTGTTGGTATGGCAGAAGGAGAAGAAGGGGGCGCTCCAATGCCTCCTGGTGGGGAAGAAGAGCTTCCAATGGATGATGAAGAGGCAGATCTCTTGATGGAGAACATGTAGCTTTATCTAAGTTGTTATATTACTGAACCTTGCAATGCGAATAAGCGCATTGCATAATCAAACCCGGCAGGCACCCTTTAGCCTGTTTAGGAGAAAAAATGGCTGACACCGAACTGAGCAACCCGGTATCTAGCGCATACGCTGGAGCACCTAACGACTCAGGATCCGCTACTTCTTCACCTTCTGAGGATACGACCACTCAAGCTTCCCCGGCTGAAGCGACAGGTCATTCCGCAGCAAGTGAAGGCGGTATCGATTCTGATCGAGGTGCGACAGCAGATGTAGCTGGTGATTCTGGGACTCGGAGCGAGTTTGACGCAACAGATGGAGCCCAGGCGGCAAGTGAAGAGCCGCCCAAGGAGTTTGATCTGCTGACATCCGACCTACCCCGAGACGAAATTCTCGATCTGGACGGATTCTATAAAGGAATTAAGCCGGAGCATCTAGACAAACTCGACCCACTGTCGAAGCGCGTTATTCACAATCTCCGTCGTGATTACCACAACAAGCGTCAAAAAGATTCGCTTGCAGCACGAGAGCTTGAGTCAAAGTACCAAGAGCGAGGTAAACAACTGAAGGCGCAAGAACGAGAGTTCGTAAATCGCCAGAAGGCGTTCTCTGAGCTTTTGGATAACCCTCAACTCAAGTCTATTCTCAGCCAGCCCAAGGATAACCTTCCAGATATTAATACACCGGAAGGGCTTGAGGCTCGTATTGAGAGGGCCGCTGCTGAGAAGCTGCAATCATTGATCAACCCGGTGCATGAGATCGCCCAGAGGGAGTCTAAAAAGGCTGCCTTGACTGATTTCGTCGCAGGCCATCCTGAAATGAGGGATAAGGCTTTCCAGAAGGAGATGGCTGATGTCATCCGCGACCGCCAAAAGATGGGTTACTCGATCAGTACGCCAGACGCATATGAATTGGTAAGATCACGTCGCGGAGCTATTGCTGAAGATCGCACTCGTAAGCGGGATCGTCAAGCCAGAGCCGCATCGGCCCGTCAAATCGGTCGTGGCAAAGGCAACGCGAAGGGTACGTCGGGTCCTCCGAAAGGAGCCAAGGCGCACGAGCTTTATGCTTGGGTCAAGGCAAACCCCGAAGAAGCCAAGCGATTACGCTCGGCGGGACTCAAACGTTAAGCCCCTGAGGAAATAAACCATGTCAATGGTACAAACTGATAGTCTAAACATTAGTGACGAGCTACTCTCGTCAACCCTATATCTACTTGCTGATGAGTTTCGTGACAACTTGGCACGAACGACCGCACTGCTTGATGTGCATGAGGAAGTTCACGGTAAGGGCAACCCTCGCGTTGAGGGTGGAACCCGTTACCTGGAGCCTCTCGGATTTGCAGAGCACAGTAGCGCGACACGTATGCAGAGTGGATACGAGAAACTGAACCTTTCCGTTCAGGACGTTCTCATCCCAGCATCGTATGTTCCCGCTCATGTCACGATGCCAATCGCGATCTCAAAAGATGAAGAGATCAAGAACCGTGGTGAAGCCGCAGTGATTAGCATCCTTGATGCTCGCACGAAGGCTGTCATGGGAGCTATGCGCCGTAACCTTCTGCGCCGAATCGTTGAAGGTGTGGATGCCGGTGGCTTTGCTGACTGGAACACCCTGAATGGTGCTACCGCTGCTGGCTTTACTGGTTTCCTTGAGGAGAACGCAGTTGGCGCTCAAGGCAATACCGTTGGTGGTATTAGCAAGGCTACCTACTCTGGCGTTCCCGGTTGGAACAACCAGCGTGCAAATATCAGCAGCAGCTTTAACGCAAACGGACTTGCAGCATTGCAAGACCTCCGCGTCGAGACCGCCGCTGTTTCGCCCGGTGGCGACCCCCACATCTGGTTGGCTTCCCGTGAGGGAACCAAGAACCTCAAGCGTTCGCTCCGTGCATACGAGCGCTACGTTGACGAGGAGAAGATGGACGGTGGTCGAATGGCACAGATGTGGGACGGTATCCGTATGGAAACCGAATACTACATGCCTACCAACACTGCTACTCACACTACGGCTACCATCAGCTTCTACTTGCTGAATCTTGATGATATTCACTTCATCTTTGATTCCGAAGGTTACTTTGATGTCAGCCCGTTCGAGAAGATCTCGGGTGAGTACGATGTGCGTAGTGCAACTGTCCGTCTCTACGGCCAGCTTGTCGCTAAGCACCTCGGTTCTTCCGGTATTGCTTATGACGGTGAAACGTTCTAAAGTTGATTCTGAAGGGGGGCATTCGCCCCCTTTCTTTTTAAAAAACTAAACTCGTGAGAGGATTAAGAAATGAGTGTTTATAAAAGAGGCATTGGCGATCAAGCCATTAGCCATTTCCCTAAAAAGTTTGTCACCCTTTATGCATCTGCTGCTACTACGGCAGGGTATTTCGTTTCGATTGACGGCGGCGACTCGACCAATGGTCTTGGCGGGTCTGTTCGTAACGCAGAGCTTGGTGCTGGTGGTGGAGCCACAGCCAATGCGCTCACCTTTGGCGTTGCAACTCAAACCGTTGCTGCTGGTGAAGAAGTAATTGTCCAGATTGCTGGCAAGTACGAGAACGCATACGTCAATGGATCGTGCGATGAGGGTCTTGCTCTTACCGGCCCACTTAGCAGTGGAACGCCTGGAATGGCAGACATGGACGCCGCAGCCAGTTTCGGTCCAGTTGTCGCTGTTGGCCTCGAAGCAGACACCGCCAACTTGGCCGATGTAATGATCATCAACCAAGGTTTCTTCTAGACCGATAGTTGTTGATTACTTGAAAGCCCCTCGTGAGCTATACTTGCGGGGGGCTTTTTCATTGGAGGCTGTATGATTCTAAAGGATTTGATTGCTGAGGTGAACGGGTTGATCGATCACAACCCGAATATCAATACACACACCAACAGCATTGTTCGTATTATCAATCGTCATTACGAAGAAATTGCCTCCGAATCACCCTGGCGATTTCTAAGTAAGCGAACCCAACAGACTTTATACGCAGACATCGCAGGATCTGTGGACGTTACAATCACCAGCGGAAGCAAGATTGTTACGAGTAGCGCCTATACATTTGGCACCCATATGGAGGGGATGACCTTCAAGGGTCCCGATGATGTAGAGCATTTAATTTCAAATGTCGATACCAGTGCATCGCCAAATGCGCTGATTTTGGACAGCCCATACGATGGCACTACGGCAACATCATCAAGCTGGTCGATCATTTTTAATATTGTTCGATTTCCCACGGACATGGTTGATTTTCTTGGGATCACAATCCGTGATGAGTTTACTTCTGGCACGAAAGATACCCGCCTGACCTACGTTGACCCAAGGCGGGAAGAGCAGTTCATTCTCGATAGGACAGTATCTGGTGATCCGATCATCGTCCTTGAGGACCAGGCAGACATGCTTTCGCTGAAAGAGCTTGAGCTTACAGTGAACCTTGCATCTAGCGGTACTCTTAGTAGCGGTTCAACATATGAATACTGTATTACCCTCGAATCTGAGGGCATGGAGTCGCCGCCGTCCGCTGTGGTTTCTGTTACCACTACGACTGGTGGGCAGAGCGCTCGGTTATTCTGGGAAAACCCGCCAGGAACTTTTGATATTAGGGCACGCAAGATCATCTATCGGAGAGATGCAACCAGAAATACTGGTTTCTTTAAGATTGGAGAGATCCCACCGAACAGCAGCACTCTTACCATGGGATGGCCTACGTCTGATCAGACCTTTGAGGACACAGGCTTTCAGGCTCAAGACGATGTTCCTCTGTTCGAGCAACTCCCCCGTGAGTGGCTAAGTGTTTATCGTCGTCCAGACTCCGACATTACCTGTGAGATCCGTTACCATGTAAGACCACACAGGCTTATCGGAGATACGGCTGCTCCGCAGTTTCCACCCCAGTATCACATGATCCTCGTCTACAAAACGGTGGCTGAACTTTATCGTCAGTATGGTCAGGCTAGTGTTGGGGAACTGTATGAGAAAATGGCAGTTGAACGGATTCTTCAGATGAAGAAGAAGTACCTTGATAGGGCGGATCGCATTTATCGAAGGCAGCAATTTAATGATATGTCGCGAGGTTTTGGATACTCATATGGCGTTCCCTCTAAAACGTGAGATGATTTATGGCAGCGAAAGACCCTATGAAGGAGTTCGACGTATCCCCTGTGACTAACAAGGACCCGTTTTCTCGAATGTCAAGAGAGGCCAGGGATAAAGGCATCCCCACTATTCATGGCGTTGGACCTGCACCTATTAAAAAGCAGGGTGCTGATACTGGCTCTATTCGTCGTCAGGCTCAAGCAGAAGCACTGCCGCATTACGAACAAGAGATTGAAAACCTAAAGGCTATTGGTTCAGATTGGCCACGAATAGACCGTGAATATGGCCGTGTTTTCAACTACTTAGAAACATTAGAGGAAGAGCCGGAACTTCAGAGGATGGAACAGAAGAGACAGGAAGACATGGTAACTTACGGCCAGATCGGGTGATTTGTGGGTTCGAGAAGCATATACGACATCATCATTGGAAACGAAGACAACCAACCGGCTGTTTCTGAGGAAGTAATAAATCCATCCAACCCTGGAGAAGCTGAGCCTGAACCTCAGCCTTCGCCTGTATGGTCTGTTGTTGATTCGATGGAATCAGAAGAGACAGGAAGATATGCCTCGAACGTTTTTGATGGTGCAAAGGTAGCCTGGGGTGAGCACCGACAAAGTTTTGAAGAGTTTGGCGATGAATACAATGTTGATCCGTATATTCTAGCTGCTCTTGCTGGAAAGGAATCTGGCGGTAGAGCCGATGCGGTAGGGCCAACCAATGATCTTGGACTGATGCAATTCACCCCTGCAACTTGGAATGAGGTCATGCCAGGGTACTCCTTGGATGAGCGCTTGAATCCAGAGTTGTCCATTCAAGCTGCGGCAAAGTACTTAGACAAACTCAGAACGTGGGCGGACGGTGATATCGACACTGCCGTTCAGTCTTACAATGCGGGCATTGGTAGAGTTAAAAAAGCTATACGAAACAAAGATCCGTTATCGGGTCATACAAGGTATTATTTACCATCTGTGATTTCTGGTCGTGATCAGCTTCAATCTTGGGCAGTAGAAAATACTACCAGCAAAGGATTTTGGGGTAGGTTTCTCCAAGAACTGGAGGAAGAAATTAAGTGAAAGCGAAACTATTTGCAATACGTCCTCTAAGGACAATGGACCAGCGCTGGCTCCCTGGCTCCGACGTTACTGCGCGTCGGATCAGCGATATGTATTACACCGTCAAGGATAGCTGGAAGGCCGCTGGTGGGTTTCAGCCCATAGTCCCAGACGGAGAGGTAACAACGACAGAGACAACCACAACTGGTACTGGAGATGACGCCACCACCACCACTACCACTACCGTTAGGACGGGCGCACACTTTCAGGATTTTGGTGAAATAGAAAGCATTCATTGGTTCTCACAGCAAGGCGGCTTGAGGCAGTTCTTAGTCTTTGAGTCGAATCATAATAGCGAGGGACTTAAGTTTCATTTCTTCGATGGTAGTGATTCTGGGAATAAGTGGAGCACGTTTGTAGACGGCAAGAGTACTACGATGGAGTCTAGAATTGAAATTACAACTCCACATATTCGAACACAGTCCGTTGCCTGGAATGGACTCTTGTACCTTGTAAATGGCCGAGATACTCCAATGGTGTTCAATGGCCGTTATGTCGAACGCGCAGGATTCGATGGCCCACCGGGCAATCCATCCGGTAGCGCAACACGTGAGGCGTGTACGCTAACTCGTGGCCTTGGATTAGGAAGAACAGGCACAGAGTCTGAGTTTGATGCAGATGATCCAAGACTTTTGTTTGGTTACAGATACCGAGTAAGCTTTGTAAACGAGCGAGGACAAGAATCTCCGCTCAGTCCAGCCTGCAATACGGTCATCGGAAAGCAAAGCGCTAATGAAGACGGCACAAACAACATTGTAAAAAACGATAAGCCAACCGATGGTGATCAGTACAGATGGAGGAAGTTTGTTAGTCTTGCAATTCCAACTGGTGGCGACACGGTTGTGGCACGGCGAATCTATAGAACCGTTAATATTCTAAATACGAACGGGGATCCAGCGTCTCTTGCTGTGAGTGAACGGTTCTATTTTCTTGAAGAGATTCAAGACAATCGCACTACGACATACGTTGACGGGGTTCCAGACGGGCTGTTGGGTCCAGAGGTAGATCCATTGGATTTTGGTGCGTTTCCGCAAGGCGCTCACCTTATTGCTTCTCATCAAAATAGAATCTTTATCGCTAGCAGTGATGGAGATGTCCGATATTCAGCGCCGCTTCAGCCTGAGGTCTTTCCGGTGGACAACTTGTTTACCTTTGGTGATGATGATGGCGGTGCGGTAATGGGCTTGTACCCCTCGCGAGGAGCGTTGTGGGTACTCAAGCGTAGGGGAATTCACTACATATCACAGCGGTCTGATGGTTCGTTTAGTTCCGCTGTTTACACAAGAGATGTGGGGTGTTGCGCCCCGGATAGTATTGTTGAAATCCCGAACCTTGGCGTTATCTTTCTTAGCGATGGAGGGGTTTACCTGTTGAAAGGTGCCTTATCAGGGAGCGGCGAGACTTCTGGTCTAACCAAATTGTCCGATGCAATTCCTGATGAGTTCAAGAGAATCAACCGCTCAGCAGCGGTTCAAGCCGTTGGTACATGGTGTCCACAAGATTCAGAGTATTGGCTTTCTGTTCCCATTGATGGATCTGACAAGAACAACCACGTCTTTGTGTTCCATAGGGAAGTCGGAGGGTGGTCGTTTAGAGAAAACTACCCGGTGTCTTGTGCAGTTGTTTCTTCAGACCATCGTCGATATTTTTTCTTTGGATCAAATGACACCACGTCTAATCCCGGTGTTCATGTTTACTCACATGGTTGGAGCACTAAAGGTTCCCATAGTATTTCCCCAATGTGGGAATCAATCGATATTAACTTTGGTGGAGTGTTTAATGCAGTAAATCCAAAGTATGTATTGGTTCATACGATTGGTTATGGGGACAATGACATTGAGTTAAAGTACAGGGTGAACCGACACATTTCGGACGTAGAGGTCGCCGCGAAAGGCCAAGACCAGCAGAACGTTGAGCACCGTTTGGGTGTGTATGGAACTCAAAAGTGGGGCAGCACATCGGCAATCTGGAATGAATATGTCCCTGTGCCAGTAAGGTTTGACGTGTCCACATCATCTCAACCTGCTTGTCGTGAACTGCGGATCACACTGGAGGCTGCTGGGCGACAGATTGAAGTTTTAGGGTTTGACCTTGGCTTGACTGCTGGCGCAATGGTTGAGCGTTTGCCTATTAACGAAGTACTTCTTCAGACGAGGCGCTAATGGCTTGGAAATACCCAGTAAAAGACTTTCAGGATGGAGACATAGTTTCTGCGGATGATTGGAACCTGAACATTGCTCACTATGTTGAAGAGATCAACGGTGGCATGGATCGAGACAATCTGCCAGATTCGTGCGTTGTTGTTGGTTCAGAGGTTGGCGCGTCTGTATTCAATACGTTTTCAACGACCAAAATAAATAGCCCGGTGAGAGTCATCGATATCAATTCCCAATCGTGGGTAGACACACCGCTTACTAAGACAGATGTGGCTGCTAATACTGACACTTTGCTGCTTGTAGAGGCTTCGATAAGTTGGGAAATCTACCCAAAGAAGGGTACAGCTTTTGGTTACGATAATGCTATCTCTGTAACCGGAACACAGAATGATTTTTCGGACCATATGAGAATGGAGTTCCAACTGGTGGTTGATGGGTTTCAAGTAGCATACGCTGGCCCACACACTAGGTATCTTACAAAGAACAATACGTTTCTTTGTGGAGCATTGCCGGTTTCGATTGGATCACATGAAGTGCGGCTTCTTGTGCGGTTCTATGAATCGTCTACATATGATCAGCACACAAGTGGCAGCAGCGATTTAGCCAAGTGGACCGACCAGTCGGATTTCTATGACAATTCTCCCGCTTCTCCTTTCTTTCGGTGGATGGCTGGTGAGTTGATTATTACAAAGAGGACAAGATGAGTCGAGTAACCCTGACTACAGTATCTCCGGGTGACGCAACCACCATTACTGCGCCAAACGACCTTCAAGATGGTATCCAGTCTGCGCTTAACCGAGTGAACCAGGAGAACATTCGAGAGGGGGGCATTGATAAGCGGAACATTAGTTTCCCTGTATGTACGCAATCTGGTGCAAAGTATCACAGTGTGCGAACTGCTATTGTGTCAACGAGTGGAACATGGACAGCGTTTCCAGTCACCGGCTTTTTGCTCTCAGTTAGCATGACTGATTGTCACGCTGCGATTGTGAGAGTTTCTGGCGAGGTTCGCCTTAACGGGACAGCACTAACAACATCAACCACGGCAGGGTCTGAGAGGCCGCCATGGATGGGCGTTCGTCTCTTAGAAAGTGTAGACGGCGTTGCAGCTTCACTTCCACACACACAACGGCACTTCCAGCTTGGAAGAGATCCCGATCAGAGCGCGGATCAGCTTCTGTTTCCATGTACGTTTGAATTTCATATTACTCATTTGATTGATAATCGAGCAATGACCGACACATCGAATCGTACATTCAGTTTAGAATACAGAATGATGGACCCGCCCAGTAAGAGCACAAGCGGTGGCGGAACGATTGGTCATTTGAACGGGCACATTCAAAAGTACAAGGGGTAGAGATGGCATACACTAAGTCACACTTTGTGAACAACGCCATAATCAGCGCGGCTGACGTAAAGGCCCCTTTGGATAACGTAAGGACTGCGATTAATGGTGGTGTAGCGTCTGCTGATTTGGCATCAGGGAAGTGGGTTGAAAAATTACAGGTCTATGGACCGAGCTTCTTTTTAAGTCCAGATCCAAGGTCTGATTTCACATCGGCCCAAACGCATTGGAGGATGCACCCGTCAGATGCGCCAAGGTCTGCCTTTTTCAATAAAGAATCAGCAAAAGAAAAAACATTTGTCCCTGGCCTGACGGCTACCGTAAAAGTAGAATCCACAAGCGATGTCTTCATTGTGTCGAGTTGGTTTGCCCGAGAGTTCGAGAACAAGAACAAGGAAACCACGCAGGGCGGTGGCACTAATGGAGATGCTGATTTTGAAAGCTTCCACGTCGCTTCATTCAATCTCACAAGCCATACGGAAACCACGACAACAGACCATGCCGGAACATATAGGCGCTTATACGGAACCTTGATGGACATGCAGACTGGGTCAGATTTTGGCGGCACCCTTGATTGGCTGGTCGGATCTGGCAAGCAGTACAGCATGGCGTATAGGTTTACAGATGTGTCGCCTGGTATTTACACATATGGAATCCGAATAGCAATTTCTGGCGAGAGTCCTGGCCAAGTGCGAAACGTTCAAGTTTCTAATCGCAGTTTTATTGTAGATATTCACCCTTCGAGTTGATTATGGCATTTCGTGGCGGCAGGTCCGTAAAAGAAAATACTCAGATTGATTGGTCAGAGATTCCTGATGAAGCCATCGATGCTTCAAAGATTCGAGATCTTTCGAATGCGGTGATCTCTGTTACTGCATCCAGCGCGTCGGTTTCGGAAGCGTCTGTCTCAAAGGC
>TARA_R110002110_G_scaffold38994_1_pt1 | contig 14240 bp, 14 predicted proteins | sample TARA_R110002110 | Tara Oceans TARA_R110002110 (sample SAMEA4397330) | marine metagenome | biome: Polar Biome; feature: [SRF] surface water layer (ENVO:00010504); material: water (ENVO:00002006), including particulate matter (ENVO:01000060) such as... | depth 5 m
AGGGGCAGGGGCAGGGGCAGTCTGTCATCCGATCACAAGCCCCGGAAAAGCCGCCACCAGCGCGAGGACGATCAGCATCACACCGACATAGGGAAGCGCACCGGCAAAGATGGATTCCAGCGAGGTGCTGTCATCGGCGAGTGTCGAATGCACCGTGAATATCGAGATGCCGAACGGTGGCGTCAACAGGCCGACCTCTACCGCGATGACGGTGATGATGCCGAATTGGATCAGGTCAAACCCGAGACCTTCCGCGATCGGTGCCGCGATCGGTACGACAATCAGCAGGATCGAACTGCTGTCGAGGATCATGCCCAACAGCAGGACAAGGATCACATAGACGATGAGGAAGCTCGTGGGGCCAAATCCGCTGTTCTGAACAAAATTGCCGATCGCGGAGGGAATGCCGGCTACCGCCAGCATCTGGCTGTAAAAGCTTGCGGCGACGAGCAGGGTCAGGATCCCGACCGATATCGAGCCGGTCTGGGTCAATACCTGCCAGGTCTTTTTCAGGTTCAGGCTCCGGCGCGATACGGCGACCACGAGGGCCGCGAAAGCCCCCACGCCTCCGGCTTCGGTCGGCGTGAAGAAGCCACTGTAGAGGCCTCCCAGAACAAACAGGACAAGGATGACGATAGGTGTCAGTTTGCGTAGTATTTCAAGCTTGGGCATGGCGGGGGGCAGTTCATGTTCGGCGTCTTTCCGGGCCAGGTATTCCCGCGTGAACACCATACCGGGCGCAAATTTGGCCACCAGGATGATCCACAGGACGAACCCGCCCGCGAGAAGAATTCCGGGAACCAACCCCGCTATGAACATACGGCCGATGGATTGTTCTGCCAGCACGCCATAGATGATCAATAGCAGACTGGGGGGAATCAGCATGCCCAGCACGGAACTGCCCGCCACCGTGCCCGCCGAGAAGGAAGGGCGATAGCCATGCCGGGTCATCTCGGGTACCGCGACCTTGGTGAAGACCGCGGCCGAGGCGATCGAAACCCCGGTGACGGCGGCAAAAATCGTATTGGCGGCGACGGTGGCAATGCCCAATCCACCCAGCAAGCGGCGCAATACGGATTCAGCCACGTCGAATGTGTCCTTGCCGACATTCGATATGCTGACCAGGTGCCCCATCAGGACAAACAGCGGGATGGTGGCGAACAGGTAATTTGCCACGCCGTTATAGGTCGCTATCGACATCAGGCGCATGGACAGGCCGAAATTGTCCCGGATGATCCAGACCCCGACAAAAGCGACAGCCATGAGCGCGACTGCAATGCGCATTCCCGTCAGGACCAAAGCAAACAGGACGCCGATCAGGATCAGTCCGATGGAAATACTACTCATCTGGGGAACCCTTTTCAGGTATTGTCTGACTGATGCATTCGATTGCGACGGTGGCAAAGGCGAGGCTGGTCGCGCCCGAGCCCAGCACGACCAACAGGTGGAAAGGCAGGGTCGGTAACGTCCAGACGCCGCGCACGCCGAAAAACTCCGCCGACGCCCATGCCTCGTAGGTATTCGGCCAGGCGGCGACGGTCACCAACCCGAACAACAGGGCTCCGACCGACGCGAACAGGGCATCCAGAAATTGTACGGTGCGGGGCGAATGACGCCGGATGCCCCGCAAAAGGAAGTCCGCGCGGATCAGCGACCCGTTCAGGGCCGCGGCGGGCAACATCAAAAAGACGATCGCCACCACGCTGCGGGCGGCGATTTCGGCCACGCCGCTGATCGGCGCGGCCAGAAAATTGCGGCCGACGACGTCGGCCACAATCAACAGCATGATGGCGAAAATCCAGATCGTCCCGATTGCGGCAACAGCATTCAAAACGAACCGGAAACGCCGTTTCAACGGGCCGGGACCCGGATTGTTGACCATTTCTTGTTGCATGCTGTGTTCCCGTTTGACGGTGTGAAACTAACTGGATACAGGCTTCAGATTTCGGCGGACCAATCGCGGGCCGGGGTGATCCCGCGCGATTTCAGTTCGTCGAAATAGGCCTTCAGAACCGTCGCGGCCGCTGGCCCGTTGGCATCCAGCCATGGTTTGGCGACATTGGGCAGGGTCGCGGCCCATCTCTCACGCTCGGCTTGCGCCATTTCCGTGACCTGTAGGCCGGCCGCGACCATTTCCGTCATGGCGTTGGTTGAACGTTCCGTCACATAGTCGCCGTGGCTGCGCGAGGTGATCCGGCCGGCTTCGCGCAACGCTGTCCGCACTTCTGCGGGCAAAGCGTCATGGAAGCCCTTGTTCACGGCAATGCCGCCGAAATACATTGACCCGAAGCCGACGCGCGTCAGCAGCGGCGCGACCTCATAGACACGGGTCGGCTGGATGCCGCTGGCAAAAGACAGCGCCCCTTCGGACACGCCCGTCTGGATGTCGGTGTAATAGGTCGTCAACGCACCGTTCACCGGCGTGGCACCGGTATTCAGCAACCAGTTTGCGGACGTACCCGGCGCGTTCAGCCGGTGGTTTTTCACATCGTCGACGGACGCGATGGGGAAGTTCGAATATACGTCGTAGCTGTCGGTCACCAGCGAAGACAGATGAACCATGTTCTGGTCGGTCCAGCCAGCGCGCAACTCTGGCAGCTCGTCGGTCAGCTTGTCAAAAATGTCGATGACAACATTGTGGTCGGAGTTCGCGAACGGTGTGAAATAGGTGACGTTCTGCAACGGCATCGCAGACCCTTCCCAGACCGTGCCGACCATGCCTATGTCGACGATCCCATCCCGTACTGCGGCGCGTGTGTCGCTGAACTTGTACAGCGTGCCGCCGTAATTTTCGTTCCAGTTCACGGCATAGTTGCCACCGGCGTCTGCCAGCAACCGCTCCAACGCGGGTTGCAGGGCATTCTGCATGGCATAGACCCAGATGTTGTTGGTCGGGTGGCTGGAGCCGATCTGGATGTTGATGGTTTCGGCCGCGATCAGGCGGGTGTTCAGGAACGGCGTCGCGAGCGTTGCCGAAGTTGCGGCCAAAAAGGCCCTGCGTGTTGACTTCATGGTATCCTCCCTAGGAAATCCCGCGTTCTTCGCGGTCAGTATTGGTCGTGAGTGGCGTTCAGATGGCAGGGGTTTCGTTCTCACCTGCCAGCGCGTTGTTGAAGTTGTCGAAGAATTGATCGGTCAGTTTCTGGGCCGTCGATTTGATCAGCCGGTTGCCCAGCGCCGCCAGTTTCCCCCCCACGGCGACGTCTGCTGTGTAGTCGAGCACGGTCTGGTCGCCCTCTGGCGTAAGCGTCACGCGCGCGGCCCCCTTGGCAAATCCGGCGATCCCGCCAGAGCCTTTGCCCGACAGCGTGCAGGACTTTCCGGGGTCGATATCGCTCAACTCGACATCGCCCTTGAAGCGCGCGGACACCGGGCCGACCTTCAATTTGACCACGGCGGTGAAGCTGGTGTCGCTGTTTTGCTCAAGGCTTTCGCAACCGGGAATGGCCTGTTCCAGGACACCCCGGTCAAACAGTGCGGCCCAGACCTCGTCAGGCGTGGCGGCAAGAGTACGGCTGCCTTCAAGTTCCATCGTCATTGTCCTTTGTCAGGCCCGTGTCACACATGGCCAAGAGCGGTTAAGATGCGCTGTGGAGTCATCGGTGTCTGGTATATCCGTGCCCCCGTCGGGCGCAGCGCGTCATTCACTGCGTTCATGGCGGCGGCCCCCGCGGCTGCGGTTCCGGCCTCTCCTACGCCCTTGGCACCAAGGATCGTGTCGCGCGTCGGGGTTTCGATATGGGCGATCTCGATGTCCGGCATTTCACCGGCCATCGGCACCAGGTAGTCAGCCAGCGAGGCGTTGATCATCTGGCCGGTTTCGTCATAGAGGCATTCCTCGAAAAAGGCGGGCCCCAGGCCCTGGACCACGCCGCCACGGATCTGTTCATCCACCAACAGGGGGTTGATGATACGACCACAATCCTCGACGACCCAATGTTTCAGGAGACGGGTCACGCCGGTTTCGATGTCAACCTCGACATAACTGGCCTGTATGCCGTTTGTGAAATCAAACGGATAGCCTGACGGCGCGAAATGCTGTGCGACAGTCAGGGAATTGTCGCAGCCCTTGGGCAATGTGTCGGGGCGATAGGTCGCGATGCGCCCTATTTCAGCCAGGCTGATCCGCTCATTGCCGGATGCCGCGTCGACCACAGCGCCATTGGCCAGCCGCAGATCGGTCGGGGCAGCTTGCAGGATTTCCCCCGCCAGAGTGAGTATTTGCGTCTGCAATTTTCGCCCGGCACGCAAGGCCGTCTCGCCGCCAATACCGGCACCACGGCAGGCCCAGGTAGCACCGCCGCTGGGCGTGGTGTCGGTGTCGCCGGTGACGACCTTTACCTTGTCCGGCGATACGCCCAACTGATCCGCGACCACTTGTGCAATGATGGTTTCCGTACCCTGCCCTTGCTCTGTCACGGAAATCGCGCAATGCACATCCCCTGAGGGGGTGAGGCGCACGATCGCGCCGTCCTGGGCCGAAATCCGCGCTCCGCCGACGCCGTAGAACGTCGCACCCGGGTTGGTGATCTCAACGAAAGGCGCAATGCCGATGCCGCGGTGGATGCCTTGCTTGCGCAATGCCGCCTGCTCTTTGCGCAAGGTGTCATAGCCCATCAACAGGTGCAATTTCGACAGACTCGCCTGATGCGACAGCTTTTCGAACCTGTAGCCTGTGGCCGAGACCTGAGGATAGGCATCGTCCGCCAACAGGTTTCGTTGACGGATCTCGAACGGGTCCAGATCCAGCACTCCGGCGGCGTGATCGACCAGCGCTTCGGTGACAGCACAGGCAATCGGGTGGCCAACGGCGCGGTACTGGCTGGTCTGCACCTTGTTCTGAAACACGACAGACAGCCGGCCGCGATAGTCAGGCATCCGGTAGGGCGCGCCCATCAGGCGGATCACCTGATTTCCCTCAGCAGCGCTGGTGCGGGGATATGTCGAAAAGGCACCGATCTGGGTCATGTCATCCACGTCCATCGCCAGGATGGTGCCGTCGGCATCCAGCGCCATGCGCGCGGATACACGGTGGTCGCGGGCATGAATGTCGGACACGAAGCTTTCCAGCCTGTCCGCGACGAAACGCACCGGGCGACCCAGGGCAATGCTCGCCGCGACAGTCGCCATTTCTTCGTTGTAGACATGCAGCTTCATGCCGAACGAGCCGCCGACATCGGGCGCAATCACCCGCACCTTGCCTTCGGACAGGCCGAAATGGCGGGCATAGATGTCTTGAAACTGATAGGGCGTCTGTGTGCCGTGATGCACGTTCAACTGCCTGGCCGAAGGGTCGAAATCGGCAACGATGGCGCGCGGTTCCAGGGTGACGGCGGTGTGGCGGCCGAATGTGAAGCTCGCCTCGACAACATGCGCCGCCCGGGCGAAAGCAGCGTCGACATCCGGGGTTTCCACGACAGTTTCGAAACAGACATTGCTGGTGATGCCGCCGGACGCCAACGCGGCACCCGGCACCAATGCCGCATAGCCGTCGACAACCGCTTCCTTCTCTTCAATGTCCAGCATGATCAGTTCGCAGGCGTCTTCCGCTTGCGCCCTGCTGTGGGCGACGATCATCGCGACCGGATGGCCGACCCACAGCACGTCGCACTCGGCCAACATGTTCTGCGGGCTGCTTTGCATGCCGGTGAAATGGTCCAGGGTTCCGACCCAGGGCTTGCACAGCCCGTTCAGGGTTGCGGCTGTGAACACCCGCACCACGCCGGGAGACGCCGCGGCATCCGCAACGTCAAGTTCGACGATCTCGCCCCTGGCGACAGGGCTGCGCACAAAGGCCACATGCAACATGCGCGGCAAGGCGAGGTCCGTCACGAATTTTCCGCGCCCCGCCAGGTGGCGCAAGGCATTTTCACGGCGATGCGATTGCCCGATATGGGGGAGTGCCGCCGTCATTGCGCGGGCTCGACGATTGCGCCGCGTTGCATTGCCGTTTCCGAAATCGCATCGACGATCGCTTCATACCCGGTGCAGCGACAGTAGTTTCCCGACAGCGCATCCCGGATTTCAGGGCGCGAGGGCGAAGGGTTGTCGGACAGCAGCGCCTGGGCGGACATGATCATGCCATTTGTGCAGAACCCGCATTGCAAAGCGTTCCGGTCGTGAAAATTCCGCTGAAGATCCGCGATGTCACCGCTGTCATTCAGGCCTTCGATCGTGCTTACCGTCTGCCCGGACACCTGCACCGCCAACACCAGACAGGAATGTACCGGGACCCCGTCCAGCATCACAAGGCAAGCACCGCAGGACCCCATCTCGCAGCCCACATGTGTACCGGTCAAACGCAAACGATCCCGGAGCAGATCTGCAAGGCTGGTACGCGGTTCGACGGTTTCGCGCACGGCTTCACCATTCACCGTCAATGTGATGTCAGTTTTCATGCCACGCCTTTCAGGTTTGTCAGAATTCGCCCCAGCAACACGCGCGCGAGGTGCATGCGCATGTGCGCCGGAAACTGCGGTTCATCGGAAGGCGAAAGATCGTCGGCGAGTGCCGCCTGTGCGGCCGCGATCGACGCGCCATCAATCCGGCGTCCGGACAGGGCCTGTTGCGCCGAGACTGCCCGGGTGGGACGGTCCCCAACCGAAAACAGCGCGATACTCATATCGTCCACGACGCCGTTTGTGGTCACGGCCTGGACCGCAGCGCCAACCATCGCGTAGTCTCCGCGCCTGCGCGCGATCTCGTCAAAGCCGATTGCCAGTCCGGGCACCTGTGGGGGGACATAGATCGCTTGCAGAATTTCGCCGGGTTCGATGGCGGTTTGATAGATATCGAGAAAGAAGTCATCCGCAGGCACGCGGCGCAGGCCTGCGGGCGATGCGATTTCAAGCTCTGCCCGCATTGCAAGCGCCGCTGCGGGGAATTCCGATGCCGGGTCGGCATGCGCGAGGCTGCCGCCCAGGGTGCCGCGATTGCGGATGGCAGGGTGGGCTACGAAAGGAGCGGCAGCAGAAAAGAGTGGCGCATGTGCCGCGATCAACGGATCGGTTATCGCCTGGACGTGCCGCGTCATCGCGCCGATACGAAGCCAGCCGTCCTCAAGCGATATGCCAGAGAGGGTCGCGACCCTGGACAGATCGACGATCAGGGCGGGGGCTTGCAGTCGCAGCGCCAGCGAAGGCACAACGCTGTGCCCACCTGACAGGTAGACAGCATCACCCTCCGCATCGGCATAGGCCGCCATCGCATTAGCGATGCTGTCGGCCTGCAAGTAATCAAATGCCGGTGACTTCAATGTTCTCCCCCCAAGAAGATTTCCACGCCCGTTACTTTGTAACCAGATGGTTACTTTTGATATGCGGGCAGCGCCACATCAGTCAAGAAAAAAGTGACCACTTGGTTATTTCTATCGCCCCCGCTATCATGCCCCAACTTCAGGCGAGAGACAGATGACAGCACCAGAGAGCAAGATGATCAGCGCCGCGCCGCGCCGGAAAAACATGCGCAGCGCGGACCGCGAAAAATTGATTGTCTCCGAGGCGGTCCGGTTTTTTGCCGAATGCGGCTTCGAGGGTCAGACCCGCGAACTCGCAAAGCGGATGGGGGTTTCCCATGCGGTGATCTACCGGCATTTTGAAAGCAAAGAGGCATTGATCGAACGGGTTTACGACCATGTCTATGTGAAGCGCTGGAACCCTGACTGGGAGCCGCTGGTGCTGGATCGCAGTCGCAGTCTGAAACAGCGACTGACACAGTTCTATATTGAATATGCCAAACGTGTTTTCGACTATGACTGGGTACGGATTTTTGTTTCTTCGGGGCTGAAATCCTATGGCCTGACGGAACGCTATCTGGACATCATCCGCACCAGGATCATTCGCCCGGCGGCGGTGGAATTGCGGCATGAACTTCATCCGGATCAAGATATGACCTCGCCTGGCGAACAAGAGACCGAATTGTTCTGGGGGCTGCATGGGGCCGTTTTCTACATAGCGATTCGCAAGTATGTTTACGGTGAACCCATCGAAATTGACGTCGAAACAGCCGTTAAAAACACCGTGAACAACTTTTTCGACGGTGTCGGGAAACCCTTGCCAAGAGCGCCGACAGACGTAGCAAAAAGCGGTATTGTGGCCAAAGCGGACCAAACCCGAGGCGGGTAATACAGTGGAAGTCCCCCAGAGGCGCCGACCCGGGGGCACCGACCGACGAACGGCAATGAAATTGTCGCAAATCATGTGCGGATTGCACGTGGGGGCATCAAGGATAGCGCTGTGGTCACAGCGAATTATAGCGTTTCGATTTTAACCTGAAACATGGCGCATCACATAACGCGTTGAGAACTTTGATTTCAGGCGGCGATATGTGATGCAAGTTTGAATCGAAACGCTTTGGCGGGCCTTGTCGAAGAAACTCCGGTTGTCTCTACATCGGCCCCTCATTCCCGACGCGATGAACGTGCACGGCCGTCAAGCCAGCGCGGGGGCCCTTGCCTGCGCCGGTCAGGAGAGGGGGGCTTTCCGACGTGCGGGTACTTGTCTCCATCAGGTAGGACCCGAGGCGGCGCGAAGCCCGCCTCAGGGTTTTGTGATCATGCGTCCCATGGGCCGCCCGCCAAGGATATGAAGGTGGTAATGTGGCACTTCCTGCACACCGTTTTCACCAGCGTTGGAAATGACGCGGTAGCCCGCGCCCGTATCCGGGGTCACACCACTCAGGCGACAGACCTTTGCCGCAAGGCGGTGAAAATCGGCGATCTCGGCGTCCGAGGCCTCTGCCGCGAAATGGTCGAAACAGACATAGGGACCCTTCGGGATCACCAACACATGCACCGGTGCGCTTGGGTTGATGTCATGAAACGCCAGTGTATGCGGGCTTTCTGCGACGGTTTTGTTGGGAATTTCCCCGCGCAGAATACGGGCAAAGATGTTCTGGGTGTCGTAGCTATAGGCCATGTTTCAATCCACATACAAGAATTCGGTTGCCGCGATTTCACGCGCTTTCGCCAATGAAATATCAAGAAAGGCAGCCAAAGGCACGGCATTTTCGTCGACAGTGCCAACCTCTTTCATCCGGTAGAGTCCGTTGAAATCCGCGTCGCGGATACGGTCGCTTTCAAACTTCAGATCATAGCGGATGGTCGGCATCAGCCGGTCGATCACGTCCTGGGGGGTCTGCGCACCCGCAAGGCCGACGCGCATTGCATGGCCGATCAGGTAGTCGTCCGAAAAATTGCACTCCACCTCCAGCAACCGGACCCTGGATTTGTCCGAGGCGAAATCCTGCATCAGGTCGACATTGGCCGGATCGATGCAGACGATCAGCGTATCCTGCCCCCAATAGTCGAACAGCATCCGCACCAGCGCGCGGCGGTGGCGGGTGCGCTTTTCGATCGTGTTCTGAATGCCGCCGAGGTCAGGCAACGGTGTCGCGTCCTCGTTGAACAGATAGTCCACCGTCGGCAGGCCGGTGACGTCGCGGATGCGCTCGACCAGGCGCTTGGCCACATGCCATTTCTTGCACACCACCATCAGCAACGTGCGCTCGCGCCCGAGACTGCTTTCGGTTTCCCAGAAGCGCGGGGCAAAACGCCGGCCGACCCGTCCGCGCCCCGTCAGAAACTGGAACAGGCTGCGCCCTTCGTTCGAAATCCGGAAATTGATGCCTCTGGCCGCGTATAGTTGCCCCAGCCGTTGTTTCAGTTCAACCGCATGGGCCGAGATCTTGCGGGCAAACAGATAGTCCTGGCTGAGCAGCAGGTCATAGTTGTCGTTGTAGAATGTCACAGGCATGCCATAATCGGTGAACATCAGAAAGGTCAGTGTCCTCGTCTCTATCTCGTGCTCGGGCACCAGATGGCGGACCAGGGTCTGAAAGAAGGTTTCATCCGGAATCCAGGTGGTCGCGAAAAAGCGCATCACGTCGCGGCGGCTGTCGCAAAAACGGAGAATGGCCTCGATCGTGCGCCGCCGCAGGCACCACCACTGGCTGCCGATCTGAATTTGCAGATCGGCCGGGATACGCCGCCGGATCCCCAGCTTCTCCTGCAGTGCCATCGACTGGTAGAAAAGCCATTTGTGGCTACGCTCATTGAACCAGTGGCGATAGACAAGCCGCTCTTCGCGGATCCCGGTCTTGATCCAATCCGACTTGAAGAAGTCAAAGCTTTCGATGAAATCCGACTCGGCATTGTCCAGGAAATCATGCGCGTATTCGGCCGATTTGATCGGCATGCAATCGCCCGACAGCATGTAAAAATGGGTGGCGCGGGGAAAGGCATCGACGGCCGCGCGCACGGCCAGCAGCGTCGCGGCCACCAGGCTCCACGCCCCCCAGCCGCATTTCACGCGCTTGCGCGCAAAGGCGATTGCCGGGTTGTCCGCCAGCGTCGCCCGGATCATCTCGAAATCCGCTGTCCGCGCCCGTGCATCAAAATGGATTGAGACATAATCCCCGGCCGCCGACAGCCGCTGCGCCTGCGCGATAATCCCCGATGGATCTTTGTGGCACAAAAGAATATAGGCAATTTTGGCCATTTGAGGAACTCTTAGCCCTGTTTTTGGGTATTGTTTCCCTAAATAGCTTTATCGGTCATTGAAAAGACAGAGTTTCTTTGCTTTTTTGCACCGAAATGTTCCCGAACCGCACCGTCGCAGGGTTTCGGGCTAAGGAGGCAGTATCCTATGGGTTTCCCCGGCACCTGGATGACCGAGAGCGAAAGCGTCATCTACCGCGTTGTTCCGAAGTGCGCCTGCTCGACCATCGGGCAGATTTTGCATTACAGCGATCACGGCCAGTTCTTTGATGGCGACATCCATGATGCAAAGACCGGCCTGCACAAATGGGCGCAAGAGGAAAGCCAGGCGCTGATCACGAAAAATGTACAGGCCCACCGCACCTACGCCTTTACCTGTGTGCGCAACCCCTACACCCGAATCCTGTCGTCGTTCTTCGACAAGATCTGTGGTGTTCAGCGCAACGGCAAACGCTATCGCGGCAATCTGGTGCCGCTGCTGGTGCAGAAATACGGTATCGACGTCGGCGGCCCGGATGGTACGGAGGCGTTTGACCAGATCGCCAGCTTCCGCCGCTTCTTGCTGTTCACGCGTGATACCATCCGCTGGCGCAAACCGATGGAGCCGGACATTCACTGGTCGGCCATGTCGGGGCACATCTCGACATTCATTCTGCACGGTGGCCGCTACAACAAGATTTTCTTCACCGAGAGCTTCAATGAAGGCATGCAGGAGGTGTTGTCAAACATCAATGTCAGGCATCCGCTCGATCTGAAAAAGATCCCGCGTTTCAACGAAAGCGAAGGTCACGGGCCCAAGCGGTTGCACCCGGTCGAGGATTATTTCGACGACCTCTCGATGCATCTGATGTGGGAAATCTACAAGCGCGACTTCCAGCTGTTCCGATATGATTTTGAGAGCCCGGCGAACAAACTGCCGATGGCAGAGGTCGATCTTGCCGAAGTTCACGCCAAGCTTGGCGAATAATGGCACCGCTTGATCCTGCGCACTTCTTTTCGGTGTGAATATCCGGCGCGGGGGCAACCCTCCGCGCCTTCGCCTTTTGGCGCTGTCGGTGTGGGGCATCCGTGGCAACGGCGCGGCGCGAGGGCTCCCCGCAGGGCAGGGCCCGAGCGTCGCGCCCTCTTGTGCTACAACAGGCCACGGGCCTTGAACAGCGCCGTCAGATCGGCGTCGGGGCGCGCGCCGATATGGCTGATGATTTCGGACGCCGCCGCGTTGCCCATTTTTCCGGCGGTTTCCAAGTCATACCCGTTGGTGATCGCCCACAGAAACGCCGCGGCAAACAGGTCACCGGCACCGGTCGCATCCACAATTTTTGTCGGAATTGCAGGGACATGCCAGTGCTGCCCCTCCGACAAGATATGCGCGCCACCGGCGCCGTCGGTGCAGGCAACAATCGCCACTTCGGCGGCGGCGGCTTTGAGGGCTGTGTCAAAATCGTCAGTCTGATACATCGCCAGAATTTCGGCCCGGTTGGCGAACAACAAATCGACATCCTCAACGATCATCCGGTGGAACGCTTCGCGGTGACGTGAGATACAGAAAGCGTCTGACAAGGTAATCGATACACGTCCACCTTCGCTTTTGCAGGCCTCGATGGCGAGGGCGAAGGCCTGGTGGCTGTCGGGTCCGTCAAAGCGGTAGCCTTCGAGATAGAGCCACTCCGCCTCGGCCATCTGGTCCTGGTCGATGTCCGCCGGTGTCAGAAACTCGGACCAGCCGAGATAGGTGTTCATCGACCGTTCACCATCCGGCGTGACAATGATGATGCAGCGCCCGGTTTCATGGCCGGCATCTTTCGGCGCCAGCCGGGTATCATAGACGGCGCCCTGCGCGCGCAGGTCATGGGCGAAAATCGTCCCAAGCTGGTCATCCTTGACCTTGCCGACATAGGCTGTCCGGCCGCCGAGATGTGCGATACCTGCGATCGTGTTGGCCGCCGACCCGCCCGAAATTTCGCGGGCCGGGCCGATCCGCGAATAGAGATCGACCGCGCGCGGCATGTCGATCAGTTGCATGATGCCTTTCTCGATGCCGTTCACCTTCAAAAAGGCCTCATCCGCGTGCGAAAGCACGTCAACCATGGCGTTGCCGATGCCGACGACCTGAAATTTCTTCATTCGGTTTTATCCTCATAGGGGCAGAGATCGCGGATCGGGCAGATACCGCATTTTGGTTTGCGCGCGACGCAGATATACCGGCCATGCAGGATTAGCCAGTGATGCGCGTGGCGCTGAAATTCGGCGGGCACATTGTCTTCGATGGCGCGTTCGACCGCGTCCACATCCTTGCCGGGGCAGATGCCGGTGCGGTTGCCGATGCGGAAGATATGGGTGTCCACCGCCTGGGCCGGCTGCCCGAACCACATGTTCAGCACCACATTCGCGGTTTTGCGCCCGACGCCGGGCAGTGATTGCAGCGCCGCCCGGCTGGAGGGTACCTCGCCGTCGTGATCCTCAACCAATATCCGGCTGAGCTTCACGACGTTTCTGGCCTTGTTGCGGTACAGGCCAATGGTCTTGATCGCCTCGGTCAGCGCTTCTTCACCCAGATCGAGCATTTTCTGCGGCGTATCGACCGTGGCGAACAAAGGCCGCGTGGCCTTGTTTACACCGACATCAGTCGCCTGGGCCGACAGCGCCACCGCGACCAGCAGCGTGAAGGCGTTGGTGTGAAACAACTCTCCCTTCGGTTCCGGCTCGCCCGCCTGGAACCGCCGGAAGATCGTGCGCATCTGATGATAGTCAAGCTGCTTTGCCATGGCATTCCTATGGCCCAGCCAATCCGTGCGGGCAAGGCGGCCGCCGCCAAAACCCGCAATTTTCGGGTCGATTGCGCCCTTGATGCCGCCTATTCTGACTCCGACCGGAGGACACATGACACAAAGCCCGCAAACTGCCTATCATTACGGCGTCATCGCCCGTGCCCTGACCCTGATAGATCAGGGCGGCACCGGCCTTACGCTTGAGGCGCTGGCCGGTCAGATGGCGATGAGCCCGGCTCATTTCCAGCGCGTCTTCTCGCAATGGGTCGGGGTATCGCCCAAACGCTATCAGCAATACCTGACGCTGGATCACGCGCGCCGGTTGCTGGCCGAACGCTTTACCGTGCTAGAAACCTCGCATTCTACCGGGCTGTCCGGTGGTGGGCGGCTGCATGACCTGTTTCTGCGCTGGGAAGCGATGAGCCCTGGCGAGTATGCGCTTGGCGGCGCAGGACTGGCGATCTTCTGGGGTTGGTTTGACAGCCCCTTTGGCCCCGCGCTGGTGATGGGCACCGAAAAAGGTATCTGCGGTGTCGGTTTCGCGGCGGAAACCGGCACGGCGGTGACGATGGAAGATCTGGTGTCACGCTGGCCAAAAGCGCGGTTTGCCGAAGATTCGGCAAAGCTGCGGCCCTGGGTCCAAGTCGCATTTGGCGGAAATGTCACCCCCGAGAAGGCCCCGGTCTACATGATCGGTGCGCCGTTTCAGATCAAGGTGTGGGAGGCGCTGCTGCGCATTCCTTCAGGCCATGTCACGACCTACTCCGAAATTGCCAGTGCCATCGGCAGCCCCCGTGCGGTGCGGGCTGTGGGCACGGCTGTGGGCCGCAACCCGGTAAGTTGGCTGATTCCCTGCCACCGCGCCTTGCGCAAATCCGGGGGCCTCGGCGGCTATCACTGGGGCTTGCCGGTCAAACGCGCCCTGCTGGCCCGAGAGGGAGCGCGGGTCGATGCAGAAAACGTGATCCGATAGCCGG
>TARA_R110002110_G_scaffold114251_1_pt1 | contig 14239 bp, 15 predicted proteins | sample TARA_R110002110 | Tara Oceans TARA_R110002110 (sample SAMEA4397330) | marine metagenome | biome: Polar Biome; feature: [SRF] surface water layer (ENVO:00010504); material: water (ENVO:00002006), including particulate matter (ENVO:01000060) such as... | depth 5 m
TCGTCATCCACCTGGTCGACCTTGTTCATGTAGACGACCATGTAGGGAATGCCGACCTGGCGGCCCAGCAAGATGTGCTCGCGCGTTTGCGGCATCGGGCCGTCGGCGGCGTTCACGACGAGGATCGCCCCGTCCATCTGCGCCGCACCGGTGATCATGTTCTTCACATAGTCAGCGTGGCCGGGGCAGTCGACGTGGGCGTAGTGACGGGCTTCCGATTCATACTCGACGTGCGCGGTCGAGATCGTGATCCCGCGGGCTTTCTCTTCCGGCGCGCCGTCGATCTGATCGTAGGCCTTGAAGTCGCCAAAATACTTGGTGATCGCTGCCGTCAGTGTCGTCTTGCCGTGGTCAACATGGCCGATCGTGCCGATGTTGACGTGTGGTTTGTTGCGTTCAAACTTTGCCTTTGCCATTGCGGGCGCCTCGTGCATTGGGGGGGGCCAATGCGACCCCCGATCTACATGGGGCGCGAGATAATCCCGAAAGCCGGAAAAATCAAGCGTCAGTTGGCGCTCTCTGGCACCGGATCCGATAGCGGCTCTGGTACCAGATCTGGTGCCGGCTCCGGTATCGGGGGTGGTCTGAACCATTCCGGATGTTCCGTCAGCCAGCGTTCGATGCGCCGCGCCGCGTTGAAGGTCAGCCGGTCAAGCTGCTGTTGCGCCGTCTGCGTCAGGCCGGACCCGACAAGGGTATTGCCATCAATCCCCTCGAACACCGTGAACTGCTCGCCTTTTTCGTTGAGCTTCTCACCGGCGGCGTCGTCCCAGATCGTGGCAGTGACAACCAGCGCCGACTTGGGCGACAGGACCAGCGGAATACCGGGCGGGGCAAGGGCATAGGCGTCAATTGACACGCCAAAATTGTAGAACTTGTCCCCTTTGTACCGGCCGAACCGCTCTTGCATGGCGGCCTTCATCGAGGCGGCCAGATCTTCTTTCGAAGCCTCCCGCGAAATCGGGACTTTCTGCGGGTTGTCCGCAACCACGATGTTGAGCCCCAGTTTGAATTCCCCAAGGTCAACTGGCGCCTCGACCACGTCGTTGCGGGCGCAGGCACCGAGGAGAGCAAGGGTTACAAAGACAACTGCAAGGCGCGCGGCGACCATGGCGGTACTCCTACTTCGGGCTTTGACAGAAGCAATAGCTTCCGCAGCGCCGCCGTGCAACCATACGCGCGCAACCATACGACGTGCAACCATACGCCGTGCAACCATACGCCGTGCAACCATACCTGTACGCAGCGGCCTCGATTGCACCGCGGTCGCGGAGACTTATATCCTGGGTCAGACCTGCCCGTTGACAGTATTCTGGTTGGCAGGCCGCATCAGAAGGAAACAGCCATGCCGCCCGAGGCAGAAAGCCCGATGCCCCCGTTTGATACCGCACTTCCCGCCCGCGTTCCGCTGCACAGCACGCCGCTCAGCCTTTTGGCCTCGGCGCGCGCCGGGCAGCGCAATGTGCTTGAACTGATCCCCGAAATTGCCACGCGGCAACCGATGCTTTCGGGGCGCACCGGAAAACGCTGGCATATGGTGATGGAACCAGGCGCGCTGAAACGGATTCTGCGCGACCGGGTCGAGGATTACCCGAAATCCACCGTCACAAAGCTTATCCTGGAACAGGCAATCGGCGACAGTCTGTTCGTGGCCGAGGGTGCCGACTGGCTGTGGCAGCGCCGCGCCGCCGCGCCGGTCTTCAGCCACCGAAATGTTGCCGCCCTTGCCCCGGTGATGACCGCTGCTGCCGAACGCTCCTCTGCCCGGCTGACGGCGGCGCAGGGGCGCGGGGTTGATGTGTTCTCGGAAATGGTCGCCGCGACCTTCGAGGTGATCTCTGACGTTACCTTTTCGGGCGGCGAAAGCTTCGACCGCGCCGCCGTGCACCGCGCGATAGAGGGATACATCGCCAAGGCCGCGAAAGTTTCGCTGCTGGATCTGCTGGGTGTTCCGGGCTGGGTGCCGCGCCCCGGCCGGTTGATGGCCGGGCCAGCGATGCGTGAGATGAAGCGCATCGCCGACACCGCGATCGAAGCCCGCCGCGCCGCAGGGCCGCATGTCATCCCCGATCTGCTCGACCTGCTGCTCGACGGCGAAGACCCCAAGACCGGGCGGCGCATGTCGACCTCGGAATTGCGGGACAACCTGTTGACCTTTATCGTCGCCGGGCATGAGACAACGGCGCTGACCCTGTCCTGGGCGCTGTATCTTTGCGCGTTTGACACCGATGTCCAGGCCGCCGCCGGGGCCGAGGCGCGCGCCGTCCTGGGCGATCGCGCGGCAACCGCTGCCGACATCGCACAACTGCCCCTGACCCGGCGGATCATTGACGAGACCTTGCGTCTTTACCCGCCTGCCGCCTTCCTGTCGCGCACGGCGCAAGTTGCCGATGAACTTTGCGGGCGTGAGATCAGGGCCGGTGACACCATCGTTCTGCCAATTTACGCCCTGCACAGGCACCATATGCTGTGGCGCGATCCCGACGCATTCGATCCCGCACGCTTCGCCGACCCGAAGGTCATCGACCGCTTTTCCTATCTGCCTTTCGGCGATGGCCCGCGCATCTGCATCGGCGCGAATTTCGCCTTGCAGGAGGCTGTGATCATCTTGGCCACCCTGCTGGCGCGGCACCGCTTTGGCCTGATCATCGGCAAGACCCCCAGACCCGTGATGATCCTGACCCTGCGGCCCGAAGGCGGTGTCTGGCTGACAGTCGAACCCGCCGGATAATCGGGCGGTGCCGTGAAACATTTCGCCAGACTCATAATTTCCCTACTACTTTAGTAAAGTATTATTGACGAGAGTTCGACCCGCCTGTATCTGTGCCAAAAAGCAACGCAACAGGAGACAGAAATGTCTGAAAAATTTCCGCGCCTTTCCTCACCCCGCCTCTGGTCAGGGCTGACCCTTGCCGGAGCGGCACTTGGCGTCGGTCTTGCCGGATCGGCCGATGCAGAGGCTTACAAGCTGATCATGCCCGGACAATCCGGCGTCTGGCTGGCGCAGGCAGAGGGGGGCGAAGGCGGCGAGGCCGGAGCCATCGCAGATGTCGATGAAGACACCGCCTATCTGGTGCAACTCGAGATTGTCGAAGGTCATCTGGTTGCCGCCTTGGCCCTGTACGACCTGGGCATGACGGATGAGGCAATCAGTCTTTCGTACGACCCCGAAGCCGAAATGATGGATGAGGTGCGCGCGGCGCTGGCGGCGCATGGTGCGGCAGACATCACTCCGCTGATGACCGATTTCTCGGATGCGATGGAAAAGAAGGCCGGGGCCGAAGCGGTGTCTGCCGCCCTGACCAGCTTTCGCACGGCGGTCGCAACGGCCGTGCGGGCCGCAAACCCAGGCCTCAAAACCCGTTTTGCCATTGTCACCGCCCTCAGCAAAGCCGCGGCCGATGAAATTTCAGGCGCCATCGAGAACGGCGTGGTGACCGATGACATGGCCTACAATGAGGCTCAGGCCTTCCTTAGGATTGCCTTGCGCGATGCCGAAAACATTCAACGTGACCTCGCAACCGCTGACAAAGCGGCCGCCGACAGGGCTGGCCGTATTGCCGGGCTGATCGCGCAAGAACCCCTGCCTTTCGCAAGGACGGAAACCGGTTTTGTCGCCTTCGATCCGGCCATCATTCTGTCGCTGGCCGCGCGTGTTGAACTGATCGCCTCGCAGGTGCGCTGACATGATGCTAGCACTCGACGCGCTGTTCGACCGCGCCACACTCACCGCGTTGCAGCAAGAAGCCGCAGCCCTGGTTTTCGAAGACGGTGGCGCCACGGCGGGACGGTTTGCCGGAACGGTCAAAGCCAATGACCAGGCTGCGGCGTCTGACATCCGTGACGCCATATTTTCGCGGGTGACGCAGGCATTGCATGCGCATCCGGTTTTTGCCTCGGCGGCGCGACCTGCGGCGCTGACCCCGATGATCCTGTCACGCTATCGCGCGGGTCAGACCTACGGGCTGCATGTCGACAACGCATTGATGGGCGGCATGCGCACGGACCTGTCCTTCACCCTGTTTCTGTCCGACCCCGACAGCTACGAGGGCGGGGCCCTGATTCTCGAAGACAGCTTTGAGGCGCAGGCCGTAAAGCTGCCTGCGGGGTCGGTGTTTCTCTACCCCTCGACCAGGCTGCACCGGGTCGAGCCCGTCCGCAGCGGCACCCGACTGGCGGTGGTAGGCTGGGTGCAAAGCCATATCCGCTGCGCGCAACAACGCGAAGTCCTGTTTGATCTCGACCGCGCGATAGAGGCGCTGTACGCAGCAGAGGGCAAAACCCCGTTGTTCGACACCTTCGCCAAAACGCGGTCAAACCTGCTGCGCATGTGGGTCGGGGCCTAGGGTCCTGCCGCCCGGTCCGGGCCGATACGGTTACGGGCGGGCAGGGCTGAGAGTACGGGCAGTGATGGATGCCCCGCGCAGCAGGCATTTTTTTTGTTCAGTTGAACCTGTTGTCGCGCGGGAAACCGCGTGGCGCCATCCGGCCCGCCGTGGCGCGTTTGGCCAGCCATTCCGCCAGATCTGGTTCTGTGCGCGTCCGGCCTGCCGGGTCTTTCCAACTCAGCCCTTCGGCAAGGTTGAAGGTGGTCGCATCCCTCAAGCCACCGTCTTTGTATTTTTGCAGGCGCACGCCCTTGCCCCTCGCCATCTCGGGCAACTCATCCAGCGGGAACACCAGCACCTTGCGATTTTCGCCGACCACGGCGACGTGGTCGCCCTGCACCGGTTTGCACAGCGCCGTCCGCGCCGCGCCGCGCAGCGACAGCACCTGTTTGCCGGTCCGCGTCTGGGCCAGAACCTCGTCTGACGTGACGATAAAGCCATCCCCGTCGGTCGAGGCGACCAACAGTTTCTCGCCCGTGCGGAAGATCCGCAGATCAACAATGTCTGCTTCATTCGGCAAATCGACAATCAGGCGCACGGGTTCGCCCATGCCACGCCCGCCCGGCAGGCTGGCCCCCAAAAGCGTGTAAAAGCGCCCGTTCGTCCCGATCAGTACAATCCGGTCGGTGGTTTCGGCGTGGAACAGGAACCGCCCCTCATCACCGTCCTTGAACTTGGCCTCAGTGTCCAGCGACACATGCCCCTTCATCGCGCGTATCCAGCCCATTTTCGAACAGATCACGGTGATCGGCTCGCGCTCGATCATCGCCTCATAGGGCACATCTTCGACCACACCGGCATCGGCAAAGCTGGTGCGACGGCCGCCCTTGACCCAGGACTTGCCGAAGGTTTTCTGCACGTCCCTCAGGTCAGCCCCGATACGGCGCCACTGAAGGCGCGGATCAGCCAGCAGGTTCACCAGGTCTTCACGCTCCCGGCGCAACGCCTCGCGCTCGGCCACCAGTTCCAGCTCTTCAAGCCTGCGCAATGACCGCAACCGCATGTTCAGGATCGCCTCGGCCTGCACTTCCGACAGGCTGCCAGGGCCCGCACCGGGCGAGACATAGTCTTTTTCCGAACGCACCCGCGCCGGGCTGTGCGCCCAATCTTCAGCCATCAGCGCGCGCTTGGGGTCGGCGTCGTAGCGGATGATGTCGATCACCCGGTCAAGGTTCAGAAATGCGGTGATAAAGCCTTCCAAAATCTCGAGCCGATGGTCAATCCTGTCCATCCGGTGCCGGCTGCGGCGCTGCAACACGTCGCGGCGATGGTCAAGAAACGCACGCAAGACTTCTTTCAGGCTGCACACTTTCGGGGTGCGGCCATCAATCAGCACGTTCATGTTCAGGCTGAAGCGCACCTCGAGATCCGACGATTTGAACAGCATCCCCATCAACATATCGGGGTCAACGGTGCGCGCTTTGGGTTCGATGATCAGGCGTACATCCTCGGTGGATTCGTCACGGACATCGCCAAAGATCGGTATCTTTTTGGTGTGGATCAACTCGGCCAGCTTTTCGATCAGTTTCGATTTCTGAACCTGATACGGGATCTCGGTCACCACGATCTGCCACTGGCCGCGTCCAAGGTCTTCGACCTCCCAGCGCGCGCGCAGACGAAACGAGCCGCGCCCGGTGCGGTAGGCCTCGGTGATGCTGGCACGGGGCTCGACAATCACGCCACCGGTCGGAAAGTCGGGGCCGGGCACCATCTCGACCAAGGCATCATCGGCCACTTCGGGATTTTCCAGCATCACCTGGCAGGCGTCGATCAACTCATCCAGGTTGTGCGGAGGAATGTTCGTGGCCATCCCCACCGCGATTCCGCTGGAGCCGTTGGCCAGCAGATGCGGAAAAGCGGCGGGCATCACCACCGGTTCTTCCAGGGTGCCGTCATAGTTGGGGCGGAAATCGACGGCGTTTTCCGTCAACCCCTCCATCAGCTTTTCGGCGATCGCGGTCAGCCGTGCTTCGGTATACCGACTGGCGGCCGGGTTATCGCCGTCAATGTTGCCAAAGTTGCCCTGGCCATCGACCAGCGGATAGCGCACGTTGAAATCCTGCGCGAGGCGCGCCATGGCGTCATAGATCGCCGCGTCGCCATGGGGGTGATAGTTGCCCATCACATCGCCCGAAATCTTGGCGGATTTACGGAACCCGCCGGTCGGCGACAGTTTCAACTCGCGCATGGCGAACAGGATTCGCCGGTGAACCGGCTTTAGCCCGTCACGCGCGTCGGGCAGCGCCCGGTGCATGATCGTGGACAAGGCATAGGTCAGATACCGCTCGCCGATCGCACGGCGCAGCGGCTCCGAGACGGTTACAGCCTGGGACTTGGGGGCACCCGACTTCGAGGTATCGGGCGTGGGGGTGCTGGGCGTTTTTGTCATGGGTGTTGTGTAATGCTGCGCCGCGTCACGGTCCAGCCGGAATTGACGAGGCGGCACCCGAAGCAAATCGTTTACATGCCGGGCCAAACACGCTTTAGCTGTCGCCAATCACTGGGAAGACCGCATTATGACCGCCAATTCAATTCTGATCACTGGCTGCTCTTCGGGCATCGGCCTCGATGCGGCACGCACATTGCACACCCGTGGCTGGCGGGTTTTTGCCACCTGCCGCGCCGAGGCCGATTGCGACCGCCTGCGCGCCGAAGGGCTGGAGAGTTTTCGCCTCGACTATGACGACGAGGCCAGCGTCGAGGCCGCCGTCGCCGAGGTTGTTTCGCGCACTGGTGGCACGCTGGACGCGCTGTTCAACAACGGTGCCTATGCGATTCCCTGTGCCACCGAGGATCTGCCACGCGCCGCGCTGCGGGCGATCCTCGAATCCAACCTGATCGGTCATCACGATCTGACCTGCCGCGTGATCCCGATCATGCGCAAGCAGGGCCATGGCCGGATCGTCAACAACTCATCGGTTCTGGGGCTGGTTGGCTACCGCTGGCGCGGGGCCTATGTTGCCACGAAATTCGCGCTTGAAGGCATGACCGATGTCTTGCGGATCGAGATGCGCGGCACCGGGCTGAAATTCATCCTGATCGAACCGGGACCAATCGCCACGAATTTCCGCAACAACTCGGCCCGACAGTTCGAGAAATGGATCGACTGGAAAAACGCTTTCCTGAACGCGGAATACGCCGTGATGCGCGACCGGTTTTACAACTCCGAAAACCGCGACCGGTTTGAGCTTCCGGCCTCGGCCGTGACGGCAAAGCTGATCCATGCGCTGGAAAGCCCGCGCCCGAAGACCCGCTATTTCGTCACAACTCCGACCTACCTTATGGCCGTTGCCCGGCGTATACTGCCGACGTCAGCACTCGACTGGGTTTTGGCGAAATTTTAGGGGCCGGACGATCTGCCACAGGGTTTTTCTGTTCGCTTTTCGTCCAACAAGGCATACATCCGGGAAAACCAAAGGGGGAAACCATGCTTAGCGACCCACTCTTTATCATTGCCGCCCTGGCCAGTCTGGGCGTTCTGGTCATCTTGATATTCGGCATCGCCAGCTTTGCCAGAGGCGGCGATTTCAACCGCAAACACAGCAACCGCCTGATGCGGTATCGCATCTATGCCCAGGCCGGGGCGGTCGCGCTGATCTTGTTGTTCGTCCTGGTCCGCCGCTCGGGATGGCTCTGATGGTCGTGCTGTCGAAAATCTATACCAGGACCGGCGACAAGGGCGAAACCGCGCTTGGCAATGGCGACCGCGTGGCCAAACATTCCGCCCGCGTTTCTGCCTATGGCACGGTTGACGAAACCAACGCCACCATCGGTCTTGCGCGGCTGCATGCGGGCGCCGGGATCGACGACGCCCTTGCCCGCATTTCCAACGACCTGTTTGATCTCGGCGCCGACCTCTGCACTCCTGACCGCGATCAGGATGCCACCGCCCCCTACCCCCGGTTGCGCATCATCGACGCACAGGTAGACCGGCTGGAGGCCGAAATCGACGCCATGAACACGCGGCTGACGCCATTGCGCAGCTTTATCCTGCCCGGCGGCACGCCGCTGGCCGCGCATCTGCACCTGTGCCGCACCACCTGCCGCCGCGCCGAGCGGCTGACCGTCGAGTTGTCGCAGACCGAAGACGTGAACCCCGCCGCCGTCAAATATCTCAACCGGCTGTCCGACTGGTTCTTCGTGGCAGGGCGCATCGCCAACAAGGATGGCCAGGACGACGTGCTGTGGGTGCCGGGCAAAACCCGCTGACACCGCCCGCGCGCCGGATTTCCGGTATGATCCGCGAAAATCGTTTGTGCGGCGCAAAATTAGTCCGGCTACGCGGCGTCCGTTGGCGCCAACATGACGATTTTGCCCTATTTATTGCCCGCGCAAGATTATATCAAACCAGGGATAACCAACGGGGCCCGCCCCCTCTCTCTCGATCAACCAAAGGAGTCCGCGCCAATGAAGGTTCTTGTGCCTGTCAAACGTGTGATCGACTACAACGTGAAAGTCCGCGTCAAAGCTGACGGCAGCGGTGTCGATCTGGCCAATGTCAAAATGTCGATGAACCCGTTTGACGAGATTGCCGTCGAGCAGGCGATCCGCCTGAAAGAGGCAGGCAAAGCCGATGAGATCATCGTGGTTTCGATCGGCGTGAAGCAGTCGCAGGAAACCCTGCGCACTGCGTTGGCCATGGGGGCCGACCGCGCGATCCTGATCATTGCCACTGAAAACGTTCAGGATGATATCGAGCCGCTGGCCGTTGCCAAACTGCTGAAAGCCGTCGTTGATGCCGAGGCCCCCGGCCTTGTGCTGTGCGGCAAGCAGGCGATTGACAATGACATGAATGCCACGGGACAGATGCTGGCGGCCCTGTTGGGCTGGTCGCAGGCCACCTTTGCCTCCGAACTCGACATTGACGGCGACAAGGCCGTGGTCACGCGTGAGGTTGACGGCGGGCTTCAGACCATCTCGGTCAGCATGCCGACCGTTGTCACCGTTGACCTGCGCCTGAACGAGCCCCGTTATGCGTCGCTGCCCAATATCATGAAAGCCAAGAAAAAGCCGATGGAGGAAAAGACCGCAGCCGATTACGGCGTCGATGTCACCCCGCGTCTTTCGGTTCTCAAAACCATTGAACCGGCAGGCCGCAAGGCCGGCGTAAAGGTGGCGTCGGTAGACGAGTTGATTGCCAAACTCAAAGACGAAGCGGGGGTTCTGTGATGGCTGTTCTTCTTTTGGGTGAAGTGACCGACGGCACGCTCGCGGTTGATGCGACGGCAAAGGCGGTCAGCGCGGCGCAATCGCTTGGCGAGATTACCGTGCTCTGCGCCGGAGCCTCGGCAGCGGCGGCGGCGGCGGAAGCGGCAAAGATCTCGGGCGTGGCGAAAGTGCTTTGTGCCGAAGACCCGGCCCTTGGTCACCGCCTGGCCGAGCCGACAGCCGCGCTGATCGTCTCATTGGCGAGCGGCTACAGCCACATCGTCGCCCCGGCAACGACCGACGCTAAAAACGTACTTCCCCGCGTTGCGGCGCTGCTGGATGTCATGGTGATTTCCGATGTCTCGGCCGTGATCGACGCGGACACGTTCGAGCGGCCGATCTATGCCGGCAACGCCGTGCAGACCCTGAAATCGACCGACAGCATCAAGGTTCTGTCGATCCGCACCTCAACCTTCGAGGCTGCGGCATCGGGCGGTGCGGCCCCCGTCGAAAACATCGGTGCTGCCGGCGATCCGGGCCTTTCCTCCTGGATCGAAGACAAGGTCGCGGCCTCTGACCGCCCGGAACTGACCAGCGCCGGGATTGTGGTTTCAGGCGGGCGCGGCGTCGGGTCCGAAGCTGACTTTGCGCTGATCGAAAAGCTGGCGGACAAGCTGGGCGCGGCTGTCGGTGCCTCGCGCGCAGCGGTCGATTCCGGCTATGCCCCGAACGATTGGCAGGTCGGCCAGACCGGCAAGGTTGTCGCTCCCGATCTCTATGTCGCCATCGGCATCTCGGGCGCGATCCAGCATCTTGCCGGGATGAAGGACTCAAAGGTCATCGTAGCGATCAACAAGGACGAAGAGGCACCGATTTTCCAGGTGGCCGATTACGGCCTGGTTGCCGACCTCTTTACCGCCGTGCCGGAGCTTATCGAAAAACTGTAAGCGGCGCGCCGGCAACCCAAATGGCGCCCCCTTGCGGGGCGCCTTTTTCACATCAATCTCGCAAGCGCATCGGCGATCGCCCGCGCCACTTCCTGATGCGCCATCGGCCCCGGAACTCCTTCGGCGGCGGGCCTTTCCATCGGCGAAAACCCCTTGCCCCCCAACCCCTCACACCGCGCTTCGGGGCTGATGACCACCTCCAGATAGGCCGTTGCATCTGTTCGGACTTTTTCGATCATCGCCGCATTGACCAACAAAGGATCCGAATAGGCGTCAGCGTCAGTTCCTTGTGGGTCGGGCGTATGACCGGCCATCCACAACAACAAGGTCGGAGACCGTATCTGGTTCAGCAGATGTTTCATCCGCACGACCCAGGCCCCGCGGAGTTCCGCCGCGACCACCTCAAACCTGTCAGCCGAGACCGACTGAAGCGTCTGCACCATATGACGGGTAAAATGGAACTCGGTAAAATCAACGTCGCTATACAATGACCGAAGCCATGAAGATGCCCGCACAAACCGGTCGTTGCGACGCGGATGCACCGCATAAAGCCGATTGCTCAGGTTCAGCGCTCCGAAAATCTGCACGATCACCATGTCGCCCCCCGAGGCGATCTGCAGGATATCCGGGTCATTGAGGTAGACATCCGGCCCGGCATTCATGCAGCCCAGATTGATCAGCCGCCGCCCCGTAATATCCTCAACCAGCGCCGGAAAAGGGCGTGGCACAAACTTTCCGTAGGTCTCCGTTCCGCCCAAAGTCGCGCAAAACGGCGTGTCGAGCTGTCGCTGCGGTCCCCTGAACACAAGTCTGGACTTGCCATAACGGCAAGGAGAATAGTCGAGCGACCCATCGCCCGGATAAGCAAAAGCCATTGCACCCACCACATTTTTAAACACCCAAGACCGACATTCTCAGAAACCCGTTGCCAAATGGCTAAATTCCCAATTCGCAACGAATTCTACGCATCTTGCGGTTTCGCTGCCCGCCCTGCGCCAACCCGCCTTGCGCCCGCCCCCGCCCCGCGCATATGGTTTGGCAGATTGGCGCAACGGAGAGCAGGATCATGGAAATCAAGTCAGTGGGCATCGTCGGCGCGGGCCAGATGGGAAATGGCATTGCCCATGTCTTCGCACTTGCCGGCTACGACGTCACGCTGACCGACATCAACCAGGAAAGCCTCGACAGGGCCGTAGCGCTGATCGACCGGAATATCGAGCGCCAGGTCTCACGCGGGAAAACCGCGCCCGAAGACAAGGCTGCGGCGATGGCCCGGATCAAAACAACGCTGAAACTGGCCGAAATCGGGCCCTCCGACCTGATCATCGAGGCCGCGACGGAGCGTGAGACCGTCAAGCAGGCGATTTTCGACGACCTGCTGCCGCATCTGAAACCACATACGATCCTGACCTCGAACACCTCCTCCATCTCGATCACACGCCTCGCCAGCCGCACCGACCGGCCCGAAAAATTCATGGGGTTCCACTTTATGAACCCGGTGCCCGTGATGCAATTGGTCGAGTTGATCCGGGGTATCGCGACAGACCGCGAAACCTATGACAAGCTGTTGGCCGTCGTCGAAAAGCTGGGCAAGACCGCTGCCAGCGCCGAAGACTTCCCGGCGTTTATCGTAAATCGTATCCTGATGCCGATGATCAACGAGGCGGTCTATACCCTGTATGAGGGCGTCGGCTCGGTCAAATCCATCGACGAATCACTGAAACTGGGCGCGAACCACCCGATGGGCCCGCTGGAACTGGCCGATTTCATCGGGCTCGATACCTGCCTTGCGATCATGAATGTGCTGCATGACGGGCTTGCCGATACCAAATACCGCCCCTGCCCCTTGCTGACGAAATATGTCGAAGCTGGCTGGCTGGGTCGCAAAACCCAGCGCGGTTTTTATGATTATCGCGGCGAAACGCCGGTACCGACGCGCTGAGCCTCAAAAGCCTTCGCCGAACAGGTCGGCGATCAGGGCCGCAAGCGCCGCCATCAACGCTTCGGCCTCGGGGCCGCTGGTGGTCACCTCGATGCTGGTGCCGCGCGACGCGGCCAGCATCAACAGGCCCATGATGGAGTCGCCCGAAACCGACATGCCATCTTTCGTTACTTCGGCGCTCGCGTCGAAATTTTCGACGACTTCGACAAACTTGGCCGATGCCCGGGCATGCAGCCCCTTTTCATTCATGATTTTCAGAATGCGCCTTGTCACTGCCCGCCGCCCTCCGCGCCCAGATCCAGGCTGTTGATGTATTTCCGGCCTGCATCCAGCGCCACCGCGACGGCCTCGGCAACCTTCATATCCCGCGATTTCGCCAATTTTATCAGCATCGGCAGGTTCGCCCCGTAAATGATGCGCCGGTTTGGCCCGACACATGCCGGTAGCGAAAGATTGGATGGTGAACCGCCAAACATATCAGTCACGATGACGACACCGCAGCCACAGTCAACCGCATCTGCGGCCGCGCAGATTTCGACCTGTTTACTGTGTCGGTCATGGGTCTCTTCGATCGCAACGGCAATCATGGCTTTTTGTTTGCCGACAACATGTTCGACAGCCGAAAGATATTCCCGCGCCAGCCCGCCATGGGCCACTATTACGATACCGATCACCTTGCGATCACCTTGTCCCGGTTGTCGAAACAACTGCGGCCCTGCGTTCAAGTTCCCTGTGACGTTTTGCCACCGGCCAGCCTGCCTGCGCAAGACGCTTGCCAAGTATTTCAGTAACAGCGACCGACCTGTGTTGCCCGCCGGTGCACCCAAATCCGATCGAGAGGTGGGCCTTGCCCTCATCCAGTTGCGCCGGCAGCAAAAACAGCACCAGATCCACCACTTTTTCGACAAACGCGGCAAAGCGCGGATCGGTTGCGATAAAATCCACCACTTCGGCGTCACGCCCGTCCATTTCACGCAGACCGGCAACCCAATGCGGATTGCGCAGAAAGCGACAGTCGAAAATCATATCAACACCGCGCGGAATCCCCCTCTTGTAGGAAAAACTTTGCACCGAAACCGCCATCCGGGCCGCGGGACTGTTGTCGAACCAGCGCACAAGTTCTGCCTTGAGGTCATGTGGCGACATTTCCGTCGTGTCAATCAGATGATCGGCGCGAACCCGGACCGGCGACAACAGATCGATCTCGCGGATGATCCCGTCTTCGGGCATATCGTCGGTTGCCAAAGGATGTCTGCGGCGGGTCTGAGAGTATCGCCGGATCAGTTCGGTCACCGCGCAATCGAGATAAATCACTTCCAGCAGCACGCCCGGGTCGCGCGTCAACCGGTCGATCAGTTCGATCAGTGCGGTCGCGTTGAAATCACGATTGCGGACATCGACGCCAAGGACGATCGGGCGGCCATGGCTTGCCCCTTCAATCAGACGCGGCACAAAACTGAGCGGCAGGTTGTCGATCACCTCATAGCCGACATCCTCCAACGCGTTGATCGCCGTCGTGCGCCCCGCCCCCGAAGGCCCGGTGATCAGAATAAGACGATGTTCCGCTCCGCTGGCGTCGGACGACATGGTTTTTCTCTACTCCGCTCTGCCTGCTTTGACGAGTTGCAGGACTGCCGCTGGAAAGTGACCTCCTACGCCGTTGAAAACAAGATCAATCGGAACGCCCATCGCCCGATACCAGCGTTTTGGTGGCAAACGTAACGTTTCACGCTGATCAAGGTCGACCACCAGGCCCAATCTGACAGGCGGGTGCGGCTCGGCGCGCAATATCCCGATGCCCCGGGCCTCGATCA
>TARA_R110002110_G_scaffold5184_10_pt1 | contig 14229 bp, 12 predicted proteins | sample TARA_R110002110 | Tara Oceans TARA_R110002110 (sample SAMEA4397330) | marine metagenome | biome: Polar Biome; feature: [SRF] surface water layer (ENVO:00010504); material: water (ENVO:00002006), including particulate matter (ENVO:01000060) such as... | depth 5 m
CAGCCGGTGCCGGACATTTCCCCGGCGGACGCGCCGCAAACCATCGTCGACGGATACGCCGTCCAGGCAGCGCTCAACCGGTATTTCCGCGAACGGACGAACGGCACGCTTGTCGGCTGGAAAATCGGCGCGACGACCACGGACATGCAGCAATATCTCGGCGTCGACGGCCCGGCCTATGGCCGGATACTGTCGGGCAACGTGTATGACGCCGGCGCACAACTCGATAGGCGCACATTCTGCAATCCGGGAATTGAATGCGAGATCGCGGTCTGCATCGGCAGCGATGCACGCAACGGGCCCTATACCCGCGAAACAATCGGCGAACTCGTCGACGCCGTTTTGCCCGCGATCGAGATCGTCGAAAACCGTTATGGCGATTTTCTGGCGCGTGGCACGCCGACGCTGGTCGCCGACGATTTCTTTCACAAGGCCTGCATCCTCGGCGCCCCGGTGACCGACTGGCAGAATGTCGATCTTGCCGCGGTCGCCGGACGAACGCTGATCGACGGCGATGAAAAAGGTGCGGGACTTGGCGCAGATGTCATGGGCCACCCGCTTGAGGCGGTCGCCTGGCTGGCGAACACGCTGACGGCCCATGGCGAAAGTCTGTCGGCCGGGCAGATCGTCCTGACCGGATCGGTCGCACCGGTGATCTGGCTGGACAATACATCGTCGGAGTCGACGGTCGAACTTGCCGGGCTCGGCACGGTGTCCCTCAGCCTGACCTGATTCATCCGCCCGAAACGCATTCCCGTTAAGCACCATTTACAAACCGACAAGATCGGTGGCAGACTTTCAACCGCGGAGACAGGGTCGGAGGCAGACTTTCAACCGCCGAGACAAGATGAGGGGAACGTACCCGCTGTCTTTGGAATGGGGGATGACGGATGGGATCCATCGGGAGAATTCTGGACGCAATCGCCACCGCGTTTTCCCGTGCGGGCGGGGTCGTAATCGTCCTGATGATGGCGCACATCACCGCCGACGTGGCGGCAAAAGCGCTGTTCGCCAGCCCGATTCACGGCACGCTCGAAATTACAGCGGTCTATTACATGGTCGCGCTCGTCTTCCTGCCGCTGGCGCATGTCACCGCCGGCGAAGGTCATATCAAGGTCGAGCTTTTTACCCAGAAACTTTCCCGCCGGCCGATGCTGGCCCTCGAGACATTCATCGCGCTGGTGGGCGCGTTCTATGTCGGCGCGATGGCGATCGGCAGCATCGACGAAGCGCTGTTCCGCACAATGATCAAAGACACCCTGGAAACCGCCGAAGGGACGCTGGAGGTCTGGCCCAGCCGCTGGATCGTGCCTGTCGGCACCGGCGCGATGGCGTTGTATCTGATCTACGAAGCGTGCCGCACCGGGCGGAGCGTATTGTCGGATCCGAAGGATACACTTTGAGCACTCGGCCCGGTTTGCCCTCGTTGCGTATTTCGTTCCTTCCGCCCGATCGGTGGAGCGCCTGAACCGATGACGGACCTGGAAATCGGATTCGCCACTGTTGGCGCCATGCTGGTCCTCATGGCGTTGCGCTTTCCGATCGGTCTGTCGCTGGGGTTGGTCTCGGTTGCGGGTGTCTGGGCGATCCGCGGTCCGGATGCCGCCTTCGCGATGATCAGTGCGGCCCCGTTCGAGGTCGCCGCCAAGTGGGAACTCTCGGCGATCCCGATGTTCATCCTCATGGGCACGCTGGCGCATCATTCCGGACTGAGCGCCGCCCTGTTCAAGGCGGCCCGGTTATGGCTCGGCGGGCTGCCCGGGGGACTGGCGGTCGCAACGAATTTTGCCTGTGCCGGTTTCGCGGCCGCTTCGGGGGCATCGACGGCAACCGCGGCGGCAATGGGGCGCATCACGGTGCCGGAGATGCTCAAATACGGCTATGACAAGGGCCTCGCGACCGGCGTCGTCGCCGCGGGCGGGACCCTCGGCATCATGATTCCGCCATCGATCGGGTTCGTCCTCTACGGTATTTTCGCGCAGGTCTCGATCAGCAAGCTGCTTATCGCCGGAATCCTGCCCGGCCTGCTGACCGCGACCGTCTATGCCCTGATGATTATGGTCCGGTGCCGCCTGAAGCCGTCGCTTGCGCCGCCTGTGTCGGAAGATACCGACTGGGGCGAACGGTTCCGGGCTGTGGCCGAGATCTGGCCGCTGCTGTTTCTCGTCCTTGCCGTTATCGGCGGCATCTACGCCGGTGTGACAACACCGACCGAGGCAGGTGCCGTCGGCGCGTTCATCGCCTTTGTGATCGGTGCGGTCCAGGGCCGGATGTCACGGAAGGTTTTCTGGGGCGCGGTCACCGAGGCCGTATCGACCACCGCACGATTGTTTTTCATTGTCGTCGGTGCCGTCTTGTTTTCCCGCCTTCTGGCGCTTGCGGGTGTCGCCCCGTTTCTGGCGGAAAGCGTCGAAGGGTGGTCGGCCGACCCGATCCTGCTGGTCATCGGCGCGTCGGTCCTGTTCATCGTCCTCGGCATGTTCCTCGACGCACTGGGGCTGATGTTACTTACCCTGCCCATCCTGTTGCCGATGTTCATGGCCGCCGACCTCGACCTGATCTGGTTCGGGGTCCTCACCATCAAGTTTATCGAAATAGGCCTTATCACCCCGCCGGTCGGGCTGAATGTTTACGTCATAAGAAGCGTGGTTGGCGAAACCGTGCCGCTGGAGACCATTTTCCGCGGCGTGATGTGGTTTATCGCCTGCGAGGCGGTGATCGCGTTCCTGCTGATCGCCTTTCCGCAGATTTCACTATTCCTGCCCGGTCTCATGGGCTGAGGATGCGACCGTAAAAATCATGACCGAACCAGCATAGAGGAACGGCCGAAGACCGGAACAATCAACCCAGCAAAGGAGAAACCTCCATGACACACCGAAAACGCGCCTCAGGGGCTCTCGCCCTTGCCATGACAGCCCTCTCCGCGATCGGCCTGACCAGCGCGGCCACGGCAAAAGACCTTGTGTTCGCAACCTTCGTGCCGCCGACCCACGGTATCGTCGTCCATGCACTGAATCCGCTGATAAAAGAGCTGTCGGAAGCGACCGGCGGTTCGGTGAACTTCGTCCTGAAACCCGGTGCGCAGCTGTTCAAGGGCCCCGAAAGCATCACCTCGACGGGGCGCGGCCTCGCGGATGCGACAACCTACGCACCGCACTACAAGCCGTCCTTGTTGCCCCATGTCTACATGCTGGTCGATCTGCAGCTTCTGGCGCCCAACGGCGTGATCGGGGCGGCGGCCACCATGGATACCGTGTTCAACTGTCCCGGTTGCCAGGGCGACTACAAGAGGGCCAACACCCTGTTGCTCGCGGCATACGGCACCGGCACCAACAACCTGTGGTGCCGCAAGGACGTCAAGAGCCTCGAGGACGCCAAGGGGCTGAAGATGCGGACGGCCGGCGCGACCGGACGGTTTGCCAGTGCCATGGGCGGCACCCCGGTACGCATGGCGATCTCCGAAATGCCGGGCGCGATGGAGCGCGGTCAGATCGACTGCGTGATCGGTCCGATTTCCTGGATCAAGTCCTACGGCATGATCGATTCCGTAAAATCCATCGTCGATTTCCCCATGGGCAGCTACCCCGCCGCCCATATCGCGGTCCTGAACCTGAGCACATGGAAGGCACGCAGCGTGGCCGAGAAAAAGACCATGCTTCAGCATTTTGCCCGGGCACAGGCGCGCGCGACGAATGACGGCTACATGAAGTTCGACGATGTCGCGATGAAGGAAATCAACGCAAAGAACATTCCCGTCAACAAGGGGGGCGCCGACTTCGCCGCGCTGCTGGAAAAACACCTCGGCAACGAAGTGAAAACCGCCATCGAGGGCGCCAGAAAACGCGGCGTGAAAGACCCCCAGATGGTGGTCGACCTGTTCGGGGCCAATGTCAAAAAGTGGACCGAAATTCTCGGTCAGCCGCCCTACGATACCGAGACCTATTACAAGGCGCTCTGGGATAATCTTTACAGCAAACTCGATCCCGAAAAGCTGTAGAAAAAGACAGGACGGCGCGGACGCTGGACATTCAGCGACTGCGCCGTTCAGTCACCCCGCGCAAAGCAATTCGGCGCGCGACGAACCGCCCTAGCGTTTCTGGCCGACGGCAGGCACACCGCCCTCTTCGCCCCAGCGGGGCGCGGATTCGAGGTGAATATGGAGTTGATCCAGCATGCGCATGCAGGACTGGTCGACAATATCCTGGAGGGATTCGGGCCGGTTGTAGAAGGCCGGCACGGGCGGAAAGATGACCGCGCCGATACGCGCCAGCTTGGTCAGGTTTTCCAGATGGCCCAGATGCAGCGGCGTTTCGCGGATGGCGACGATGAGCGTCCGGCGCTCCTTCAGGATCACGTCGGCCGCGCGGCTGATCAGGTCGCCGGTATTGCCGGAGGCAATGTTGGACATCGTCTTGATCGAGCACGGTGCGACGATCATGCCTTCGGAATGGAACGAGCCGGATGAAATCGAGGCGCCGATATTGCCAGGATCGTGCACCTCGTGCGCCAGGCCGTTGATGTAATCGAGTTCCAGGTCGTGTTCCATCTTGAGGGTCAGCTTGGCCGACTTGCTCATCACCAGATGGATCTCTATCTCCGGATCGGTACGCATCAGTTCCATCAGGCGGACGCCGTAAATCGTGCCGGTTGCGCCGGTAATGCCGACAATTACTCGTTTCATTCAGGAATTCCTCGGGAAGGTCTCGATTATTATAGCCCACATTGGATCGTTGTCGAACCGCACGCGGTTAAGTGGTTGATTCAATGAAGATTTGGTTTAACAGGTTACGCTGGTTCGACAAAGATGGATTTTCCGCATGGCCGCCAATCACAGCGCCGGGCGCGATACCGGCAAGCTGAACGGATTCCTCGACAGGATCGGCGGGCGCCTGACCGTCTGGGAGCCGGAGCGCGCGGTGATCGAACTCGATGTCGTCCCGCTGCACCTGAACGGTATCGGCGTCGTTCATGGCGGCGTCATGGCAACCCTGATCGATACGGTCGGTGCGCGGGCCGGCGTCTTCTGTACGGTCGACGGCAATATCCGCCAGGCGATGACCGTCTCGCTGAACGTCAATCTCGTCGGAAACGTCCAGGAAGGGATGCTCATCGCCGAGGCCCGTGTCCGCAAGGCGGGGAAAACGATCTTTGTGTCGTCCTGCGATGTCCATGACGGCAACGGCAATCTGCTGGCAACCGGCGAGGTCGTCGGCCGCTATGGCCGCGGCAGTCATCTGCCGGAGGGCATACCCGCCCCCGCCGGGAACCGCCCCGGGACGTGATCATTAATTCGTGTCTGGTCAACGGTTTAGCGACGGTTTAACCATTGCATAAGCGTAATCGTGGTCATATCTGACATAGAGGTTCAGAAAGCAGTGACATGATACAGACAAACCGACGCCTTTTCTGCGCAACGATTGCCGCGACCGCCGCCATCGCAGCGCTGCCGCTTGGCGCCCATGCCGCGGCGAAGCCGGCCTCAAAGACCGCAGCGAACGTGGCAACGTCGGCGTATCCGTCGATTGTCGGCACCATGCAGACGCATGTCACGGTCTATGAGGATTCGCTCGTCGATCTCGCCCGGAAATACGGTCTCGGCTATACCGAAATCGTGTCCGCCAACCCGGGGGTCGATCCCTGGGTACCCGGCGCCGACAAGAAGATCGTCCTGCCCACCGCGCATATTCTGCCCGCCGCGCCCCGCAAGGGCATTGTGATCAACCTCGCCGATCAGCGCCTGTATTTTTTTCGCGAAGACGGCAAAACGGTCGAGTCCGTGCCGCTCGGCATCGGGAATGACGGCTGGGATACGCCCAAGGGCTCGACCAAGGTCGTCCGAAAGAAGAAAAACCCGACGTGGTACGTGCCGCAATCCGTCCGCAAGGAGGATCCCGAACTTCCCGCCGTCGTGCGGCCGGGACCGGACAATCCGCTGGGGACGCATGCGGTCTATCTCGGCTGGCCGGCATACCTGTTCCACGGCACGAACAAGCCTTACGGCGTCGGCCGCCGGGTAAGTCACGGCTGTGTGCGGCTTTACCCCGAAGATATCGCCCGTCTGTTCGGCGACATAAAAATCGGCACGCCCGTGACGGTCGTCGACCAGCCGATGAAAGTCACCAAGACGGACGGCCAGCTCTGGCTTGAAATCCACCCGACCCAGTTGCAGGCCGACGAGGTCGAAAAGACCGGCAGGCATACGCCGTCGAAACCCGCGGAATTCGAATTTCTGCTGACGTCGGCAGCGGGTGAAGATGCGAACCGGATCGACTGGGACAAGGCAAAGCGCGCCGCGAAGGAGCGCCGCGGCATTCCTATCGCTGTCCTGAAGAAGGACAGCCCGAAGGAACAGGACCCCGGACAAAAAGAACAGGCGGCGATCGACTAGCGAGCCTGCACCGGGCGGCCGTTCGCCCGTTTAAATCGCCGGCTCCATGGAAACCGGCCCCATAGAAAACGGCGTTCCCCGGCAATCGGGGAACGCCGTTTCTAAATTCGGGTGCCTACTTGCGCAGGCCCTTCTGGAAGACGCGGTCAGCTTTGTCGCTGGCAGCTTTTGCTTCCGCCGCAGCACGGTTGGCCGCATCGGCCGCCGCACGCGCGGCCGCCGCAGCAGCCTGGGCGTCAGCCGACGCCTTCATCGACGCTGCCTTCGCTTCGGCCGCATTCGTATTGGCCTTGTCGAGCATGGCCTTGTCGTTCTGGTTCATCGTTTCGCAGCCTGCGGCAAACAGGAGCGGAACAGCGATGATGGTCACAAGTTTAAGGTGCTTCATTTATTTTACCTCCTAGCGGTACTTTCCAAGAAAAATTCTGCCAATCCCGGACGAACGACCAAAGCCTTACATCAAAACTGGTTAAGACACCAGACTTTGTGCGGAACGCGCACGGAATCGACACAAAACGAGTCATTTTGACCGTCTTCTGCACAGCGCGCGCGGATTGCGGCGCGCGTTCACTATCCATTGAACCCGTTAACAACAGGTAGCGATGCGCCGGGATTCGGCTATCCTGCCGTTCTTGATCCGGGCGGCGGCTTGAACGTCGCCCCTCCCCCCGACAAAACGAAACGAGCGCGGCACGAGTATGGATTGGACGCAATACTGGTTCATGTTCCCGGTCGCGATGTGCGTTGCGACGATGGCAATGCTGAGCGGAACCGGCGGTGCTGCGCTGTTCATCCCGGTTTTCGTGATTCTCTTTCCGCTTCTCGGCGCCGAATATACGCTCACGACAGCGGCGGCAATCGGCTCCGCCCTGATGACGACGGTCTTCGGCTTTCTGTCGGGGTTTGTCGGCTATTATCGAAAAGGGCTGATCGACTTCAAAAGCGCGGCGCCGTTCATCGCCATTTCGGTTCCGGTTGCCATTGCCGGTGCGCTGATGTTCGGCGGACTGCAGGACCACGAAGTCCTGCTGCAGGGCGCCTATGCACTGCTGATGCTGATTCTCTGCCCGATCGTCCTGCACCACACACCGCCAAGAGACATGTTTTCCGAAGCGACGGACAACAATGCGATAAACGCAGCCGCCGAAATACGGGAAATCACCGACCGGCATGGGCACAAATACAGGTACCGCAAACCGAAACAGGGCGTCATCGGCGTATTTTTCACCAGCCTGGGTTCGCTTTTGACCGGGTTTCTGGGTGTCGGCGTCGGCGAGGTCATCCTGCCGCAGCTCGTCAAACGAAACCATATTCCTGTCGCCGTCGCGGCGGCAACCTCCGTGTTCACGGTCATCGTCACCATCACGGCGGCATCTTTCACGCAGATCGCGACCCTCGTCGAGGCCGGCGGGCTCGACGCGGTGCCCTGGGATCTTGTCTGCTATACGATCCCGGGCGTGATTATCGGGGGCCAGATCGGTCCGCGCCTGCAGGGTCGCATCGCCCAGCGGAAAGTCGAAAAGGCGATTGCGATCCTGTTCGGCATTATCGGCCTGTCGATGGCCTGGATCGTTTTGCGGACGCTGATTTAACGCGGTCGCCACAATTTCGCGCATAGACTGCAGCCGTCGCGCCGGAGACGCATTTCGTTGGCAATATTGCCAGAGTGCGCTAGCAAGACGGCGTTAGGTTTCGGGGAGACGACACATGGCTGCGAAGATTTATCCTGTCATCCTGTCCGGCGGGTCGGGAACACGGCTCTGGCCGCAATCCCGGACGTCTTATCCGAAACAGTTCCTGCCGCTGGTCTCGAACCAGAGCCTGCTTCAGGAAACCGCGCAACGCGTCTCGGACACATCCGCTTTCGCGCCGCCCCTGATGGTCTGCAACGAAGAACATCGTTTTCTCGTCGCAGAGCAGCTGCGCGAGATCGGCATACAGCCCAGTCACATTGTTCTGGAGCCCATCGCGCGCAACACCGCGCCGGCTGTCGCCGCCGCGGCCTCCCTGCTCGCCGCGACCGACCCGGACGCCCTCATGCTGGTTCTGCCGTCCGATCACATGATCGAGGACGCGACGAGATTTCGCCGCGTCGTGAAAACCGCCGCAGAGGCGGCATCGGCCGGGGCGCTGGTGACGTTCGGCATCAAGCCGACCCGTCCCGAGACCGGCTACGGCTACATTGCGGGCGGCGACGCGCTCAGCGGCAACGACGGCTGCCTCAGGGTCGACAGCTTTGTCGAAAAGCCCGACCTGCAAACTGCCGAGGGCTACCTCAGGGATGGCACCTATTTCTGGAACAGCGGGATGTTCCTGTTTGCGGCATCCGCGTTTCTCGAAGAATGCGACCGGTTCGAGCCGGAAATCCGCAAAGGCGCCGAAGCGGCCGTCGCAGGTGCCGAAACCGACCTCGATTTCCTGCGTCTCGCGATGGACCCATTCATGGCCGTCCCGTCGAAATCGATCGATTATGCGGTGATGGAGCACACGTCGCGCGCGGCTGTGGTCCCGGCCGATATCGGCTGGAACGATGTCGGGTCGTGGGCATCGCTCTGGGAAATCGGCGACAAGGACGCGGATGGCAACGTCATCAAGGGGGACTCCCTCGCGATCGATACCAGGAATTCGTTCGTCTCGACCGATGGTCCGCTGGTAACCGTGCTCGGTGTCGAGGATCTTGCCGTCGTTGCAACCATGGACGCCGTGCTTGTCCTGCCGCTGAACCGCACGCAGGACGTAAAATCCATCATCGACAGGCTGAAGGCCGAGAAACGCGATGAATCCTCGCTTCACCCGCGGGTATACCGGCCATGGGGTTTCTACCAGACAGTGCATGACGGCGAGCGGTTCCAGGTCAAACGGATAACCGTCAATGCCGGCGCGTCGCTGTCGCTCCAGCGCCATCATCATCGCGCGGAGCACTGGGTGGTCGTCAACGGTGTCGCCGAAGTGACCAAGGACGACGAAACCTTCATTCTCCACGAGAATGAATCCGTCTATCTGCCGCCGCTGTCCATTCACCGCCTGGTCAATCCCGGCAAGGTGCCGCTTAACCTGATCGAAGTGCAGTCAGGCAGCTATCTCGGGGAAGACGACATCGAACGCTACGAAGACATTTACGGACGGAATTGAGAAAGCGGCCTAGCGCGTTGAATTTTATGACTTTCCGCCTGTGGATAAGTTTGGGGAAAGAAATCCGGATATTTCCGCCCAATCGGCAACTGCGACATTTTTACCATATGTTTCAATATGTTACAGAAAGACCGCGCGTCAGGGCAAGAAACGCATCTTGTGCATGGCTTTACTCGCCAGTATTCCCCTACTCTTGAAAGTCGAGCAGTTAATCTGCCCGGATTTTGTCTCTTCCGCCCTGTAAATCTCGCCGTTCTGCTTTGTCGGCCATAAGCGCAAATGACCGTGACTGGTGGCGAATATAATTATTATGGTTAACGGGTTTAATATAGCGCCCTGTGACGTCGACATGAATTAAGGCTCTACTGACGGGCCTGGTGAATTCGATTTCGGGGACTATCGGTGACCTGCGGTACAGAACCGTTCAGCGATAATACTCAGTCGTCACGCCCCCGATTTGACGGTCGTCTTCCGAAAAACCTGAAACAGGTTTGTAATTTTCATCCATCTTGATTTATTCTTGGATAAATAACGAGCACGTCCTGAGCACAAGGGCGAAGGATGTGGATCAGCATGGGGATGGGACATGCTGTTTACGTCATTATTGAAATACGCCTTTCGTACGCAGGCGATCTGCGTGATAGACGCACGGGGTCGGAAATACGTCGTGGGCGACGGCTCCAAACCGCGCTGCACGCTCCGCCTCACGCGCAACAGCCTCAATTACAGCCTGGTCTTCAATCCCGGATTGTCCGTGGCCGAAGCCTATATGGACGGCGGCCTGGTGATAGAGGACGGTACGTTATTCGACTTCATGGAAGTCGCCGCCATAAATTACGCCCACGTAGAAAACTTCCCGCTTGTCAGACTCCTGCGCTGGATCGGTATCGGCAGCAAGAAGCTGAAGCAGTACAATCCGGTCGGGATCGCACGAAAGAACGTCGCGCATCACTACGATCTGTCGACGGATTTGTACGAGCTGTTTCTCGACAGCGACCGGCAATATTCCTGTGCGTACTTTTCCCAACCCGGCGAGGACCTCGAAACCGCACAGATGAACAAGAAACGTCATCTCGCGTCGAAACTGCTACTCGACGGGGATGACCTGAACCTTCTCGATATCGGGTCGGGCTGGGGCGGGCTGGGTCTCTATCTCGCCGATGTGTCGGACGTCGATGTCACCGGCGTGACCCTGTCCACCGAACAGCACAAACTGTCCAACGAAAGGGCCCGAAACGCCGGTGTCGACGATCACGTCCGGTTTCGCCTGGAGGACTACCGGGAACTTTCGGAGAAATTCGACAGGATCGTCTCGGTCGGGATGTTCGAGCATGTCGGGAAGAAGAATTACCAGGAATTCTTCGGCAAACTTCGCGATCTGATGACCGACGACGGCGTCGCGGTCATCCATTCGATCGGCCGCCTGGACACGCCATCGGCGATCAATCCGTTTATCCGCAAGTATATCTTCCCCGGCGCGGATGTCCCTTCCCTGTCCGAGGTCTTGCCCGTCGTCGAGCGCTCCGGACTGGTCTGCACCGATATCGAGATCCTGCGCATTCACTACGCGGAAACCCTGCGCCACTGGCGTGAAGCCTTCGAAGCGCGGCGGGACGAAGTGGCCGCGATATACGACGAACGGTTCTGCCGGATGTGGGAACTGTATCTGGTGATCTGCGAGATGGGCTTCCGGTACGAAAACCTTATGGTCTTCCAGATTCAGCTATCGAAATCGCTTGAGACCGTCCCCTTGACCCGGGACTACATGATCGACTGGGAACGCGCGCAGGCCGGGAAGGAAAATGCGCCGGATTCCCGGGCGTGTCATACCGGCAGGCAGATGATGTCCGCGGCGGCCTCTTCGGGGATGGAATCGATTTCGGCGAATTCAAGCACGGTGAGGAACGGCGAAGCGGGCGACGCGCGGCAAAACCGGTAATCGCCCGTCAGGCAGTCCCGCAGGTAGTCGAGGTCGACACGTCGTCCGGGTTCGGTTGCGCTGATTTCGATCCAGAGCACGGGCCGGCACTTTTCGAGAAACCGGCGCAACCCGCTCATCACGTCTTTCTCGAACCCCTCCACGTCGATCTTGATCAGGTCCGCGCCGTCGATTCCCCGGGCGTCGAGATAATCCGAAGCGGCACTGATCCGGATTTCCGTGCGCTCGCCACCCCAGTTATAGGGCTCGTGCTCAAATGACCCGGTTCCCTGATTGACGCCTTCGGGCAGCATGAATTCCCGCGTTTCGTCCACCGCGCCCATTGCGGTGCGATGCAGCGTGATCGACCCCTTGAGGCCGGGAATGGCGCTCTTGCGCTCGATCTCGGGCCAGAGTGCGGGATTGGGCTCGAACGTGTTGACGGTGCAGCCATGGGCGGCAAACCACACCGCATGGTGACCGATATTGCCGCCGATATCGAGAACAGACGCCGTCCCGGGGTTTTCCAGATGCGCAAGGCAATACTCGAGCCAGGGCTTTTCATAGGCGCCATTGAAAAACGCGTTCCAGTCCACGAGATATGCTGTCGAACCCGGGTAACGGATCCCGGCGAAGTCGAAGGTCAGCGGTGCCCTGCGCTGGCGGTCGGGGTGAAAGAACAGGCGCAGAAGCTTGTCCCATCCGCGAAAGACGCCGAGAAATCGCAATCCGCGCAAGCACCGCGCAAGGGGCATGCAGGCTGTTATCTGCATCCTGTTCTCTTCCTTCGTCAAAATGCCGTTTTCCGGCGCCGTTTATAGCATCGAATAGCAAATGATGACGGCTTGCAGCGGAATCGCGGGAAAAACCGTTTGGCGACACAGGTTGTCCCCAGATATTGCCCTATTTTCCCCATGTTCCACAGGCAGTCTGCTTTGGCGATAAAGGTCCACCGGAAAAAACCCGCCGGCACGCGGAAGGAACATACCGGATCGCCGATTCGCTATAGGGTCCGCATACTTCAGAATCGGAGAGAGCATCGTGGCAACAACGCTATACCCGCATGACGACGACATTCCGGACATCGACGATGACCGGGAAGACGAAGGTCCGGCCTACCGGCAGCCGCCGAACAACCTCGAGGCGGAAATGGGGCTTCTCGGGGCGATTCTCGAAAACAACCGCGCCTACGAGCGGATTTCCGAATTCATGCGCCCCGAACACTTCTTCGACCCCCTGCACGGACGTATCTACGATGCCTGCAGCAAACTGATCGAGCGCGGCCAGCAGGCCAACCCGACCACCCTGAAGCACGTTTTCGATACCGAAGAGTTCGAGAGCATCGGCGGGCACCGCTATCTCGCCGAACTGGCGGGAGCGACGTTCACGATCATCAATACCGAGGATTACGGGCGTCTGATCTACGATCTGTACCTGCGCCGCCAGTTGATCGAGCTTGGAACAGACGTCGTCAATCTCGCCTTTTCGCATGACCCCGAAGACAGTGCGATGCGGCAGGTCGAAGGGGCGGAGCAGTACCTGTACGACCTCGCGACCAACGGCGATTACGAAGGCGGGTTCCAGAGCTTTGCCGAATCCATCAAGGACGCGGTCGACATGGCCGCCATTGCCTTCAACCGCGACGGCGCGCTCGGCGGGGTGCCGACAAAATTCCGCCAGCTCGACCTGTTGCTCGGCGGGCTGCACAAATCCGATCTGATCGTCCTTGCCGGCCGCCCGGCGATGGGCAAGACGGCACTGGCCACGAATATCGCGTTCAACGTCGCCAACCTGACCGATACCGTTGTCGACGAGGAGGGCAACGAAACGCCGGTTGACGATCCTGTCGTCGGCTTCTTTTCGCTCGAAATGTCGGCCGAACAGCTTGCCGCGCGTATCCTTGCCGAAGGCGCGCAGATCGCGTCCGACAAGATCAGAAAAGGCGAACTGAACCAGACCGAGTTCGATCGTCTGGTGCAGACCAGCCAGCGGCTCCAGAAAGCGCCGCTCTATATCGACGACACCCCTGCCCTCACGGTATCCGCGCTGCGCACCCGGGCGCGGCGGCTTAAACGCCAGCACGGCCTCGGCCTGATCGTGGTCGATTACCTTCAGCTCCTGCAGGGCAGCGGCGGCGGGCGTGAGCAGAACCGCGTGCAGGAAATATCCGAGATCACCCGGGGCCTGAAGACCCTTGCCAAGGAACTGGAAGTGCCGGTGATCGCGCTGTCGCAGCTCAGCCGCGCGGTCGAACAACGCGAGGACAAGCGTCCCCAGCTCGCCGATCTGCGCGAATCGGGCACGATCGAGCAGGACGCCGATGTCGTGATGTTCATCTATCGCGACGAATACTATCTCCAGCGCGCCGAACCGTCGCGCCGCGCCGATGAATCGACCGAGAAGATGAACGAACGCTACATGATCTGGGAAGAAGCGATGTCGGAGGTCCGCGGCCAGGCAGAGGTCATCATCGCCAAACAGCGTCACGGTCCGACGGGCACCGTCAAGCTGCGCTTTTATCCGGAAGCAACGAAGTTCGACAATCTCGAGGACGAAGACGATTACGGCGACCCGCGCGATGCCGGCGGCGCCCCGCCGCCGGGAGACGTTCCGTTCTGACGGCAGAAACACTTCGCTGGCCGGGCGCCGTCCTGACGATCGACCTGGACGCGATCGTCGAGAACTGGCGCACCCTGTCGGCAATCACCGCCCCCCGCGCCTGCGGCGCCGTGGTCAAGGCGGACGGGTACGGGCTGGGACTGGCGGAAGTCGGCACCGCCCTCAGCGCCGC
>TARA_R110002110_G_scaffold37253_4_pt1 | contig 14218 bp, 4 predicted proteins | sample TARA_R110002110 | Tara Oceans TARA_R110002110 (sample SAMEA4397330) | marine metagenome | biome: Polar Biome; feature: [SRF] surface water layer (ENVO:00010504); material: water (ENVO:00002006), including particulate matter (ENVO:01000060) such as... | depth 5 m
ACCTACAGAACCTTCAAACGAGAGGGCTTTGGAGTGGCGAACAAAGGGGAACCGTCGGACTATCGCAGAGAGGAAAAGAAGCCCACGCGGGGTTTGCCTTAAAAAGTGGCGCGCTAGGAGAAGGCGAAGCGGCTCAAAAAAGGTATAAGATGTTAACCGACAACGACCCCACGAATGACAGAAAAGCTCTTGAAGGTCTGCTTCCAAGCCCTAACTTAACAGACGAATTTCACAAAAGTGGAATGACCGATGGTAGCATATATACTCATGACACCCACGCAGAAGCATTACTAACCGAAATGCTGACAATAATGAAGGGCAACCCCGGACAAAAAGACGCGGCATATAGAGCGGGTGCTAACACCGGAGACGCATCGGGAGTTTATGCTTCAATTGATACAGAGAATTTAGACAAGAGTATACAACTCTTTTCTAAGGATATAGCGGCACTAGCTAAAACATTAAGCCAACCAATGACGCTAGAGGTTAGTGGAGAAGTAGTTGTAAATGTTAAACTAAACGGTGCAGAGTTCCTTACAGGAGCAATGGATTCAATAGGTAGATATGTTGGTCACAAAGTAACAGGTGGAATTAATAACTTCATAAGAAAGGGATTAAGAGACACTAGAGTTGCAACATCAACAAAATGGGACGACGATGATACATCCGATCAAACAATGGCCGGAAATAATTCTAGTGGATCTATGAGTTAGAGGATAAGATATGTCAACATATTTAGGACAAGCAAATTTAAAAGCTAAAGCTTTTTTCTCTAGGCCGGGGGCGGCAACCCTTGCTGCTTTAGCTCACACAAGGGGTGATCTACACAAACCCGGAGAAACCAACTCTATTGGTTTAGTCATGATGGGTGCCGTGGAGTTTGTTGGCCCTAGAGATATTGCACCAAGCGGAACCAACCGAGAATATGGCTATTGGCGTGGCGGGTACAACAAAACATTTCTCAATAAATTCGACCAAGCGTTTTTCCCCTTAGAGGGTAGTGGTATATACGCCGGTGTTCCACAGGTTACTATAACCCAAAAGGCAACAGGGGGTGGTGACGGCGTTACCTGTGCAGAGGGCGTGGGTGAAGGCGGTTGTACTTGGATCTGGATGGGGGATTCTTATGGTTGGGAGCTGTACGTTGACCAATGTGGGGATGGTGGTAAGCCGGGGTGTGGTTGTGGTGGAACAAATCCATCTACCCCCGGTGATTGGGAAGGTGATATGCAATCCTTTGATTGCGTCGGGGGAACCACGGCTGGAAGTGCAGGGGGTGTAGGAACCAATGTGGGTTATGCAGAATGGACGAAAGCTGGAACTTTAAATGAAAGCTTGGGTCAAGAAGCACCACAACAAAGATCCTTATTCTTATCTAAAAGGTCTTTTATTAGCGCCGGAAGCGGTGTTGATTTAAGTACCAGTTTGGGTTATTCAGTTTATGCTAAGGTTGTTCCTAGTGGTGATATCACTGGAACAGTCATGATAGCCCAACATAAACAAAACCCAGCCCAATTTATTCTTGGCTGTGACTATGATGGCAAATACTACGTTAGATCTGACCATAGCGTGTCTGGCGTCAATGTCCCCGTGGTAGCAAAATCTGAAAAGGATTTTGAACGCTATCAATATCCAGCACATGTAATTGGGGTATACGCCTCTGGAGACTCAAAACTTAGAATATATGTTAACGGAAAAGAAGAGGGTGTATCCGCACCGTTTGTTAGAGATAAAAAAAGAGGCTCCAATACTAATGTTGTTTTAGGAAAAAGAGAATTTGGTTTAGCGGAAAGAGGGTTTACAGGATGGGTTGACGAAGCGGGTGTTAGCTCAAGGAGTTTTGAGCCTTCGGAGATTAAAACGTTTCATGACAACACGTTTAATATTACAGATCTTATTTTTAATACAAAAGTCACCCCAACTGGTGATAGTGGATTGTCTGGTAGAGACTTTGGTGATACTGGACTGGATGCTCTTAATGCTGATTATGTAGAACTTGTTGTAGATTCTGGAGTTGTGGGTGATCTAAATCCAACTGGAGCAAAAGGTGGTGCATTTGATCAGAATATGTGGGGACAAGCTAACCATGCCGTTTCTTCAGTCTTAACTTTTGATTTAACAGAAGTTCCTGAGAGGTTTCATCAGCTAACAGACCTGTCTATTGATCTATGGGTAGAACACTCAACTAACCACCCTAGCGGAGCAGACCTGTCAACAAGATTAATCAACAAAAAATCAACCGATCAATCAAGAAATTTATCGTGGCATCCTTCTGGAATCTCTGTTCCCTCTGGGCTGAAAAGGCTTGTGTCGATTTCGCACCCCTTGGAACACGAAGCTTATTATAGAGATGGCGAATCGTCTTTTATGCAAGACTTTGATGACCACCGATTAGAGATTGTTGTTAAATATCCAAAAACTAGTTTGCCATACGATGCCAACTTTAAGATTTATTCAACCAAGGTTGCGTTTAGTGGGTTTGACAGCATGGCCCACTTTAACACGCAGCAGGGTCTTGTTGAAGTAGGGGTAATAAAGGGGCATTCAATAACAAACATTGATGGCGACATTATTTCTTATGCTACAGGCGACAGAAGCTTAACGATGGTTTCTGTCGGAGCCTCGCCAGTGTTGTCGAGCGGCATAATGAATATGTTTATTGATACTTCCACTGCCGACCAAGCCTTAAACCTTGTGTTAAATCAAGACTCTACAACAGACATGGGAGATACAAGTAGGGGTTATATGTTTGGTAATGCGGCAATAGAAATGAGTGGAAGACGCATGAATCTTTATACAGTGGGTGGGTTAATTAACGCCCAAATGCCACTGTTTTTAAAGACAAAAGATCCCTTTTCTTTTACTTCTCCTGTATTGCATTTAGAAATTGCTGGTAGCGAATTATCTTTCCCAAGAGCGCAGAAAACAATGCCGTTGTTTTTTACCGCTAGTAAGGGATTTGGAAGTCCTTCTGGCAACATGAATTTGGTAATGCCAAAAGTAATAGCGCCCGTATTTGTCGGTAAACGGTTATTATATATCAAGGGTTTAATGCCAGTAGGTGATATACCGCTTTATTTAGAAGCAACTAAACAAACAATTAATACTACGCCGTTATACACAAAAGGCCCAAGGGTATATAGCGCGCCTGATAGTATGAACTTGTTTGTAAAACAAAAGGACTTTTTTGGAGAGGCGAAGATAAAAGCAATACCGTCAATTGCTGGAACTGGAAATACGCCTTTATTTATAAAGGGATTTGCATCACCTACTGGTGCAATGAATTTTGTCATGCCAAACGTTCTAGGGTCTGGAACAAACACAAGAGAACTATATATTAGAGGTTATCAATAATGCCAGTTAGTTTCGTAACAACAGGGTCTGCAAATGAAGACTTTTTAATTCCCGCCCCCTTTGTATCTATAAATAAAACCTTTGATAAACAGGGCGACGGAGAAATTCTGGGGGCAAGGTATAGCATAACCTTAACCGGTTTTATTGTTGCCGACAGAGGCTCCCCTAATAAGGATGGAGCTTTTATAACCGATGGTGTAGATGTTGTCACCGCTCTTGCCGGTTCAGAAGATTGGTATGTAAGCCTACAGAAGAAACAAAAGGCTATAGCTAATTTAATATCAAAAATGCAAAACGGAGCCTTACTTGAAGTTAGGCCACCAAAAGCGGGAGATCCCAATGGGTTTTCTTGTTATGTGAAGCTTGAAAGTGTTGATCTCCCTACACACAATCCGGGTGACCCGTTTAAAGCTGAATACACAATCAATCTCACAACTGATCATCTTTTTGGCCCCATTGGTAAAGTGGATGAAGATGACGTTGAACTCAAGAGTAAATGGTTAATTTCTGCCGCCAGCGAAACCTTTGAAATTCAAGAATCTGATAACGCTGCTTATAAAAGACAGTTGATAGGTAGTTCCGAATATACTCCGGGTGGTACAGCGACTGCGGGATATAAAACCCTCACCGGTATTGGCTCTTTGTTCGAGCAAAACAAAACATACACTCTTACAAGAACTTCAACCGCGACCGGAAAAAATAAATTTGTAAGAAGCGGCAAGGCAGACGGGTTAAAACCAGACGGAACAGCTACAGGCACCTATGAACAAATATATGCAGCTAATGGAAAAGCGTGGCAACAAGCTAGGGGTTATATATACGACCAATATGCAATAAACACAACCCCCGGATCTCTAGCAAGGGGATACGGACACAGGTTCTTGTTTGGGGCAAATGATGATGAATACGAAGGGGGTATACCAACAGGAGATCCAACGCTAAATAAAGCTACTGGCGACGTGACAGACGCAGACGACATACACTTGTTTGCAATGAACCTGCCGGTTCCAAATAATACAAGTGGTGATGAAACTGATTATAAAGCGTACAACTATAAAAGAACCCAATCTTCTGATATTAAAGGGGGGACTTTTACGGTAATAGAAACTTGGACTCTAGCACCCCAAACCTGTAGAGCTACCGAGAGTATTGATTTTAGTCTACAAGAAGACGCTAACACTGGCATAGCAACAATTACCGTTACTGGCAGCATACAAGGCCTTCTTGATAATGCTGATAATAAGGGTGTTGGGAACACTGATAATCCAGATAGACCAGTAACTAGAAAAGAAAACGTAAAAGAAAACTTTCATTATGAAGGAACGGACGCAAGCACTAACAGTAAATATCAAAACGCCGTTGGTCATTACGAAGATATAATGCCATTCATGTTTAAAACAGTTGAAGGAGTACTGAACGACCTGACTGATTATGAGGGTGTTTCTGTTAATCCAATACCACAAAGCAAGACTGTTGGTCAACAAATCGGTACTGGAACCATAACCTATACCGTAAGTTTTCAAACAACACAAGATAACTTTATTCCTTATGTTAGGTTTGAATCTTTTACTGTTAATGATACTTATCCGGGTCACGTTGCAGCCCAGCATGTTGTCTTGGGTAGGAGAATTGGGCCTGTTATGCAAAGCATAGGAACCCAAACGTTATGGCAAAGAGACCTTCAGATATCAGGCAACTTTGATGTCATACGAGAAAAGATCTGTGTGGATCAGAACAACCAAATTACGACAATTGGCACAGAAGCTAAATGCACTGCCGCTGACGATGCGGGAAAAGATGGTGCCGGAGGTCGAATAGATGGGGCAAAAGCCTATACTTGGGTAGAAAATCCAAACTACGTGAATATACCAGTCTCTTTAAAAACAGGTGTTAAGTTTTCAACAGATATGATAACAGCAAAACCGGGAGATGCAAACACCGGCGAGGCATCCGCTGGCGCGGTTGGAAGTAAAGGTGCAACCAGAAGAATTCAAGCAAACGCTATAAAACAACTAATTGATTCATTAGATCCAAAAACTTACCTTATTGACAAAAATGCTTCTTATGGGGCAGCTCAAAAGGTTAGAAAAAGATTTACCAATGCGCCGCAAGAAAGTTGGGACATGAAAACGGGAGCTTGGAGCTACAGTATTAGTTGGATATACGAAATGAACGATCCTTGGGCTTTCCCATCAGCAGACTTTTTAGATCCCAACCTTAAAGCAGGTGAAGTACAAGATGACGGATTAGATATTCCATACCCGGGGCAAATAGTTTAATGGCAAAATTTAAATATCCACTTATAGATAGCATCAATGAAACAATTGACAATAGAAACCCAGCCTTAGAGGAGGATCTGCATGTTTTTCAGCAGTCTTTTTTGGGCTTGTCAATTATAGACTTTAGTTCCACCTTGGGTTTTAATAGCGACTCTTCTAGCATTACCCTAAATCTTATTAAAGATGATGTAAATTTCCTAACCCCGCTAAGATACGATGGACTGAGAGATGCCGTAACAGAAGGTTACCATCCTTGGGATACAAAAGCTTTTCCAAAACCGTTGATAGCAGGAGAGTCTCCATGCGCTACAAAAGAAGGTAAAAACGCGGGAGATATGGGTTTAACCTATTCAAAAGAGGGAGACATAGAGTGCTTTCCAGAACCCGGAAGTCCCGTCTTTTTTAAGTATTTTGATGGAAGCCTTTTAACTGAAGAGTGCATCAAGGAAGCCCCCGGAACTAAAGAATTTTGCAAAAATGTCTTTTCTTTTAACGGTATTTTATCTAAATGGGAAAAACAATATTCAACCTCTGGATTTACTTATAGTGTAAATATAACAGACCCAAGAGAAATACTAGAAAACACCATTGTTATACTGGATGGAATTTCTAATAGAGTACAGCCAGCAGACACGCATGTTATAAAAGACTCATCTAGAAGTTACAATGAGGGGTGGAACGGTTACTATAATATAGTAAACGTTTTTGGATATTACGAAATACACGGATTTGGCTCTTCCGATAGATCAGACTTGGGTATGAAGTGGTTTGACCGCGATCCTAAGAAACCCTTTCCAAGCCAGTATCTTGGGGTGCTAAATGAAGCTCATCCTAAACTTAAGAATCACGCACACGGGGTGTTTCCAGCGTTAAGACTCATGCTAAGCGGGAAAAATAGCAAATACATAGAGGATCAAGAACCTTTTGGTGGGCCTTTATACTACGGGCTAGATAATAGAGAGATAGAAACCCCCGCCCCCTTTACTGAAGGGGAGATTAAAGACGAGGCCGGGGATGTCAAACAAGAATTCAATATCCATAGGTATATAGTAGACCTAGACGATTTAGAAAAGCTTACTAGAGATAGTAACTCAAATCCTTTCGTCGATAGTTCTGGTACAGAATCATCAAATATTCCTATAACGTCGATGGGGGCGGGTGAACTTCCACCAGATTTTCATATCGAGGGTGACAGACTTAGTCTTCTTCAAATAATTCAGCAGGTTTGCGATGCGGCGGGTGTTGATTTTCAGGTTAAACTTCTTTCTCTTGAAGAAGCGGATGTTTCACACACTCATAACCCACCTTGGGCTGAAAAATCAAAACACATTGACCAAATCAGAAATTACTCCGGTGTAATTAAGATTATTCCCCTAATTAAAAAACGGGAAGGGAATAGCGACACTATTATTCGCAAGGCGATTGATGACTCTCAGGAGACACCACTTGCAACAGGAGCCTTTTCTTCCCGTGGAATATCAAAACTTATGAATGCGTCTGTGGGTAGGGAATTTGTAGACCCCATAGCTGGTCAAATATTATTCGGCGCTCCAAGAACTAGAGTTGTGGGCGTAACACCACTTGGAGATAAAAAAACTAGAAGAGAGCTTTGGTTTAATAACCAAACCCACAAATATAACGACCCCGGAAACATGGTGGGCAAATGTTTCAGAAAGAGTGATGGTCAAGATACCGGACATCAGGATGAAGATAGTTGCTTGGCAGATCTAGACATTGGGATACCATTCTGCGAAGCTAGATCGAAAGTTCACGGTGCTGAATGCAAAGGCTATGTAGATGAATTTCACTGTAATGAAAAACCCAATTGCAAATGGTACGTCGGTGTGCCAATCAATAGATGGACACTCATCGATCAAAATAACGCACCAATAGAAGGAAGAGATGACATACTACGAGAGTTTCTTCCTAGTATAGAACTAGATGGGGTTACCCTGTTTAGACAGAAAGTTCCCAAAGATGAGTTTCCCGACCGTGATAGTCGTGGATGGAACCCATACGGCATAGAAAGCCGAAAAGAGCTTGAAAAGAAACGTGATCCAACTGGTCTTACGGATGCAGGATTAAAGGATTTTAGACTTTCCCAAGACTTCGGTAAAAATCTTCCACCAGTAAGTAATGATGATTATTTACCTTGGATTTACCCGGAAGATTATTCTGGAGGCAATGGTCAAGAAGCAGACCCATTTCAGCTTAATAGAGCAAACTCCAGACATCATGATGTTTCAGGTGAGTGCGATAGTGAGTTCTGTGATAGAAAAGCAGATGGGAATGTTTGCGCAGATGGAGATGGCGACGTATTGCCACCAGATTATGATGAAGAAAAATGTACAGACGCTGGTCTGACTTGGGTTACACAAGGTAGTGTAATTACACAACAGGGGGTGTGTAATCATTTTGGAGGGCAGTGGGCAAAACATAGTAATAACAAAAAGGGCTGTGAGGCTGTCAGCAGTATCAGCGAGTTCACTAAAGACTTCCAAGAAAGCCTTTCTGGTTATCTAGACATATTCCCGTGTTGGGGTTTTAAAGAGAAACTGTTTGCACCCCTTAACGAAGAAAAGAAAGATCTCTTTGATGACATTATTGACATCAAACAACAAGGCAAGCCGATTAAGGGTTTCTTCTGGGATGATGATCCCTATAGAGACTTCCATCCAACAGAGGGAATCTTTGGCTCTTTTGAATTCTACAACCCCGGACTTGGAGAGTGCATTGATGGGACTGGATCGGTAATTGGAGCGCTTGAGAACAAGGCAGATATTTGTGAGTGTGATCCTGACACAGCCCCTCCATATTCTGACTGTATTATGGAAGGCGGTGTCACAGGAGAGACAAAATGGAGGCCTTATTGTATTGCTAGTTTTGAGTGTCGTGATAGTGATGGCGGTCTTATAGACGAAATACACCCCGGCACCGCAGGAACGGGCGCTAAAAATAGCGATGGAAATAACCTAGTAGACATCAAATACTCTTGCGAGTTGGGGTGTTTTGATCTAGATCCTAATAGTGGCCTGCCGACAGGCAAAGCTATAGTAGCGTACTATACCAAATCTATAACTCTAGCGGGTACTGTCTATGAACAGGGTTCTGCCGCAGGGGTTAACGACCCAAAATTTGGAGAAAATGTAGAAAATGGAATTGTAAAATTTATGGGGGGTGAAGACGAGTGTATAGCCTCTGGAAAAAACCGAAAAGCTCTCACCAACCAAGGCCCAGATGGTGGAAATCTCGAAGAGAAACCTAGAGCTTCTTTTCCAGTTAACGCCTCTGGAGGACTCGCTGCACAAGGCAAAGGTAATTCGCACAAGCAGTTTGGTGGGGCGTATGACAAAAAATGTAAAGCCATCAGCTTCAAGTTTCCATGGTCGGCTTGCTGTAGAGCCAATAGTGATGCTGAACTAGATGGTAGAAAGTACAAGAAAGGCTCTTGTACTCACATAAATAATAAAGGCGACTGCGACAAACAAGGTGAAACCACTTGGGGAACCGTATCCATTTTCGCCCCCAGTATGGTAGACGAATTTACCGGTAAAGAAATTATATCTGAAGATATTCCAAAACCCGGATATATAAACGTAAGACATAAAGTAGAAGGAAGTTGTAAAAGAACAGTAAAATTAGAAGGTGGGGGAACCAAAGAAGAACCTATTGACATCTTTCCAGACCCCAACGAGACCAGAACCGTTGAGCAAATCTGTATAGCAGAAGGCGGGGAGATAAATACTGAAGCAAGGGGTGGTGTTTTTATGCCCCTTCATCCAAGAACAGCAACCATTCCAATAGACCTTTCTATTATTGGGTATAATGGTGGGCCATCGGCAGAAACCAATGGCGTACAGAACGAATTCAAGGGGTATTACTATGCTACCGTTACTGAATTAAGACACGCCGCAGTTAGTCAAGATTCTTGGGTAAATTACATGAGGGAAATTCAACCGCTCTTGGCATGCGAGATGTTTGCACAAACTAAATCAGATGTGAGTAAATGGAAAGACTATTGCTCTACAGTTACCAGAACAATTTTTAAAGGGGGAAAAAGTAATGCTCATATATACGCACAGAGTAACCTACAGCATTACGGAGATTCGTCACAGCCCGGTAAACTCACCGCCGCAGCATTGGCTCATGGAGGACGGCCAAACCACGAAGACGCGCTCGCTCTACAGGGGCATATCTGCGGAGATGACCCATCCAATGCAACATTAAGTATTGGACAAAGAACAACAATGGAAGTTGACTTGGCCTACAAAAAAATACGAGAGGTTGCCACACAATTCTACGGAAGAAAGTATTTAGTCCCACTTCCCTTTAATCCACCCACAGCGATCTTATGCACCAACCCAGAATACAAAGAAAAGGAGGACTGCGAACGATATGGTTTTGACTGGGGGCCACACGGGTTAATTAGCTCTTGGTTTAGAACGTTTGGTTTTGGTACTTGTGTTGACGCAGATGGCAAAGCCCAAGTTGGCATCACAGATAAGCAAACTTGCGAAAGCGCAAAACTTGCGTGGATTGAACCAGTGCAAGAAGCTAACAAGTGGAATATTGTGTCGGCAGGATGGCCCGGAGGCGACGTAAGCGTCGTCTTTGATACGCGTTCATTGGGATACTCGTCTGCCACAGCCAACATAGCGACTGGTTATCCAGACAGTATGAATTTTTGGACTGACGATGGAAACTTGAAGTCCTTTGTTATATTTCCAGAAAAAGATCGGAGAAGATTCGCTGGAGACGCTGGAGAAAATGAAAGGCTTAATTTTTCTGCTTGGGATGCTGAACAAGTCCATATATCAAACATAAACAATCCCGCAGCAGATAAAAAGGGTGCTGATTACGGGGCTAAAACTTTTGCAACTGTTGAAGTTGACCCAAAGACCCACTGGTTAAACACAAGACCTGATTGGGAAATACAACAAGAAAAACAGTATTACAAATTTAGAGCTGGAGATCCCACTAACGCACAAGGTTTTCCAGAAGGTGATCAAGGAACAGCGCAATTTTTAACAGTTGGCCCTGAACCACTAAAGGGTGGAACATGCAACGGAGAAAATGGAGAGCTTCCTTATTATAGTTCTACTGACTGTGCTGAAAATGGTGGAACATGGGAAAAAAATGATGAGGTTGAATTTGATCTTCAGGAAACATTAAATGCTAGACCTGTGTTTATTCGCAAGCCAGATGAAATAACAGAATACGCTGCCTATAAGCCATATGCGTTAATAACACTTCCTTTTCAGGTTTATTATGGAAATATTGACAGGGCTAGAAAAATGAGTGAGCCTTTGGGTGGCAACAAAAATGATGTTTGTATACCTTTGGTTTCTGGTAGAGGAAGAGCAGCCTTGTTAAATGCTTGGCTTCAGGGAATGTCTCCTAAAAACATTTCAGTACAGCAGCTTATAGGTACAGCAAATATAGACAAGGCTAATGCTATCGTAGCTCCAGACACAAGCAGGAGTGATTTTATATCAGCCGCCTATAAACCTTGGCATGCCGCTATACCACAACAAAGCACAACTTATAAATGGGGGCCATGGGGCGGTGGGCTAGGTTATGGAAGACCAGATTTTCAAATAGACGACCAGATGCATCCTGCGGCGTTTAATGGTGAAACAAAACTGGCTCAAGTAGCCATGACTAGACTAGCGGCTGTAGTAAGAAAAAAGCAAGCACATATAGAAGCTGGAAGTGTTACGTTGACAGGGTTTGGTCATAATGATATTGGCTCATGTAATATAGGTCTTACTGGGGGCATAAACTTATGGACAAAACAAAGATGCGAAGAAAACGGTGGAGAATGGATGGACGCTGGAAGTAACTATTTTTCAACTACAAGTGGGCCGGGACTTGGTGACCAATTAACTGGAGTTGGGCCGTTTATTACTAGTATAAGCGTGCAAATAGGAACGGGGGGTATACAGGTTACCTATAGTCTTTCTACACAAAGAAAATTTGGAGAGCTAGAAAAACTGCAAGAAAATAGAATCAGACAATCCCAGAAGGATATAACACGGGATAGGGTCGAGGGAGAAAAGCAGTTATTAAGAGTCAAACGAGGAATAGACCAATACAAAAAATAGGGAAATAAAATGAGCGACCAAACCAGCGACGAAAGAAGAAGGCTTCAAAAGAACGATTTTAGCCACTTGATGCTAACAAGCACCAACGATATCCACACTCAAATTGAGGCAAGAGATGGAAACAATCGCGTATTGTTCTGGGATGAACACCCTGATTTTGGGGGTGCAAAGATTGAGATTAATGACTCCGCTTCGGTTACGTCAACAGGCCCAATCGAAGCAAACATGGCTCAATACCCTAGCAATCAAGCTTGGCAAAGAACTGGTGGTATATCTCTTGATGGATTGTTTGTTCCTTATTCAACCAATTTTAAAGTTGTTAGTACTGAAGGGGCGACATCAGATTTAAACAAAACCCCCAACGTTTCAATGCCTTCATACGAAAGGCCATTTAGTGAAGTAGCAGACGGGGTTCTTGAAGATTCAGTTAACTGGGCGGGCGTTGGCGTTGATGGCCCCGGAATAGGCATGGGGGTGAATGGCCCCGCTCCACCTTTCGTTACCTCTGTGTCGCTAAATCCATATGCTTCCGGGCATTATGTTCAGTTTACTAACAGAAACAAAAACCTCACCGATGCAAACCTAGATATTGGAGGCTACGCAAAAGACGCTCCCACATTAACCAACGCCCCTGAAACATCAACAGACACGGCTAGGCCTGTTGGCTTAAGAGGGCCTCTGGTTGTGGCCGGTTGGGGGTATGACACATACGAAAGACCAGTTCCAAACTTAAGATGGGACTCAGACTACAGAGAAGACGACTATAGCGTAGCTACATACGGAAGAACAAAACATGTCCCTCAAAACATGCAAGGAAGAACAGCATCTGGAACAGTGCGTCGTGACTTTAAACATTTTTTACCCCAGCACATGCGAAGGCAGGACAAGTGGAAAGTTGGCCCCGTTGATTTAAGGTGGGATAACCAAAGAAAGGTTTGGGTTGGTGGTAAACATAACGGTATATTTTTATCTAAAGCTGTTAAGTGCGTAATGCCACAGGCTGGCATGGATGGGAATAATTCATTTAACTTTGGAGTTGGTGGGAATGTAAATGCACCCGGAAGGTTGTACAGAAACCCATGCCCAACACACAACTGTACTGCCAATTCTTATTTTCCCACAAGTATATACTATCCAGATATTGAAATATATGATCCAGAAGACCATAATTGGTGTGGTAGATGTAGAACTTTAGGACATCTAACTGCTTGTGCAGATTTTAAAGATGGTTGTGTTCCGTTTTATGACGCGGTTATATTAAGACCAATTGATGAAGTGGTTGGTCAGCGTAATGTACCCCCATCTGTATTTGAATGTACTGACAAGTTTAGAAAAGTTCAAGGTGGTTCACCTAGAGCAAGAAGAGCCGGAAATCCATGTCACGGTTGGGGTTCAAGCTACTTTGGAGAAACTGAAAATATAAATGAAAAAATAGGGAGAGATAAAACTTGGACACAACAAGCAAAATCCTTAATGTATGAAAAAATATTTATTGAAAACCCTCTTGGTCAAGGATTAATGGTCGGAGACGCGTTTTTCAGTTATGATACTGGTAAGAGAATAATGTACGAGTATCAAAGAACTACTACACCTTCATGTGGTCAAGGAACCGGCGAACTTATAACAGTAAAAGAAAGCATACCCGTTCATATAATACTACAGGGTGAATTTTACGGGATGGAAATTATTACGCATGCAGGTTGTGATCGTGGCGAAATGGCGGCATGCTCTAAGAAGTTTTTTGCGCAGGGTTTTGCTACAGATGAAGACTGTGGGCCAGACGATGACTATCCGCAAACAGCAGGAATGTAATGGCAATAGGCGACCCTTGGGATACATCATATAATCCCAACATAAAAGATCTTAAGAATCAGGTAACGGGATTTCCCGCTTGGGAACCCGATAATTCTGACAACGTCCCCCAAATAGACCCTCTTGTCTTAAAAGACCGTAGGATTGGAAGATTTTGTACTGAGGGGTGTGGATGCGTAGATACTTATTCTAGTAATTTAGCTGGGTCTAAGTGTGTTCTCCCTCCAGAATTAGCTGTCACCATCATGAGAACTCCCGATGGGAGATATGAAGCTAGATCAGCAATATCAGGCGGTGAAGGCGAAACGTACCATCTTAAATTTTCTGGGGGTGTGTGGCGAGGAAGTAAATGCTGTTCACATAATTCACATGGGGAATTACTATACGCTTGCGACCCATGTAAAGTAACAACGCTACCAAATAACAAGCCTTCTGAATGTCACCACGCTAATAATAAATATAAAACACTAACAAGTGATAATCAAGTAGATGATGGTTTTCCTAATAGGGGGCCTTGGGATTATGACTCCGCGATAGGTAAGGGTAATTCGTCTGATACTATCTGGCCAAGAAGAGGTGCAGATTCATGGATGCAAGCTTCGGTTTATGACCAAGTTTTACCAAACGACGGCGTGGCGATGTATTCCGACCCCAAGAATCAGGAAGTTG
>TARA_R110002110_G_scaffold410965_1_pt1 | contig 14182 bp, 10 predicted proteins | sample TARA_R110002110 | Tara Oceans TARA_R110002110 (sample SAMEA4397330) | marine metagenome | biome: Polar Biome; feature: [SRF] surface water layer (ENVO:00010504); material: water (ENVO:00002006), including particulate matter (ENVO:01000060) such as... | depth 5 m
AGGTGTGCGGCAGATCAGATATCCGGTTGGCGTTTTGAGGGCTTGAGCGGCCTGCGCTTCCTCCATACCCGGTGGGGGTGGCGAACTCGGACAACCCTTTTGCTTGATGCCTGCCGCGGAGAGAAACCGCGTTACAGGACCTCACGCTGCAAACCGGAATTTGCCGCCAGGCCCACGGCATTCAGATCTGAAAACACTTCGCCGATTCCGAACATGACCGGGCCGTCGATTTCTTTGAGCGGTTGCGCGACGAGCTTTCCGAGCGTGGTCACGGTTCGTGTTTCACCGGCGCGGCTGGCCTCCGCGACCGCGACCACCGGCGTCGATGGGGCGCGACCGTGTTCGATCAGCCGGCGGGAGAACTGCCCCGCTGTGCGTCTTCCCATATAGACCAGCAGGGTCGTGCCGGGATCACTCAGCCCGGGCCAGTCAAGATCATCCGGCAGACCGCCGGCATGGCCGTGGCCGGTGACGAAACGGACGGAGCGTGCATGGTCCCGATGGGTCAGCGACACGCCAAGCGCCGCCGCCGCCGCCAGCGCCGCCGTGATGCCGGGCACCACGTCGACGGCGATCCCACGGGCTTTGAGTTCCGCGATTTCCTCGCCGGCGCGGCCAAAGATCATGGGATCGCCCGACTTCAGGCGCACGACCTGCTTGCCCTGTCCGGCCAGCTTCACCATCAGGGCGTTGATGTCTTCCTGACGGCAGGACGGCCGGTTGCCCCGCTTGCCGACCAGAAGGCGCTTGGCCTCGCGCCGCGCCAATTCCAGCACGTCGTCGGACACCAGATCGTCGTACAGGATCACGTCGGCGGCCTGGAGCGCCCGCACGGCCTTCAAAGTCAACAGTTCGGCATCGCCCGGCCCGGCGCCGACCAGGGTTACCCGGCCGCCGTTGCCGGCGACGCGGATCGTCAGGTTGGCCGGGTCCATGAGGCTTTCCGGGGCCGGGTGGTCCGGTTCTGCAAAGGCACGTTCCGCCTGGGCCCGCCAGAACAGGCGTCGGCGGGAGGCGTCTGGTATCAGGCTGCGAACCCGGTCGCGAAGGCTTTGTGCGCCCGCGGCCCAACGGGCGATGCCCGGCGGCAGCAGGGTTTCGATGCGGCGGCGGATCGCCTGGCCCAGCACGGGGGCGGCCCCGGCGGTGGAGATGCCGACCACCACCGGCGAGCGGTTGACGATGGCGCCGAAGGAAAAATCGCAATGGGCCGGGCGGTCGATGATGTTGACCGGCACTCCCGCCGCCCGCGCGGCGGCGGCAAGGTCGGCTGCCTGGTCGTCGTCTTCCGCGTCGGCGACGGCCAGTGCGCATCCTGAAAGATCCCTCGCGTCCCAGGGGCGGCCGTCCGTGATCCGCGTGACGGCGGCACCGGCGGCGGTCATAAGTTCGGACTTCCAGCCGGCGGCATCCGTCGCCCCCCAGACGACGACACGACGGCCTTTCAGGTCATGGAACAGGGGCAGCACGGCGAGGTCCGCCATGGCGCCGGGTATGCGTTCCTCTGGCTGTCTCGACATGTCAGCTGGCCTCCCTAAGTTCGGCATCGGCGATCAGGACTTCGATCTCGGGGCGGCAGGACCCGCAGGTGATGCCGGCCCCCGTGCAGGCCCCCACCGCATCGACCGTGGTACAGCCCTGATCAAGGATGGCGCGGCGGATGTCGTTGGCGCCGACGAACATGCAGGTGCAGACAATGGCGCCGGGATCGTTCTTGTCGGCGGCGCGGCGTCCGGCCAGGATCGCGATCCGCTCGGGCAGGGTGGCGACATTTTCCGTCAGCTTTCCGGTCAGCCAGGCGCGATCGACGGCGACGGGGCCTTTGGCTGCGAACAGCGCGCCGACCAGATCGTCACCCCGGAAGGCGGCCATGCGATAGCCGCCGGCGGCCCGATCCTCGCTCGCCATCACGCGGAGGGTGTCGTCCGGCGCGTCCAGCCCCAGGATTGACGCCGCCCAGGCGGCCCAGTCCCCGGGCACGGCGGCCCCCGCCAGTTCCAGACGCCAGCCGCCCTCGGCCCGGGCCAGGGCCCAGTAGTCGGCGCCCGCCGGATCGGGCCGCCGGTTCGTGACGGCGAATCCATAGAACCCGGCGGCGAAGGGTGTGACGCTGACCGGCGTGTATTTCGCTTCCGGCTGGCCGGACACGGGATCGACGTGGGACGCCACCAGGGCGTCGGCCCGCGCCTTGCCCGACCATTGGTCGTTCCAATGCATGGGCATGAAGACCTGCCCGGGTTTGACGCGTCGGGTAATCAGGGCGCGCACCAGGCATTCGCCCTGGGGGCTCGTCACCCGGGCCAGCATGGCCGGGCCGAGGCCCAGGCGTTCGGCGTCTTCGGGTGCGATTTCCAGGAACGGTTCGGCCAGATGCTGCGACAGGGCCGGCGACAGGCCCGTGCGCGTCATGGTGTGCCATTGGTCGCGGATGCGCCCGGTGTTGAGGACAAGCGGATAAGGGATGTCCGTCGCCGTCGCCGGGGCGCGGTCCGTGACGGCGATGAAGCGTCCGCGCCCGTCACTCGTGAAGAAACCGCCGTCGGCGAAGAACCGGTCCTCGGACGCGCCCTCGGCTCGCTGCGGCCACAGGGTCGGCGGCAGCGCGTCATAGGCCCCATCGTCGATCGCCGCCATGGCGCCGAGGTCGAGATCGCGGGCGAGCGCCGCGTTGGCGCGGACGGTCAGGGCCGCGTATTCGCGGAAGATGTCAGCCGGGCCGGCATAATCGAAGGCGTCGCCATGACCCAGGCGGTCGGCGACCTGGGAAATCATCCACCAGTCGGCGCGTACGTCTTCGGGGATCGGCAGGAAGGCCCGCTGCCTGGAAATCCGGCGTTCCGAATTGGTCACCGTGCCTTCCTTCTCGCCCCAGGCCTGAGCCGGTAGCAGGACATGGGCGAGCGCCGCCGTGTCCGTCGCCCGCGTCACGTCCGACACGGCGACGAAGGGGCATTGGCGGATGGCGTCGCGTACCCGGTCGGCATCCGGCAGGCTGACCGCCGGGTTGGTCGCCATGATCCACAGTGCCTTGATCCGCCCGTCGGCCACGGCGTCGAACATGTCGACGGCCTTGAGCCCGGCCGCCCCGGCGATCACCGGGCTGGCCCAGAACCCCTGCACCAGGTCGCGGTGGGACAGGTCATCCAGTTCCAGATGGCAGGCCAGTTGGTTGGCGAGGCCGCCCGTTTCCCGCCCGCCCATGGCGTTGGGCTGTCCGGTCACGGAAAACGGCCCCATGCCGGGCCGGCCGATGCGGCCCGTCGCCAGGTGGCAGTTGATGATGGCGTTGACCTTATCCGTGCCCGCCGAGGACTGGTTGACGCCCTGGCTGTAGACCGTGACCGTGCGCTCCGTGCGCACGAACATCTTGTAGAAGGCCAGAACCTGATCGAGGGTCAGGCCGCAGCGCGTGGCCACCCATTCCGGGTCCGCCGTCTCGGCCGTGCGCAGGGCGGCCGTGACCCCTGCCGTATGGTCGGCGATGAAGGTGCCGTCGAACCCGCCGGTCTGTGCCAGCCAGGCCAGCAGCCCGTTGAACAGGGCGACGTCCGATCCCGGCCGCAGGGCCAAATGCATGTCCGCCGTCTCCGCCGTCGCCGTGCGCCGGGGGTCGACGACGACGACGCGCGTCCCCCGTTCCTTGCGCGCCGCCTGCAGGCGCTGATAGAGCACCGGATGGCACCAGGCCAGGTTGGAGCCGACCATGACCACCAGATCCGCCTGCTCCAGATCCTCGTACAGCCCCGGCACCGTATCCGTGCCGAAGGCACGCTTGTGCCCGGCGACCGAGGACGCCATGCAAAGTCTGGAATTGGTGTCGATGTTGCCCGAGCCGATGAAGCCCTTCATCAGCTTGTTGGCGACGTAATAGTCCTCGGTCAGCAGTTGCCCGGAGACGTAGAAGGCGACGGAGTCGGGGCCGTGCTCGTCGATCGCTTCGCGGAACCGGGAGGCGACAAGATCCAGGGCGTCGTCCCAGGATGCCTGCCGCCCCCCGATCTCCGGGTGCAGCAAGCGGTCGTCGCGGGACAGCGTCTGGCCCAGGTTGGTGCCCTTGGAACAGAGCCGCCCGAAGTTGGCCGGATGGTCGGGATCGCCGGAAATGGCGACGGTACCGTCGGCGCCCACGGTGGCCTGCACACCGCAGCCGACCCCGCAATAGGGGCAGGTGGTCGCGGTGCAGCTGCTTTCCGGTGTTGCCGTGCCGTCGGTCATGCGCCCTGTTCCTTCCCTTAAGCCAACAGGACCCGGTCGATGAGGACCATGCCGTCCCGCACCTCGACCGGGAAGGTGCGCACCCGGCCTTCGTCCGGCGCCTTGGCGCGGCCGGTTTCCAGGTCGATGACCCAGTTGTGCAGCGGGCAGGTCACGCCGGTTTCATGCACGATGCCCTGGCTGAGCGGCCCGCCCTTGTGCGGGCAGCGGTCTTCCAACGCGAAGACGTGATCGTCGGCGGTGCGGAACAGGGCCACGCAACCGAGCGTCGCCCGGATTACGCGCGCGCCCTGCGGCGGGATGTCTTCCAGCCGGCAGATTTCAATCCAGACCTGTGTTTTCGTGTTCATGCTCATGTCGTTCATCACGCCACTTTCCCTAAATGCCCAAGACGGAAGGAGGTGAATTCTTCCGCGTCCTTGCCCTGGGCACGCTCGGCCCAGGGATCGTTCTGCATGAACTGTTGTGAGTAGACGAAGCGCGCGTTCAACTCCTTGCGCCGCTCGGCGTTCTCGACCACCTGGTCGCGGGCGACGTCGAAGCCGACCCGGTCCGCCCATTTGTAGATGCGTTCCAGGTAACGGCCCTGCTCACGGTAGAGCTGCATCAGGGCGCCGACGTATTCCATGACCTCGGCCTCCGTCGCCACCGTGCAGAGAAGCTCCGTCCCCTTGACGTGCATCCCGGCGGCCCCGGCGAAGTGGATTTCATAGCCACTGTCGACGCAGACCACGCCAATGTCCTTGCAGGTCGCCTCGGCGCAGTTGCGCGGGCAGCCGGACACGGCCAACTTCACCTTGTGCGGCGTCCACGATCCCCACAGGAAGCGTTCCAGCTTGATGCCCAGGCCCGTGGAATCCTGCGTGCCAAAGCGGCACCAATCGGTGCCGACGCAGGTCTTCACCGTGCGCAGGGACTTGCCGTAGGCATGGCCCGACACCATGCCGGCCGCGTTCAGGTCGGCCCAGACGGCGGGCAGGTCTTCCTTCTTCACGCCCAGAAGGTCGATGCGCTGGCCGCCCGTGACCTTCACGGTCGGTATCTGGAACTTGTCGGCCACGTCGGCGATGGCGCGCAGTTCATCCGGCGTGGTGATGCCGCCCCACATGCGCGGCACCACGGAATAGGTGCCGTCCTTCTGAATGTTGGCGTGGACCCGTTCGTTGATGAAGCGGGACTGCTTGTCGTCCACGTATTCGCCGGGCCAGGTTGCCAGCAGGTAATAGTTCAGGGCCGGGCGGCATTTGGCGCAGCCGCAGGAGGTCTTCCAGTTCAGTTCCTGCAGGACGGCCGGTATGGACTTCAGTTCCTGGGCGACGATCAGCCGTCGCACGTCGTCATGGCCCAGATCCGTGCAGCCGCACATGGGCTGAACGGCGTCGGGCTGAAAGGCATCGCCCAGGGTAACCTTCAGCAGCTGTTCGACCAGCCCCGTGCAGGTGCCGCAACTGCCGGACGCCTTGGTATGGGCGCGCACGCCGTCGATGCCGGTCAGGCCTTTTTCCGTGATGGCCTGAACGATGGCCCCCTTGCACACGCCGTTGCAGCCGCAGATTTCCGCGTCATCCGGTAAGGCTGCAACGGCCGCCGTAGGGTCCAGCGGGGCGCCCCCCGCATAGGCCTGGCCGAAGATAAGGGTTTCGCGCAGGTCGGAAATGTCCGTGCCCTTCTTCAGCATGTCGAAGAACCAGGCCCCGTCGGCGGTATCGCCGTACAACACGGCGCCGATGATCCTGTTGTCCTTCAGCACCAGGCGCTTGTAGACGCCGCCCGCCGCATCGCGCAGGACGATCTCCTCGCGGTCCTCGGCCTCGGCGAAGTCGCCGGCGGAATAGAGGTCGATGCCCGTGACCTTCAATTTGGTCGCAGTGACCGAACCCGTGTATTCGGGCGTTTCGTCCCCGGCCAGGTTGGCGGCGATGACCTTGGCCATGTCGTAGAGGGGCGCGACCAGGCCGTAACACTGTCCCCGGTGTTCGACGCATTCACCGACGGCCAGGATGTCCGGATCGCTGGTGCGCAGGTGGTCGTCGACCAGGATGCCGCGCCCGACCTCGAGCCCCGCGTCGTCGGCCAGCTGGGCGCTGGGCCGGATGCCCACGGCCATGACCACGATGTCGGCGGGAAGTTCCGTGCCGTCCTCCAGCACCACGCCCGCGACCTTGCCGTCACGGCCGGTGATCTCCTTGGTGTTGGCGCGGGTGATGATCTTGATGTCTCGGTCGGCCAGGGCCTTTTCCAGCAAGTAACCGGCGCTGGGGTCCAACTGGCGTTCCATCAGGGTCGGCATCAGGTGCAACACCGTGACGTCCATGCCCTGGCGCTTCAGGCCGTAGGCGGCCTCGAGCCCCAGCAGCCCGCCGCCGATCACCACCGCGGAACCGCCGGACTTGGCAGCGCCCAGCATGGCGTCGACATCGTCCAGGTCGCGGTAGGTAACGACGCCCTGAAGGTCCTTGCCCGGTACGGGGATGACGAAGGGCGACGAGCCCGTGGCGATCAGCAGCTTGTCGTATTCCGCCACGGTGCCGTCGTCGGCGACGACCTTGCGGTCGGCGCGGTCGATCTCCATGACCTTCTTGCCCTTATGCAGGGTCACGCCGTGTTGTTCGTACCAGGCGTCATCATGGATGATGATGTCTTCATATGCCTTTTCCCCGGACAGCACCGGCGACAGCATGATGCGGTCGTAGTTGACGCGGGGTTCGGCGTTGAAGATCGTCACCTGATAGGCGCCGGGGGCCTTATCGAACAGATGGTCGAGCACCCGCCCCGGCGCCATGCCGTTGCCGATAACGACGAGTTTCTTAGTCATGGAAATCTCTCCTCCGGTTCAATCGTGTCCGCCGGCGTGGCGGCCGGCGACATGCGCCGCCGGCCATGTGTCGATGGTCGACAGGGTGCTCACGCCGCCTTCGCTGCCGCGTCCTTCATCACGGAGGCAAGCAGACCGTAGGCTTCGGCCCAGGCGGTTTCGACTTCGGGCGTGAAGGCGTCGCCCAGTCCCTTGCCCAGGGTCCACAACAAGGCGCCGCCGACGATGTCGTAATGTTCGTCTTTGACGCCGTAGCCGACGTGGCGGCGGCCCAGGTCCTGGACCGGGGCGACGATGGTGTCGACCTGATGCAGATTGGTGACGGCGACGCCGATCATCTGCATCAGCTTTTTCTTCTGCTCGCTCATGTCCTGCGGGAACATGGGACGAAGCTGCGGCGCCACCTCGAACAGGCGGCCGTAGAAGATATCGGCGGCCGTATCGGCGATGGGGATGACGGACTTGAAGCTGTCCTGGACCAGTTTGATCTGTTCGGGTGTCATGTCTTTTCCTTTCGTGACGTCTTGCGTCCGCCTGCGGCCCGGCCGCCGAAACGGCGCCGGGCCGGACTAGTTCATGGGAACGCGGATCACGACGCCGCCCATCACCTCACCCATCTTGAAATCGGTGCGGGGCGAGTCCTTGTGCGCGTTGTGGCAATTGATGCAGGGGGCGGCCACGCCGACGTCGGCGTAGACGGCGGTGAAGTATTTTTTGCCGCCCAGTTCCTCTTCGCCGTAGAACGGCTTTTCGCCCTTGTTGTCGGCGATGAAGGCGAGGCCCTTTTTCTCGATGTCCGTGCGCGGTGCGTTCTGCTTGTTGATCGGCCACAGCGACAGCAGCTGATAAGTGAACTTGTCTGTCTTGCTCGACACCTTTTCCGAGCCGAAGCGGAACATCTGCGCCGGCAGGGGCAGGGCTTTTTCGTCCTCGAAGTGTTCGGAGGCCTTGATCACCTTTTCCTTGGCGGCCAAACGTCCGACGACCATTTTGGTGTAGACTTCACGGTCCGACGCCATGACGAGATGCAGCATGTCGGTGAAGGTTTCGTAGGACACGCCTTTCTTGTCGTCGCTGCCGAACAGGCCTGCCTTGGCCGGGCTGCCGAGCCCCATGGCGAGCACACCCGCACAGGCGAGCGCCGTGCACGAGGCGGCGATGGTCAGTTTCTTGGTCATGGTCATCTCCTTGTTGTCTTCCTGTCTCGATGAACGCGGGATTTACTGCTGCTGGCGGCGCGCCCGTTCCCGCATCCTGTTTTCCACCCAGTCGATGCTTTCGACATGGTGGGCGGGCTTGCCTTTGAAGTTGTTCTTGATGAGGGCCGGGTCGGCCAACGCGTCGATGGTGAAGCGCAGGCCATGGCAATCGGCGCAGACCGTGCGGATCATTTTTTCGTTGGGCCGCAGGTTGTCGTTCTGGTTATGGGTGACGAAGACCTGTTCGGTGCCGTAATCGTCACGCACCAGGTGCTTGGGCATGTGGCAGGTAGCGCAGGTCACGCCCGACCCCTTGGGCAGGTCGCCCGAGGCTTCCCGGTCGACCAGCGCGTTATGCGGCGACATGCGGAAGGCCTTGGTGTGCTCGTCGGCGTGGCAGCTCTCGCAGGCTTCGATCCGCGCGAACTTGACGTCGTACTTATGGGCGCCGTGGCAGGTGTTGCAGGTCAGCGCGGTCGCATGCGCGTCATCCTGCATGGGAATGCGGGCCAGGGCCGGCGTCATGGGCGGCAGGCCCTTGTCCTCGAACAGGCCAAGGAAATCGTCCTTGCGCGACACCCATAGCCCGTCGCGCTGGCGCATGCCGTGCTTGCCCTCGGTGAAGGTCTTGGCCTCGGCCGTGTGGCAGGTGGCGCAGACCTTGGCGCCCGGGGCCGCGACCCATTCGTCGGGGCGGGTGCGCTTGCGCGGCTGATGGCAGCCGGAACAGTTGACCCCCGCCACCGCATGGCCGGACAGGGCCCAGTCGGCGGCATGCTTCAGTGCGCCCTGGCGGTCGGCGGGGGCGTCGGCGTCGAGCGCCGCCAGCGCCTTGCGCGCGGGCTTCGGCTGATCGGCGGGCGGGGTCCAGTTGGACAGGGCGACAAGCAGGACCTCCTTGAAATCGGGCTCTCCATGGCGCTTTTCCAGGAAGTCCTCGTAAAGCGCGCGGTTGTCATGGAAGTTGTGGCAGCCGGAATTTCCACAGGTGTCGAAGGCCAGGCCTTCGTGGCTCGGCCGGTTCTTCGCGACGTCCTGATGGCAGAGCGCGCAGTAGTCCGTGGGCAGGGTCACGGCCATGGCGTTGGTGATGCCGGGTTGGTGTTCGCGGTGGCAGGTCACGCAATAGCGTGCATCCAGCACGGCGACCCGGTCGGCGTTGCGCGGGTCGACGAATTTGGACCGGGGATGGGAATCGTTGGCGGCTTTCAACTCGTCGCCGTGGCAGGTGACGCAACCTTTCTGCAGGGCATCGATGCCGCCGAACATGTCCGTGTGACAGGCATCGCAGGCCATTTCGATCTGATGATGGCCGGACGTCGTCTTGCCGATCAGGAACACGGAACGGAGATCGCCGCCGTAATACATGACCGCGGCGACCGCGACGCCGCCCGCGAGAGTTGCGGTGACCCAGACCAGCCAGAGAATCTTGTTGCGCATGATCCCCGGCCCCTCAGTAGAAATAGACGGTCGCAACATGCGCCGCCAACAACAGGGGGATGGGCCACAGCAGCAGAATATGCGCCCAGGTCGGCACTGCCCGGGGGGCGGTCTTCGCGCCCTTCAAGGGGCCGTTGAGCAGCCGGTGTTCCACGGCGGTGACGAGACCGGCCAGGGCGCCCAGCGCCGACAGGGCCAGGAAGGCGCCCATCAGCCAGCCGTTCAGGTTGTCGCCCAGGTGAAAGCCCGTGTGCACGAACAGCCCGGCGATCAGGAGTGCGCCGACAATGCCGTGCACCAGGCGCCAGCCGTTGTAGCCGCCCAGCCTGGCGAACATCTTGATTCGCTTGCGCAGGCCGATGACGGCGGCAATGACCATGAAGCCCAGCAGGGTGAAGCCCGAGATCTGCTTGATCAGCGGATCAATCCACAGCAGGTCGACGCGCAGCTTGTCCTGCACGCTCACCGAATAGGGCCATGCGGGCACGACCAGCGTCACCAATGCCAGCACGGCGGCCAGGGCCGAGAACACGAGAAGAGATGTCGACCAGCCCACGGGCTCGGCCTTGGCGTCCGCCCCCAGAAGATCCTGCAGCAGCGGCTGGCAGGTGCCGCAGACGGTGGAGGCGCAGGTCGCACGCTGCAGGTCACCCAAGGTCGTGCAGCCGGCGGCCATGGCCTGGCCCAGCATGCCCCGGGTCACGCCCGTGCAGTTGCAGACGGTCGCGGCATCGGCCCAGTCGCGCACGGATTGCGGCGCCTTGCCCTTCATCAGCAGACCCGTCGTACGCAGACGGCGTAACTGCCAGGGCGCGATCCGTGCCTGGGTTTTGATCATCTGCTGCAATTGGTTGATTTCGGCCCATTTGCCGATGGCGATGGCGCCGATCACCCGGCCCCGGCGGACGATGACGCGGCGGTACAGGCCCGCCGCCGGGTCCGACCAGGAAACAGAATTCAGGCGCGTGTCGCCGTCGACCTGTTCGACTTCGCCCATGGAGAACACGTCGATGCCGACGACCTTGAGCCGCGTCGCCGGCAGGCTACCGGCATAATCCGCGCCCTTGCGTCCCAGGATATGGTCGACACAGACTTGGGCTTGTTCCAGGCCGGGCCCGACCAAGCCGTAGCAATGACCGTCGAATTCGGCGCATTCACCGACGGCGTAGATGTCCGGATCGTCGGTTCGCATATGGGCGTCGACGGTGATGCCCCGGCCCACGGCCAGCCCGGCGTTGCGCGCGATCTCCAGATTGGCGCGCACCCCGGCGCAGACGATCACGGTATCGCAGGGGATGACCTCGCCCGACGACAGCACGACGCGCTCGATCCGGCCGTCGCCTTCGACCGCCTGAACCCGCGTCAGGGTGCGGGCGACGATGCCGAGGCGTTCCATCCCGGCGGCGACCAGATCGCCCGCCGCCTGATCCAACTGGCGCGGCAGCAGGCGGCTTTCGTGTTCCAGCACCCAGGTCTCGACGCCCTTGGACGACATGCCGCGGGCGGCCTCCAGGCCCAGCAGGCCGCCGCCGATCACCACCGTGCGGGTCGACCGATAGGACCGCGCGACCAGGCGTTCGACGTCGTCAAAATTGCGGAAGGTGTAAACGCCGTCCAGCGTGCAGCCCGGAATGTTCGGCACATGCGGGCGCGACCCGGTGGCGATGACCAGATGGCTGAACGGCCATGCCCGGCCGTAATCGTCGACGGCAACGCGGTTTTCACGGTCGATTTCGCGGATACGCAGGCCGTCGTAGCGGCTGATGAAGGCGTCCGTGGCGGCGTTCTGCGGCTGATAGACTTGGCCGATCTGGACCTCGCCGGTCAGGAAGGGGGTCAGCTTGATGCGATTGTAGGGGTGCCAGCGTTCGGCGTTGAACAGCACGACGGGGGCGGCCGCACGAGACAATTCCTCGGCGACGCGAAGGCCCGCCGGGCCGGCGCCGATCACCAGGATCGGGGCGATGTCTGAGGGGGACGCGGTATCGGGCCGTGCGGCGACATCGGCCGGGGGTGTGTCGTCCACCGCCGTCGCCGGAGCCTTTGCCCTTGTGAATGCCCGCATCGTGTCGAACATGTCGTGCCCTCGTGCAGAAACAGGAAGTCCGCTGCGGAATGCATCTGCATCCCGTCTGAGCGACGACGCTCTGCGCCCATCGACGGACGCGATCTGTTTCGGTTAAGAGAGCTCTTCGGCGAGCCTGATAACGGACGGGGCGGCGGTCATCGGCGCCTCGTCACCGGTGTGCTAAAATGCACAAGACATGCCAGATTCCATTGGCTTGAATATCAAGGGCTTAGGCGTATCGCCGTTACCGCGATATTTGATTTATGGTTATATTTTAATCAAAAAAAAATTACATCGATTATTTTTTAATCGTTTGTCTATGCCGTCAGCTGCATTCCGGATCGTAAACCGCATCACCGAAAAACCGCCCCCGGGACGCCCCGGTGCCTTCCGATTTCCAGTCCGCGTCGGGCAGGCTGAGCCCGAGGGGGCGCACCGCGTTCCGGTAGATGTCGGGTCGGTAGACCTGTTCGGCCAGGGCGCAGACGTCCGTGTCCTGATCAATCTGGCGCCAGCGGATCATCTGTTCAGCGAACCAGGCGGCGTGGGAGCGCCAGGGGAAGGTCGCGTGGTCGCGGAAGAAGGTAATGAAATCCGGATCGCTGATTATCCCGTCCGGCGTTCGACCCGGCAGGTCTCCTGCCATGGCCTGGGCCAGAATGGGGGCGTTGATGCCCAGGTAATGGGGGGCCGCCAGGGTCTCGGCCACGGCCAGGCGGTTTTCCGGCTGTTCGATCCATTGCGCGGCTTCGACCAGGGCCCGGATCAGCGCGTTCAGGGTATGCGGATGGGCCGCCGCCCAAGTCGCCCGCACGCCCAGCACCTTTTCCGGCCCGTTGTGCCAGATTTGGGATTTCGTCGCGACGATCTCGCCGACTCCGGCCTCGACCGCCACGGCGTTCCAGGGGGCGCCGACACAGAACCCGTCGATCAAGCCCTGATCCAGATTGGCGACCATGAGGGGCGGCGGGATGACGACCAGGCGCAGGTCGAAATCCGGGTTGATGCCGGCGGCGGCGAGCCAGCCGCGCAGCTCGTAATTATGGGCAGAGAACGGGAACACCACGCCGAAGGTCAGCGGCGGGCGACCGGCTGCGCGATCGGCGTCGATCACGGCCTTCAGCGCCCTGGCACCCGACAGCACGTCGCCGCCGTCCAGACCTGCCGCGATCAGGCGGTCGTGCAGGTCGTTGGACACGGTGATGGCGTTTCCGTTGAGGCCGAGCGCCATGGGTGCGATCAGCGGTGTGCGGACATGGCCGATGCCGAGGGTCGAGGCGATGACCATGGGCCCCAGCATATGGGCGCAATCGAGATGGCCGATGGTGACCTTGTCGCGGATCGATGCCCAGGATTGTTCGCGGGAGATTTCAAGACGTAGGTTGTATTTTTCGGCGAAGCCGAATTCGGCGGCGACGACCAGGGGGGCGCAATCCAGCAACGGGATGATCCCGGCGTGGACGGTCGAAACCTCCGGCGGCGCCACCCCACCCGGTCCTTCCAAAACCTTGTCCCCCAGACTATCCAGCACTCTGGTCTCCATCCCTCTGGCGTTACGATGCGATGCGGTCCGCCGTCACCAGGCTGCTGGCGATATCGACGATGCGTTTCTTTTCGTTCATGGCGGTCTTGCGGAGGGCGGCATAGGCCTCTTCCTCGGACATGCCGCGGGTCTGCATCAGGATGCCCTTGGCCCGCTTGATGATCTTGCGTTCGCTGAGCGCCGTCTTGGCGGCCGACAATTCCGATTGCAGGCGGGAAAAGGCATTGAAGCGCGAAATGGTCAGGTCGACGATCTGGTTGACGCGTTCTTTCTTCAGGCCATCGACGATATAGGCGCTGACGCCGGCGTCGATGGCGGCGTCGGTCATGGCGCGGTCGGTCTCGTCGACGAAGACCGCCGTCGGCCGGCGCACTTCGCGCGAGACCTGGAACATCTGCTCAAGTGAATCACGCGACGGATTTTCCAGATCGATCAGAATGACGTCCGGATCGATGGCGAAGATCTTTTTCAGGAGGTTGTTCACGTCGTCGATAAGGGCGACTTCCGCATGGCCCGCTTCGGCCAGCCCGTCCATCAAGATGGCGGCGCGGACAGGGTCTTCATCAATGACGACAATGCTGAGTTTTGAATCCGACATCGGGCGGTGAATTTCTCCCCCTTGAGGGAAGGTTGATCCAAGACACAGCCCCATCGTTGCGGATGCGTTGTTGCAGTGCAGCATAATCGTTGTCGAAGGGGCGTTCAAGCATCACGTCACGGCGGGCGAATTGTCCGGAAACCAGGTTTCCCGTCGATGGATATGCTGCCTGGCGTTGGTGCCGAGGAGAGGTGGCAATAACATGTATTTGACATCCATTAAATAGAGGGATATTGAACATGTATTATTTATCCATCAAATAGGAGATACCCATGAACCTTCCACGTAACAACGCATGCCGTGC
>TARA_R110002110_G_scaffold131269_4_pt1 | contig 14164 bp, 22 predicted proteins | sample TARA_R110002110 | Tara Oceans TARA_R110002110 (sample SAMEA4397330) | marine metagenome | biome: Polar Biome; feature: [SRF] surface water layer (ENVO:00010504); material: water (ENVO:00002006), including particulate matter (ENVO:01000060) such as... | depth 5 m
CGAGTCATACACTCGTTCCATCTTCGGCTGGCCGACTGTCCCGCCTTCATAATTGCCGTCGTACAAATTGCGCTGCGGTAACGCGAATTCGTAGCACTCGGAGAACAAGCCGCGCCACAGGTCTTTTCGCCGGTCAGCCGTTTCGGCGCGCTTGATTACCTGCGCGACGGTGAACTTCATCAGGCGCCTAGCGTCGTTTTGAGGTCGCTGATCCCTGCCTGGGAATCGTCGCGTACTGACGATAGCAACATGCGTTGACCGCCAGACCGCAGTGCGCGCTTCCGTGACATTAGCTGATCACCGGCCAGGCGCTCTTTCTCAGCAGTCCGCTTTTCCTGCTTTTTGAGAATATCTTCCTGCTTCCGCTGGCTCGCTGCGATTGAGGGATCTGGGGCTGGAGTTTTCGGCGCAGAAAAAAGAGCACCCATTATATATCCTCGACATCTGAAAAGCATCGGAACCGCCTGGCAAAAGCTGCCGCAGCGTCCCCTCGATGTCGAAATTTAGCCACTCGGCGAAGCGGACACCGGCAAAGTTTTGTGTGTGGACCGTGAACTGGACCCGTCGCAGGTCCGGCACGGTACGCAGGGCATCGAAAAATTGTCTGGCGGAACGCAGAAAGGGGCGCCCGTGGTGCCGTAGACCGGACCCGCGCAGCATCCAGAGCTCGAGGACACCGGGGAGCAGCGGCACCAGGCCGAACGACATCACACACTCACCGCCGCGCATGGCTGTTGCGGATGGACCGATCTGCGATTGCGCGGTCAGCCAATCAAGATAACCAGGGAACGCCGCAAATGTGGCGCGTTCGATCTCGGAATAGTCGTACAGATAGAAATGCGCGGGAGAAAACGGGATCAGGCGATAGCCGTCGGGCAGATTTATAAAGTTTTGAAAATCAATCACGGGAAGCTCGCATATAATATCGCGTTTCTTGTTCTCCTCCCGTCTCCCTGGCGGAAACTCCCCTGGCCCAGTGCCGGGGGTTTTTTTCAGAAAACACTGAATTCCGTGTTTGCGATCACCGGCTCGGTATTGATGCCAGGGCGATGCGATCCGCGCGTCAAACGCCGATGCTCACCACCACCGAGGCAGATATATCCATAGGCATCGCCGACATGAGAAGAATTATTTTTGTATGGCTTATCGCGAAAGCGCTCCTGACCGCCGCTGATTGCTTCGCGCTTGAAATAATATCCGCCGGTCAGAGCTTTGCGGAGTTGGTGGCAATCCTTGTGGATCTGCAAACCCGGCTTGCCGTTGATCAGCCTGGTCATCGGCGCAGCACCAGCCTCGCGGCGCACCTGAAAGTCATTCGTTGCCGTTGGTTTGGCGTTAAGGCCAAGGGTGCGAAGATGGTCAAACGCTGTCACCTCGAAGATCTCATCGCGCTTTGACCCGGCAGGATCGCCCCAGATCAGCGGCTCGAGCTTATCGAAACGGGTGTTCAGCTCGTACAGCAACATCTGGCCAAACCGCTCGAGGCCCATGTCTTCGGTGACGAGCTCGTAAAACATATTCCACTGCCCGGATGGATGGCGTTGGCCAAACACGGCGGCAGGGGTCAGGCCAAAATCAAGGCCGATGTGGATCGGTAACGAATAATCAATTTCCATTGAATCAACGGACATGGTGCTGTCGGTGTATTCCTGCCAGACCGCGCGGCCTTCCTGGACAAACGTATAGAGCCCTGCCGCATAGGCGTTGATCCAATCCAGATTTTTGCCCTGGAGCTGCTGCTGGTAGTAGCCAGGGGGCAGGTTGTTTGTGTTCTCGGCCTTCGGGTTGGGTACCCAGTGCTTACCCGCAGAGAATATCGCGTTCTTATCTTCGACGGATCCAGGGTGAACGCCGCCAGGTTGTCTGAAAAACTTCCATGCCCAGGCGCCTTTCCCCGGCTTTTCCTTCTCAGCCAGGCGATAATACCAATGATCATCGTCCATCGGGTTCGAGCACATCCACACACCGCGCCACGTTGCGCCACCATCCAGCTTCGACGGATATCGACCGACCCTCGAGGTCAACGCATCGATGATCGCCTTCGGGAGCTCGCGCACCTCATCAACAAACGCACCAGTGAGCTCGAGCGACAGGACGCGGCGCGTGTCCCTGGGCTGATCCAGGGCAAGGAATATCACTTCGCAATCAATCCCGGCAGCATCACCGCGCGGGGGTAATTGGATATGATGGGTGATCGGCGGGGACCAGCGCATCGCGCCCCACTTGTTCTCGGGAAAAATCTCTTGCCAGGTCTTGAGCGTCGTCGTGCGGAGCTCGGGATAGCTGTTACGGATAATGGCGAAACGGGTATGACGGATCCCGTCACGCGGGGATGGTGCCTGTTTCACGGCGCGGAGGAAGATCTCGGCGCAACAGGCGTAGGATTTCCCGGACCCAACCGGCCCCATGATCCCGCGTACAAAATTATCAGAGTTCAGGAAATCCCAGACGGTCGGCGACTGCGAGAAATCGAGCTCGAATTCGGTCAGCGCATCCGTGGTCTGTGCATCGCGTTTGCGGCGCGGAGAGCGATCAGTCGATTTCTTGCGGGGCATCGATATCCATGAGTTCAAGTTCCATGCCCAGCGCTTCGACAATCAGCGCGAGCTTGTTGTATGTGATGTTATGCGTGTTCAATTCGAGATTGCGGATCGTCGCCGCCGCAACACCCGCATCCCAGGACAGTTGTTCACGGGTCAGGCCCATCGCCAGGCGCTTGCTCGTCACCGCGGTCGCTATCCATTTCTGGCTCTGGCTCATCTTCAATCACCTCGTAATTCGTAACTGCTGGTCCCTTCAAATTGATCCCGATAACGCTTGGCTTGTTCTGATCCTGGACGCCATCGAGCATCCCGGTATGCTTTGCCAGGAGCCGCAGCGGCGCAATCTTGTCGTGCATCTCGACCTCGATGCTGGTGCCATTGCGGCCAGGCGTGACCTTCACCTTCTTGATCGCCTTGCGGACGCGGGGCTCGAGCTGGTCTGCGCTGGTCAACGTCACTCGTCCCGTTTCGTCCCAGAATAAAACGTCAGTAATTTCCGACGCCGCCAGCGCAGTTAGTTCCTGCGTCACCGCTTCACGCAGATTTTCGTCGTCATCCTTCAGCGCAGCGCGCGCCTTACGGACGGAGATCTTGTCAGTCATTTTTTTTCTTAGCCATGCAGTTTCCTTTCATCATGGTGAACGGTGTAAGCAGCGCCGCAATCAACACAGGCCAGGCGTGACTCTTGAGCGTGTGGACCGCCATAAATCCGCGCGTCATCGACATGGACAATTTGACCGCCGCAGACATAGCACTGGGGCGTCGCGGGAGCGGGGGCTAGGGGCATCGAATTGCGAAGGGCTTCGAGATACAGGATCGCGTCCATCAGCTCCTCCTGCGCGTCCTGGAGCCATTGCAAAGTGGTCTTGGGATTAGCGGCCATGCTCATGCCGTAGTGGCGCATCCCCTCATCGGACCGGGCCTCGAATTGATCGATGACGGCGTTGACGATTGGGTCGCGACTCATTTGACGGAAAGCACTAAAATTTTGCGTGTGCCCCCCGGCAGGAGAAGCGCGGGGGTGGGGGGCAAGGGGTGGCCTCCTTCGGGCCGAGAGTGGCGGAATTCTGCGGTTTCTGGCACTTTTCCATATCCCTTAAGAACGTTTGGCATTTGTAATCTAGTCCAATCCAGCCCAGGCGGCAACCTGTTCCAAGGTCAGCGGCGCGGATCTCCCGGCTTCGAGCGATTCCCTGGTCATCTGTGTCGATACGTCTAGGATCCGCTCTGCGCTTACGTTTGAGGCGTCCAGCTTTGCCGCGATTGACAGGTTTTGGTCCGCGATCCGGTGCTGACCCGAGGCCCGAGCGACTCCGGCAACGAATGCTTGGGCTATTGCGTGGGATTGGTTATTCATCCCCCGGACCCCCTGGTCGTTAAGCCGGGCGGTGGTTGGCATCGGATCATCCTTCGCGACCTTTGCTCGAGGCGCCCAGAACTGTTCCTTGCTCGGCAGTTTGGTCTTCGCTCCCTCGAACAACACCTGATAGCGGTTCGTTGTCCAATGGTGTCCGGTTCTCCTGGTGATCGGGTACGCTTTGGGCTTCAGCTTTCGGATGTACTCGGCTTTGATCAATCGCTGCACGTGCCTCGAGATCGTGTCCGGGTGCCGCTTCACGAACTGAGCCAGGGCGATGCGACTTGGCCAGGCTATCCCGTGGCCATTCGTGTGCACGCAAATTGCCATCAATACCCGGAGCGTGGTCATGTGCATCGTGTCGTCATCCACGCAGCGGAACGGCAGAACGCAATATCGCCGTGCGTCCTCGTTAGAACGGGATTTCGTCATCGAGTGCCTCCCTATCCCGGACATCGCCGACTTCGCTCCCTGGGAACGCTTCCAGGGCGTTTACGAGCACATTGGGAATGAACTTCGCCAGATCCTCGAGCGGGAAGCTGGCATCAGCCACATCGCGGAGCTCCATCAGCGAAACGTTGCCGTTATAGATCCCGATGGTCTTGCCGGTGCCTGGATGCTTCACGGTCCAGATCGTGTCAGGCAGAGATCGATGCCCTTGCTCGCGCGCTACCTCGTCCAGCTTTTCCCAGGCACGGATCATTCCGGCGCCGATATCCGATATCCGATCCTGGTCGCCGGACTCTATCGCCACGTCGAACGCATCGCGCTGCTGCTCGAACTTCATTCGCATAAATTCCGACACCAACCTCGGAAGCCTCTCGACCCCCCATCGCGACTCCATCAGTTTTGCGATGCGATCAACGTCTGAAATATCCACCATCAGGACACCCCGGACACCGTGCCGGACAGACGGACGGACATATAGAGATATGTCCTGTCCGTCCGGGCTGCGGTTACACGCAATGCAGTGTCCGGGTGAATGTCCGGCCTATTGTAACCCATTGAATTAATTACCTTCCTGCCGGACATTTTGCTCTGTCCGGGCAATGTCCGGGCTGTCCGGCCCCATTTTGGCCATTTTCACGCTCCAGCACCGATTTTGGTCCTTTGCGACGAGCTCTTTCGCGATCAATCCGTCCGCTGCGCGCTTGAATGCCCTCTGCTGTGAGCCCTGTTTTCCGCTGCTGCTCGTCATGTCGTAAAACTCTTGGCGCCACTCATCCTCCCCGACCCAGAGCCATGAGAAGTCCGCCGAGCGCTGACCGTGACGATCTACGGCTTTGACCAGGGCGTCATAAACGCGCTTCTCGTTGTCGGTCATCCGCACGCCGGTTTCGCGCTGTCCTGTCCTGGTGAGCACCAGGCTCGTCTCGGGATCATCAAGCGCGTGTGCCTGGAACTCGACCTGATCCATCGAGAACCATTGCTCGCCGAGCTCCGTGTCATCCTTCTGCTTGTCCATTTTGAGCCGCAGATAGCCATCCTCACCTGTCACTTGGAGCGATGAATCCAGGGCGCCCAGCAATGCCGACGAGCCGCGCAGACCTTTGTCGACGGACTTGCCGGTGTGATGCACTGCGACGACCGCGCAATCGAAGTATCGCTTGATCAGATCCATTGCCTGGATCGCTTCACCCATCGCACTGGCGTCATTTTCGTCGCCGCCGAAGCAGCGCGCTAGGGTGTCAAACACGACCGCCTGGACCTGTTGCCCTCCGCGTACCTGGTCGATGGTCTGGATCAGGTCGTCGATGGCCTGGGTGCTGTTGAGGATGACTGCCTGGCCGATCACAAAAAAGGGCGCATCGGGGTTGACCTGGTGATGCTTGTGCCAGGCATGAAGCCTTTTCCGCAGCCCTGAGACGCCTTCTCCGGCGATGTAGACCACGGCCCCCTCGCGGACATAGTTGCCCTGCCATTCGCGATCATGGGCAACGCTGAGCATCATATCGAGCGCGAGGAATGTCTTGCCGCTGCCGGATGGCCCGTAGATCGCGCTGACCGATTTCTCCGGGATCTGCCCCTCGACCAGCCATTCGTTTGGCGGCATGGACATGACCTCGAGCATCGACATGACCGGGATCGGCGTAATCGCCTGGAGCTCCTCGTGCTTAATGACCGGCACACTGTCCGCCAGGTCACGCAATTCTGTCGCCGTGTGACCGGCTTTGAACCAATCGTATGCGTCACCCTTATGCGGCAGGTCAGGGAGCTCGAGGATCCGCACACTAACGGCGAAGTCTTTGAGCGATGCCGCAACACTGGCCGCGTGAGCTCGCCCGGCGTCATCATTGTCCGGCAGTATCAGCACGTCGCGGTCGCGTAGGCTGGCCGAGTGCGTGAGATTCCAATTCTTTGAGCCTTGGTCGCAGGTCGTTGCATCGAAGCCATGATCAACGAGCGCCTGGACGGTCTTCTCGCCCTCGCCAATGATCACAGTGCCGGTCGATGCCAGGATCTCGGGCAGTCGCCACAGAACAGACCGCGCATCGAATTTTTTGGTGAGCCGCTGGCCGTCTTTTACCTGGTGTTGGCGGAATGTCTTTCGACGTTCGCCGTTCTCGATCCACTCGATGCGGTCGATTTCATACAGCACAGCGCCGCTTTCATCGCGGTATTGGTACGTCGCCACGACTGAGCGCGGCGTAGGAGGCGTTCTCAGCCCCTCTAAATCGTACCTGGCGCCGTTCTCCCGCTTCTCAAGTCCGAATTCGTTGTGTAAATAGTCGGCGATGGAGCCGGGTTCTGCCTTTGCGAGCTCGGGAACTTCTCGCAGTAACAAATCCACGACACCACCGCCGACATCGTTCTCGTGGTCGAACCAGGTACCTTTTCCCAGGTCGAGTTTTAGCGACCCGTGAGTGCCATACGCCAAGGTGACGCCGCGTCGTGAGGACGGCTCGCCCAGAAAGCGCTCAGCAATCGCTGGTAAAAGGTTCCCGATGTCGTCCATGAGATGCGATCAGAAGACGTTAGCTGATTGCGCGACAGGCTCAGGGGCCGGAGCAGGGGCCGCTTCAACCAGGCCAGGCGTATCGACCCATGCCTCGATCTTGAACACCGGCACCGTGACCGTGGCAGGACCGAATTTCTGCCCCTCGTAGCCCGTGATCTCGATGACCGCAGACTTGCCAGGGTTTTCCTTCGCACCGGAATCGATACCTGGCCAGATCGCCTTGATGGCGTGACGAGCTCCGGCCTGGTTCGTTGACCACTCGCGCCAGCCCGTGACCGGGGAGCCGTGCGCCTCGTTGAGCAGCACCATCAACTGAAACGCTGGTTTGTGCTCGTCGCTCGGCCTATCCATCGTCGTGCCAGCGATCTCTGACCACACCCAGTGCGGAGCCTCGCCGGTTGCCAGCTTGCCAAAGCCCGTCTTAAGGCTGCGCGGGTTCAGCAGAAACTTTTTGATGTCTGCCGACACGCCGTCAATTTTCCAGTGTGGCGTTTCCTGGGCTTTGTAGCTGATATATTCCGTGCCGCTACCGCCGTCGAATACTGATAAATCCATTAGTTTAACTCCTTTGCGTGTCCATTGGTTTTGATTGGGGTTGTGGGCTCCGGGTCATCGATCAGAGGCCGCAGTTTTTCGAGATCTTCTTGGGCGGCGACTAGCTCGAGATTCATTTTACCCATATCGTTTCTGATCCACGTGAGAGAACGCGCGAATGCCTCGTCGACGCTTTTTTGAACGACTTCATTTTCAAGAATATGCTTCTCCCAAAAATGAACCTGTGACTCGCAAATCCGCACGCGCTCGGTCAGATCGTTCGCCTCAATTTGTTTGTCGGGGAGCCTCCCGAAATAACGAGCTCGCGACGTGCGGATTTTGCCAGCGTTTTTGTGACCCATTTCCTCGGCGACCCGCTCGTCAGACCATCCGTCATGGAAAACGCAAATATCCTTTCCGCCCTCCACCTCAATGATGTCCGTGTGCTCAGCGAGCAGCAGGAGCATTTTTCGCATCCCGCTCCCGTCAACTCTGTCGTGTTTTCTCATTTCTCGTTCCTCATTTTGCATGATCGGTTCCGCCGATCTCGGATTCCGGTTCTGCCGGAAATTTCTTTGCGAGCTCGAGCCACTCGAGGATCAGCGCCCAGGTTTCCCAGGGCAGGACCGTGAGTGTTTTCTGGTGATCGTCCCGCAGAAATAGGATGTCGGCACCGCCCTGCTCGAGCGCCTTGTACAGGCGGGTGCATTGCTTCTTTGATCGTTTGCATTCGCCCAGGAGCCCGGCGATCTGAATGTCGCAGGGGAAACCGGCGATTGCGCCTGATCCTGGCTGGCGCCTGGACTCGATGCCGAGCGCTCGATGCGCTTTGACAACCTCAGTCTCGTATCCCGTGCCTTTGGCCTTGCTAAAGCTCATGTGATTTTACGCGCCGCATCCTGGACACGCGCCAGGTCATCATCGCGCACCGCTCGACGCAGTTCTCGCCGCAAAATCTGATCAACCAGGCTCGATTCCGAGCGCCGATCCGCCTTCGCAGCAATTTTTATTTGCTCGATAACGTCTTGAGATAGCGAGAACTTTTTCTGTTTAAGCATTTTATTCCACAAAAGGTACCGTTTAGGTCTTGTAAAAGTACCTATTGGGTTTTATATATCAACTGTAAGAGACGAGAAACATTCAAGAAGGAGACAGAGAGATGGAGATTTTTTACAACGCCAAGGACTTCGACACCGCAATTGAGGTCGCGGATTATCCCTGGGGTTACACGCTTAAAACCAAGCGGCGCTATTGGGTCGAAACCAACAAGCGCGGCGACCGGGGTGTGTATGCCACGCTCAATCCCAAGACCGGCAAATGGTGCAAGCCCAAAAAGAGGACATACGACGCCGTTGTGATCGTCACGCGAGATGATGATGGCCGGGTCGGGTTCGACGGCCTGGGTAATTACGCCAGCCTAGACCGGATCGCGGATGTCACGGAGTGGCTGGACTTCGAGAAGCTCAACGACCTCGAGAAAGCCAAGATCTGCGAGCTCAACGCGGTGGCCGAGGTCATGGAGAAAGTCACCTGGACGATTAGAGAAACCACCACCCTGACCGATGCCGAGCGCGACGAGCTCGACGCGGAGGACAAAGAGACGACCGGCAAGATCAATAAGCTGATCGCAATCAAGGCCGGGAATTGCATGGCCAAAAACGGCTTAACGAAGGAGGGATGACGATGAACATTTTGACCCCACCAACCGAATACGCCGCTGAGCTCTACGCTCTCGGGTTCAAGGCAACGAGCCGCGAGGACAGCGACGAGATTGTCACCGGGCTGCGGAAGTACCCAGGGGCGACCGGCGATTACATGCTCGAGGTGCTGAACGAGCTCGAGGAACTGGAAAACGCAAACGAGGAGGGATGACGATGACGATCTTCTTGCCGACACTACCCATGAACGGATGCGATGACTGCGCCTGGCTGACCGAGGGGTTCGAGGAGCGGACGTATTGCGAAGAATGCGCCAGGGACATCGCCGAGCTCAAAGACGCTGCCGAGTTGGCTTTCTGCGTGATGCGGGATCCTGCAATCGACAAGAACAGCGTGGAATATATCAAGGCTGAGAATAATTGGACAGCCGCCTGTGCCGAAATAAAATTCATGGAGGGATGACGATGACCAACCGAGCAACCATCAACCGCATGACTGCCGAGATCCTGGACATCGCCGAGGCGAACGGGATCGACGTTACCTGGCGGAAAGACCTGGTGCTCAAGACCGACAACCGGAAGGGCGCAAGTCGCGGCGGCATACGCAACGGCAAGCCCTACATGGGCATCGCAATGCGGAGCATCAACTGGAATTACGATGATCCCGACAAGGTGGCAGCGCGATTACGCGGTTGGCGCAAGCGGTTTGAATATGCGCTGATGCGCGATATGCGTGATCCGAAGGCCCGGAAATGGGTCAATGCTTTCGAGCGGGTCAACCTGGCCCCAGGCGACGGCGTTTGGATGGAGTACCCAGCCATCGCCAAAGACCCGGAGATCGGCAACATGTACGGCCCCGCCGACGACGAGCTCAAGCCCCTGGCTGCGCTGCTCTGCCACGAACTGGCGCACGTCATCGATTACAACAGCGGCGAGCTCCGCATCGGTGGGCGGGTATACGGCCCCAGCGGCAGCGTCCACGGCACGAAATGGCGCGAGATCTACCGGCTGCTGCGGACCAGTTACGTCGCGACCGGCAAATACAAGCCCGAGGTGATCGAGTTCAAACCCCGGACAAAACCCAGCAAAGAGCGGACGATGGACCTGATCGGTCTGCCGCTTTTCGACCTGGCAGCGTGAACGGCTTTACAAAGGCCAACAGGATCCCGCATATTGCGGCCTGTAAATCGGGAGAAGATACTATGAACGATAAATCTGGCGTACCCCACACAGGGAAATACGTCACGTATTACCGCGTCTCGACGAAAAAGCAGGGCGCCAGTGGGCTCGGCCTCGAGGCGCAGCGCGAGATTGTCCAGCAGCACTTGAACGGTGGCGCCTGGGAGATCATCGCCGAATTCACCGAGCACGAAAGCGGCAAGCGGTCAGACCGCAAACGGCCAGAGCTACGCAAGGCGCTGGATCTGTGCGAGGCGAACGGTGCCATCCTGGTCGTCGCTAAGCTGGACCGGCTCACGCGTAACGTGCCGTTTCTGTCCAGGCTCATGGAGAGCTCCGCAAAGTTCATCGCTTGCGATATCCCAGACTTCGGCAATCCGAGCCAGAACCGTTTCATGCTTAATATGATGGCGAACGTCGCTCAGTATGAGGCGGATCTGATCGGCGAGCGGACAAAGGCCGCGCTCAAGGCATCAAAGGCTCGAGGCACTGTCCTGGGATCGCCGACGCCAGAGAAAGGCGCACACCTGGGCGGCGAACAGGTGAAGGCCGACGCCGACGCACACGCTGCGGATGTGATGAAGGTCATCGAGGAGCTCCGCAAATACGGTTGCGACACGCTGCAAAAATTGGCCGACGGGCTCACGGCTCGCGGTGTCTGGACTTCGAGGGAAATTGCGAAAGGCAATCGGATCCCGCACATCACCGATAAAGGTGAGCGGATGGCCAATGCCAGGTGGTACCCGAGCAGCGTAAGTAATGTTCTGAAAAGAGGAGAAAAATAATGGCGAAAAAAATACCGCAGACGGCGGAACGGGTGCAATGGGGCAAAGGGCATGTCCCGTTGATGCAGCACAGCGACTTCGCGGAATATCGCGAGTTCATGGCCGCGTACTCAGAGGCGCGGCTGTGGTGGCTCGAAGAAGCGCAACGGCAGGGCGCTGACCCGTGTTGCCGATTTTGGTTCAATGGCCGCGCTCCCTCCATTATTTTATACGCGCTGATGGAGGCCTGGATGCGTGGGTACTGGTACACGCGGCAAGAATTGCGAGAGCATTGCTCCAGCGTCGCCGATAGCGCATTCGCGCGCGTGCTGGCATCAGCCGACTGCGCCGGTTACATTTCCCGCGATGCGGAGGACGACGACAGCCGGCAAAAATTGATCAGGCCGACGCGCGACACGATCGTCATGTTCGAGGCAATATCGACGCGCTACTTTAAGGTGATAGTCGAAAACAGTCACCGCGTGAACCAGTTCACACAAGGGCTGCAACATCGAGTTACGCAGATCGAGGCGCTTGATGATGTCCGACGTGAGCAGCTCGGCTGGTCAATTTTTGACGAGACGTGGACACCGCCTGATCAGACATAATAAAAAAATCTAGCAGCTAAACCCAAAGTGTTTGTCAAAATGCTTGTCAAAATGCTTGTCAAAATGCGTGGCAAATTGACAAACGATATTTCTTTCGGAAAACAAAAAAGGATGAAAGGGTAAGGAATGACAAAAGAACAAAAACCAGAGGCGACGATAAAACGCGGAGATGCTGCCAGGATCGTGGCAACGTTGAAACTGGAAAAACTGCCATATGTAAAGGTAGATTTTTCGCAGCACGGAACGCTCCGGGTGTCAGTGCGCCGTAACGGGAAGGCAATCCGCCTAAAATCAGAACCCATGACGCCCGCGTTTTATGTCGAGTACGGAATCGCCGTCGGTGAGCTCTCTGCCGTTTCGCCGATCAACGTCAGTTTCCGCACAGACACGCTCTCCTGGTTGATCGACGAATACACGCGCAGCAGCCGGTTTTCAGTTCTCGCGTATAAAACAAAGCAGACGCGGCTGGCGCAGCTCGGCCATATTTCAAACGAGTTCGGCGATATGAAATTTGCCACCATGAACCATCACGATATTGAAAAGATCCGAGCGAAAAAATTATTTGAGGGCAAACCTTTTGCCGCCGAGCATCGTCGCAAGGATCTGGTCCAAGTTTTCCACCACGCCAGGAAAATGGGTTTAACGGAAAACGATCCGTTCATTGGCCTGGAGCCGAAATCAGAAAATCCGGCGCTTCGCGGTCGTGCTCATATCGGGCCGGACGGCGAGACGTATTCCGGGTACTGGACATGGACCGCCGAGCAGGTAGCGCAATTCTTTGACTACTGGCCAGCCGGGACGACGCCACATATGGCGATGTCGTTGCTCTATTACCTGGGGTGCCGCATTGGCGATGTGCAGCAACTAGGGCCGCGAAATGTAATCGACGGACGCATGATCTGGACAACCCAGAAAGCGGTCGGGCGTGACCGTGTTGGTGTGCCGATGGATCTGCCAGTTTTGCCGCAGTTGCGTGATGCCATCGATGCCGCGTCCGATAGTAAAATTATTTCGCTCGATCACTTTGTGCTGACACAATTCGGTAAGCCGTTCTCTCGGAAATCCCTGGCGAGCTGGTTTAGCGAGCGCGCCAAGATGGCAGGGCTACCGAAAGAGTGCTCTGCGCATGGTGTGCGGAAATGTTTGGCGACATTGATGGCCGAATCGGGCGCGACGACCTCGGAATTGAAAGCGACATTCGGCTGGAAAACGTCACGATTGGCGGATTTGTATACCGATAAGGCGAATAAAAAAGACTTGGCGACGAGTGGACTAGAACGTATGGAAAACGTTTCTGTCTCACCCGCCGCCAAATAACTGTCTCACCTTAACGAAAAACCCCACAAAACTGGGAATCGTTGAGGAAATTGGCTCCCCGGGTCGGGGGGTTGAATGTGGCCTAATTCAATGGGTTAGGCCGAGGTGAGACAGCGAGTCCTCAACGATTTCCGCGAGGAGATTGCGATATGCGTTACTTTCTAACCCGTGCAGCCGAGGCGGCTGTGATGATCATCGGCATCGGCGTGATAATAATCACCTGGGTCGCGCTTGACGGTCTACCGCTATGACCGGCGTTGCACAGGGCAAGCTCACGCCCGATGCCCAGGCGAGCGGATCGATGCTGCCGTCATTGCTCGGGATCAACCCATATCAGACGCCGAATGATTGCCTGATCAAAGCGTTCGCGGCCATCGACAACGGTGGCAAAAGACCGGATGGGGATTGGAATTATATCGAGGCGGCGGATTGGGGCAACAAGACCGAGAACATGATCCTCGCGGAGACTGCGAAGCGCCTGGGCGTCGATGTCCAGATCGATGTGCTCGAAGCTATCCAGCACCCTACCTTGCCCCTGGCGGTCAGCCTGGACGGTATAGGGCAGGGGACCGGCGAGGTATTCACGACCGACCCGGCTCGCGGGATCTATGTCATCGGCGCCGACGAGATTGTGCTCGATGGTCCCGGCATCCTGGAGAGTAAATTGACGGGCGCGCCAGCATCGTTTGAGCCAGCGTTGTATCGCGGCCCGATCCAGGTCGAAGGTTGCATGATGTGTACCGGCTATAAATGGGCGGCTATTGGTACGCTGTATAAAGGCACCGAGCTCCGCATCTATCTGCTGCCGGCAGACCCGTCACGCCAGGCAAAGATCGCGGCTGATGTGCTCGATTTCCAGGCGCGGGTTAATGGTTATAAAAATCATGGCGACCGAGATTGGTATCCTGCGCTGACGCCGAACGATGCCGCGAATACCTGGCGCAATGTTGACCAGGGCGATCCTCCCGTCACGCTCAGCCACGAGCTCAGCCAGTTGGCGATGGAATACGACGATGCCATGCGGGCGGGCGCCGCGATCAACAAACTGAAAACAGAGATTTCGACTGCAATTATGAACGCAATGGGCAACGCCGCAGACGGGCTGGTTATGGAAGATGGCAAACAGATCGGCACTGTGACCTGGGGATTTAACAAATCGAGGGCAGGTTACACCGTCGCCGACCGGCCAGCCGCCAGGGCAAAATCAATTAAGGTGAAAATAAATGACTGAACCGCTTTTCCCGAA
>TARA_R110002110_G_scaffold5107_3_pt1 | contig 14164 bp, 11 predicted proteins | sample TARA_R110002110 | Tara Oceans TARA_R110002110 (sample SAMEA4397330) | marine metagenome | biome: Polar Biome; feature: [SRF] surface water layer (ENVO:00010504); material: water (ENVO:00002006), including particulate matter (ENVO:01000060) such as... | depth 5 m
CTTGTCTTATTAAATTTATATCGTAACGCTTTTCGGATTAATTTTCGAAAAGCTTTTTTGTTTGTGATCATCTTGCTTTACCATCTGTCGGGCTTTGCACTTTGCGTGGCTGATGGTGTCTTGAACTAAGCAAACCCTCAGGGCCTTCTACGCAAAAAAAATCGCTCCACCGCAATGGGAAATTGGTATGCCGAGCCTTCCGCCGGTTGGCGGATCCCTGTGGGGGCGGCTTTTCTTGTGTAAGGATTTACTTTGATTAGATTTATAAAAGAAGGACATCTGCGGCCGGTCGGCCGGTTTATGTACGGCGAGAAAGCATCTTTCTCTTCCTCTAACGACCCTGCATTTAAACGGCGCGGGAATTACAATTTCTTTGAAGTAGCGAAATTAATTACTTGCAATCAAGTCTCGTCGCACCCCGTCCGCATCCGATTTAAAACGCTTGTTAGCCAACCGTTAATACGGTTTTTTAGGCAAAAATTGACTTGTATGCCAGATGGTGAGCATGTCAACCTGTTTAGATTTTAGCTCATACACCAAGCGATAATTTCCATGAATTAGTTCTTTTATCTCTGGTCGGTTAAACTCCGAAACCATTCTTCCACTATCGGGCTGTGTTCTGAGTTGCTCACAATGCTCAAAAACCCCTTTGGCCCATTGGATAGCCGTAGGAACATGATCTAAAGCAATATAATCTGTACACTCCTCAACCCGTGTTAAAAAGCGATCGGTTAAAATTACGTCCATTTAGAAAGGTGACTTTCAATTCTTTTTTTTGCTTTATCCATCGAATAGGTTTTGCCTTGTTCCACCTGTTGTTTGGCTTCAAGTAAATCTTCCAGCATTTCTATTTTTCTAGTGAACCGCTCATATTCTGATACATCCATTAAAACCGCCGCACTTTTTCCATGTTGAGTAAGTATGATGGGTTGTTTTTCCTTTTTCAAGCGTTTCACAAAATCAGCAGATTTCTTTCTAAACTCAGAGAGAGGCTCTATATCATTGGCAAGAGAAATGTTCATATCAGTACATTTAAAGTTTTTTAAAGTACTAATAATATACTGAAATGTATTTTGAGAACCAATAGAGGATTAGGTTGGCTAATATAGATTTAGAGTCTCCATCACCCGCTGGCAACGAAAAAATGGATGCGCGAAATTAATTTTAATAAATAAGTGGTTTGATAGAATCACGTAAATCAGATGCTTTGTTAAAGGAATTAAGAACATACCTAACACATTCTTTATAATGTTCATCAGTTATAAAATCTACATACATATCAACTCCTAAAACAAGCTTCTTTGTTCTTGGTCAGATTTTTGAGCTCGTTCAATGGTAGGATCTTCACGTATCTCAAAATTATTGAGCATTTCAGGCATAAAACGTTTTTCGTAAATGCGCCGAGCAATTCCATGAAGCGCTTTTTCACCACGAGGAGTGATTGTCAAAAATCCTCCATCATCTTCCAGAATAAAACCAAAAGATCGCAGGTCATTTACAATCAAATAAGCAAGTTTCTCAGTTACACCAGAACTTTTTTCAATGATTTCTCTATGGGGTGATTCATCCTGAGCCATATAGAGTTTACCAAGCACATTTAACTCAGCTTCTGTCATCGGGAAGCCTTCGCTGCCTTTGGTAAGCAGATTATCCCACGTTTTTTGAGAATAATACAATCCAAACCAATGTTTGCCTTCACGTAATAAATGATGAGTAACAGCACAAGCAAAGTGCTGCCCGGGAGCGGCTCTCATTGGCTCTCCTCTGGTGCGAAACATATTCACCATAGTAGCCAGATCCAGTTCCTGGATATTTGGTGGATATTTAAAATGGAAATTACTTCGCTTTTGCATTAATTCAGAATATAACCCTTACCATTAATAATGATTGAATATGCTGAAATAAAATCAGCTAGACCAATAATTTTTTATTAAACATGATCAGCGATTCAGATTCCTGCCTTCGCAGGAATGACTTTAATTATGTTTATTAACCTTAAAGAAATTTAGATCTCGAGCATCCGAAACAAGATAACTTCGAGATATCAGCCTTTCTCAGCAATCAACGCAACGGCTTCATCCAAAGTAAACTTCTCCGGTTCCGTTCCTTTTGGTAATCCGATATTCTTTTTACCGTGTTTAATGTAAGGACCGTAACGCCCGTTCATCACTTTTATCGGTTTCTTGGTATCCGGATGTTCTCCTAAATCATTCAGTTCAGAACTTTTTCTTGGAGCGCTTTTTTGCTTAAGCAATTCCACGGCTCTGTCTAATTCTACGGCCAGAACGTTATCATCTTTTGGAAGAGATTTGAATTTTCCGTCATGCACAACATAAGGTCCATATCTACCAACACCGGCTTTTACTACTTTTCCATCTTCAGGGTGTTCACCTAAATTTCTTGGCAATTCCAGGAGTTTGAGCGCTAGATCAAGATCAACATCTTTCGGTGTCATTCCTTTTAACAAAGAAACACGTTTTGGCTTTTTATTTTCTTCCGTTACTTCTCCAAGCTGTACATAAGGACCAAATCTTCCTGTCAATAAAAATATCGGGAGTCCTTCATCTGGATGAACACCAATTGGCTTATCTTCTTCTTCAGAAAGCCTAATCAACTCTTCCAGTTTTTCAACTGTCACATCACTTGGGTTCATGTCTTGCGGTAAAGAGGTGGATACATCTTCTCCATTCTTTTGCATTTTTGCATACGGCCCGAATCTACCTACTGCAACTTGAATTCCTTCCAAACCTTCTAAAGGAAGATCCAATAATTTTGCTTTCTGCGCATCAATTTTGTCTTCTTGTTTGTCAACCTGGGCTCGAAGTCCGTTTTCACCTTTGTAATAATCGTCCAGATATTCCACAGGATCTTGAGTGCCGTTTGCAACCTCATCCAATTTATCTTCCAGATTAGACGTAAAATCACTGTCAACAAGGTCAGGGAAATTCTGTTCTAAAAGAGCTGTAACTGCAAAAGCTGTAAATGAAGGGATTAACATCTTGCTTTCATTCTTTGCGTAACCTCGATCCTGAATAGTACTTATAACGGTTGCATAAGTACTTGGGCGCCCAATTCCTCTTTTCTCCAATTCTTTAACCAACGTTGCTTCTGTATAACGCGCCGGTGGTTTTGTTTCGTGAGAATTGAATTCCAGTTCCTGAAGATCCGTAGCATCTCCAACTTTCATTGCCGGCAGAAAATTCTCCTGAGAATCAAGCGCCGCTTCCGGGTCATCGCTTCCTTCTACATATGCGCGAAAGAATCCAGGGAATAAAATCTTCTTCCCACCTGCTCTGAAATCAGCAGAAGTTTCGTTATTTTTTGCGGTGATGGTTACATTTGTAAACTCTAGCTCTGCTTCTTTCATCTGCGTGGCAATTGTTCTTTTCCAGATCAAATCATACAACTTGAGCTCACGATCTTTCAATCCGGATTTTTCAGGCAAAATAAACTTAGAACCGGAAGGGCGAATAGCCTCATGAGCTTCCTGTGCTGATTTTCCTTTCTTGGCATAATTACGAACTCGTTCAAACAGATAGTCTTCCCCATACTGATCTACAATTCCATCACGAGCAGCAGATATTGCCTGAGATGATAGTTTTGTAGAATCGGTTCTCATATAAGTAATGAAACCCTTTTCATATAATTTCTGAGCAACACTCATCGTGTCTCTGGCAGAAAAGTTAAACTTTCGGTTCGCTTCCTGTTGCAGTGTTGAGGTAATAAAAGGAGGAGAAGGATTTCGCTTTTGGGTTTTGACATCTACATTCGTTACTTCCCAATTTGCCTTCTTTAGTTGCTCAACCAAATCTTTCGATTTCGCTTCATCCAGTAAAACTACAGAATCTGGTTTTTTTAACTTACCGGTATGCTCATCAAAATCTTTACCGCTGGCAAGGCGCTTGTCATTTAAATGTGTAAGTGCCGCATTAAATTCATCATTCTCACCGTTCTTTTGAAGAATTGCAGAGAGATCGTAGTACGTACCACTTCTGAATTTCATCCGCTCTCGCTCACGTTCAACCAGCATTTTTACTGCAACCGATTGAACACGCCCGGCAGATAAACCCGGAGAAATCTTCTTCCATAATAAAGGAGAAACCGTATATCCTGCTAATCGATCCAAAATTCTTCTTGTCTCTTGAGCATGAACTAATTGCATGTCAATATCACGTGTATTCTCTAGAGCGGTTAACACCGCTTCTTTCGTAATCTCACGAAAAACCATTCTTTTTACAGGAATCTTTGGTTTCAATACTTCCAGTAAATGCCATGAAATTGCTTCTCCTTCACGGTCTTCATCCGTTGCGAGAATAAGTTCATCTACATCTTTTAATTTATCTTTGAGCCGCTTTACGATCTTTTTCTTATCCGGCGGTGTTACATAAATCGCAAAATATCTGTCATCAGGATTGATGCCAAGTGTTGCCCAGCTTTCCTTTTTATATTTTGCAGGAATTAACTTAGCCGATGAAGGCAGATCACGGATATGCCCCATGGAAGAATCCACATCGTATCCTTTCGGAAGATATTTACTAATTGTTTTAGTCTTTGTTGGAGACTCTACTATTACCAGACTTTTCATACTCTTTCTTTTAAATTACAAGCTTTCAATCAGGGCTTTCAGCTCCTCAGCGTGTGCTTTGGTATCAATTTTTTCAACGGTTGCCAAGATAGTACCATCCTTATCAATAACAAAAGCCGATCGGGAAGGACCTGTAAAAGTTTTTCCGTACATCTTTTTCTCAACAATGGAATTAGTGGCTTTTGCAAACAAATAATCAGGATCTGAAGCTAATGTATAATTAATTCCTTGTTTCTCCGCATAATTCTTGTGAGATCGACAACCATCTTTACTTATTGCTATCAAATTAACTCCATGTTTATCAAACCAGTCTGCACTTTCGGCAAGGCTTAACGTTTGCCGGTCACAACTTGATGTATTGTTCTTCATATATACTGATACAATCGTTTTTCTATCCAGCAAATCTGAGAAGTTCATATCCTTTTCTTCTCCATTCTGTACTACTTTGAGATTGAAATTTGTATCAATTTTATTTCCGGTCTCTATCATTATTTTTTATTTCTTGATGAATTATCAGATTAGAGTAACGGATTTTAAAGGGTTAATCGTTCAGGATCACTGATTTTGATCACTGATTTCATTGATTAGTTGATTTTCGCTGATTCTTTATAAAAACTATTTCAAACAACGAGCTTCCCCTCCACGGAGGGGATTGTGGGGTGGGTTTTTATGGCTCTGATTTTGAGAACGTAACCTCCACCTCATGCCCAATTTCAAAATTACAAGAATTGGCAATAAAGCATTTTTCATTCGCCTGTTGATGAAGGGCTTTAGCTTGTTCTACCATTAAGGAATCTTTAACAACCACGGTTGGATGTAGAGTTACGCATTCAAATTGACCACTTCCATCTTTGTTCTCGGTCATAATGCCTTCTGCCTGATCATCATAATCAAATACTACAATGTTATTTACCGAACATAAATGCAAATACCACAACATGTGACAGGATGATATGGACACTAAAAATAATTCTTCGGGATTATATTTTGATGAATCTCCCCTGAACGCTGGGTCTGACGAGCCTTGAATAATGGGTTTTCCATCTACTGCCATCTGATAATTCCTTTCATAGAATGTATAACCAGAAGTTCCCACTCCTGAATTTCCAGTCCAGGTTAATTTTGTTTTGTAGTGGTGTTTGATCACTGATTAGTTGATTTTTTTTCCGCTGATTCTTTATAAAAACAATTACACCGCCGCCGCCAGCTGGCGGATTGAATCAGGGGTGTCCGTAAAGACCAAATTAAAATATAATCTCGTTTTTTTGTCAACGAATAGTCTGACTTTTACAGGGATGACCTTGAATTTGAACCCTTAAATAATCATACCTGCGCCAACGGTATTATTACTGAACTCATCAATAATAATTAAGCTACCGGTAGATCTGTTTTTTGAATAACTATCATAAAATAAAGGTTCTGTAGTTCTGATCTTGATGCGACCGATATCATTGAGACCAATTTTATTATCCCCTTCTAAACGATGCAAACTATTAATATCTACTTTGTATTTTATTTCTTTAATGATACATCGAACATCTTTAGTAGTATGCTTTATGGTGTATTTACCACCTACTTTGAGCTCTTCTTTATTCAACCAACAAACCATTAGATCGATATCCTGTCCTACGTTTGGTTGATTATCAGGCTTGCAGATCATATCCCCTCTGGAGATATCTATTTCATCCTCCAAAGTCATAGAAACAGACATCGGCTGAAATGCTTCGTCAAGTTCTTCATTGAAGTTATGAATACTTTTTATTTTTGAAGTAAAGCCTGATGGTAATGCCATTATTTCGTCACCCGGTTTAAAAACTCCTCCTTCAATACGGCCACCATAGCCTCTGTAATCGGGATATTTTTCAGATTGAGGACGAATAACCCATTGTACCGGAAAACGACTATCTACATTATTGTAATCACTATTGATCTCTACATTTTCAAGCGTGTATAAAAGCGTGCTTCCTTTATACCAATCCATTTTTTCGGATCTATCTACAACATTATCACCATAAAGCGCACTAATTGGGATATAATGTATATCAGGAACATTCAGCTTAGAAGAGAAATCCTTGTATTGAGAAACTACCTTGTTGAATGCTTCTTCACTATAATCAACAAGATCCATTTTATTCACACAAAGAACGATATGCTCAATACCAAGTAGTGATGAAATAAAAGAGTGGCGACAAGTTTGTTCAATGACACCGGTTCTTGCGTCCACCAAAATAATAGCCAAGTTGGCTGTAGAAGCTCCGGTAACCATATTTCTGGTATATTGAATATGACCGGGTGTATCTGCAATTATAAACTTTCTTTTAGGAGTTGAAAAATATCTATAAGCTACATCAATGGTAATCCCTTGTTCTCTCTCAGCAGACAATCCATCCGTTAACAAAGCGAGGTTTGTGTAATCATCTCCCTTATTTTTACTGGATTGCTCAATCGCCTCCATTTGATCTTCAAAAATAGATTTTGAATCGTATAATAAGCGTCCAATTAATGTACTTTTTCCATCATCAACACTCCCTGCCGTTGAAAAGCGAAGGAGATCCATATTTAAATAGGCGTTGTCTTTATCGTAATTTGGCATATCTTTGAATTTTGAATTTTGAATTCATACAACATTCAAAAGTCAACATTAATAATTAGTTTCTTAAAAGTATCCTTGTTTTTTTCTTTCTTCCATCGCAGCTTCAGAGCGTTTGTCATCTGAACGACCTCCTCTTTCTGTAACTCGAGCAGAAGCTACTTCCTGAATGATATCTTCTAATGAAGACGCTTCAGATAGAACAGCACCGGTACAGGTTACATCTCCAATGGTTCGGAAACGGATCGTTTTTTCTTCAATTTCTTCGTCATCCATAAGTTGGATAAAATCAGCTTCCGCTAAAATGGTGCCATCTCTTTTAAATGTTCTTCTTTTATGAGAAAAGTACAGCGAGGGAATGGCAATATCTTCCGCAGCTATATATTGCCACACATCCATTTCAGTCCAGTTACTGAGAGGGAAAACTCTGAAGTGCTCTCCAAAATCTTTTTTACCGTTAAATAGATTCCATAATTCAGGGCGTTGATTTTTCGGGTCCCATTGTCCAAAATCATCTCTGTGAGAGAAAAAGCGTTCTTTGGCTCTGGCTTTTTCCTCGTCTCTTCTTGCACCACCAAAAGCCGCATCAAACTTATGCTTCTCTAAGGCATCTAGTAACGTTGTAATCTGTAATCCGTTTCTACTCGCTCTGGGGCCTTTTTCTTCTTTTACCTTTCCTTGATCGATAGAATCCTGAACGCTGGCAACGATCATTTCTATATTTAACTCTTTTGTTAGCCAGTCCCTGAATTCGATGGTTTCATCAAAGTTATGCCCGGTATCAACATGCAAAAAAGGAAATGGAATTTTACCCGGGAAAAAAGCTTTATGAGCAAGATGAGCCATTACTATGGAGTCTTTACCCCCTGAAAAAAGCAGCACCGGTTTTTCAAATTGTGCAGCAACTTCTCTCATAATCAATATAGCTTCTGATTCTAATTGCTGAATATGATTTAATGTGTACGATTTCATAGAAAATAATTTTAAACTTAAATATACGTATTACTAAACTTTTTTAGGGTCAGATGGATTTGTTTTTATTAAGATAATCTATCACAAGGGCCAGAGCCTCATCTAATGTAATATCAGTTGTGTCAATCTCTAGTTCCGGATTTTCAGGAGCCTCGTAAGGGTCGTCAAGCCCTGTAAAGTTCTTGATTTCACCGGCTCTAGCTTTTGCATACAATCCTTTTACATCACGTTTTTCGCATTCTTCATAAGGAGTTGAAATATAGATCTCAGTAAAATCTTCACATAATTCACGGACAAAATCACGTGCCTCTTTATAAGGAGAAACAAAAGAACCAATTACAAAAACTTTATGGCTTTGTAATCTGCTAGCCAAATATCCTACTCTTTTGATGTGCGCATTACGGTCTTCTTTGCTAAATCCTGTTTTGGGGAAAATATCTCTTATTACATCCCCATCCAGATGTTCTACTTCTAATCCCTCTTTTTGCATTAGCTCAAACAGTTTTTCGGAAATGGTGCTTTTTCCCGATCCTGAGAGTCCGGTAAACCATAATACAGTAGGTTTCCATTTAGTAGACTGAGGACTGAAGTTTTGTGCCGGTTCTTTCATGCTAATGATTCTTTAAAACTTGTATTTTATAAATTTCATCTAAAACTTTCACAGATAATTTCCACTTTTAAGTCTTCAAATTTATATTTCATTTAGCTCCGTCCAATAGTCTCCGTCATCTGTCTTTCTACCATCCGATTACAAAACTCGGATTTAATAAATTCTCTTTGTTGTATTTAATTCCTGATTCATGAATACCCTCTTTAGCGGAATATCTGTAAACAGCATCTCCGGCGGCAACATCCCACTCCATAGTTGGTCCCATTCTTGGATAAAGATCGGCTGTTCCATCTGCAACTAAGCAAATTTTTAGAGAGCTTCCGCTTTTAACTCTTTCTTTTACTTTAATTCCTTCTTTTTCTAAAAACTCTTCGAGAGCAAGTGAGCCGTGAGATCTACTTTCAATAATACTTATCGGTTGTGCTTTATCTGCTTTCTTGGAAAATATCTGCTCAGCTTCTTCTTCCTTTATTTTTTTGAAAGAACCCGATCCCTTTTCAGCATAATATAAAACCTCCATAGCCGGAGCATAAACAATACCAAGAACGGGAGTCCCGTCTTCTATCAACGCAATATTTACGGTGAATTCACCATTTTTTTTGATAAACTCTTTAGTACCGTCTAGTGGATCCACCAACCAATATTTATCCCACTGCTTTCTGATCGAATAATCAGGAACACCGGATTCCTCAGAAATAATCGGAGTAGTTGGATCGATTTTCTTTAACTCATCAACAATATAATGATGTGCCGCAAGGTCCGCTTTTGTTAAAGGAGAGTCATCACTCTTAGCCTCTACAACAATTTCGTCTTCGTAATATTCTAAAATTTTATTTCCTGCTTCTCTTGCAATCGTGATGATTTTATCAATCATTTATAGCCTGTTTAAAACTCCCAAATTAAAGGTATCAAAGATACGCTTATTAAACCTACTATCAAATTTAAAGGGATTCCTATTTTAAGATAATCTGAGTAGCGATATCCTCCTGGTCCATAAATCATGAGATTGGTTTGATAACCAATTGGTGTTGAAAAACTTGCGGATGCCCCCATTATAATGGCGATAGCAAATGGCATAAACTGCAATCCCATTTCTGAAGCCAGTGACAGCGCAATAGGAAATACAAGTACTGCCGCTGCATTATTGGTGATCATTTCTGTTAATAGCCAAGTAGATACATAGGTAAGAGCTAATGCTAATATTGGATTATTTCCTGCAAATCCAAATAATCCATCAGCGAAAACTAATGCCGCACCTGTTGACTCTAATGAAGCTCCCAATCCTAAAGACGAACCTATTGCAATAAGTACTCGCCAATCTATGCTTTCTAAAGCGGCTGAATACCTTGTACATTTTAAAGCAATCATGGCAGCCGCGGCCAGAAAAGATGCTTGAAGCATACTTAAGATTCCTGTTCCGGCTAATATCACCATTCCAATAAGTACAGAAACTGACAAAAAAGCGCCGTCATAGGTAGTAGGTGATGAATCATCGATAGAGCTTATCAAATAAAAGTCATTAGAGTTCCTGTATTGCTTCAAAAATTTGGGATGTGCTTCTAATAGCAATGTGTCTCCAACTTGAATTTTAATATCTCCAACTTTTTGAGACAAACGCTCCCCGCTTCTGGAAACTGCCAATACAACTGCGTTATAGCGATCTCGAAAACCAGACTCTCGAATAGTTCTTGCTACAATTGCATTGGACGGTGACACTACTGCTTCCACTAATATTCGTTCTCTTCTTGGGGAGTTGAGTTTAAAAATTTGATTAGTCGCTAATTTCAAACCCGAAAATTCTTGAATATCTATGATTGAATTCACCATTCCTGTAAAAATAAGCCGATCATTTGCTTTTAATTTTTCATGAGGAGCAACAGCCGGTATTGACCTGTCATCGCGTATAATTTCTACTAAGAATAAACTTGGCAGATTCCTTAAACCTGCTTCCTCAATTGACTTAGAAATCAACGTACTGTTCTCTTCTACAATCATTTCAATGGTATATTCTCTTGTATCCTGAAAACTTTCAATACTTGAACTTCTGTTGGGAAGTAATTTATCGCCAAAAATTATCAAGTAAATAAAACCTGCAATTGCACTAGGAACACCAACTAGAGCCGGTTCAAATAGTCCTAAAGAGCGAGTTGAGGCTTCTTCGATTAAAAGACCATTTAAAATCAGGTTTGTACTGGTTCCGATAAGCGTACAAGTTCCTCCTAAAATGGCTGCGTAACTTAATGGAATTAAAATCTTTGAGACAGGTATGCCGGTTCTTCGGCTCCATTTTTCAAGTGCGGGTATAAAAGCGGCTACGATCGGGGTATTATTAAAAAAGGCACTCATTACCATCACCGGACTCATAATACGAAGCTGTGATGCACGAACGGTATTTGCACTTCCCATTACTTTTTGAACAACATATTGAATTGCTCCGGTTTCTTTAAGACCTGCAGCTACAACATAAAGAGCCGCCACCGTGAGCATTCCTTCGTTAGAAAAACCATTCAGAGCCAGACTTGTTGGAACAATCCCCGAGATTATTAAAAGAGCTAAACCTCCAAACAGAATAAGATCTGCGGAAATCTTAGTGGAAATGAGTAACACCAAACAAAGTGCTAGCACAGAAACAACTGCCCAAGCTTCAAATGTCATAGTTAGAGTGTATTAAATTTATGCAAAGAATAAAGGTAAAGTAAACCGTAATCAATCACTTGATAAAATGGTTAAAGTTTAAAACTCGACCCCGAATGATAGGGTCATTATTGGATATTCATTATTCTCCGGTTCTCCCATCAGTAAATCTGAACTATTACTTAATTCCTTATTTTTACAGGTATTTAGAAAGGGTTTTCAGGATTAACTCCGAGCCTTACTTCGTTATTAGTTATTCAATATTCCTTCTTTCTGATTTCCTTTCTTGTGTTGGAGTCCAAGAGAAGCTTTCTTATGAAAGTTTCTCTTTTTACATAATTGAATTACTCACTTCTTCACTTTTCACTCCCTTGCCCAACCTCTCAAATTCCTGCTTCAAGAATCGTCCGGTGTATGACTTTTCAACTTCTGCGATCTTAATCGGAGTTCCTTCGGCAATGATTTCTCCACCTCCTTTTCCTCCTTCGGGTCCAAGATCGATGATCCAGTCTGACGCTTTGATAAGATCCAGATTGTGTTCGATCACCATCACCGTATTTCCTTTGTCCACCAGTTTCTGAATCACATCCACCAACATTCGCACATCCTGGAAATGTAATCCTGTTGTGGGTTCATCCATAACATACAGCGTATCTCCGGTTCCGATTTTTGAAAGCTCACGAGAAAGCTTAATTCGCTGTGCTTCTCCACCCGACAGCGTGGTACTTGATTGTCCCAATGTTAAATATCCCAATCCAACGGAAGTCAACGTTTTTAGAATCCGGCTGATGGTCGGCTGTGCATTAAAAAACTCCGCGGATTCAGAAATCGGCATTTTTAATACATCAGAAATACTTTTCCCTTTGTAAAAAATCTCAAGTGTTTCTCTGTTGTATCGTTTTCCGTTGCACGTTTCGCAGGTTACATACACATCAGGAAGAAAATTCATTTCAATTTTACGAACGCCATCACCCTGACAAGTTTCACATCTTCCGCCCTTCACGTTAAAAGAAAATCGACCTTGATCGTATCCTCTAATTTTGGATTCCGGAAGCTCGGCATACAACCTTCTTACGTGATCGAACACTTTGGTATAAGTTCCCGGATTTGATCTTGGCGTTCTTCCAATCGGACTTTGATCGATAGAAATGATCTTATCTACATTATCTATTCCTTCAACGGTATCGTAAGGAAGCGGAACACTTTTCGATTTATAAAAGTGATTGGAAAGTATCGGCACTAACGTTTGATTGATCAACGAACTTTTCCCACTACCACTCACTCCGGTTACTGAAATAAATTTACCCAAAGGAACATTCAATTCAACATTCTGAAGATTATGTCCACGGGCATTTTTGACGGTTATCTTCTTTTTATTTCCTTTTCGGTATTTCTCAGGAAGTGCTATCAACTCCTCATCCCTAAGAAATTTCGCCGTCATCGAGTCTTTAGCAAGTTCATCAGGTTTTGCGGCAGAAACAATATATCCGCCATTAACTCCGGCTCCCGGCCCCATATCAACCACAAAATCTGCATGTTCGATGGTTTCACGATCGTGTTCTACAACTAACACGCTGTTTCCGAGATCACGCAACATTTCCAGCGATCTGATCAATTTTATATTGTCTCGCTGATGCAATCCTATACTCGGTTCATCCAAAATATAGAGTACTCCAACCAGCTGCGTTCCAATCTGTGTTGCTAATCGAATTCGTTGCGCTTCCCCACCACTCAATGTCTGCGCTTCGCGATCCAGATTCAGATAATCGAGTCCGACATTCAGTAGAAAATCCAAGCGATCTCTGATTTCTTTTAACACCTGACTTCCGATCAATTGCTGACGTTCTGAAAGTTTAATTCCATAAAGCGTATCACGAATCCCATCAATATCCATTTGCACCAGATCATGAATATTGTATCCATCAATTTTGTACGACAAAGCTTCCTGATTCAACCGACCGCCACCACATTTTGGGCAAATGATTTTGCTCATATACGCTTTGGCTTTATCTCTTTGTTTCGGAGACTTGCTGTTCTCGTACTGGTCAATAATCATTCTTCGCAACCCTTCGAACTTGTGTTTGTAAGTTACGTTGCTGTCTTTGAAATCATAGCTTACAGAGTATTTATGATCGCCACCGCCATTCAGCAGCAGATCCAGTTCTTCATCTGAGTACTTTTTAAACGGCGTGTCAAAATCTTTATTAATGGTTTCCAGAACTGCTTTCAACTGCTTGAATACAAAAACGTCTCTCGGCTCTCCTAAATACCGAAGACCGGCATCCGCAATAGATTGTTCTTTATTTGGAACGAGTAATTTCCAGCTTACATCGTACGTGCTTCCTAGGCCACCACATTTTTGGCATGCTCCATACGGCGAATTGAAAGAAAAGAGATTTGGCGCCGGATCTTCATAAGCGATTCCGCTTTCAGCATCGAATAATTTCTGAGAGAAAAGTCTATCTTCAAATTCATCTCCTTTTTTTGTAGCAAGAACTACATTTCCATCTGCCATTTCCAGCGCCAAGCGAATACTTTCTGAAATTCTTTTTTCGCTTTTAGGACTGATTACAAACCGATCGACCACCACTTCAATATTGTGCGTTTTATACCGATCGAGTTTCAAACCTTCTTCCAGTTCTACCAATTCGCCATCAATTCTTGCGGAAAGAAATCCCTGCTTAATAGTTTGCTCAAAAAGTTCTCTGTAATGTCCTTTTCGCCCTCGAACTACCGGAGCTAAGCAATATACTTTTGATCCTTCCGGCATAGC
>TARA_R110002110_G_scaffold8326_4_pt1 | contig 14160 bp, 26 predicted proteins | sample TARA_R110002110 | Tara Oceans TARA_R110002110 (sample SAMEA4397330) | marine metagenome | biome: Polar Biome; feature: [SRF] surface water layer (ENVO:00010504); material: water (ENVO:00002006), including particulate matter (ENVO:01000060) such as... | depth 5 m
TGAAGTTGCACGGGCCCTTCTCGAGGGCTTTACTGATGACGCCCCGCACTCGGATGAGGCGCTCTTGGTTGGTTGTTTTCTTTTTATTCATGTGGTCGATGTTACGTGATGTTTCTTCGTGGGGCAGTGCTCGGCTTCAATCTCATTTATTGCTGCGTAGCACCTGTCCACTATGTTTTGCATATGCGTGTCGATAACCTCATCGGGTATGCCATTGACTACCGCTTTCAACGCCGATAATGCCAACCGTCTCTGACGAAACCCTTCTGGCACAGCCTCCTGCGGGTCGAGGAGCTGGGACTCGTACGCCGCGATCACTTCTCGGGTAAAGCCGAACTCACCCTCTAGGATGTTCACGTCCACGACCGCCATCAGCTTCTCATGCTGGCCCAGTGTGGACTCCAGGGTCCACGCGGCAGCCTGTGCGGGGGTCTCCCAGGGGCCTGCGGCCCTCTCCTCTCGTGAGCAAGAGGCGGGCGACGCCCTCACAGTGACGCGCGAAATCATCTGCCAGTTGATTGGTTTGAACCAGCAGAAGGCTGGGTCGTCTTCGTCGCAAGAGAACATGGGGTCGTAGCCCATCTTCTTCACCTCGCCCTCGGCCGCATCGTAGTGATCTCCGCCGCTATATTGCGTGTCCGCGCACCGGACAATGACAGGCACCACTTCAGGGGAGCCATTGATGTCCCGGCAGGACACAAAGCATTTGATGTTTTTCATAGTCTGTCTAGTGTCAATACCCCGTAGTGATTTCGAGATAGGCTGTTGACCCCTCGTTATGGGCGATAAACGGCACGCATGCCTCGTTAAGGGCCTTGACCAAGTTAGCCAGGGCGACAGCCTCGGCAGGGTCGAGGAGATGGAATGAAAGGTTCTGTTTTCTCATAGTGTTTCAGTAGTCGTATTTTGTGTTGTTGATTAAAGATCCAGCAGATGGGTCAGCCTAGCGTCTAGGTATTCGGCAAGCTCAGTCAAGTTCCAGTCCATATCTTCCCGCTTTGCGGCTGCTTTCTCAAACGCCCGCGCATCGTTAAGAATATAAAAATCCCGCCCATGACAGGTCATTGACTTAAATGCCTTTACGGCTGCCATGAGGGAATCCCTTGCCTCCTCCGTCTCCCGGGTGAGGGTAGCGCGGCCCGTGCCGTTCAGGTGTATGTGGGGCTGGGGGTAGCTGGGGTGGCTATCCTGACTCTGCATCGTGTCGTGAGCTAAGCGCTCCTCTTTTGTAGGCGCATCACAAGCCGACTCCGGCTTTTCCGTGGTGTAGCGCGTCCCTACTGGCATCCGATTCAGGGGCGCCAACCCGTCGCGCGCTCGTGCGCTGTTGTACTCCCACAAGGCGGCTTTTGCTGCGGTCTCCTGGTGGGAGGGGTTACAGGTGCCTTTGTAGCTTCCCATCTCCATTGTCGGTCCTACTTGGAATGTATGTTGCATGGTATTATTTGGAATTTTCAGATTGGATGTCAATCAGAGTGCTTCTGATCTCTCGGGAAATCCTAATCTCAATTTCGAGCTTACTGATCTCTTGTCCAATGCTCAGAATGTCATCCGCTTTGGCGAGGGATTTAGGGCTGGCGGTGGGGCGGGACAGCATCCTAGTCTGTTGCTCGACATTGGATTGCAGTCTGTCGATCTTGTCATCGTGGTAGTTGATATGTCCTTGTATGTTCATTGGCTTGGTTGGTTGGTGTTTGGGGCTTTCTCATCGAGCATAATCGGGGTGAATGTCTCCACCGTTCCAAAGTGCTTACAGGTGGGGCAGCGACAGTCGTCGTCGTCGCGCCAGTCCTGGTCGTAACCTGTCAGGTTCTTCAATTCGCCATCGTGGATGTCCGTCCCGAACTCGTCGTGCATCCCCCAGATGGGGGTGCAGACCGCGATGCGGCGGCCGTCCCCGCAGCTAGGGCAGCGCAAGCCTGAGGCCGGCGCTGTCGCTCGCTGGAGCTTCGTGAGGTCCTCCCCAATGTCGCCCAGTATTCTCTCCTCCACCCAGGCCCAGTAACCTAGCGTGGTATCGTGATTCGAAGCTTCCTCCGCCCAATCGGATCTTGGATGTCCGGGGACTTCGCACCATAGGCTGTCCTCCCGCAACTCGTGTAGGAGCTGCACTCTGAAATATTCAATTCTCATAATCGTCAAAACGGGGGGCTCCTTCTCTTAGCTCGGAGTCATCCGCCGCATAGCGGATCAGTGTCCAAGGCTCGTTCGCGGGAGCTAGTGCCCCCGTTGGCTTCAGTGTTCTATTGAGTAACTTCATAGTGGTGTATTTTATAGGGTCTGTTCCTTGAATATGTGCGGAATCTCCTTAATGACTCGCAACCGATACAAAATGTATCGGTTCTTCCCAGTCGTCCCCTCTCTCACTCATGGTCCAGTGCCTCCTTTGCTACCTCAGCGTCCCAGCGATCGAGGCGCTCCTTGGCGTCCGGGGACACAATCCATCCTGCGATGGTGTGCCCATCCCATACCTCGTGGTCGGCGAACGCGCTAAACCCTGGGTCTGCGTCCGTCACCGCTACCATGTCCGTGCCGGGGGTCATATGGTCGACCACAAACCCCGCGACGACATCTTCGATAAACGTATCAGAGCTCCTGGCCTCGTCGACCGAGCACAGGACGGTGCCCATGTAGACCACCCGTTTTGACGTGCCGTCATCCTGGTCCCCGTAGTAAATGAGCACCACTCGATAGCTTTTGAACCGGGGGGACCGCGAGAGGATGTAGTGCCACAAGACCTTCTTGTTGTGCGTCACGACCTCCTCAATCCCCTCCTCCGGTAACCCGGCGATGTCCTCCGCGGTGAGCATCAGGTTCTTAAAGCCCTCCGAGGTGGACAGAAACCCGTAGGCACGGTGCAGAGCCGTAAAGATCTGCGCCGTGCGGACCTCGTCCCGTCCATGGGGATCGATCTTCCCGAGCGACTTGTTCCGCAGCGCGGCACACAGGAGAGCAGCTTGCTCCAGCGCCGTGCCCGACAGCGGACACAGCCGACAGAGTTCTATATCCCAAACGAACCCAACTCCCGGCATAGGCGTCCAGACCCAGTCCTCGATGTCCCGGAGGTCCTCAGGGAGGTAGACGTAGGCCTGATCGTGCTCGCTCTCCGGAGGGGAGCTGCGCAGAGCGAGCATCAGGATAGCTGTAGGGAAGTCCTGAGCGACCAGCGTTTTGGTCTTAGCGTCATACTTCGTTTTGGGGGTCGGCCACCCAGGGAGGATGTTGCCCTGTGTCTTCTGCTTCAACACGAAGTGCGTAAAGTAATCTGGGTTGGTGGCCTCCAGTGCTTCTTTCGTCTCCCCCGTGGCTTTAGGGGACTCGAACTTCACCATCTCCTTAGATGGGAGATTCAGGGATATTATCTGGATGCTACCTGGTGGGATCTGATACTCAATGTCTACTTCGTATTCTTCTCCTCCGGCTCCAAGGCCGGCAAGGTCACTGATCATAGTGTTATCTGGGGTCTGTGTTGATTTTGATGATGACTGTCTCAGTCGTTGGTGATCTCCACTTCCCAGCTCTCGTCCTCTAGGGGACTGCTGGTGAGGATGTTATACATGCGGTTGACCGTGCGGTTACCCCACAGGATGACCGGGTCACCTGAGTCGCCATCTACCATCGTCCAGCACCGCAGCTCGGCGATGGCCTTCTGTATCGCTGCCTTCTTGTCGTCCCACTCATACTGGACATAGCTTCCGTCCCGCTCGTAGGGCTTATAGCGGTCGTCAAACTGGGCCTCAGTGAGGCGCAATACATTCTTGTCGTCCGGGAGATCAGGTCCTAGCCGGCGGGTCAGGTAGTCCAGGATATCCTGCACGGTGGTGATACGGACCGCATCACCATCGGTGATCTCCAGGTCGAAGTGGTCCTCCAGCCCCATTCGCAACTCAGTGTTTACGAATAGATCCTCATCCATAGCCTCCGAGGTGGTGCTGAGGAACCACTGGGACAACGAATGGTGTAATCCCACATCGCTACCCATGTTCGGTTGGAGTTTGGCGCAGATGGTCTCTAGGCGTGTCGGTTGGGTGTCTTTTTTAGGTGTAGTGTCTGTCATTGGTTTGCTTGACTTGAGGTGGTGCCACTTCCGTATTTGATAAACAGTGAGGCGGACTACGTCGCGCTCCGTTCTGATTATCTGCTTGCAGGCCTCGATGTCCTCCTTGGTGGCGTCCTCCATAGGGAATAGATGGAAGCTCGCTCCCTGGGCGCTGGTCACCCATTCCTCCCAGTAGACGTTTCTGCGATACTGGGAGGGGTAGAGGCGGACGAACTCTACCAACGGGGGCGAGTCGCCCTCATAGCGGGCCCGGAAGATGCCGCAGAACTGGTCGTGGGTCCTGTCCCAGGCTTCTCCGTCCATAACAGGGTCCAGGTCCGCGAGGCAGGCCTGGTTGTTGTAGATGGCCAGGTATGGCTGTGGCTTCATTTGAATGCCTCCTCCAGGTCGTCAGCCATCGCCAGCATCACCTTCTTGAACTTCCGGGGGTTATTGTCGTAGTTGGGCACATAGTAGGCAAACGGGTTGCTCAACCTCTCGGACATGGTCGCACCGGCTATCGTCCCCGTTGGGATCGTAAGACCCAGGTGAGTGAGTCCAACAGCTACGTCCCCCTTTCGGAAACAGTCGAGGGCATACACCCAACGCTTTGCCCGGAACATTTCCCCCGCCCATGCCGAGGTGCTCAAAGGAAAGTCGAAGGCTTCGCCGAGTGGGGCCTTCATCCTCCTGGACATGGTCGCACCGGCTAAGCACTGGTAGCACCAGGGGCCTTCGGGGGCGGGGTAGTGCCAGTAGCCCATGTCGATCTTCACCGACTTCACCTTCTCCTGTAGTCCCAGGTCATGGATGGCATCCCTGATCAGTGTCCACGGCTCGTTTGCGGGGGCTAAAGGCCCTGACTGTTTAAGTATTCTGGTATTTGTATTCATAGTCGTTTGGTCGAGATGACGACAGAGCTCGTCCGGCTGAAGTTTGTGGTTTCCGGGGGTTTTTTCCGGGGCAGGCGGTCGCACTCTGATACCCTTCATCTACTCTCTCCCTCGTAGTAAAGCCGTCCCTCGAAGGCGCCGGGGTAGAAGTCCCAGGTGTAGCCGTCAGGTAGATCCTTCACATCGAGCTTACGCTGAACTTCAGACCACGTAGGCCCTGTGCTGGTCGCCGCCCGGAGGCCTTGCCGCCACGTTGGGTATCCCCCGCTGTAGCCCCGCCAGGTGATCACCGGCTCCCAGAACCCATGGTGGGCTCTGACGCCAAGGCTCCGCAGGTGCTCGAGGAGGACGCATCGCGGCAGGCCCCCACCGTCGCCATCTTCCCCTTGGACGAACAGTCGCTCGGGGTAGAAGGGGCTGGAGTGGATGTCCCGGCTCGCGATCGGCCTCCCGTCCCGCATCCCCTCGGCCATGGTGATGTAGTAGTCCTCGAGCCCCATCTTCTGCCAGTCTTGCTCGCACCGACGTTCGATGCTTGGGGTGGAGTCCATGTTCTCCGGCCAGGGACGGATGCGTCCGTATAGGCTAGCCTCCCCCGGGTAGAGTCGGCCGGCGCCGATGTCTGTGTGGTATCGGTGGCCGTCGACCTCATTATGGGACGTCTCCTGCCCCATAGAGAACATGTCCTGCAGATACCCCCACATGGCGGGGGTGAATATCAGCGTGTGTTGTTTCTGAGTTGTAATAAGCATTATTTCTATTGGTTTTACGTGGGATCTAAGGTCTCAACGACGTGTTTAGTTGACCCGACCCCACCTTTATGGCAGGTATTACGGTCATCATGCCTCGCCTCATTGCGCTATGCGGTCCTCAAGGTGCTGGCAAAAGCCAAGCCGCCCTCTCTCTCGTCAGAAATCACGGATACACTTGTATCTCGTTTGCCGACCCTCTCTACCGCATGCTTGCAGCTCTCCTGAGCGTGTCCGTTGAAGAACTCCGCGGTATGGACAAGAACCGCCCCATGATTGAGCTGGAGGGCAATAGCATACGCCACGCCCTCCAGACTCTCGGAACAGAATGGGGGCGCAGCTACATCGGCGGGGAAATATGGGTCCGCACTGCACTACGAGAGATTCAGCGGCGGCGAAGCCAAGGAAAACTCGTGGTCATCGATGACCTGCGATTCCGCAACGAATACACACACCTACGGCGGGTCGGCTGTTGCATGATCAAGATCGACCGCCCCTCAGCCCCTGACCAAGTAAACCCCAATCACGGTAGCGAGGTGGATTGGCCCTCATTCGTCGCAGATTCCATCGTATGCAACCCGGGCGATGGGTTGGGGAGTTGGCTCTCCTCCGCTGGGAGCGTGATCCTGAGCGCGGTGGGGGCAGTTACGGAGGTGTAGGGACCTCATCGTTCTCCTGCTCTACCCTCGCCTGAAACAGGATATCATCGGGCGTCCATCCATTCCTCAGCAGATATTCCACCTGCGAAGGTACTCCACCGTTGTTGTGAGCACTCGCTTCCTCGCTGGCGGCGGCATCCACCAGAGGGTCAAGCAGCTCAGGGGTTGCCTCCATCTTCTCCAATTCCTCTCTGACTGCTCGCACCTTCCCGAGCAGCCACGACCTAGATTCGGCGTCGGCTTGGATCACTTGGCGCCTCCTTTCGCGTTCTGTGCTGCCTCCCAGGCATCTAGGTCTAGCGTAGGACCATGAGTGGAGAGCAGGAATCCCTGCCGGTAGTCGAGCTCAGCCTCCAGGTAAGCCTCGACGCGTGCGTGGGTGACCTCCGACTTGGAGGAGACGGGGATGGTATGCGCCTCCTGCCGATCCGTCAGGGAGATGGTCTTGTGGTTGGCGTCCGCCTCCTCACACGTGCTGAATGACGTGACAGCGGGGCAGGTTCTGGGAGTGTCTCGACCGTCGAAACTCACCGACCAAACGCTACCTCTGTGTGTGGGGGCGCTGCGCATGTGCTCAGTTAAATCGAACAACGCGCCCACCATCTCACCTCCCAGGAACGTCAACACGTCGGAGTATATACAGCGCCTGAAGGTCTCCAAGGCATTGTAGGCCTCGTCCTCCCCAAGGCCGTCAGGGAAGAGGAAGTTCTCCGCGTTGTCCGTAATGAGGGCTGCAAGGTCCCCATTGCCTTCAGCACGCCGCACCACGCAAATCTGCGTGTCGACAAGGTCTTCTACGCAGACGTTCTTCTCTTCCCCGGTGACCAGCACTTCGGGCTCCATATGAAACTTCGCGTCACCGCCAAGGAGGAAGTGCACCTCAAGCTTGTCCACCCATACAAACAGCCCTTCCTCTCCATCGCTTGGTTCGACACCCTCGAAGTTCCATCCGAATACTTCCGCGGAATCCCACACCTGGTCGTTGATGTGAATGTCGACGCTACCGAGGTGTGGCAGGGCGTCGTACCACTGGTAACCCACCATGTCGGTGCTCGGCTTCACCCCACGAAGTAAGGAGGTCCCAGAAATCTGGGCGTCGTACCACAGCTCCTTCAAGAAATCGCTTTCCGTCTCCAGGTCGACAATCACGCACGGAAGATCCCTGATCGCGGGTCCACCATGCCCCCACGGGCTGAGGGTGTTTTTAGCCTCTCCGATGTCGATACCAAACTCGTCCCTCGCCCGTTTGTAGTAGGAGTAGGCGAGGGTGTGGGCGCCCTTCTCCTCCGCTGCGACCCACTCGAAAAGCTTCCGCTCGCAAAGACGCAGTAACTCGTCTCGGCCTACCGTATGCTTGAGGGCGTTCCGGGCTGGTAGCACCAGTTGTAGCCCACCCACACCGAATACGTCCACACGCACCGACAATCCTCCCCTGCTGAAGCAGCTGTAGGGGATGGCCTCGGTGATCTGCACGCCGTGGAAGTTAATGGTCACAGGGATCGACCCTGAGTATCTCGGCCCATCGTCGGCGATCCCAATCCCGTAACCCTTATCCTCGAACATCTCTGTGTGCGTCGTCTCCTGCAGGTATGACTTCGGCTCGAGCACTTCGTGAGTTCCAGCGTAGCTTATCTCCACGGCCTCGAGGCCGCAGTATGCCGCCGCCTTGCTCAGCGCTGAGTAGATATTATGACGCGCCTGGTCCGGCCAGTGCCACTGTATGAGCGTGAGCGCGTCGTGCTCGCGCGCTGTGGGCACCATCCCGACCTCGCCGCGGAACACCGCAGGAGTGAACTCCCCCGTCCAGTCCCGGGATCCTACCCTGACTAGGGCGAAGTTGGAGAGGCAGAAGAACCCCATACCGGCAGGGTCCTCTGTTTCCTCCGTCTCGTCGCTCCATCCCTTACCCGCTAGACGCAGTAGTGGCTCCGGGCTGGGTATACCCCGGCCGTTGTCCACGAAGGTGACCAGGGTCCCTCCATCCTGGTCGTCGAGGGTGACGCACACACGGCTAGCGCCGGCACGTCGTGCGTTCTGGAGGAGCTCGTTACAGACTGTTCGCGGGCTGGCGTCGAAGACACGGTCGACCTTGGACAGGAATCGGTCATCGACGGTGGCGGTGTAAACTTTTGGTGGTGGTGATGTTGTATTTGTATTCATTTTATATGGTGGTATGAAAGCATACCCTTTGAAATTGGTCCCAGGTGATGGCTAAGTCCCTTGTGAGTCAGCCGAAGCCACCCACATCAGAATCCACATGCCGAGTCGCAGTGCGACTCTCGCCCTCCTCGGCTCACGGTAATACTACGCGGAAGGGCGCGAACGCTTGGAGCTGGGAAGAACCGATACATTTTGTATCGGCAGTCACCGGCCAGGCATGCGCCTGCTTACGTCCCGACATCTTCGATGTCCTTTCCATCAACTGTCAGCCCGAACAAGCCAGGCTCAGCCCCTAAGTTTTTTAGGGCGCCTACTGCCGCTGAGGCATTGATTTCGACGCGCTCGTAGCGGGGCGCGAGGCAGACATTCGCGCGCCCCAGGATGCTCTCCACCCCCTCGTCGTCCGAAATGCGATCCTCCGACACCACCTCCAAGGTGATGATGGTCCGGTGGAACGTCCGGTCGCTGATCTGCTTGTGTCCCAGTAGCTTACCCATCTCCGTCAGCTCCTCAATAAGGTGGCCGCTCCCTACACGCCGCAAGTAGCGAGGGTCGTGTGGGGACGATGGTGCACGCGATAACCAGCGTTGAGCCATCTCAGGAGTCACGGTGTAATAGAACGCGCCTCCGGGGTCTATGTCCGACTTTTCAACGGCAATCGCAGCGAACTCGAACGGAGCACCGACATCGATGAACGTCGGCCCTCCCGTGTCGGACATCTCCCAGGGGATCCCCCGTTGCGTCAAATGCGCCGAGAGCAGGTCCAGCAATTCCTCTGGAGTGAGAGGCGCCGGGCTGTTCAGCTCCCGGGTCATCCGTGCCTCCATCATCCCCTCGTGGGTATAGGCGGTCCAGTTATGGGCGACCATATCCTCCTGGCTGGGTACCCAGCCATTGATGACCTCTCCTGTGGTCTCGCGGAACAGGCGGATGTTACCGCCGTCAGTGATCTCTTCTCGCTGCATGAGCAGTAGGGCACGCAGGAGACGGTCGTCCTTGATGTGGCTGGCCGCGATCGTGGTGGGCGAGGCGAAGAACAAGTACTCATCCCCCCAGTTGTCACGCTTGACGAATCCTCCGCCGTGTAGAGCGCTTAGGGCCGCGCCAAATCCTCCAGCACTCATTCGCTGGCTCCCCCGTCTTTGTGTGTATTTGTTTTCATATTAGTTATTGGTGGTTTACTTATCGCCTCACACCTACGCTGTCACGTAGAAGTTCTTATCGCCCGCAGGGCACTCCTCACCCATGCGGGTAAGGCAGCGCCTGACGGAGCGCCCGCGCTGGCCGTAGCTCTCCGTCTGGTGGCCGCATCTCGCGCAGGTCAGCACCACGCTCGGCGTGGTAGTGCCTCGGTCGTTGTCGAGATCGGTTCGCTGTATCTCGCAATCAATTTTGGACATCACGGTGATGGATTCAGGATTCGGATGCCTCAGTAACGGAGTAGATTGCCTGACTCATAGTCTCCTCATCAAGTGCCGACCTGTCTTCAGTTGTTTCCTCCTGGGGGTCGAACACCTTGTCTCTTGCGTCCTGCGGCGAGTCAGCGGCGACATAAATATCGACGCCCCTCATCACAGTCTCTATTACGTGGACTCTGTATTGTTTCATGGTGCCGGGTTCAGGATCGTCCTTTGTGGTTCCCGATGGTGTGTCTCGCTTACCCATTATTCTTGAATACCTCCATTGCTTCGGATTCGGGCAGATCGGCGAGGAACGTAACCCCCTTCGCCCACGACGCTGTCGCTTTCACATCCGCGATAGTTTCGGGCGTGGGCTTGTATTTCGCAGGGAGTTGATAAATCCCTTTCTCTCCCCCCGTCTTCACGTAGGATATCCGCCGCATCGCCTTCTTGAATTCCTTCTTGAGCAAGAACTCATTCACAAGGTCTCCGCAGATAATCTCAAGGGACGGCTCCATCCCATCCTCAAAATATTCACTTTCAATCCTTGGGAATGTCGCCTTGATTCGAGACTCCAGTTCGTTGACCGCAGTCCATCCCCCGGCGATTGGGTGGACGTTATCGCAGCCCCCGTGCCCGTTATTCTCGACGGTAGCGAACTTTTTCCCGTCGACGTAAATGGACGCGGTATAGCAATGGGTTTCTTGTGATCCGGCCTCAAAATGCTTGATGTTTTTGAGGATGATTTCTGGTTGTGTAATGGTCATTATTGGTGGTTTGGTGGTTAGAGTTCGCGGACGGCTCCGCAGCCCGCACATACAGGCGTGGTCTCTGGTCGGCCATTGTTGGATGACCCGTCAGGATGAGAGTCTTGCAGGATGATGCCAGCGGCTTCGCCGCAGCTTTCACAGGGTGTGTATTTCATGGCGATGTTGATAGACGCAGTTTTTCGCTCGCTCCCGCCAAGTCAATGGCGTAGGTTGGATCTTCGTGGTTGATATCCGCCCAGACTACGAGGCGCAGTTTGCCCTCGTATAGTTCAAGCATCACCGGAGTCCCATGCCCGTCTGAGCTACAGGTGTCCCCGTGTCCCTCGGGCTGGATGTATATCCCGTCCCCCCCGTAGTATAGGGTTACTGGTATGGGGGCGGACTTATTTTCGTCGCCCTTGTCAACCAAGGTGGTGCTGACGCTACGTTCAGGCGGTGGTTGGTTCTTGTTCATGGCTTTATTCTTTCATGGTGGTGTTGGTTGGGCGTGGTATTTAATACTCTTGAATGTTCACGGTGTCATTCTCGGCGGGCATTGTGGAGTGATACTCAACGAATCCTTCCTCCCCGTCCTCCCGCATAGCGCGGGCGGTTGCAATAGCCTCGCTCTCGGTTGGCATGCTTTCCCCGTCTACCACATCGAAGGTGATGTAATTAACATGCCGCTCTAAGATACCAACGGTTACGGAGTGAGTGGGATTTCCTGACCCTTCCAGCCCGTCCTCTTGGAGGTCTTCCGCGTCAACGACGCCTTGGGCGTCACTTGTGGACATTCCTTTATTTTCCATTTCTTGCACCCGTTCTTTGTATGTTTTCATTGTGTTTGTTATCTGATTAGCGCTGTTTCACCTTCAATAGTAACTTCTGTTGCCTGTCCCCGCATGACGACATAAGGCTGTGTTTTGTTGACCTTGCTGTGGGTGGGGATTAAGCACGTAATGTTGCTGACGATGAGACACTGGTTCCTAAAGTGAACACTCCATTTATGTGTGCCTGTGCGTTTCGAGTGGGGTTTATTATAGTGAAAGAACACTACCCATTTAGGCTGTGCCATCGTGTTCGGTTGGTGATAGTTCCTTCAGGACAATCTCCTCTAATGCTTCGACGAGTTTTTTGATGGGGATGTTACCAAGTAAGGGAGCCTTGCGGTCCGCCTTGGCGCAGTAGTCCGCATACTCTTGAGAGACTCGAGAGTAGTGTGACGGTTCGTTACAGTAGTGTTCGGAGAACGTCTGCCAGCCATCCATTGTATGGGGAACGCCACTCAACTGAGAGGCTGTCCTAGCGGCGAGTCACGTATCGGCGCTGGTGAGCCGAACATTAAGAGTGGGTCTCGTGTTACCGAGGTGACGAGCGTGGTCGAGTAGCTGTTGGTTTGTTAGTAGCATGATAGTGTTAAGCTGGGGTTGACTCAGGTTCACCTATTGGCTTGAGGTGTTGAATAGCCTCGCTCCATGAGCTGCCGTTGTCTTGGGAGACTTGCACCACGTCCCACTCCTCGGGGCAGTGCTGGAATCCAAGCGGGGAGGAGAAGTGGATTTCCGACCACACGGTACTTATATTGTCCCCTCCAACCGTGGACATGTCTACTCCGAGACGCTGGAAGGCTTGTCCGAAGATACACCCTTTGTTGGGTTCACCTCCTAGAACTCCCTTGTGATAGTAGCACCCCGACCCTTCCTTACGTGTGTTGTAGACAAAGTCTGGGGACTCTGCCGCGAGGAGGCGGATTTCTGTGTCTACTTCGTCGATGGTTATTGTGCTAATGTCTCGTTTCATTGGTTTGTGGGTTCTGGGAAGGGTTCTTACAGTCCTCCGTGGTTTCTTTTGTCTGTCATCCGCTGAGAGTGTTCCGCCCAAATTTTAACATCCGTGGCGAGTCTCTCTTCCTTTTTCTCCCTTTCGTTTCTCTTCTCATAGATCAACTGCCGATCTAGGATTGATCGTTGCACTCTCCCATCATCTGAGATGGGCGGGAGAGAGAATGAGGGGCTTGCTGTTCCTTTCAGTGGTATCCGGGTGGTCATGGTTGGTGGTGGTTGGTTAGTGGTTGCTGCTTGGCTTGAATCATCTTTCCAGTACGTCTTGCTCCCCAGCCCAGCATGGGAACCATTCAGAATGACATTCACCGTCAACCATCAATCGGAGGGAAGCAATGTCGTCGGGGAACGTCTCGCTTTCAGCGTGTTCAACCCAGTGCGCTCTGCTAAGGCCCCAACTTTTTACCCAAGTAGTGGCTTCTCTAATAGTATCAAACTGCTGCTCCGTACAGGTGCAGCCGGGTTCTGATTTAGACATGGCGAGTAGTTCAATCATTCTCATTATTTTTTTTGGTTCTTGTAATTGTTTGCACTGTAATTCTTGTAATTGGTCCGTTCACTTTGCGGTCAGAGACCTCGCATTTGGTCTCCCCTAGGGAGACAGGGAGAACATCCCCGATCAAAGCCTTCTCTCGGGCCTCTTCGGGGCTATTGGCCTCAACCCAGTATTTAGTGGCGTAGCACCGGGATTCCGTCATTGGTATTTCGTATCTTTTCATTGGTTGTTGGTTGGTTGATTAGTACCACGGCAAGCCATACTTCGCTTCAAAAACTGCGGCCCTGACGTCCTCGGATCGGCTGCCCATTCCTCCCCAGTTCACCTCTACGGCGCGTATGTCCACGTCCCAAGTCTCCTCCACGATTTTGGCAATCGCCTCAAGGAGCAGACCATAGATGCCCTGCTCGGCGAGGTAGAGGTCGATCGCATCCTGTGGTGCGATGTCGCTGGGGGAGTTGGTGAGGGTGTTGCTGGGGTGCAGCTGGTATCGCCCGCAGGCGAGGGCCCGGTTTTCCGGGTTCTCCTCAGTGCGGGGGTCGTCACAGGTGTTGCTCACTTCCAGCGCGTTGCAGAGCGGCGTGAGCATGTATCGCACCGTTTTGTATTCGTCGTGGAACTGGCGGCGAAGTCTCTCTGCAGAAGCGTCGCTTGGGGCCTGCTGAGTCATTAATTCTTTCTCGGCATCTACGGCACAGAGCGCCAACAACACGGTATCAACCGCAGATGACATTTCGCCGTTCCCGGCCCATGATTCTTCTATTTCCTTGAGGGCATCATACATCTTGTCTATTATTGTCTGTTCCATTGTTTCGTTTGGTTTGGTGTTGATTAGAGACCCAGGGCTTTCTCCAGCCTAGCTTTTCTGTCTAGCAGCCTACCGTCGAAGTAGGGAGCCTGTTGGCCTAGCTTGTCGTCCACTTCGCCAAGGAAGGCAGTAACTTCCGCAGTGGTGTAAGTTGCGCCGAGGGTTTCCTTTATCTGCTGGGTTGTCTGGTTGTCTGGTGTTTCCATGTTGTTAGTTTGGTTGGTTGGTATCCGGGTCGCCTACATTCATCGGGGACTGTGGCACAGGCGATCCTCGCCATCTCTAGTATTTCGGTATTCATTGTTTGGTGTGTTGTTGCTTTGATTGATTAGATTCTGCTGCCTCCTTGAGTGCTGCGTAGTTTTT
>TARA_R110002110_G_scaffold84563_2_pt1 | contig 14159 bp, 13 predicted proteins | sample TARA_R110002110 | Tara Oceans TARA_R110002110 (sample SAMEA4397330) | marine metagenome | biome: Polar Biome; feature: [SRF] surface water layer (ENVO:00010504); material: water (ENVO:00002006), including particulate matter (ENVO:01000060) such as... | depth 5 m
TGACTATGCAGCGCGGCAGATCGCGCGTACAGGACTGTTCAGGACGGCGCCTGTCTCCGTCAGACGGATGCTAGCGGGCTGCTGCTATCTGTCGCCGCCGGCGTTTCCTCAACAGGGCGATCCGAGCCTCGACCTCGTCCCAGGTCAGGTGGCCGCGCTCCACCACCGCGCTTGTGACGGACAGGGTCTGGCGGTCGTAATAGGCCATTGAATCGTATTCTTCCGGGCGCATGTCTTCGACACCGCGCCGCATCTCATCCAGCGTTATCTTGGGGGTATCCTGCCCCATCAGCGCCCACAGCGTGGCCGTAAATTCGACCTGCCACGGCAGGTCGGGTTTCTCCGTACGGTCGATCCCGCCCGCGGCGGCGGGATTGCCGCCGACATCGTGGTAACGCCGGCTCATACGGGTGTCATTGGCGGATCAGGCGGCGATCAGGTCGGGCTGCGGCAGGATCGGCGCGTCGGCGTCGAAGCGTTCGCCCTTGCGCATGCAGAATACCGGCGTCAGCAACCTGTCGGCGTTCACCTCGGTCTTGCTGTTGTCGACGAAGGTCCAGCTACCGCGGGTGTCGTCGAGGACGCTGATATCCGCATCGACACCCTTTTTCAGCGTGCCGATCTCGCCGTCCATGCCGAGCATCGTGGCGCAGTTGCTGGTCACCATGGGCACGACATCTTCAAGCGAAACGCCCAGGGCCAGCATCTCGCTCATCGCATGACACAGCGAAAACTGCGCCCGTCCGGCGAACAGATGCATCTCGTCATCCGGGTGTTCGGTCGGCGTGCCCGGTTGCGGCAAAACGCTTGTATTATAGCCATGCATGTCGGCGCCCAGCGTATGCGGCAGCACGCCCGCATCCAGCACCTTCCTGGCCATCTCGAAGCTGAAATGCGAGCCGTGACCGACATCCATTTTAAGCCCCTTGTCGAGCGCCTTCTTGACGATCGGATGCAGCTCGCCCTTGCTGTTTACGAAACCGCCCGGATGGCGGGTAAACGGATGGGCCAGAATATCTCCGGGCCGCAGAAGTTTGACCGTATCGGACAGTACCTTGTCCACATCGATCTTGTATTTGGGTTTCTTCGGACGCCCCCAAAGCTGGCCGAAATGGATATAGACCGGCAGGTCGAGCTCCTTGCCGGCTTTCACGGCAAGCTTCATGACGTCCAGCCCCCAGCGCTCGAAACCCGCGATCTCCGCGTGCGACTTGATTCCCCGCACCAGGTCCGCGTTCTCGCGCGCCGCCCGCACGGTCGCCTTCACGTCGACGCCTTCGGGCGCATACAGATAGGGATAGTAATGCCCTTCGAGACCGCCCACGACATAGATCGAAATGAAGGCAAGGACCCGCGAGGCCGACGGCTCGACGATGAACTTGCGGAACGCCGGAAACGTCATACAGCTCGGCCCGCCCTGGTCGACCAGCGTGGTCACGCCGGACCGAACGCCCGCCATATCCGGGTCCAGCCCGAACCGGCCGCTGACATGCTGAAAGACATGGGCGTGGCTGTCGATCAGGCCCGGCAGGACCAGCTTGCCGCGAACGTCGATGTTCTTTTTAGACCCTTTCAGATCGGCTTTGACGGCGGCAATCTTGCCATCCTTTATCCCGACATCGCGGATGCCGTCGATGCCCTGGGCCGGGTCGATCACCCGGCCGCCTTTGAGAACGATGTCGTAGAGTTTTTTGCCGGCCATGTCGGTTTTGCCTCCTGTCAGGCCGCCGCGCCGCCGCGGAAATGCGGGATCGCGGCGACCAGCGACTTTGTATATTCCATCTGCGGATCCGACAGGATCCGGTCCGCCGGACCCTGTTCAACGATCTCGCCAGTATTCATCACAATTACCCGGTCGCAAAGCAACCGGACGACATTCAGATCGTGGCTCACGAAAATATAGCTGATCGCCATCTCCTGGCGAAGCTCCGCCAGCAGGTTCAGCACCACCGCCTGTACGGAAACATCCAGCGCCGATGTCGGCTCATCCAGGATCAGCAGCTTGGGATGCAGGGCAATGGCCCGGGCGATCCCGACGCGCGCCTTCTGACCGCCGGATAACTGGTGCGGAAAGCGGGTCAGCAGGTGCGCCGGCAGGCCGACCTGTTCGGCCACGACCTCGGCCCGGCTCCAGGCTTCGTCCGTCGACGTCACACCGCCGAGGCGGCGCATCGGGTCGGTGATACTCTGAAAGGCGGTAAAACGCGGGTTGAGGCTTTCGGTCGGGTCCTGGAACACCATCTGGATCGCCGGACGCAGTTCGTGACGCGCGAAATTCTTCGCAGGGACCGCGCCGATATCGACCCCGTCGAAGACGATTTCGCCTTCGCTCTTGTCGATCAGCCGGGAAATCATGCTGGATGTCGTCGACTTGCCGCAGCCGGATTCGCCCACCAGGCCGACGCTTTCCCCCGCCTCGACCGAGAAGCTGATCCCGCTCACGGCGCGGAAGGTTTCGGGGGGCGTGCGCGCAATGCGTCGACGGACCGTCTCCATGAACGATAGCGGAGAAGACGATCCCGCCGGATAGGTCTTCACGAGATCGGTCACCTGAAGCAGCGTCTTCGGTACCGCCTTTGCCGCCGCTTCCGGTGTGCCCGGTTCCGGTGCCGCCGCGGTATCCGGCCGATCGGTCAGCAGGTCGCCGAGACGTGAATCGGGGCGTGGCGTCGCCCGGATCAGCCGCTTCGTGTAGGGATGACCGGGGTTGGCGAAAAGCGCATCCGTTGTGCCCTGGTCGACGATCTCACCATCCTGCATGACGACGATGCGGTCGCAATAGGCGCTGGCGAGACCGAGATCGTGGGTAATCAGCAACGCGCCCATGTTCCGTTCGCGCGCGAGATCGACCACAAGGTCCATGATTGCCTTTTGCGTGGTGACGTCGAGGCCGGTCGTCGGCTCGTCCGCGATCAACAGCTGCGGGCGGCAGGCAAGGGCGATGGCGATCACGATGCGCTGGCACATGCCGCCGGAAAGCTCGAACGGATAGGAATGATAGCGCTGCTCCGGATTCGCGATCCGGACCTGTTTCAGCGCGTTTATCGCCGCGGTTTTCAGATTGGCGCCGGCGGCCTGGGCATGGGCATGCAGGACGTCTTCGATCTGATGCCCGACCTTGCGGATCGGGTTCAGCGCGGTGCGCGGGTTCTGGAAGATCATCGATATTTCGCGGCCGCGGAGCTCGGCGACCTCGGCCTCGGGCATCTGCGCGAGATCCATCCCGCCATAGACCGTCTGACCTTCGAGAATATGGCCGGCCCGGTCGAGAATCCGCATGACCGCATAGGACGTGACGGATTTTCCCGATCCGGATTCACCGACAACCCCGAGAATTTCGCCCCGGCTGACCGACAGGGATACCGATTCTATCGCGCGGACAATGCCGTTCCGCGTGGCGAATTCGACGGTGAGGTCCTTTACATCCAGCAATGGCATCGACATCGCTCAGGTCCGCCTTTGCGGGTCGACCAGGTCGCGCAGACCGTCGCCCATCAGGTTGAACGTAAACACGGCGAGCATAAGCGCCGCACCGGGGAAGATCGCCATCCACCATTCGCCCGACACGATGTAGTTTGCCCCTTCGGCGACCATGATGCCCCATTCCGCCGTGGGCGGCTGAACGCCGAGCCCGATAAAGGAAAGTCCCGCCGCGTTGAGGATCGCCCAGCCCATATTGAGCGACACCTGAACCATCATCGGCGGCAGCGCATTCGGGAAGACGTGCAGCGCCATCACACGGATATCCGAATTGCCGGCGAGTTTGGCGGCCAGGACATATCCCGCATTCCGGCGCACGTTCACTTCGGCGCGGGCGACACGGGCGTAGAACGGCACGTTGATGATGGCCGTGGCGTAGACGATGTTTTCCACCGTGTTGCCGGCGGCGGCGACGATGCCCATCGCGAGGACAAAAAGCGGAAAAGCCATGATGGTATCGACCATGCGCCCGACCAGGCGGTCCCACCAGCCGCCGTAATACCCGGCCAGCATCCCCAGAAAGCCGCCGACGACGAACGAAATCGCGACAGCGGTAATCGAGATCAGCAGGTCGAGCCGGGTCGCCACCAGAACCCGCGAAAACACGTCGCGCCCGACATTGTCGGTACCGAACCAGTGGTCCCAGGACGGCGGCTTCAGCGCGTTGGCCGCATTCGATTCAAGCGGGTCGTAGGGCGCCAGCGCGGGCCCGAAGATCGCAATCGTCACGATCATCAGGAACAGCGAGAACGCGATCAGCGTCACCGGGTTGCCGGTCGCGATATACACGAATTGCGACCAGAACACCCTGGCACTGCGCTGACGGCCGCCGTCTGGCTTTGCGTCGACTGTGGGGGGCAGCGCGGTCATGCGTCGATACCGACGCGGGGATCGACCAGCGTATAGAGAATGTCGATAAACAGGTTGAGGATCACGAACAGGATCGCCATCGACAGCACAAACCCCTGTACCGCGGCGTAATCGGACGCGATCAGTGCCTCAATCGCGTAGGAACCGATGCCCGGCCAGGCAAACACCTTTTCGACCAGCACGTTGGCGCCGAGCATGAAGGAGAACACCATGCCGAGGGTCGTGATGACCGGCAGGATCGCGTTTCTGAGCGCATAGGTAATGATAACGGTGCGCTGCGGCAGACCGGCGGCGCGGGCAGTACGGACGAATTCACCGCCCAGCACCTGGAGCATCGCGGCGCGCGTCATCCGCGCGATCGGCGCCAGCGAAAACAGGCCCAGCGTGACCGCCGGCAGGATCAACTGGGTGAACGATGCCCAGAAGGTTTCGAAATCGCCGGCGATCAGGGCGTCCACCGTATACAGGCCGGTCACCGGTTCCGGCGACAGGAACAGGATATTCAGCCGCCCCAGCGGTGCCGGCGCCAGCCCCAGCAGGTAATAGAATATGTAGAGCAGGAACAAACCGGTGAAGAAGGTCGGCAGCGACACACCGGCCGTCACCACGACGCGGCACAGATGGTCGATCCACGAATTTTCGCGCAGGGCCGCCATGATGCCGAGCGGCAGGGCGACCCCGATGGAAAAGACAAGCGCCGCCAGTGTCAGTTCGAGCGACGCGGGCAGCCGGCGCAGCAGGTCGTCGGTCACTTCCTGGCCGGTGGTCAGCGACGTGCCGAGGTCGCCGGACACCAGGTCGACGACATAGACCCAGAATTGTTCGGGAAGGGTTTTATCCAGCCCGAGCTGGGCACGGATCTGCGCGATCGATTCCTCGTTGGCGGCGGGTCCGGCAAAATAGGCCGCCGGGTCTCCCGGCAGTGCGCGGGTGAGCAGAAACGTCACCACGATGATGCCGATGATGGAGGGCACCGCCTGTAACAGGCGGTGCCCCACGATGGCGAGACGCGACCCGGACATCAGGTGCCCGGGTGTTTCTGCGTCGGACTGGAGGCGTGTCGCACGCGGTCCCGCCTAGGCTTTCAGCGAGAACTTGCGGGCGTCGAGCACACGGTGGAAGTGGTACTCGTAGCCTTCAAGATCCTTGCGATGCGCGACTTCGAGCACCGGCTGCCACAACGCGATACGTGGCAGGTCGGCCCACGCGTATTCGAACATCTTCATGACCTTCTTCGCGTATTCCGGGTTGGAGGTCTCCATGTGAAGGCTCTCGTTCACAAGCTTGTCGACGGCCGGATTGTCATAGTTCGACGAATTGAACAGATGACCCTTCATGTAGGCCCAGAAGAAGTAGTAGCAGGGATAGTTCAGCCAGCCGCCGAACGTGTCGATGTGCAGCGCGAGGCGTTTCTCGACAAGCGCCGCGGTGCGGTAACCGGCACCCGGGATCTTCTCGATATTCGTCTCGATGCCGATCTTGGCCAGGCTTTCCTGAAGCAGTAGCGCTGTCGGTTCCTGCCAGTCGGCGAGACCCATATTGATCGAGATCGGCACCTTGAAGCCGTCCTTGAACGCGGTCTGGCTGAGCAGGTCCTTCGCCTTGTCGAGATCGGTCGTGTAGGGAAACGGCTGCGGCCAGGCAGCGGTTTCGGGTTTCATCGACTTGCCGCCCCACATCCGCACGCCGCGCCCGTAAGCGGCGGTCTGGAAGATTTCTTCGTAAGGCACCGCAAAGGCAACGGCCTGGCGGACCTTGGGGTCCTTGAACGGCTCGAACTTGAAGTTCACGCCGAGCACGTTGATCGCGTTTTCGACCGGCGTGCCGACAACCGTCGCCTTGCCGCCTGCCTTGATCTCTTTCGCGTCCTTGGCAGGGATCTGATACGACATGTGAATGTCGCCGCGTTCGATCAGCGCGCGCCGCGTCGACAGCGACGGCACCTCGCGCACGATGACGCGTTTGACGCCGGGCAGCTTGCCGCCGACCCAGTTGTCGTTGCGTTCGTAGACCAGTTGCTGACCGGGGTTCCAGCGGGCGACCTTGTAGGCGCCGCTGCCGGCGACATTACGATGCAGGTATTCGCGCGCCCAGGGGTCCTTCTCGGTCGCGTGTTTCTTGGCCAGCGCCGAATTGATGATGAACGGCACCGGCACGGCAAGATCGGGGATCGTCAGCTTCGATTTGCGCAGCAGGTCGATGCGGAACGTCATCTTGTCGACGACGACGAACTGTTCGGGTTTCTCGAGCGAGCCGGCCTTCATCTGGACCGTCGGGAACCCGCCGACCGAGACCGCGCGGTCCATCGACCACTTCACGTCCTCGGCGGTCACCTGGGTGCCGTCCTGGAATTTTGCGTCGGGTTTGATCTTGAACGTGATCGACATCCCGTCCGGCGCGACCGTCCAGGATTCCGCGATCTCGGGGCGGACTTTTTCATAGTCGTAGGACAGCGAGCCGTCTTCGAGCGTCTTGGTGTCGAATGCAACGAGGCGATCGTAGCAGTTGACAGCCACCTGGTAGCTCGGCCGGCTGGTGCCGCTGCGATGAATGTCGAGGCTGTTGATCGTATCGCCGATCACCACAACCGCCGTGCCGTCCGCGCCGGCCGCTTCCGCCGGCAGCACCTTCAGGAAGGACAGCGCCCCGCCCCCCAGCGCCGCACCGCCGGCGCCCTTCACAAAATCGCGTCTCTTCAAATCGGTCATCTTCATCGTCAAGGCCTCCAAAAATCCATCTGCCCGTAATCGCACTGTATTCGCGCAGTGCGGTCGGGGGTTTTGCCATCTGGGGGGTTGTATGCAATTTGCGTGCCAGTCCGGGAGACGGTGTTTTGGCGTCATCCCGGACGAAACTGACGCCGGAAATGGCGGTATTTCAGGCATTTGCCTATTTATCAGGCCATCCGGACTCGATCCGCGCACAGCCCTTGCGGATCGGCAAATTTCATTGACGATTAAATTATGAGCAAAATCCGATAATCGGCTAAAAATAAGGCACAGTGTGACAGCCGGGGACGTCCTGCCCCAAGGGGATTCGCCGTGCGGCGCGGCGCACCGGTTGGCACGGGGATTGCATTGCCTCCCGGGCGACGAGAAAACGACGACCGGAAAATAACGACCGGAAAACGACGACCGGAAAACGACGACCGGCAAAGATGGAGGTAACGACCCCGCGATGACAGACACGGACGTCCCGGAGACAGAAGCGGACGCGGCAACGGGCACATACGTGCCGGCCGATCCCTATCCATGGCCGTATAACGGTGAGCTGCGCCCCGATAACACGGCGCTGATCGTGATCGACATGCAGACCGATTTCTGCGGCGAAGGCGGCTATGTCGACGCGATGGGATACGACCTGTCGCTGACCCGCGCGCCGATCGAGCCGATAAAAGCCGTCCTGACCGCGATGCGCGCCGCCGGGTATTGCATCATTCACACGCGCGAGGGTCACCGTCCGGACCTCGCCGACCTGCCCGCCAACAAACGCTGGCGCTCGCAGAGGATCGGTGCCGGCATCGGCGATCCCGGGCCGTGCGGGCGCATCCTCGTGCGCGGCGAACCCGGCTGGGAAATCATCGACGAACTGGCCCCCGCCCCCGGCGAACCGGTTATCGACAAACCCGGAAAGGGATCGTTCTACGCGACCGATCTCGATCTTCTGCTCCGCCGGCGCGGCGTCGACAACCTGATCGTCGCCGGCATCACCACCGATGTCTGCGTCCACACCACCATGCGCGACGCGAATGACCGCGGCTACGAATGCCTGCTGCTCGAGGATTGCTGCGGCGCGACCGACCGGGGCAACCACGATGCCGCCATCAAAATGGTCAAAATGCAGGGCGGCGTGTTCGGCGCGGTCTCGAACGCGGCCGACCTGGTCGCGGCCCTGCCGAAATGAGCGCGCCCGGATATCCCGCCCGGCCCGGCGCGGCCGACATGATCACCTTCCCGTCACGTCCCTTTTCCCTTACCGCCCCCGCCGGGAATATCGCCCTGGTCGTCATCGATATGCAGCGCGATTTTGTCGAGCCGGGTGGCTTCGGGGCGGCGCTCGGCAACGATGTCACGCCGCTGCAGAACATCATTCCTGCAATTGCCGGGCTGCTGGCTGCGTTCCGGGCACACGGCATGACGATTATTCACACAAAGGAAGCGCATCGTCCGGACCTGTCCGATTGCCCGCCAACCAAGCGCCGGCGCGGACTTGCCGAAGTCGGGATCGGCGACGAAGGCCCGATGGGCCGCATCCTCATCTCAGGCGAGCCGGGCAACGATATCGTGCCGGCGCTGTATCCGGCCGACGGTGAAACGGTGATCGAAAAACCGGGCAAGGGCGCGTTCTACGCCACCGAGCTTGGCGCCGTCCTCGATGCCGCAGGCATCACCCACCTTGTCTTTGCCGGGGTGACCACGGAGGTCTGCGTTCAAACGACCATGCGCGAGGCGGCGGATCGCGGCTTTGAGACCCTGATCGCCGAAGATGCGACCGACAGCTATTTCCCGGCTTTCAAACAGGCTGCCATCGACATGATGATTGCGCAGGGCGGCATCGTCGGGTGCGCAGCATCGACCGACGATATCGTCACGGCGCTGGACGCATCCGGGAAGACGCCGCGGGAGGCGCGTCCGTCATGAGCCAGCACATAGCCCTCACCAACATCTTCGCGGCGGCGGGCGATCTTAGCGGTCGCGACTGGTGCGATTTCAAACCCGGCGTCCAGGCGTCCTGGGTATACGAGAACGGCGCCGCCGGCCCGGCCGCGGCCTTCCTGAAATACGAACCCGGGACCGCCATTCCGTGGCACTGGCACCCGGCCTATGAACATATCCTGGTGCTCGAAGGCAGCCAGTCCGACGAGAACGGCCTTTACCGTGCGGGCTCGGTGCTTATCAGCCCGCCCGGTACCGGCCATACGGTGCGCAGCGACGAGGGATGCATCGTGCTCGCGGTCTGGGAAAAACCTGTACAATTCGCCCTCCCCGCCACCGCTCTCACTGCGGCCACCCCCGGTGAAGCCCGGACAACGGGAGACACGGCATGAAACAGGGATTTACCCTGCGGCTTGAAAACCTGCGCGAGGGCATCTCGCGCTCGGAATACCTGTACCGGAAGCTGGCGGCGGAGATCGTCGACGGGGTTCTGTCGCCGAGCGAACACCTTGATGAGGTGTCCATCGCCAAGCGGTTCAACGTCTCGCGCACGCCGGTCCGCGAAGCGCTTCAGGCGCTGATATCGTCCGGGCTCGCGTTCCGGGTGCGCCATAGCGGCGTCGTCGTCGCATCGCTTGGCCGGATTGAGCTGCGCGACATGTTCGAAGTGATGGCGGATGTCGAGGCGCTCTGCGCCGGGTATGCCGCGGAACGGATGACGGCGAAGGAGCGCTATGCGCTCGACGCGCTGCATCGCGATTCCGCCGAACTGGTGCGGGAAGGTGATCCCGCGACATACGCACAGTTCAACTGGCGTTTTCACGGCGATATCTACCGCGGCGCGCATAACGCCTTTCTGTCGGAATCGGCGCACGCGATCCGTCGCCGGCTGAAACCGTTTCGCGGCGCACAGTTCCAGCTGGACCAGCGCATGGGCGCTTCGTTCGAAGAACACCGGAAGGTGGTCGACGCCATCCTGCGCGGCGACGCTGACGGCGCCCGCGCCGCCATGAACGCGCACGTTCGGGTGGTCGGCGAGGCGTCCGAGCAATTCGCGGCCGAACCGCAGGACGAACCGGAAACATCCCCCGACCCGACGAATGACGGACAACAATTCGCGGGGCCGGACGAAACGGCCCCGGCAGAGGAAACCGACACGTGATATCGCTTGATTTCAGCTCGCTGCGCGCTGCCTACCGGACCGGCAGCCTTACGCCCGGCCAGACGGTCGACGCGTTGATCGACAGAATCGCCGCCCATGACGACCCCGCGATCTGGATCCACCGCGTCAGCGATGACGATCTGCACGCCGCCGCCGCCGCGCTGACGGAACGGCCGGCGGACGGCCTGCCGCTTTATGGCATCCCCTTCGCCGTGAAGGACAATATCGACGTCGCCGGCATGCCGACCACGGCCGCCTGTCCGGATTATGCGTATATCGCGGGCGAGACCGCGCCTGCCGTCCAGTGCCTGCTCGATGCCGGCGCCCTGCTTGTCGGCAAAACCAATCTCGACCAGTTCGCGACCGGTCTTGTCGGCGTCCGCTCGCCCTACGGGGTGCCGCGCAACGCCCTGGATGCATCCTGTGTGCCGGGCGGGTCAAGCGCCGGGTCGGCGGTGGCCGTCGCCGCCGGGCTGGTCAGCTTCTCGCTTGGCACCGACACCGCCGGGTCGGGCCGGGTACCGGCGGGTTTCAACAATATCGTCGGAGTCAAACCGACGAAGGGGCTGGTCAGCACCCGTGGCGTGGTGCCCGCCTGCCGCACGCTGGACTGCGTTTCGGTCTTTGCGCTGACCACCGGAGACGGCGCCGAAGTGCGCGAGGTGATGGCCGGTTTCGACGCGAAGGACGGCTATTCGCGCCGCGCGCCGGCGACGGCACTGCCGGATGCCGCCGATCCGGGCGACGACGGGCTGGACGGGGTGCGTTTCGGAATCCCGGCGGGCAGATATCTGAAATTCTTCGACGACGACGCCTACCAGGCGGCGTTTCACCTTGCCGTCGACCGCCTGAAATCGCTCGGCGCCGCCGTCGTGGAGATCGATTTCGCGCCCTTCGCCGAAACCGCCGCTCTTTTATATGACGGCCCCTGGGTCGCCGAACGATATGTCGCACTCCGCGCTTTCCTGGAAAAATCACCGGACTCGTTTCACCCGGTGACGCGGGCGATCGTCGAGAACGGCCGGAACTACGATGCTGCGGACGTCTATGCCGCGACCTACCGTCTTGCCGACCTCACGCGCCGCGCGGAAGGCGTCTGGGGGCATATCGATGCGATGCTGTTGCCCACGGCCGGCGCAATGTACACGGTCGCCGAGGTCGAGGCCGACCCGGTCAGCCTGAACAGCAATCTCGGCTATTACACCAACTTCGTGAACCTGCTCGATCTCGCCGCGCTCGCCGTGCCCACCGGTTTTGCCGGGAACGGGCGCCCGTTCGGCGTCACCCTGGTCGGCCCTGCCTTCAGCGATGCCTGGCTGAGCCGTATCGGCGGGACCATCCACCGGGACGCGGACGTGCCAATGGGGGCGACGGGCGTTGCCCTGCCGCCGCCGGGGACGGTTTCCGGAACCTCCGGTGATGCGGCCCCCGCAGACACAGGCTCCGCAGACACAGCCCCCACAGACACAACGAACGCCGCCGACACGGTGACGGTTGCGGTAAACGGCGCGCATATGCGGGGCCTGCCGCTCAACGGCCAGTTGACCGACCTTGGCGGCACGTTCCTGCGCGAAGACCGGACGGCGCCCGCGTACCGGCTGTATGCGCTGGAAGATTTCTCCCCCATCCGGCCCGGCATGGTGCGTACGGCCGACCCGGCAGACGGCGCGTCGATCGCGCTGGAGGTCTGGTCCCTGCCGAAAGCCGCCATTGGCGGGCTTCTGGTCCAGATTCCCGCGCCGCTCGGTCTCGGCACGCTGGAGCTCGGCTCCGGCGACACGGTAAAGGGCTTCGTCTGCGAGGCCGCCGCGACCGCCGCCGCAAAGGACATTACGGCGCATGGCGGGTGGCGAAACTATCTGCAGAGTCTTGGTCAATAGGCCCTGCAAGCGCGAAAACCGTTGAATTCTGCCGGGTCCCGATATCCGGCAAGCATAGCCCTGCGCATCGAACGGATAGCTGGACCCGTTGAAAATTCCCGTAAACCCGGCTAGAAATCCTTAGACATCTTAACTTTCAGGGATTTCAGCAAAATGGCCACCGCAACGTCGAATCTCTCCCTCGCTGCCGACAATGTCGCCGCGCTTGGCGGCGCAAGCATTTCCCCGATCAAGGCCGCTATCGGCTCCCGCGTGTCGGGCTACCGGTTCGACGGCGAGTCGGTGTCGGAAGAGTTCCGTGCCGCGATGCGCGATCTGCTGCACAACCGCGGACTGCTGGTTTTCGAGCCCGGCACGGTCACCGCGGAAAACTTCACGAAATTTGCCGCCTGCCTGGGAGAATTCTTCCACTATGCCGGCCCGCACACACCCCGCGCGCCGGAAAACCCCGACGCGACCGTGATCAGCGCCGGCAAGGATTCGCATCTGCGCAACCATGTCTGGCACGCCGATGGCGGTTTCCGCGAGGACGCGCCAGCCTTCACGGCGCTGTTCGGCAAGGCCACACCGAAAGACGGCGGCGACACGATGTTTTCGAACACGGCCCATGTCTACGAATCCCTCGACCCGTTATTCGCGCAATACCTGGATTCGCTGCAGGTGATCCAGTCGCCCGACGCGACCGGCCACATCACCGACCGCTATCTCGACCCGGAAGAAGCCGCCCAGGCGCGGCTGCGCATGCCGCCCTTCGAGATGCCGCTGGTGCGGACCCATCCCGAAAGCGGCCGCAAGTGGATCGCGGTCAACGAATCCTACGTCTGCTACATCAAGGGCGTCAGCCGCGTGCACAGCCAGAATATCCTCGGCATCCTGTTCGATGCGATCAAGGGACCGGAATCGTCCTGCCGCTTCGAATGGACCGAAGGCACCATGGCGGTGTGGGACAACCGCGTCGTCCAGCACCGCGCGGTCAAGGATTATGCCGGCGATGCCGAACGGCTGCTCTATCGCTGCACGATGACGGCCTGAGCGCGCCGCGATGAGTGGTTCCCGTAGCGACGTCCTGATCACCGTCGACGAACTCGCCGCCGCGATTTCCGACGGCACCGCGATCGTGCTGCTCGATATCAGCGACGATCTCGAGACCGCGCCGCTGGAGCGCCCGGTGATTCCCGGCGCCATCGCCGCCTCGCTGGCATCCGACATTTCGGGTCCGGCGACGACCGAAGGCGGCCGCCGGCCCCTGCCCGATCCGGCGACGCTGCAGGAAACCCTGCGCCGCTGGGGAATCGATGCCGATACGCTGGTCGTGGTCTATGACAATGCCTCGGGCAGCCAGGCGGGCCGCGCCTGGTGGACCCTGCGCTGGGCCGGACACGGGAATACGCGCCTGCTCGATGGCGGGCTCGGCGCGTGGAATGCGGCGGGCAATGAGACCGCGGCCGAGCCGGAACATCCGCCGGGCGGCGGCAGTTTTACGGTAACACCCGGCAACATGCCGGTGATCGGCGCGGAAGAAGCCGCCGAGATCGCGCGCAAAGGCGCACTGCTGGATGCGCGCGGCAAGACCGCCTATGAGGGCGATCCCGACAAGCCGAAAACCGGCCATATACCGGGTGCAATCTGCGCGGGGGCGAAAGACGCGCTCGGCCCCGATGGATGCTTCATGTCCAACGAAGACCTGCAGGCCCTTTATGCCGGTCACGGCGCGGACGGTTCTCAGCCGGTCGGCGTCTATTGCGGCAGCGGCAACGCCGCCTCGTTCGAGCTCGCCGGCATGTATGCCGCCGGCATAGAAGCCCCGCTATACGTCGGCTCGTGGTCTGCCTGGTCGGCGGATCCAGACCGCCCGGTAGCGCAGGGACCCGAGCGGGGATAAAGCCACGCCGCCCTACGGCGCCTGCGAACGCCAGCGACCTGTCCGAACGCAAAACCCGGCCGATCGGCCGGAGTTCCATGGCATCGACGATCCGTCGGCGCGATTCCCTCCCGCGGCTTGAATTCCTCGCCCAAGGACGTAGGTTGAAAGGGTCACCGACCCACGCATACGAACCCGGATTGGCCGGGTTGATGTTAGGAGGAAAGGATAGATCATGCTGACGCTGCTCT
>TARA_R110002110_G_scaffold67195_1_pt1 | contig 14158 bp, 13 predicted proteins | sample TARA_R110002110 | Tara Oceans TARA_R110002110 (sample SAMEA4397330) | marine metagenome | biome: Polar Biome; feature: [SRF] surface water layer (ENVO:00010504); material: water (ENVO:00002006), including particulate matter (ENVO:01000060) such as... | depth 5 m
TTGGATTTATCTGAAAAATGAGGTGTTTTCTTAGAGACACTATATAGTTTAGTAGAAACCTGAGTTCGATTCTAAAATATGATACAAACAACGGCTATTTGTCATTCCTGCGGAGGCAGCGCCAAAGGCACTCCCATGGAGGAATCTAAATTGTTGTTCAAAACTCATTAAAGATGCATAAAAGAGATCCAGATTCCCACAAAGTGATGCCTTTGGCACAGGCATGCGCCGTGGAATGACCTTAATTATGCTCTAAAGGTGTTTTCAAAATCGAACTCAGGTTAGAACTCAGGTTTACAGCAAAAGTTCAGTTGATGAAAAAGATGAGATTCAAAAAAAATAATTTCAACCTTTAGAAAACCGATCAATAGACACTTCATCAGGTATCAATCCTTGGTTCTTAAAATAAAGGCTGATTATGTTGCTTAAAAACCCACTGTAGAGCAATCCTTTTGAGCCTAACCCGGCAAATACAAAACAATTTCTGATGTCAGGATGATGTCCAACTATAGGCATTCTATCAGGTGTTGAAGCTCGAATACCGGACCATTGATCGATAAGTTTAATCCTGCCTTTTAAGTGTGGCATCACTTTTAATAATCGATTGGAGATATACTCTACTCCAAAGTCATCCGGTTCCTCATATTCAAACTTATGCTCATAAGTACTACCTGCAACGAATGTTTTACCATCTAAAGTGGCAAAATAGCCTAAAGCAGAAACGGCAGCATCGTAAGGAAATTCATCTTCACATTCATACACAGAAACTTGACCTTTTACAGGAATAAGAGGGAGATCCTTAAGAAAATCAAAATCTTTGGTTTTAATACCTGCAGTAACAATCAGGTTTTTTGCTTTAATAGTTGTGCTTTCATCAGAGAAAGAAATGCTCCAATTCTGAAACTCATCTGGGGAAGAATCTGGCTTATTCAACTCAAAGCTTTTATGTTCAATGATGTCGACATCTTTTTCTTTTAGAAAGTCTGCCAAAGCAGTTAAGTAATTAGGAATTGCAACAGTAAAACCTTCTTTAACCCAGAGACCACCATCTGTATTTTCTAGTTTAGGGAATTTGTTTTCAAGTTCATTCACACTTAACCAGCGAACCCAATTTTTCGGCCAATCGGTGCTTTCAAGATTCTCCTGCATTCTTCGAGCTATTTTTTGATCCATTGCCGGACGAATTATGCCGGTTTTTTTGAAGAATTTTTTTGTTGTTGAAGCTGAAATTTCTTCTAAGTTACTTTTAACAGTTTCAACTGCTACTTCTGCATTCCAAGTTTGATTGGCGTATCTTCCTGTCGCAGGATTAACTAATCCGATAGGTGAACCCGAAGCTCCTCCGGCAATACCGTTTGGATCAATAATGAGTATAGAACAATTACTAACTTTTTTTAAACTCTTAGCAAGAGATAGGCCGGCTAATCCGGCTCCTAAAATGCAATAAGCGTAGTTTTTTATCATGATTTAAGAAGCGATAACAGCATCGAAGAATTGATGAATTCTACTCCGGCTTCAGACATTTCTTTTTTAGCCAGTTCCACAGAATTATCGATGTTTATTCCTCGAACGGCATCTTCAATAACATAAGTTTTGTAACCACACTTTATAGCATCTATAGCTGTCCATTTAACGCAAAAGTCTGTTGCTAATCCAGTAATGAAAACAGTGCTAATTTTAAGTGAGTCTAAATATCCTTTGAGGCCGGTATTGGTTTTGTGATCATTTTCAAAGAATGCAGAATAAGAATCGATTTCAGGTCTAAATCCTTTTCTGATGATCATACTTGTAAAGTTCATCTCTAAATCGGGATGAAAATCCGCACCTCTGCTTTCTTGAACACAGTGGTTAGGCCATAAAACTTGTTCTCCATATTCAACAGTAATAGAATCAAAAGGCTTTTTTTCTTTATGATTAGAGGCGAAACTGTTATGATTTAAAGGATGCCAATCTTGTGTTTGTACAACACAATCAAACAGGGGAGAAATTCTATTTATAGGAGCAATTACTTTATCTCCGTTTGGTACTTCAAGATTACCTCCGGGACAAAAATCATTCTGTACATCTATAATCAAAAGTGCGTGCATATTAGTTGGAATGTGTTTTTATAATTTGATCTCTTAGCGATTTTAATTCTTTAGTAATACCAATTTTATAGACATGAGGATTGTCAAAACGTTTGTATTCAGGACTTAATTTTTGAATCTGTTGTTTGCAGTATTCAGCACTTTCATTGGCATTAGGGATATCAATGAGAAGTTTGCCTTTTTCTACAATCTTTGTTAAAAGTAATTCTGAATCCAAATCTTCTACACGCGTTCTTTTTGTGGGGAAGTAAGGGTGTTCAATGTGAGTAGTTTTTGATTCGCTTTCTAAGGAAATTCCATCCGCATAAAATGAACCATCTTTATTTAGATATCGAGTCACTTTTTTGATTCCCGGTAATGTGATTTTCTCAACATTTTCAGAGATTTTAAGTGTGGGCTTATTATTGATTGAGGCAAGTTTATAAACACCATCCAAAGCAGGATTGTCGTAAGCAGTGACCAGTTTTGTTCCAACTCCAAAAATATCAATGGGCGCTTTCTGATCCAGTAAACTTTTAATTAAGTATTCATCAAGTTGGTTGGAGGCTGCAATTTTAATTTCGGGAAATCCTGCATCATCTAACTGTTTGCGAGCTTTTTTTGATAAGTAAGCCAGATCTCCACTGTCTAAGCGAATAGCTTTCAACTGATATCCCTTTTCTTTCAGCTCTTCAGCTACAGTAATTGCGTTTGGCACTCCTTGCTCAAGCGTATCATAAGTGTCAACAAGCAAGATTGTATGTTCAGGGAAGTGTTCAGCATACGTTCTAAAAGCTTCGAGCTCATTTCCGAAAGACTGAATCCAGGAATGAGCCATCGTTCCGCTTACATTTAATCCATGAACCAATCCGGCATATACATTCGAAGAACCATTCAAACCACCAATAACGGATGCTTTGCTTGCCTGAATTCCTCCAAAGCCTTGAGAGCGTCTCAATCCAAAATCTAAGACTAGACGCTTACCGGCAGCTTCGCGGATTCTGGCAGCCTTGGTAGCTATCAAAGATTCAAAATTAATGATATTGAGCAACAGCGTTTCAATAATCTGAGTTTCAATAATAGCACCTTCTACACGGATAAGAGGAGTGTTGCTAAATACAACTTCACCTTCTTTTGCAGAATAGATATCTCCTTGAAATGAGAATTCTTCTAAATAGGAGAGGAATGGCTCTTTAAATCCTTGGGTACGTAAATATTCAATTTCCTCCGTATGAAATCGATAATCTTTAAGGAGTTCAAGGAAATCACCAAGCCCTGCAAAAACTACAAAGCCACCCTTGAAAGGAATTTTTCTAAAGAAATAGTCGAACACAGCAGTTTCATTTTTTCTGCCGGATAGAAAATATCCCTGGGCCATAGTAAGCTCGTAAAAGTCGGTATAAATTGCGGGGTATTTTTTTAGCATTCGCTGTATTAGTTGCGTTAAAATAACAAAGGCGTCCAGAAACTGAAAGCCTTTGTTGGTTATATATTATTTTAAAACTTGATGATAGTTTTGTATCAAATAATCTAAATCAGATTAGTTAAAATAATCGTCTGGTTTACGCCTCTTTACTACTTAAAAGAGCTTTCTTGAAACATCTTTATTTAACAAGAAAGGCACTTATGCATGCTGCATCAACAAAAAAAATAAACAGGATTATGGCATTCCTCGATAATTCTTACGCTCAATAAACTTCTTGATCTTGTGATTACCGATCCAAACTTTTTGATTGGTTTGAATATTCACAAATTCAAGATTGATGGTATAGAAAACAGCTAATGTTTTGCTGTCTATGGCTTCGTCCACGATGGAGTTAATATTCCCAATCATCATAAAATCAGCACCAAGTTCTTGCCCAATTTTTTTGGTAGTTTCGTAAGAAGCATTTGCTTGCTGATCGAGTCGTTCATCTCGAACGTCGGCTCTTTCCTGAGAACTGGCTACCACAGATATCTCACCCGAGTTCACAAAAGCGCGTTCCAATTCTTTAGTAAATACTTCAGTTGCAATATGCTCCATACTTTCGTTGCGAACTCTACCAACGATTACAACCGGAGGTTTTTGATTATTTCTGTTGAACTGATTAAGCCAAGGCTTTGATAGTGCCTCATCGATCATTGCTTCAGCGACCAATCTGGCATCAGTGTCATTCCATTTTCCGGAAAGGTCGGTAGTAGTACCAGGGTTAATACGAGTTACTTTTTGTGATGGTTTGCAGCCTACGAGCAAAAATGCAAAGAGTAGGCCTGTTAATAATGAATATTTCATAGTATTGGGTTTGTTTTAAAAGTTAAATCCTTAATTAGCGTAGATAGATTCTACCAATTCAAGTTCTGTTTGTGGAGTTATGTTTACTTCATATTCATCGAAATACAACACTCTGCCATTTGTTCCAATATATTCAATTCGGACCGTGTTTAAACCAATTGGCAGTTTTATTGTATGCATCCAAGCTTGTCCGGGCATGGTTTGCCATCCGCGTAAATCTGCTTTTTCTGTAGCTTCCTGACTTATAAAGCCTAAAATTTGAAGCAGATCTCCAAGCAGTTCATTTTTTTGACGAACAGCTCCTGAAATTAATTTAGTTCCCACAGATTTTGAAGTAGCACGCACAAGTGCTCTCGAGTAAATAATGGGCTGTTTAGCTTTATATACTTCGGCAGAAATTTTATCCATTTCTTCAATTAAATTCATAGGTATTCGAATGGTGTCGTTTACAACAGCTCGAACATAATTTACTTGTGACCGAAAAGTGTTCAACACCGGAAAAGAAAATTTCAGATAAAATTCGTTGTTTTTTTCAGAGTCAAAATCATCAATGAAAATACGAGCGTCTTTTTGTACTTTATAAGGAGCTCTTCCCGAAAATCCTGTTAATAAAACATTGTAGGAAGAAGGATCCTGAAGTTGTTTGAAATCTTGCTCCGGAGTTTTTCTGAACGAAGAAATAGTTCCTTGTTCTTTTAGAGCAATAGTTAGTTTCTCTCGTTCAATGCGTGCATCATCAATATCTCCGGCTTTTGCATATAAAATTGTGGACAGATAATGGCTAAGAGCACTATTTTGAATATTAAGTTCACCCGACTTCCACGTAGTTCCTTTTGATGAATCAGCTTTAGAAAAAGCCTCTGCAAGTCCTTTAATTTTGATATCAAGTTGTTCCATTTTAAATGACATGCGCCTTGTTTCAACCAGAGCAGCTTCCCAATTTTTAGTATGCATGTAATTCAATGCCTTGAAAGTATTTAAATAGAGATCCTCATAAGGCTCTCCATCATACACTAATTTGTTATCATTGGTTAAGAATGCACCAACTCCTCGACTAATGCTCTTTGTATAATTCTCATCAATTTGATTTTCAGCCGTACTAAAATAAACGCTGCTAGAATCATACTTTCCCGAAAAATGATAAACCATTCCGCTTTCAAGATTAAAAAGCACTTGATCTTTGCTTCTGTAAATATCTTTATTCTTGAATTTCTTAAGTAACGCTTCGGAGTTTTTGTAATCACCGGCTGTAAAACTGTCTCTCAGATCATCTTGAGCATCATCTAACAAATAAGAGTGACAGGCACTAAATGAAAAACTTAGTATAGCACAAACAAGTATGAAAGCCCGTTTTTCGATAATTTCAGATAATTTAAATTTCCGTAGTTGTTGCAATCTAAATAAAATAAGTTGTTGATCGCTTGTTATATTTGGTGAGAATAAATCCCGAATCAATAGTACGATAAATCTTTGAGATTGATACATCACATAAACGTGTTACTTCTTGTAACAGTACTTTTTTCTTGCGCAATGCCAACTGCTCCGACAGGAGGCCCGGCTGATAAAGTTGGCCCAAAGATAAAAAAAACTTCGCCCGAAACCGGCTCCGTAAATTTTAATGGAAGAACCTTCAGTTTTGAATTTTCTGAATTTGTAAATCGAGGTACTTTTGAAAAGGAACTGAGTATTGAACCCGAGCTTGGAATTGAACACAAGGTTAAATGGAGGAGGAAAACAGCTACGGTTGAATTTGAAGAAAATCTCCCGGACTCCACAACTATTATTATAACTGTTGGGGGAAATACCACCGATACAAAAAGCAATAAGATTGGAGCACCTATTCAGTTAGCTGTTTCAACTGGAAACAAAATTGACGAAGGGCAAATTTTTGGGAAAATCAAAAATGCAGAAAGCGGAGATGCAAAAACAGGAATAAAAATTTTGCTCTATAGAGTTCCGGCTGATCTCACAAAACCGGCTACGTATTCAGCAGAACCTGATACAGGCGGCAATTTCAAATTTGGCTATTTGCGCGAAGGTAGATACAAGGCAATTGCTCTTGATGATAGAAATAGAAATAAGATTTGGGATAGCCAAAACGAGACAGCACGACCGTTTAACAAAGAATTTATCGAACTATCCAATAATGGCAAAGATACTGTTGATGTTGCTTATTGGTTTGAAGCTGATACACTAAGGCCTAAACTCCAAGCAATTGGATTACTTTCATCACAGCGGCTAAGACTTAGATTTGGAGAAGAAATCAGGTTTACACCAGAGGCAAAAATTTCTATATCAGACTCTTTAGGAAATGAATACACCACAGCTTTTCCACTATATGTACCAAAAAATGATCCTTTTCTAGCATTTGCTTATGCTCGAGAGCCATTACGGGCAAATACAAACTATAATATAAATTTCTCGGGCATTACTGATCCATCGGGAAATGAAGGGATTACATTACAAGAATCGTTTGTGGGAAGCAGCCAAGAAGATACAGTAAGCCAAGATATTCTAACATTTACCGGTGAAAACGGAGTATTTCCTAACCAAAGTTTAGTCGTTGATTATATCAGACCGATTACAGAACAAGAAGTAATAGATTCAACAGTTGTAATTGAAGGAGATGTAGATTTTAAAAATTGGCCAAATCTTTCAGTTCAGGATAATAAATTAACAATACCACCACAGCAAAACTGGTTGGAAGGAGTTGATTACCGGTTTTTAGTGTGGAATCCAAAAACCAGAAGAAGGCAACTTATTAATCCTGATATTTGGGATCCTGTAAATTATGGTGGAATTGAAGTAAATATTAGTTCTAAAGATTCTACCGATCAATTTACTTTAAAGCTGTATGATGCTAAGAATACCTATTCAGTTGATACTACCTTTTCAAGATTTTTGGCAATAGAAGATATTCCACCAATAAAATATACAATGGTTATATTTCAGGATATAAATGGGAATAGTATTTGGGACTATGGAAGCATCGATCCTTACATTAAACCGGAGCCTTATTACATTCAAAAGAATGTGAATGTACAACAAGGATTTACCTCAGAATTAACAATAGATTTTAGATGACAGATATTATAAAAGAACTAATTCCAGACCAGTATTGGATCTTAGTTTCAATTGGAATTGTTTTGTTCCTGACAATAATGGCAGCGGCTGTTTCTGCCAGACTATTTCGTAGAGCAATTAAAAAAACGGAAATAGAAGGGGGGCATTCAGATCTGACCAATCTCAAGTTTCTTAAGCGCGGAATAACCGTATTAATCTACTTGGTTGGGATTGGTTTATCGATCTATGTAGTTCCGGAGTTTAGAGTAATTGCTAAAGGGATGTTCGCTAGTGCCGGCTTATTAGCCATTGCAGTTGGTTTTGCAGCACAGCAGGCTTTGGCAAATATTGTAAGCGGTATTTTTATAGTAATTTTTAAACCCTATAAAATCGGAGACAGACTTGCATTGCGAACCGATCTTACTGGAGTTGTAGAGGATATTAATCTTAGACACACCGTGATAAGAAATTTCGAGAATAAACGAATCATTATTCCCAATTCGGTGATAAGTAATGAAGTACTGATCAATTCAAATTATGGAGATGATAAGATCATAAAGTGGGTAGATTTTGGCATCAGCTATGATTCTGATATTGATTTAGCCCGGAAAATCATGAAGGAAGAAGTAGAAGCTCATCCTAATTTTATAGATGGAAGAAATGAAGAGCAAAAAGCTGCAAATGAAGAAATGATTCCGGTTAGAGTAGTTTCATTTGGAGATTCTTCCGTAAATCTGAGAGCTTGGGTATGGGCAGAAGATCCCCCAAAAGCATTTGTTATGGGTACAGATCTAAACGAAAGCATAAAAAAACGTTTTGACAAAGAAGGAGTCGAAATACCATTCCCATACAGAACATTGGTTTATAAAGAGAAGAAAGAAGAGAATTAGGAATAGAGAATTAGGAATTAGGAATTCTTCTTATTTCAATCAAATTTTATAACTAAGTTAAATATTAATAATAAATTCAATAGTGTCTTAGATGTTTCAGCTTTTCTTTCCATGTAGTGTTTCCTGATTTCTAAGACCACCGAGGTCGAAAATTGGTTGAGATTGAAATCTATGAATCTTACTTTTCAATGATGGGAACTAATTCGCAGAGCCTTCCGTCAGTTGGCGAATAGGAATTTGAATCTTTGAATAAAAATCTATTCACTGCGCCGAGCCTGCCTAAAAGGGATGCCTTAGGCAAAGGCTCTTCTTGCGTAAACCTCAACAGAATTTACACAAGAAGGATATTTATGTCCGAGGATCTGGGCTGTAAATACAAGCACAATCTTCACAATCAATCCAGATCTCCCGCATTCGCGTGGAGATGACTAAGAGTTCTTTATCAATTTACCAAACTAGCCCAACGCCCCGTCATCCTCCGACGAATGCCGAGGATCTAGGTCGTCATTACAACCAAAATCTTCACAATCAATCCGGATCTCCCCGAGGGGATGCCTTCGGCACGGGTATTCGCCGCAAGATGACTTTATGTTATTTTAATACCATCCGGCACTTGAAATTCTGAAAGGCCAAGGTATTGAAGAAAGGATGATCAATAATCCTATTAAGTAGAACACGGCGATTCTTTTAAATTTGGTAATACTACTATCTGATCGTTTTGATAGCGAAAAGCCAAGTGTGATCAATGCAATGGCAATGATCATCATTGAAAGGTGTTCGATGGTATAAAACCTGTATATTTCGTTCTTAATTGCACCTTCGGCAAAGGAGACAAACGGGCTAACAAAGTAAAGTGCTACACCAAGTATAAGTTGTATATGTGTAAAAATGAGCGCTAAGGTAGCAGTTTTTTTGTCGGCTGGAGCAAATTCATTTTTCTGAAACCAGCCATAAAATGCTTTAGAAATTGCTGCAACAATTAGAATTAAGACGATCCAGCGATTTACAGAGTGTAGGTGTACTAAAAAATTATACATAATGATTATTTATTGGTTAGTTTTTTTCTGGCAACTTTTAAAATTCTGTTTATTCTTCTCTTGTTAACTCCAATATCATAATAACCTTTTCTGCTAGAGCTTTTCAAGTGGACGAATGTATTATTCATATTATTTTTATCAGGAACAACTAAAACCTTAACATCGTCAAGCCATCCAAAAATAGGAATTTTAAATACAGCATCAAGAGATTGGGTTTTGGAATTATCAACTATTTCAATGTTATGAGCATTAAGCTCTTTTATTGCCGACTGAATTGACGAAAAGACAGCAGAAGAATCCTGATCAAAATATTGAGTAGTTCTAAAACAATTAGGAGAATTGGGACATTCTTTTATGGGATTTTCGGATGCTTCTACGTTTTGAGGTAGAGGTTTTATATTACTGCTACAAGAAATAATTATCAGGCTTAAAATCACAGATATGAATATAGAGCTTGGCACTTTCATTTGTTCAGATGTTTTTCTAAAACTGCCATTGTTTCTGCAATAGTTGAAGTAACTGAAAATAATTTTAAGTTATTTTCTCTAATGAAATCTTGGCTTAATGCGGTATTTACAAATTTTTTTATCCCATCAAAATAACCACAGGCATTTACCAGAATAATAGGTTTGTTATGAAAGCCTAACTGCCGCCAAGTCAAAATCTCAAAGAATTCATCCAGAGTGCCAAATCCACCGGGAAGTACTACAAATGCCGATGATTTTGTTTCCATCAATGCCTTACGTGTATGCATATCAGGTGTTTCTATGATCTCTGTCACTCCTGTATGAACAACCTCTGCTCGTTTTAGTGCAGTGGGAATAATCCCAATAACTTCGCCTTTATTAGCTAAAGCAGCATCTGCTGCAATTCCCATCATCCCGACTTTTCCGCCTCCATAAACCAAACCCCAATTTCTTTGGGCAATAGAAGCTCCTAAATCAGTTGCAAATTCCGCTAGTAGAGTATTTTCAGGTGTTCGTGATCCGCAGTACACACATATATATAAATTCATGCTGTTGCGAACATTCTGGTTAAAATGCTATTCAATTTTTCTACAAAATAGAGCGCGTCTTCTTCGGTATTATTTTTTCCAAAACTAACACGAATGCTTGATTTGGCGAGGTTATCATTCAAACCTATTCCAGCTAAAACATGAGAAGGTTCCACTGCTCCGGAAGTACAGGCAGAACCGTTGGAGACACAAATCCCATCAATATCCAGATTTAGAAGAAGCATTTCTCCATCAATATACTGTCCATCTGTATTAGAAAAAGAAAGGTTTAATATATGAGAAACTCCGGTTTCTGGATTCCCATTGATTGTATATTTAACATCAATTTTTGAGTCCATTTCTGATAGAAGGAGCGATCTAAGCTTTTTATAATGATTGGTATTCGCTTCCATTTCGGTCACCATTAATTCCAATGCTTTTGCAAAGCCAACTACTCCCGGGACATTTAAAGTGCCACCTCGGCGACGGCGTTCCTGGGAGCCACCTGTCATCCATGGCATCCAACGTGTTCCGTTACGAACATACATAATTCCAACTCCTTTCGGTCCGTAGATTTTATGTCCACTCCCGCTCATAAGATCGATGCCCAGATCTTTTACATTAGCCGGAATTTTACCCAAACTTTGAACAGCATCAGTATGAAAAGGAATTTGATGTTCTTTACAAACCTCAGCGATTTCTTTTATGTGATTTATGCAGCCGATCTCATTATTGACATGCATAATGCTAACGAGAGCAGTTTTATCAGAAATTTTATCTTTTATCGCATCAGCAGTAATGGTTCCACATTGAATAGGTTCTGCGAACAGATTTTTAAACCCATTCATTTTTGACATTTCAACCGGTAGAAGAACCGCAGGATGTTCTAATTCAGAACTTACAATTTCATTTTTATCACCTGCCAACGCAAGTACGCCTTTAATTGCGGCATTGTCGCTTTCAGTTCCGCCACTGGTAAAAATAACCTCAGAAGGTTCAGCTCCTATCACAGAAGCAACGAGTTCACGAGCATCCTCAACGGCAACTTTAGCCTTTTGTCCTAAATGATGAGCGGAATTCGCATTTCCGAAATCATTTTTCATAAATGGAAGCATTGTTTCCAACACTCTTTCATCAAGTGGAGTGGTAGCAGCGTTGTCGAAGTAAACGGTTTTCATGGATTAAATTGTAGTGATAAAAATCAGTAGTGAAAATATTCAAATTGGCGTTGAATATCACGGATAATATCATCACAAAATTTCGAGTATATAAACATACTTTTGTTTAACAATTATAAAACATAATCTTACTTTATAGTTATTAAATTAGAGACAGATATTCACTCAAAAATAAAATTCATGTCAAAACTCACTTTAACCGATCTTCAACTTCAGGATAAGAAAGTACTCATGCGCGTTGATTTTAACGTGCCACTAAAAGATGGCGTTATCACAGATGATAATCGCATTGTTCAAGCTCTTCCATCTATAAAGTACGTAATTGAGCATGGAGGTTTGTTAATTTTAACGAGTCACCTGGGGCGACCAAAAGGAGAGTATGATAAAGAATTCTCATTAAAGCCTGTAGCTGAGCATTTATCAAAGTTGGTAGATACGAAAGTTCATTTCGCTACTGACTGTATTGGAGATGAGGCAAAAAGTGTAATTAGTGCGGCAGACTTTGGAGAGATTGTTTTACTGGAAAATGTACGATTCCATTCAGGAGAAACTTCGAACGAAAAAAGTTTTGCTAAAGAACTAGCAAGCCATGCCGATTTATTCATAAACGATGCTTTTGGCAGTTCTCACAGAGCACATGCCTCCGTTGCGGGAGTAACAGAGTTTATGGATCAGTCTGCTTCGGGTTTTTTACTTGAGAAAGAGATTAAGTATTTGAGTGAGAGCGTAAACAATCCTGAACGACCTTTTGTAGCGATTTTAGGTGGAGCCAAAGTTTCTGATAAAATTGGCGTAATCGAAAACCTGCTTAATAAAGTAGATACAATCATTATTGGTGGTGGAATGACGTACACATTCTATAAAGCTAAAGGATTACCAATTGGGAATTCATTAATCGAAGACGATAAAGTTGAACTTGCCAAAGAACTGATCTCAAAAGCAGAAAAAGCAGGAGTGAAGTTGATGTTGCCGCTAGATTCGGTAGTTGCAAAAGAATTCAGTAACGAAGCGGAATATGAAGTGGTTGATGAAGATGGAATTGAAGATGGATGGATGGCGCTGGATATCGGGCCACAATCAGCAATCGCTTTTGGAAATGTAATTAAAATGGCAAAAACGGTGCTTTGGAACGGACCAATGGGTGTTTTTGAAATGAGTAATTTTGCTGATGGAACATTTGCCGTTGCAGAAGCGCTTGCTGAAGCAACCAAGTTTGGAGCAACAACTATTATAGGCGGTGGAGATTCAGCTGCTGCAATTAAAAAGTCAGGGCTAAGCGAGCAGGTTTCTCATGTTTCTACCGGAGGTGGTGCAAGTTTAGAATATCTGGAAGGGAAAGATTTGCCGGGAGTTAGTTCCTTAACGGATAAGTGATTTAGCAAACAGAGTTATATCATTCTTTTGGAAATATCACATAATTCCAGTTAAAGGCAGGGTCATCCCGAATTACCTAACATCTAAAGGGAAGACCATACTCTTTTAATATGGTTGGATGTAGAAAAATTTTAATTCCAAACTATCTTACGTTTAAAATTCTTATAGATGTTTTTACTTCCCAAAAATCTCATTTAAAAACTCTGCCATTCTGTAACCGGAAAGAGCCATTCTCTTTTGAGCTACTTTATAAGCCATTTCTTTGTAAGCTTCAGGTGGCTGTTCGTTTTGCTCAAGATCGTTTGGATAAAGATTATACATAGTAATTTCCTTTCCTTCCTTGTTCCACACTTTAGAATCCTGAAGATCAATCAATCCATTAAATTCAGATTTAGGATGCTTTTGCTCAATCATTTCCGCATTAGAAAGATAATATTCAAAATCATCGTCTTCTTCGGCTTTAGGATTTGCTACATCAATAATACCATCCCAGTAGGCATGTAGATTCCATGGCCAGGTATCGCTCAATTCAAAACTGTTTCCGCCACGATCTCCATCAGGAGTTTGCTCAGTTATTTTGGAAGTATTGTGCAGTGGCATGTGGATGTCACCAACTAAGTGAAGTATCCAGGCAATTTGTATGGCTTTTTCTTCATCAGAAACGTTTAGATCGTTCAAGCTTCCCCTGAAATAAGAAATGCGTTCTACAATGTGTTCATCGTCGATAAAACCTTCTGCGTCAACAGGACCGTCTTTGGTTTGTTTCCAATACGTTCCAACATAGTGCCATGGACCTTTATGATATTTTTTATAACGAGCTTGCTCGTCTCTATCACGAACTACATCAGGCCAGTAAGCGGCATTCATAAAATAATATTTATCAGCATACTCACTATCCTTGTCATACATATCCATCAAGTCAGAGTCTTCCGGTGCTTTTTTTAAGATTGACATAATATTTTCTTTAGCTGTGGGAGTGAGGTTTTCCCACGCAATTGCAGCGGTTACCCTGTGTCCGGTTGAATTCCAGGAAATACCCACAGTTGGATTGATGGAGAGCGAAAAGAGGAATGAGAATAGCAGCGTTAATACAAATAACTTTTTCATGAAGTAAGTATTGATTTTAAATATATCCGTAAGGATACGAAAGAACCGTTACCAAAACATTAAAAGAAGGCAAAAATTATATAAAAAAAGCTCACCAGTTGGCAAGCCTTTTAGTTTTGATAAACTGAATGTTATTAACCTGACGGCTATTAAACGAGATTTTATCAAGCTGCATAA
>TARA_R110002110_G_scaffold158656_2_pt1 | contig 14150 bp, 12 predicted proteins | sample TARA_R110002110 | Tara Oceans TARA_R110002110 (sample SAMEA4397330) | marine metagenome | biome: Polar Biome; feature: [SRF] surface water layer (ENVO:00010504); material: water (ENVO:00002006), including particulate matter (ENVO:01000060) such as... | depth 5 m
TGCCACTCAGAATCTGGAGGACTTCCCGGACGCCTCTCGGCGTATGCTCAACATGATGGAGTGGTGGCTGTGCCTGGTCATGCCCAAGGAGGAGGTGGAGCAGATCGCCCGCTTCCGGGATCTCACAGCGGAACAGCGCAGTCTTCTACTGTCGGCCCGCAAGGAACCCGGCAAGTTCGTCGAGGGCGTGGTCCTGTCCGACCAGCTGGAGGGGCTGTTCCGCAACGTGCCACCGCCGCTGTCCCTGGCCCTGGCCATGACCGAAAAACACGAGAAAGCCGAACGGGCACGCCTGATGCGCGAGCACGGCTGTACTGAACTGGAGGCCGCCTACCTTGTGGCTGAACGCCTCGAGGCCCAGCGTGCGAGTTAACCCCTCACCCCACGCACCGAGCCTCAGGCGCAAGCGAGTGTGGCGCTGCCCGATGACTGGACTTCTGGCAGTCGTGGTGTCCTTTCCCGTCAGTGCCGCGGAGCCGCAGTATAAGGTCGAACTGTTTACCACCTCTGCCCACCAAGCCCAGATACGTCACGAAGCGGTGGGACAGGAGTTTAAGCTGACTGTCTATTACCTGGGCGGTCTTGCGCAACTCAACGCCACCCTATCCCACCAGTTGCCCCCAAACCCAGCCAAGGCGAAGGCGATGGCGGCAACCCGAATCGGTGCGCTGAGCAGCGAGCAGCAGGCGCAGCTGCAGACAACTGCCACGGGCCTGCTTGCCGCGCGTCAGTATGGACTCGAGCGCTATCCGGCGATTGTGATCAACGGCGAGGCGGTGACCTATGGCCTGACCGATCCAGCGGAAGCGGTTGGTCTCTATAAAGCCTGGCGTGCCAGGGAGCGGTCATGAAAACCGCTATCCTGATCGCGTTGCTGCTGGCACTGCAGCTTCCACAGCCCAGTCGGGCGGCCAGCCTCACCACCGCGGAGATCCTGGAGCAGACCAGTTCCGCTGCGTTGGCGTGCATGCAATGGCGCCCGGTTGGCCTGTGCTTCTGGCTGGAATGCGACCTTCTGAGTTGCAGCGTCCATTCCTCGCTCAAGGTTGGACACTACAACCCGGATCTGGTGGTCAGTGCCTACAATACCCTGGGCGGCAATCCTTGGACCGAGATGCGCGCCACCCTCGGTGCCGCCCAGCAAGCGGCGGCCCAGGGCCTGCTCGGACGGTTGTTGCCGGTAGCGGTGGACAGCGCGGGCAACCGCACGGAAGGTACCCAGGCCCACCTCGATCACCGCAATCTCATCTTCCGGGAAACCGACGCGATCGGTCATCCCCTGAATCTGCTGCCGGCCGCCGCCGGGATGGACGGCCTGTTCTGTCCCTCCCAGGCCACACCCCTGGTGCCGTATTTCCAGTCGGGGCTGGACGCGCTGGCCTGGCGGCTGGAGGTCCCGGAAATGCTCTATCCCGCCAGCCTGATTCCCCGGCCTGCGCGAGGTCGGCCGCTGGCCTCTGTATACCTGGGGTGGGCTGTACCCCCGCACCGGCTGGACCACCCAGGCCGAAGAACCCAAGGGTGCGGCGATCAATGCCCAGCGCGCGGGCGACATCGTCACCCGCAGGAGGCAGCCTCATGTGTACTTGCCCCTGAGAGGCCCTTCTACCCGCAATCAGCGGGTGTGGCCGCCGGGTCCGCTCGTGGAGGGTAATGCCCGCACCGGGACCTGGCAGATGCTGGCACCGCGCGCCGAGAACAGCTGCGCCGTGTTTGGCACCAATGATCTGTTCAGGGCCGTGGGCTGGGGCGGTGGGCGCGTCGATCCAGGCGGCGACTACGCCTGGACGCTCTGGCGCCCCTACCAGTGCTGCCAGCGCGAGGGTCAGGTTTTTATTACCGATATCAATTGGACGAGCTTTCCCTGATGCGAACCTGCCCAATCAGATCAGTGACCGGCACAATGGTCGGGCTGCTTCTTCTCCTCCTGATCCCACTGCAAAACCCGCCAGCAGAAGCGGCTCAGGGTCCCACCGAGGACAGCTTCTGGTACTACGAGATCGGCGGCGCCCAGCCGGTCTCGCCACCACCCAATCCGCTGGTGACCTCGGTTACCCTCGGCGGCTCTGCCCAGCTGGGCCTGGGCTACAGCTGTGGCAAGTTCGATCCGGTGCTGGCGGTGACCCATACCCTGAACAACATCAAATCTGGCGTCGATGACATGGTGAACGCCATGACCGCCGCGGCATCCTCTGCCATCGCCGCACTGCCGGCGCTGATTCTGCAGCGAGCCAACCCTGGCCTCTACGACCTGTTCCAGAACGCCCTGTTAAAAGCCGAGGAGACCATGAAACTGGCCACCAAATCCTGCGAGCAGATGGAAGCCGAGATCGCCAAGGGCAAGAATCCCTATGCGGACCTGATCACACTATCAAAAGGCAATGACTGGAAAGTGCAGATGGGCATCGGCTCCAATGACGCGGTTAGCGCCAAGGAGGCGGTGGAATCCGCCAATGGCGACAACGGCGTACCCTGGATCGGTGGCAGCGCCGGCGGTGCCGGCCAGCCGGTACTGCGCTTTACCGGTGACCTGGTCCAGGCCGGCTACAACATCAACCTGAATCGGCCCATAACCGACACCACCCCGGTACCCGCCATCGATGCCACCCGCTTGGCCGAGATCTGGGCGTCGCCGACGCTTGCGCGCAACTGGGTGGTCGATGTGGTGGGGGAGAACATCGTGACCACCTGCGACACCTGCCGCAAGGACAGTATACCTGGGACTGGTTTGCTGCCCAAACTGTACCGTGAATCGACCGAGGTCACGGTCGAGCTGCAGGCCCTGGTGGCGGGGGACCTCCCGCCTACCCGGGACAATCTGAACCGGGTCACGGCTCCCGGCGTCGCGGTGACCCGACAGGTCATCGAGGCGATACGCGAGATGCCGGACACGGAACAAGCGCTGATCACCAGCCGCCTGGTCGCCGAAATCAGCACCGCCCGCACGGTAGAAAAAGCCCTCTACGCCCGTCGCCTGCTGCATTCGGGTCGCCAGGTGCCCGAGGTGTATGCCACCGAGGTCGCGCGCCAGCACGCGGACACCGCTATCGCCGAGTTGGATAAGGAAATCGAGAGCCTGCTGTTTGAAACCCGCGTGCGCCGTGAGGTGGTCTCCGAAACTGTCACCGTCCTTTTAAACCGCGCCGCTGCCCGTCGCCAGTCCTCCCTGGATATCCCCCAAGCCAGCCCCCGTGATCCGAGACCGCTCAACAATGGCCGTGTCCAGTAGACCCCGGCGCCAGGCAGGGTCCTGGCTGCTGGGCTGCTCCCTGCTGATGCTGGTTGCGGCTGTGGGGCTCGGCTGGCTGCTCTGGCAGGCGGTGGCCATCAACTCACTGGCGGTGGTGGGGCAGCAGGTCACCGAGGCCAAACCATTTTTGAGTGCACTGCGCCTGGGGATGATCGCGCTGGTGGCCACTCTGTGGCCGTGGCTAAGCGACTGGATATGCAAGAAATGGCATAGCCCACTTTCTGCAGCCGAGTCCAATCACCTCCGCTGGCGGGTCGTCGGCTGGCTGCTGGTCATTGAATTGGTGATTGGCCAGAACCTGCCCGGTAAGGTAGCCGCTCTCATCGGTGTTCTAGCATGAGCGTCGACAGCTATCTCGAGCTCTTCACCACGCTCTTCGGCTGGGCCTTCTATGGCGTGCTGTGGGATGTGCTTGTCAGCACCGGTATCGTCTACCTGCCTTTCTTGGGGATCCTGATCGATAACTGGCGCGAGCCCGCACAGGGTGGCGAGTTCGGGTCGGTGACTGGCCTGTCCTTGCGGCGGATGGAGATCGATCTGTTTATCGCCCTGCTCGTCGTGGTCCTGGCGGGTCAGCCTGCAGCCCTGACGCCGCTGAATGCCAGCACCCTCAGCCACAGCCCGCAGGCCACTGCCGCGGTTCCCACGCCCGCCACCGCCACGGCGGCCGACAGCCGAAGCACCTATGGAGTCACCGGCTTTACCGGCTCCCCGGCCAGGGTCAATCTGCCGGTGTGGTGGTACGCGGTGCTATCCATCTCCTCAGGATTGAATCACGCGGTGATCGCGGGCCTGCCGGTCGCCAGTGACCTGCGGACTTACGAGCAGCAGGCGCGCCTCGCTACCATCACGGACCCCCGTCTGCGCCAGGCGGTGAGTGATTTTTTCAGTCACTGTTATATCCCGGCTCGCTCCCGGTATCAGAGTGCGCAGCCCTCATCACCTGCAATCACAGCCCTGCTGACTACCTACGGTGCCGACGACCCGGATTGGTTAGGATCCCATGTCTACCGGGAGTCGGCGGGATACTATGACGAGCTGCGCCCCCTGAAACAGATTCCCGGCTGGCCCTACAATGCGGCGCGCGATACTGAATATGACCCGACCGACCCGCCCCAGTGGGGCAAGCCCGCCTGCAAGGAATGGTGGGAGGACGGCACAGCTGGTCTGCGCCAGCAGCTGATCGATGAGGCCGACCTCACGGCGGGGGGGCTTTCAGGTCTGGTGGTCAGCATCGCCCCAGGCCTGGCCAGTGAGCAGCAGCAGGATGCTGTCGCCCGCACAGTACTGACCAACGCGCCTCCCATCTGGTCCAATAACGAACTGGTCGCCGGCAATACCGCCAACACCGGATGGGTGGCTACAGCAGAAAACCTGGTGAAGGGCGGGCTCGCGGCAGGCGGTGTAGTCACCGCATCGGGGCTGTTCGCGGTCACCATGACTGCAGTCTTGCAGGCCCTGCCCATGGTCCAGGCATTGATGCTGCTGAGCATCTATGCGCTGCTGCCCATGATCGTGGTGCTGTCGCGCTTCTCCCTCGCCATGATGGTCACCGGCGCCATGGCAATCTTCACGGTCAAGTTCTGGAGCGTCCTGTGGTATCTGGCCATGTGGGTGGATCAGAACCTGATTGGCTCCATGTACCCGGAGGCAAATATCTTTCTGCAGGTCTTCGCGAACCCCGGTGAACACGATGCCAAGCGCATGTTGCTCAACATGATCACCACCAGTCTCTATCTGGGACTACCCCTCCTCTGGAGCGGCATGATGGCCTGGGCGGGGATCCACGTGGGGCGTGCGATCGACAGTGTATCGACCAACTTGACACGTTCCAGTGAGAACGCAGGGAACCAGGGCGCCGCTATTGGTAAAGCCGCTGTGAGCCGAAGAATCGGTCGCTAATCGTTCCAATCCTGCTCATACCACCCGACAGGGTCAGTGCCGGCGTCATGACGGCCGGTGCGGTAGTTGTACACACCGTGGAAATCAGACTCATGTAGGCGGGGCTCGTCTTCCTGCACCTCCGCCGAAGCAATCACATCAACCAAGAATCCCCAGGCCGCCTTGATAACGGAGAATGCCAGCTCGGCCGGTGCTCTATTCATCTCAGCCACCCGATTTGTAGATAACATAACCGCACAAGTGTAGATCCAATCTGCCGAGCTTTCCAGCTAGGTCATGGATCTGGATATGGCTCGAAGTGGTAGGAGGAGGCTGGTAAGCGAGCCTGGGGCCACATTGTCTAGCTGGACACTATGTCTCACACCTGTGAGTGACATCACATCTCGTGCTGGCGAATCGATTCACCTCTGATATAGTCGCGTAAGCTTTGGTCGGGCTAGCGACGAGAGGACGCGTCCGATCTGGAGGAGGCGCGCGAACAACTTATGCTCCAGGGGGCGTGGTTTTTCTGAAGTTGGTTGTAAGCGATCGAAGTTGTGATTTTGATTCAGAGGCTATACCTTCAGTATTATGAGGTCATAAAGTATTACCTCTTGAATTGCCAAAAAAACGATACCTCACCAGATTGGGGATCTCTGTAGAAAGACGATAAGGGGGCGGTTCGGTGGCGCAGCACGTTGGGGAAAGGAGTGATGCAACTGCCGGCCTAGATCTAGATCTCCCGTCGCAGGACGATTTAAATACGTCAATTGGCCAGGGAAACGGCCAATCTGCCAGCTCGGGGCGGTTCCCCTTTAGATCGCTGGAGGCCTTGCGAATCAAGTTGCTGGATCTCACCGCCCGCAACACTCTGCTGAACTTCTCCTTTCGACAAACCAACTCCATCCGCTTGGTTGATGAGTTACCGGATCAAATAGCTGCGGTATTGGCTGATGGCCAGCTTTTTACTTTCTTTCCGGTCCCCGAGCCTCTCGAGGAAGAGCTGATCGAGCATGGGTTTATCGTCTATGACGAGGATGACAAGCTCACTCGTAACGATTACCCAACAGCTGAACAGTGGGCCAAGATTATTGGAATACAGACGTCTCACGACCTGCCGCCTGCCGAAACAGCTGCGGATAATCATCACCATCATAACGATCATGGATTGCAGACTCTGTTGTATCCGCCCGAGCTGGATGCGCGATTGCGTAACTTGCGTTCTAGGGCTGAAACCTCCATAGAGGAGGCAGGTGCCAACATCCTGTACCTGGCGCTGGGTTTTCTGGAGTGGACCGAGGACGACAACTCAACTCGCAAGTACTTGTCACCGCTATTCACTATGCCCGTTGAACTCAAGCGTAGTGCGACACCGGACAGGAATGGCGTTTTTTACTCCACCATTGGTCTGAAAGATGACGGCCTGTTAACGAACATCACGCTTCGCGAAAAGATCAAGCAGGACTTTGGGCTCAGCATACCTTGTCTTCAGGAGGAGGTGACGCCGGAAAGGTACTTTGAATCTTTGGAACACACGATTCTTCAACAAAAGCCAGCCTGGCGACTACGAAGGCAGGCAAGTTTAGTTCTATTAAATTTTACAAAGCAGGCTATGTATGAAGATCTTGATCCCAATAACTGGCCCGCATCTAACCCATTGATAGAACATCCGATTATCGCGCACTTATTCGGATCTGCAGAGCTTGATAGCGGAATGGCCGAATTCTCGTATGCCGAGGAGCGTGCCATTGATGAAATTGAGAACGTTCACACGCAATTCCCAATTATCTACGACGCCGATAGTAGCCAGCATAGCGCATTGATTGATGCAGTTAATGGCGACAACCTCGTTATTGAGGGGCCCCCAGGCTCAGGTAAGTCCCAAACCATCACGAACATTATCGCCGCCAACATTGCTAATGGTAAACGCGTGCTGTTCGTGGCGGAGAAAATGGCTGCGCTGAATGTGGTTAAAGATCGGCTGGATCGCGCCGGACTCGGTGAATTCTGTCTTGAACTGCACAGCCATAAGACCAACAAGCAGAAGCTGCTAGAAGCTCTTGGCGTGCGTCTCAATCATGGGCGCTATGACGCGCCCCAAGGTATGTCCACGAACATTGAGCGACTTGAAACCCATCGACAGAAACTGTCCGACTACGCGGAGTTAATTAATAGTAAATGGAAGGTGACGGGACGCTCCATTCACGAAATTCTCGCAGCGGCGACCCGACAGCGGCAAGAGATGAGCGCCGAGCCGGATAGTGTGAAAATCGAAGGTATTGCTGGCGAGAATCTTTCCCCTGGGGCCGGTAAGGCATTGGCTGACGATGCGGCGTTACTTGCGGATATCTACAAACAGGCTGCCGAGCAGGCGAAGGACGGCAAGCTGGAGAATCACCACTGGTTTGGCGTTCGGAACATCGATTTACTCGGACACCAGCAGCAGCTTCTGATTGACTCACTTTCCGGGTGGAATGAGACGATGGTCCGTCTACGCGACTTGGCGACAAAACTGTCGGCCGAGTTGACCCTGGGGTTACCCGAAGACTTACCGATTGCAGAGTTAAGGCAACTCGCCGTAGATATCCCTAAACTTCCTGATCTGTTGGGCCGAGAACCGTTGGCAAGGCTGGAGGAGGCGCTTCCTCATTTAGTGAGACACCAGCATGCGCTGAAGCTTGTGACGGAGCTTCATGGCGTTTACGAGCAATATGGCACCCGCGTGAAGCCAGAGGTATGGGGTGACGACGAAAAATTGATCTTGCTTAGAGATGCTGTGGGGAAGGCGCGCGCGGTGGGGTTATCGGATGGCCGGACGATGGGCTTCCTGCTTGAGCGCTTCGCGAGCCTATCGGGGTTGAGCACGCGCGTTACGACGCTTACAGAGCGTCTCGATGGGGTCCTCGAACGACTACCGCCGTCCCTAAAACCTTGGTTTGCACCAACCATGATAGGTCTTGCCGAGATGGAGGTGTTTGCCGATCTAGCGGTCAGTCTGCCGACACGGCTTTGGCGGTACCGTAATCCCGTATTCGATGAACCCGACCTTGATGATCTGTTGTCTCATATGACTGCTCATCTCAAGCCGATGGTCGCGCTGCATGCCCGGGTAAATAGTGCGTTCGATCTAAAACGGTTGATGCCCGTCAGTCAATTGAGCGCTAGTCAGGAAGTATTAGTGCAGGGAGGAGTGTTTCGCTGGTTTTCCTCGACATGGCGTACTGCACGTAAGTCGGTGTTAGACATGGCCCTGCCGACTCATCGTAATTCGAAGACCTTAGTCCTACTACCTGAGCTAATCCTTTACGCGGAACATCAAGAGCATATCATCCGGCTCAACAACCGCGACAATTCCTTGCAGGAGTATCTCGAAGGGCCGAACACACCAATCGACGATTTGAACGCCGTGCGTGTTTGGTATCGCAATGTGCGGGAAGCGTATGGGCGTGGATTTGGTGACCGTTCCCAGCTCGCGGAAGTTCTATTCACAGTAGAGCGAGATACGGCCCTTGGGTTCGCTGACTATATCGAGAAAGACCTCGCCGCAGATATCAACGCTATACGACGGTCAATCCAGCAGTATAGGCAGGAACTGCCGGAGTTGCCCGCGTTGACGCGGGATGATCAGGTCTTGCTCAAAATGGTTCAGGGAATTCATGCGATCTTGAGCGACGTGCTTGATCCCCTTCACGCCTGTCTGGCCGACGATCAGGAAACCATCGCCGGAGCTTCGGAATTGGCGATTGCGCTGGAGCACCAAGTGGAGCGCTTAAAGGAGCTTACTTCCACTGAGATGCAATCTGCTTGTGAGCTTTTGGGGCTGTCGACTCGGGCGGGCGAATTTTCAGCAAGTCAGATAGCTTCGGCGCAAAATTTTCTAGCGATTCTACATATCCTGGCTGAGTCGTCACGTCTCCGAAATGGACTTGTGGCCAAGCCTGACGCTGAGCGCTACCAGCGCATTCGTGAGCGCTGGCCTTCAGTGGCATCAGTTCTGGGTGAAGCTGAATCTCAATGGATGTCGTTCAAGAACTCCGGTCAGGCTTCTTATACTCAGTGGGCCGCGTCCACGGAGGGCCTGTTGGTGCCTCTCATCGCACGCAATGAGCGTGCACTTGCCAATCCGAAGTGGCTGGAAACATGGCTTGGCTATCTACGCTTGCGAAATAGACTCGCTGAACGCGGACTTTCTACAATCATCAGGGGACTTGAGCTTCAAGCCTATACGCCGGACCAACTGCCTGCCATCGTGCAATTGGCGATAAATCATCAGCTGGCTGAAGAGATAATGAGTGAAAGCAAGGCTGTACGCGAAGCGAATGGGATGGAGCTAACCGCGGTAAGGCACCGGTTTCAGGAATACGATACGGGCGTTATGGACCAGCAGCGCAAGATGGTGGCACATCGCGCTGCTCAAGTCACGCCGCCGGCGGGGCGTTCCACCGGTCGTGTATCCGAGTACACAGAGCTAGGACTCATTCGCCATAATTTGAATCTGCAGCGACCGAGGGTTTCAGTACGTGGCTTGATTACTCGCTCAGGGCAGGCGATTCAGGCACTAAAGCCGTGTTTCATGATGAGTCCGATGTCCGTGGCACAATACCTGGAGCCCGGACGGCATGTCTTCGATCTGGTTGTCATGGATGAGGCATCGCAGATTCGACCCGAGGATGCGCTGGGTGCCATAGCCCGTGGCCGGAGTTTGATCGTGGTGGGTGATCCGAAGCAACTTCCGCCGACTTCGTTTTTTCAACGCCTTACCGACGATGGCGATGATGACGAAGATGCAGTGGGCCTTCAGCAGTCGCAGAGCATACTCGACTGTGTGATACCGATGTTCAAAAATCGACGGTTACGGTGGCATTATCGCTCGCGACATGAATCGCTGATCGCGTTCTCGAATCAGCGCTTCTACAACTCGGATTTAGTGCTGTTTCCGTCTCCATTTGCCGAAGACGATGAGTTCGGCGTCAAGTTTAACCGTGTCCGCAAGGGGCGATTCCACGGAGGCAAGAATACCGAAGAAGCAAAAGCGGTGGTCTCTGCTGCCATTGATCAGCTTATAAGGTATCCCGAAGAGTCTCTGGGGCTCGTCGCGATGAATGCAAAGCAAGCGGAAGAAATCGAAATGCAGCTGGAACAGCGCCTCCGTGACGATCCGCTAGCGCAGATGGCATATGAGAAGAATCAAGGGCTCGTAGAACCACTTTTTATCAAGAATCTGGAAAACGTTCAGGGTGATGAACGGGATGTGATCATGATTTCTATGACCTATGGCCCAGGGGAGGTTGGGAGCAGTGTCATGGCACAGCGTTTCGGACCTATCAATCAAGATGTAGGTTGGCGCAGGCTAAACGTACTATTTACTCGTTCCAAAAAGCGGATGGTCATACTGTCTTCGATGGACTCGGGTCACGTCAGGACAAGTGAAACATCTTCTCGCGGAGTTATAGCGCTGAGAGCTTTCCTTGAGTACTGTGAAACAGGCAGACTAACGCATCACATCCATACTGGAAAGAGCGCTGATAGTGACTTTGAAGTAGCAGTTATGGATATGCTAGCAGCGCACGGGTATACCTGTGAACCGCAACTTGGTGTGGCGGGATACTTTCTGGATTTGGCCGTGCGTGATCCCGGGCAGCCCGGTCGCTTCTTAATGGGGATTGAATGTGACGGCGCAACCTATCACTCCGCGAAATCTGCGCGTGATCGAGATCGCTTGCGCCAATCGGTTCTCGAAAGCCTTGGCTGGCGCATACGAAGAATCTGGTCCACCGATTGGTTTAAACATCCAGAGGCGCAGCTGGCGCCTATTTTGGAGGAGCTCGAGGAACTTCGCACACCTGTCTCGGAGGCGGCTCAACAGCCAGCATTCGTATCAGAGCCTGAAAGCGACGCAGCGACTTATATACAGGATGGGTTGGAACTTGAAGAGATCCTAGACGACGACACTGCCGTGCCTTTACGCGAGCGGCTGCGTCGTTTCGATAAAGAAGTGATGCGGGTCAAGAATCCTCACACCCCTTCACACCGCAAGCTCCTTCGCCCCGAGATGTTGGAGGTTTTACTACGAGTGTTGCCTGAGTCAAAGGCCGAGTTTCAGGAAAAGATCCCGGGCTTTCTCCGTGCGGGTACTGCGTCGGAGGAGGCTGTGTTTTTAGAAGAGGTGCTGGAACTTATTGCGATATGGGCGGAGTAGTGGGTTCAACGCGCTAGCAAGCGTATGAGTAACGAGAGTTGCGATCTTGTACTGACGAACAGAAGCCAGTTTGGATTGACGAAAGGCAGCTTTCGACCCAAAGCCGAAGTTTGGCATAGGTGATTGTTGGCGCTATAAATTGTTGGATGGAAATGGTGAGGCGTGGTCGATAACTATATCAAGTTATCTCGGTTGGATTTGGAGTGCAAATCTCTAGCATTTTGGTTGAATGCTCGAAATTATGCTGCTCTTGGCTTCGACGTCCGAGTTGATTGGAAATGGTGTTGTTTTACCCGGTCGTGGTAATTCGCAATTAGTCACCAGAAGCGGAGATGCAAGTCAGAATGGATTTCAATTGCCTGCGCGGTGCCTATTGGGAAAGACAGATAGCGCGAGTTGAACGTGTTCGCGAACAAATTTCTTCACGTTTAAGCATAGCGCATGGGCGAACGATTCCTGACGCTGAAGATTTAAGTATTGGCAAAGGGAGGAGACTGAAAGCTGCAATAATGTTCTTGGACATTTCAGGATTCACCAGTCGTCCTTCGGAGTCTGAGGAGGAACAAACCAACCAGCTGGCTGCATTGAACCTATTCTTTTCAGAACTAATAAAAATTGCAGAAGACTACTCAGGGACAGTAGAAAAGAACACGGGAGATGGCCTGATGGTTTACTTTGAAGATGGAGGATCCGATCCTCCAGAGAATGGTTCACATAGATCTGTGGCTTGCGCGATGACAATGTTTGCAGCCTCGGAAGCACTCATCAACCCAATACTTTTGAGATCAGGTATCGCTCCGATACTCTTCCGGATATGTATAGACCACGGCTACATCACGATAGCAAAAATGGGGGCAGCGAGACACTTCTCGGCTATAGTTGCTATCGGAACTACGGCAAATCTGGCTTCCAAAATGCTTTCGATTGCGAAATCAGGCGAATTGTTGATCGGTGCCAATGTAAGGTCAGAGCTCCCTTGCCAGTGGCAGGATCGCTGGACAACAATGCATACTTATAAATCGGGCTGGGTATTTAAGTCAACGAAGGAGCCTTACTCCTACTACCTATTTAACGGTAGATGGGCGAGGGTATTTGAATGAAAGAGGATTCCAAAATTGATGAAGAATCTAAATCGATTGAAGTCCCTAATGAGCTGAAAGGTAAGGGCTTCGGTCCATCACGAAAGTCTTCTGGAAGTGATTATGGGACTATCGTGCCATCCGACAGCACTGATATTGATAGTAGTCTTGGCCATCAACACTCCTACATACAGCACATTCATACATATGTACGGGAGTACATCTCACTTGCTGACAAAAAGGCATCTTTCATCTTTGCCGTCGGTTCTGCGATTCTAGTTTATCTCTACGAAAAAGGTACTATGAGTCTATGGGCAATTGATTTAAAAAGCTGGGGAATAGCAGAGTTGGTGTCAATATCTGCAATTTCTTTGCTTTCCATATCTGTTTCGTTTGCTATCTCTGTAGTTTTCCCGAGGCTTGGGGGGTCGAAGAAAGGGTTCGTATTCTGGGGTTCGATAGCTCAGTATCAGTCCGCGAGCGATTTTTCTGACAGAGCTCAAAGGCTTGCGGACAACGACTATTATAGAGAACTTCTGCGTCATACTTATGAGATTGCCAAAATCTGCAATAGGAAATACTCGTTGCTTAACTGGTCCATTAGAATTGGTTCGGTTGGTGCTATAGTAGCCATTGTAATTGTTGTGACGGGGCTGCCTGTAAAATCTTAAATATTTGCTGCGCCCGGGAAAACTACTCTCTGTGCGCCTAGCTTTCTAGGGAGCAAGACGCTATGTGCCCTGAGGATATCGTGAAATCGCCCCAAGACTTGATCAAAGGGAGCCGGGGAGGGTTTGAAGTAGATCCAATAGGATATAGCGCACTTGCTTGGCATAGGTGGGGCATGGCCCAAACGCTAGCCGGCTTTCCGATAGATATTACTCAGCCACCTACTCAGCGGGATTTAAAGTCACCTATTCTTTGGTTGAGCCAAGCGCATGCACTTTCAGAAGCGGCGGTAAATATAGTCCGAAGCGAGCCGAATTTAGAGCATTTTACTATTTACACTAAGGGTGTCTGTCACAGCCAGTATCACGCTGTTGCCTTGATGTTAGTCGGGCTCAGCCTGGAAACTGGATTGAAAGCAATGCTGATTATTCGCGAAGGGATAGATTCATATATAGAGCAGGAGAAGAAGCGAAAACACCATAGGCTCCACGAACTTGCAGACCTTGTTCCCGGTCTTTCTGAAAAAGACCTTGGAATTCTAGAGGCTCTAACACATTTTATATATTGGGCTGGAAAATACCCCGATCCCGGATCGGGTCGTGAGCAAGACACTGTAAACGTGTTCGAAATCGCAGAAAAGTACGAAGTAACCGCCAAGCAGCTATTTTCAGTGTGCGCTAGAATACTCGGTTACGCGCACACACTAATTGAGGCTCATGAAAGCACATAACAAGAATTGACAGTACGATCCGGAGGCTCGGACGCCAAAACCGCTGCGGCAGGCGTTAAGAATCTAACCTATCCTCGAAATTGCTTTAGGAAAACTTTGTGAATAGCATTCCAGCCTACAATAATCAAGGTCACTTGCCGAAAGGGATTCATCGCTGTTCTGGAGAGGAATTTTTAGAGCGGTTTTGTGAGGGAGATGATAATAGAGTTGGTTTTTATAAGGCGATTACTGATATTTTTGACTTTTCAAAGGAAAGAAGGGCTAAGTATATTTTCGTTGGGGGTTCATTTATTAGTAGGGCCTTCACCAAATCGAGTGGGTAGATTAGCCTTGTCCTCATGA
>TARA_R110002110_G_scaffold175861_2_pt1 | contig 14149 bp, 10 predicted proteins | sample TARA_R110002110 | Tara Oceans TARA_R110002110 (sample SAMEA4397330) | marine metagenome | biome: Polar Biome; feature: [SRF] surface water layer (ENVO:00010504); material: water (ENVO:00002006), including particulate matter (ENVO:01000060) such as... | depth 5 m
TACTTGGGATATAAACTCTGATACGGAAGATTTACAAGAATCATCGTGGGTGTTAGAAGAGAGATACCTTAGTGTTAACGAGGTTGTTGACGAGTATGGTGACATGATAACTCAAGAGCAAGTACAGGCGATAGAGAAAATGCGTTACGAAGGTCAAGACCAATTAGCAAGGTATAATAAACCTTACCAATGGTATTACAAAGATAATGACACTACCCCTTTAAGGATAAGGGTTGTTGTTGGTGTGTGGAAGTCGTTAAAAACTTTAAAGGTTAAAATTAGCGAAAACAAATACGACCCGGAACTTCCTTTTAAAAAGGTTATGTCTGAAGATTGGAAGCCTCGTAAAAACGAAAAATCAGACAAAAAAACATTTACAGATATTCGTACAGCAACAATGATTGGGCATGAAATAGTTATAAACTATCGTTCTCTACCTAATCAAATAAGGAGAGACAGCAACTACTCTGAAGCACCGTTACCTTATGTTGGTGTTATTAAAAACAACATTGATTCATTAACTCTATCTATTGTTGATAGTTTAAAGAACATTCAGTTACTATATAACATCGTAATGTACCATATTGAACTATCTCTTGCAAGAAGTGGTGGTAAGGCTGTGGTGTATGATACGTCTCAGAAACCTAACGGTATATCTTTAGATGACGTATTCTATCACGCAAAGAACTCGGGAGTTATTCCGATTAATACAAAGCAGGAAGGAAATCAGGTTGGCAATTTTAATCAGTTCCAACAGATTGACTTTACATTATCTCAATCAGTACAGCAGCTTATAAACCTAAAGATGATGCTTGAAAATACTGCAGAGCATTTGACGGGTATATCAAGAGCAAGAGAAGGGTTTCAAAAGTCTGATGCCGTTGGGGTAAACGAAAGAAGTGTGCTACAATCCTCTCTTATAACTCAACCTCTTATATCTAATCATGTAAGAACTATGGACATGGTAATGAACCAACTTGGTGACTTGTCTAAGATAGCTTGGTCTGACGGAAAGAAAGTTGTTCACTTCATGGGCGAGTCCGGTGCGGAGATGATGAAGATGATTGGGGATTTTAAAAACTTTGATTACTCTATTTTCGTTAAGAACAGCTCTAAGGATAGAAAAGACAAAGAAAAAATTGAAGCACTTGGTCAACAGATACTTGGTGGTTCAGGAGCAGAGGGTTTCTTACAAATGATTAAAGTAAGTAACGCTTATAATGCTAAGGACGCTGAAACTATCCTTGAACAAGGGTTAGATAAGATACAAGAGTCACAAGCTCAGCAACAGCAGCAAATGGCAGAAGCTCAACAGCAACAAGCACAGGCTACACAACAAGCTGCTCAAATGGAGGCTCAAGGTAAGCAAGAAGATAATCAAGCTAAAATACAGGTTGCTCAAATTAATGCTGACGCATTAATTAAGGTTGCTCAGATGAAAATAGACGGTGGCCAAGAGACTCAGGACTTCAGACAGAAGCACGATAGCAATATGGCTATGCAAAATACTGAGAACCAAATGGGGCAGGATGAAGCCAAGAGACAAGGAGAAGCTCAATTAGAGCAAGAGATGTTAGAGAGTAAAAAATCTGAGAGAGAGTCAGACCAATCAAAATAAGTTTTATATTTGTAAAAAGTTAATGTAATGGTAGAAGAACAAGGTAAAGAGCAAAATGAAGAATCATCGTTGGCAGAGGAGTTTGAGCCCTCATCTTTCATGGAAGGAAATTCTATGGGAGAAGGAACCTCAGAACAACCTTCTGAAAGAATGGAAGGAGATGAGGATAATGAGTCTGAGTCTACAAAAGAAGAGGAAGAAGAAATTGAAGACGAAGGTTCTGATTGGCAATCGAATACTGAAGATGAAACTGAAGAGTCAGATGAGGAAGAAGAGTCAGAAGAGTTAGATGAGTCAGAAGATGAAGATGAAGAATCAGATTACGAAGAAGTTAGTAGCGAGTCAGATGGTTGGGAAGCAGTAGCGGAAGCTGTTGGTATTGACGCAGATGATTATGAATCGTTCATTGATAAATTAAAAAATCAACAATTATTAGCATCGGAAGGTGCTACTAATCAGAAGATAAATGGGCTTAATCAATTAGTCTCATTAGATGATGAAACGCTTATGCGTAGGGAATTAGAGGCTCGAGGCTTTACTACCGAAGAAATCGAAGATGAGGTTGATATAATGATTGAGAACAATACCATCCGAAGTAAGGCACGAGGAGTTCGTAAGGACTTAGAGGGCGTTATTGTGAGAGAGAAGGATGCTTTAGCTAACCAAGATTCCGAAATTGATGCAACGCAACAAGAGGAGATTGAAGCCGCAGCCGATGAAGTCAGAGAACATATGTCAAAGACAAAAGAAATGTTTGGAGGCCGAATCAACTCGAATCAACAAGACGCTCACACCGAATACCTTACATCGGGTACATTTTTTGATGAGATAACAGCAGACCCTCAATCAATGGCAGAAGCTGCTTGGTTATGGAAATACAGAGAACAAATTCTCGGTAGCCAAAAATCAGCAGGTCGTGAGCAAGGGAAAGCATCCGTCTTAGATAAAATGATAAACCCTGAGCCGACAAGGAGGACTAATATCCCCGACCCGGAAACAGGAGACTTTAATCCAAGTAGATTTACAGAGAGTGAACAAATGTAAATTATAAATTTAAAAAATAAAAAATGAGATTTCATACAGGTTCTTATGGTAAGGATACTATAGAAAACAATTCGTTAGTAACGAATTTGTTAAAATATCCTGAAATTAGTAAGGCGATGATTCGTCAGTTCCCACAATATTCATTAACGTACTTCCTTGAAGGGACAGGAAGATTTGCAAAAGAAGCGTTAATTGGAGATTCAGCGTTTAAGTGGTCAGTATTAGGCCGTCTTAACAGACCATCAACTTGTACAGGTACGCAAGTAGGTACAGGAGCTGCTAACGCAAGTTTAGTAGTTGAGTTTGTTGAGAATTATTTAAACCCTAACGACATCGTTAGATTCAAAGATGGTAGCCAAGCTATCCTTTTAGATGGAGGTTCTCCGTCTGCAGGTGGTACTTCGTATATCATGAAATTACAGACAAATGATGTTGCAGCTACTTTAGCTACATCTAATACTGCTGCAGGTGAAACTGCTAACACAGCAGGTTCTGTATTTGAAGAAGGTTCAAATAAAGGTTTTGAAAACCACGTATTCCCTGATTGGCATGTAAATTATTTGACTACTTCAAGAAAAGCTAAATCAATCACAGGTACTGCCTTGACTGATGTAACTTGGATTGAGAACAATGGTCAAAGACTTTGGTATTTTACTGACCAAAATTTGGTTATGGAAGAGTACTTATATCAACTTGAGTTATCAAGATGGTACGGACGTTCTACAATGGATGCTAACGGAGTTTCTCAAGTAGTAGATTCTAAAGGTTCAGCGTTGATTTCAGGTGATGGCTTGTTGGCTCAGATAGATTCTGCTAACACAGACACTTACTCAGGAGATTTAACTGAAGATGTTATTGTTGATTTTATTGCTAACTTGAGCTTAAACTCAGGAAAGAAAAACAATCAATGGATGGTGTTTACAGGAACTGCAGGTAAAGTTGCTTTTCACAAGGCAATGAGAGACTTAGTATTCCAAGGAAACTCTTTAATCTATGATATGGATTCAGGACGTAACTTAGAATTAGGTGTACATTACACTACTTACAATGCGTTAGGACACAGAATTACTCTTGTTCATAACCCATTATTTGACGACCCTCAGTTACATACTGACCTTGACCCAATCTCAGGATACCCTAAGGAATCTTACAGAATGGTGTTTATGGATATGGGAGTATCTAACGGTGAATCTAACATCGAGGTAAAAGTTAAAGGTGCAGGTGGAGTTGACCGTGGAATGATTGTTAAATACATTCCGGGTATGGTTAACCCTTTCGACCAAAAATCTATGGTTGCGTCTAACGCAAAAGATGGCTTCACTTGTGAGGTACTATCTGAATCAGGATTAATTGTTCGGAATACACTTTCTTGTGGTCAATTAAGAAAAGTATAATTAAGTAATTGTAAAGTTTAAGTTTAAGTTATGGCTAAGAAAACAGAAATAAGAAAAGGAGCAGTAGTAGAGGTAAGAATGATTAATCCAAAAAAAACAGGAACAGTTACACTTCGTGATTATACAGACCCTGACACACAGGCTCTCCGTAAGTTTAAAGACTCTAACGGAAACCCTCGTGTCAAGAAGTACACAAAAGCGTTAACTGTGTTGAGATTGGATATAGAAAATGATGCACTCGAGTACGAGCACATCAAACATCATCCTCTATATGTACAAGGTGCTCACCCTATACTTAGAATTGTTGACATTACACTCGAAGCAGAGGATAGAACCTCTAAAAGAGAGTCAGCTCTTGAAGCGTTAATTGAAGCTAAAGGCCTTCGTGGTGATAAGCTTTATAATTTTGCAAGAGTTCTCGGAGTAAATACCCTCAATGTGTTAGAGAGTATTGTCAAGGATAAAGTATATGATATAGCTGAAAAGACTCCAACGGAGTTCTTAAAAGCGTTTAACGACCCGAATAGAGTCTTTAAGGAGGTTCTCCATAAAGGTAAAACGAAGGGAGTTTTTGCTGTTAAGAATAACATTTGGAAATTCAGGGAAACATTAATGGGTGCGAACATTGACGAAGCTATCCTTTGGTTGAATGATAATGAAGACTTAATGCCCTCAATTAGAAAAGAACTATCAAGCGTTAGCGTATGACCTTTGCAGAAGCACACGAAAGAATAGATGTCCTATTGGATAAACATGAGTTACCTTGGTTTGAACCCGAGGAAAAAGATATATTCTTGCAGTTTGCTTATGCTGAGTTTGTTAAAAATCGTTACAGAGAGTTCGAGATAAATGAGAAGCGTAGAGAAGACATTCGACCTTTAATAAGAATAATTCAAGGTGCAGGGGCTTCGGTTCCTGTACCCTCTGATATGATGTTCGCTTTGTCGTTGAAAGGAAGTTTTATAGTTGTTGACTGTGGGAATGAATCCCTTAGGTCACTAAATATAAGACCGATGCAACACGATGATATAAATAAAGTTATTGATGACCCATTCAATAAGCCGGTTAACGCAGACCCTGCGTATGTTACGACTCAAACAACGTTTGATATTCGTAGCGAATCAGCTCCGACAGAATGGGAATTAGTCTATCTTAAAATGCCTATTTCAGTTGACGGAAGTACTAATCCGAACAATACGTTTGAAACTCCTGAGTATACTCACGAGGAAATCGTAAACCTTTCGGTTAGAAAAATGCTTATGTCAATAGAGAAGGAAACTTATCAATTACAAATGAACGAAATCGACAAACAAGAATAGTTATGGACTACGAAAACATGTTAAAGGCTGAGCTTATAGCTGAGTGCGAAAAAAGAGGATTATCAACTGAGGGATTAGTTGCTGACCTTAAAGCTCGTTTAGAGGAAAACGATGCTGCGTCTGCGAACGCAGGAGCAGTTGTTGTGCCTAAGAAAAAGAAAGTTTGGAATCCAATGCTTTTTAGATACGAGTACAAATAAATATTAATTTTAAAAAAAACGAAAATGAAAATTTCAGGTTATAAAATTCACGATTCAGGTACCGCTTTAGGTGCTATTGGAACACACTTCGTTGGGGGTGATTTAGTAATAGGTGGAACTGCTGATGCAGTTATTAATTGGACAAACATTAGAAAAACAGGAATTGCAGGATATTCTCTTGAAGCTGCTGTTGTTACTGCTGTTGCATGGGCTCAAACTTTTACTGCAGGTACTGTTGTAACGGGCAATGAGTATGTGCTTACAATAAAAGTTCCGGACTCAAGACAGGTTCAGAATAAAATTTACAAACACACGGCTGTTGCAGGTGATTCTGCTACAACTGTTGCTGATGCGTTTAGAGCGTTAATTAATGGAGATAGTTCTTTGCCTATTACGGGTACAGGAACAGCTACTTTAATTTTAACTGCTGATACCGCAGGTACGGGTGTAAATTATGTTGGTACTTCGGGTGCAACTAACACTTCAACCTTTACGGGTGGGTCTGCTACTTCTGATGCACAGTTAACAAATGCTGCTTATTATGCTGCGAAGTATGATGGTGTAGATGCTGCTGATTTTGCTTCTGCTGTATTGTTCTATGATGCTTATGTAATCGAATACATCGCTGATGTAACAGGTTCTCATGGTATCACAGGAGAGAAACAATATGCTGCATTGTTTACTGAGTCTACTGTTGCAGGAGGTGCGTTAGATAACGCTCTTACAGGTAACTACACAGCAGTAACCGAGCAAGATGGTGCTGTAGCTGTAGGATAACACTAATTAGGCTTACATAAATAGAAAGCCTACTCACAATGAGTAGGCTTTTTTTTTTCTATATTTGTACAATGGCGACTCTTAACGAATTATCATACAATATTTTAAACATAGCTCGTGGTGGTCTATCAAGCGATGATGACAGGCTTAACACTCGTCAGATTAAGTTTTGGGTAAAATATTACCGAGCTTTTTTTATAAAGAAAACAATCATAGGTGAGGATGTTATTGACCCTCAGTTAGTGCAAGATTTAGGGTGTCTACACTTAGAAGAGGTAGATAAGGCTGATTGTCCTACTGCGTTTTGGGGGACAAACATTAAAAGAGTTAAGATACCTAAATTAGTAGACCTTCCTAATGGAATAGGTTTAGTTTTTATAGGACTTCTTGACAAGATTACCCCAATAATATTAAACGACCCGGATGTTGTGTCTTTTAAAGTGCATCAACGATTTACGGGAAATATGCGTAGAGCTTATTTTATAGGTGAATACTTATACGTAACAGACCCGTTTAATGAAGATATATGTTACATAAATGTTAGGGGTATATTTGACGACCCAACAGCTATCAACGTTACGCATCAAGACGGAACAACTGATTGCTATAAAGATGATGACAACTATCCAATGCCTGAATCGTATACGGCTCAGATTACTGCCGCTATAATGCAGAGAGAGTTGCAAATGACTCTTGGCTCTACAAATGACGAAACAAACGATAGTAGAGAGCCTAATAGTAAGATAGATGATACTCAGGCGGTTGAATAGACCATACACTCTTACTGACTTGTACGAAGTCATTAAGGATGATATGAATAACGAATTAAGGGATGCAGGGTTTTGTGAAATAGGGTTAAGGACTTTTAAGCAAGTAATAAAGCACTATTACAAGAGCATAATGAATCGTGTAATCTACCGATATGAAACGGTAGAGTTATATAATTCTTTTGGAACAATGACAGGGCATAAGATTCTCTGTACTCGTTTCAATCCTTTTGCGATTGATATAAATAAAACGGATGGTTATTTTTACTTTACGTTTTGGTTAAGGCCAAGAAAGTATACTAAGTGGAGTTTTAAAATGGCTCCAATATGGAAGAAAAGAATTTTTCAAAACGTCAGAGATAATGGAGGAGATTATCCTGAGTTAAATGAGATGACGTATGATTTTAGTAAGTAGTGAGGTTAAGAAGAAGCGATTGGCAATTTGTAACAATTGTCCAAGATTATTTAAACCGACAAAAACCTGTATGGAGTGTGGTTGCTTTATGGTTGTAAAAGCCACATTACCTACAGCAAAATGTCCTAAAGGAAAATGGTAGATGAATCCGGGCAGAATAAGTGTTAAAACAATAATAGCGAATGTAATTCGAGACGCAGGACTAAAGAACGTCAATCAAATGATTGATTCAATGATTGAATGGGCTTATGAAGCCGAAACTCTTATTGGTTCATACGATACGTTTGTGCGAAAAGAATGTGAACTAACTATTAAAAATTACAGGGCTAAACTTCCTAATGACTTGTATCAGTTTATTGGGTTTAAAATTAACGGAAGATTTCCTGAAGTAACAAATAGAGACTTCAGGTTGTTTCATAAGGACTCAGAGCACTTAGCTACAGGGAGTCCTGAAAATCAATCATTAGATTTATTGAATGTGGGAATGGCTTACGGTGGTGAGGGTTCTGCTATTAGAACAATGAAAATGACTATTGAAGGTAATTACATTCATGTGTCGGGAGTTGAAGATGCAACTATTGGTGGGTTAGCTTATATGGCTTTTGATTTAGATGAAGAAGGATACCCTTTAATTAAAGATGGACACGAGAAAGCTGTGGTGGCTTATATATTGTGGCGTTTGATATATCCTGATTGGATGAAGGGTAATGTTCATCAAGGGGTTTATGACAGATTAGAGAATAGGTGGTATGTTTTGTGCGGCCAAACTCGAGGAGATGACGAGATGCCTGACCCTAAACAGTTGGAATATATTGCTTCATTGTATCATCAGTTATTGCCTCTACCAAGTAAAAACTTATTTTAATGGCTAAGCAGCAAAAGGCAAGTAGCACAACAACTGTTACAAATACTTTTGAAGGCGGTATGTCTTCAGATAAAGATTTGCGTTTAAGAAGCGATAACACTTTTGAGCTTTCGGTTAATGGAAGGTTGGTTTATAACGAAGAAGGTACTCTCTGTTGGGAAAACGCAAAAGGAAATTCTCAAAGTGTTGCAAATTATAATAGCAATTTACGCACCTTAGGTAAGGCTGAGTTTCCTGATTTTACTATTCTTTTTTCTAAAAAAATAGTTGGACAAAAGGAGATAGATGAAATAGGTATTGTAATTTATAATCCTGCAAATCCAATTCCTAATTATGAAGTTCTTCATAGTGACGATAATGATAGGCTCGGGCAAAAAATGACTTTTAATCTTGATTACGCTATTCAGGCCGAGGGGTTCTATGAGAGCGATGAATATATTAGAGTGTATTTTACTGATGACTTCAATGAGCCTCGTGTTTTTACTTTCAAAAAAACAGGAGATTATTCATACGTAAGATTAACTGAAAGCGAGTTTACAATGAACATTGTTCCTGATTGGGACATGGGAGAGCTTACTTTTCAAGGATTAATAGAAGGAGCTCTAAGAACGGGTCAATATCAATATGCGTATAGATTAAGAACTAAAGACGGCTATCAAACTCCTTGGAATCCAATTTCTTTTCATGTCCCTGTGACGGGAAAAAAGCCGGGAGTTAGCAATTCTAAATATGGCTTTGAAAACGCTGATACGGTAGGTGCTACAGGGTGTCTTATTAATGTAAAATATATTGATAAGCGTTATGAGGAAATAGACGTAGCTTATGTTCATAGTATTATTGCTTCAGGGGTAAAGGAGGCAGGTGTTTTTGTTTCTCAAAAAATTAATACTTCGTCAAATTTTAAAAAAGAAATGTTTTTTAAACATGTTTCTATAGAAAACATTACTCCAATAAATATTGCTGAATTTACAGATTTAAAAGATGTAATACTTAAAGCTAAAACTTTACAAATTCACGACAACAGGTTGTGGTTTGGAAATACAGAAACTAAAAGCACTTTTACTATTCCTGACGCTGTGTTAGATAACTATTACGTAGAGCCTGAGTTTAGGGGTATGTTAATAGATAAACATTCAAAAAGACATTTTTACGCTGATGACCCAAGGGGTCACATGCCCACTTACGTTCCTCCAACAGGAACACAAAGTTTTCTAAAGCGTAGACACCAAAGGTGGGATAGTACAGGTTATGATTACGTAAGCCAAGAATTAAAATCAAAAGAAAATAGTTCTTTTGGTGCTATTAATGATTACGAAAACTATCAAGGAGCTCAGGTGTGTCATAGTTTTACAGGATACTTTCGTGGAGAAACATATCGTTTTGCTGCGGTATTTTTTGATAAAAAGGGTTATCCTTTTTTTGCTAAACATTTTGCTGACGTAAGGCTTCCTTCGGGGACTAATGGGTTTGGGGGTGACGGATATAGAACTAATCGCTTAGTTGCTCGTAGAGTAAAAGATGATGGAGCTGTTGTTTTTAAGTCGGTAGAAGTTGGGTTAATGGGTGGTCTTACAACCGATGTTAATTATTCGTTTGATAGCCAATATGTTGTAAGTGGTAGCGACCCTAACAAAAAAATGATTGGTAAATCTTCTGAAACGTATAGAGACCCATCGCTTTCGGATATTGAAAACCAATACCATTTACAGCATAATGCTCCCTCTAATGGAGGCTTGTTTAAGTCATCAAATTTATTAACTAATGACCCAAACACAAAAGAAACAGGTAGTTTACCAAGTGGTGCTGCTGAAAAAGTAATAAATGATGGCAGTAGTTTTTTTAAAACATATTCAAGAATTTTAGGTTTAAGGTTTGGCGGTATAGATTTAAGTGTTGAAGTTGACGGTGTTCCTTTGCATGAGCTTGTTGGTGGAGTAATGATTACTCGAGCAGAAAGAAAAGGAGTTGATGAGCAAATAAAAGACCAAGGGCTGTTGTTAAATGGTTGGAGAAAGTTTGATAAAGGAAAGCTTGAAGATGGTTATGACACAAAAGAAAGAAAGAAAGTTTTTCCTCATAGTTCTCCTGTTTTTGGGGGTATGTCTATTTTCGGTCAACAGCAAGAGTTTCGTTATAGAAATGATGGTGGGGGAGAGTGGTCACAGGTAGGTGCTATGTCGGGCTTGTATACTTTTGATGGGGTAAACCACAGGGTGGCAGGAGACGTTCCAAGGGCTAATGCAAGTATAACAAAAATAAGAGGAGAGGCAATGGTTAATCCTTCTTGGTTAACAGACTCCGTAAACCCACATAACGCTTGGCGTTCATTGCAGTCTGATTTAGCTTCCGGACACATACCTCGTCATTATGTAAGTAAAAATCTTCATACGTGGAATACAAGAGTTCTTGATGATGACCCAACCGATAGAAAACGATGGGTAAGAAGTAATGCTGAACTTGAGTTAAGGCAGGTTGTTAATGCCGCCTCAAGTAGTGGTGGTAATTATGGTTATTTTAAAGACTATATTTTTGGTACTGAGTGTTGGTTGGCAAAAAAGGAATATGGTTGTAGTGCAGGTGGAGTTGGAGAGGATAATTTGTATTGGAACTCATTAAGGATTTTTAATAAATACCAAGGTGGGAATGATAATAAAAGTTTAAAAGATGATAAATGGCTAAGGGGTAGACTTGCTCCTACGCTGATATTAGATGTAAACAGAACTTACATGTCTGCTTTTGGTCAAATGGAAGGGGCTAACGGTACTGACGGTCAACATTTAACAGGTTATATTGTTTCTATTATAGAAAACAATGCTTCTCCTTATGGCGGCTTAAGAAATGAAGCTATACAAAATACAAGATTTCATACTACCGGTCAGTTTCTTGTGATAGATGATTCAACTATTAGTAAAATTAGAGATGGCGGTTACATGCTTAATGAGTTAGAGGTTTGGGGTGGAGACTGCTATCTTGATGCTTTTAGCTATATGAGAGTTTATCCTACTTTCGAGATGGACGACAACTGTCGTCCTGAAGATAGAGGAGCTAAAGGGTGTAAGAGTGAGGGTGGTGACGGTAGATTACAAAGGGTTGGTGAGTGGAGGGATTGGTCTCACGGAGTTACTGTTCCTTTGGAGTCTAAGTATAATTTTAAGTTAACTTTTAAAGAGGCTACAAAGGGGGTTTCTACTTGGCAAGAGGTAGGAACGTCTAATGGCGTTTCTGTGTTTGGAGATAACGAGAAAACATATTATAGAGGCCATGCAACAAAGGGTCTTTATGAGGCAACAAAAACAGATTGCGGAGAAAGAAGTGAATCGTTTCAATTAAATGGTGTTCTTTCTTATTTTGATAGGGTTCGTCCTTATTCTGCTAAACCTGTTGATTACATTGAGATTAATGATTACCCTACAAGGTGGCATTGGTCTAATCTTAAACAACCACATAATCAAAGGGTTGATGTTTTTAGAGAGTTTGAAGAAATTGCCAATCAGGATTTAGACGCAAACCTTGGAGAAATTTCAGGTAACGCTAAGTTGTTTGACAACATATATTCAATACAAAAAAAGGCTTTTGGTAGATTAAGAATTAATGAAAGAGCTGTTGTTTCTACTGAAGGAGCAGGAGATTTAAAGCTTGGTGACGGAGCTACAATGGATGGTGTAGAGTTAATTTCTTACGAGTATGGCACACAGCACAGGGATTCTGTAACAAAATCAGATAAGAACATTTACTTTGTTGACGCAAAGATGAAAAAGCTAATGAGGTTTGGCCAAGACGGACTACACCCTATAAGCGACACTAAAGGTATTCATACGTTTATTATAGATTACTTATCTAAGGTAGAAAATGAAGAGCATCATACAAATAACAAAGGAATTGTATCGGGTTATGATTTTGGAAATAACGATGTGTATTTTAGTATAAAAAATAATAGCTATGAGGGTTTGTCTGACTATTCGGTTAAAGGAAGTAGAGATAGACCAACCGCTATAGAACATTCTTATAAAGATAGGGGTTATATTACTATTTTATATAACGAAAACATTGCTGCTTTTCATACGCTTATAACGGCTTACCCTACAATTTATTTCCGCAATGGAAACCGGTTTTTTTCTAATAACAACGATGGAAGAGGAAACTTGTGGGAGTACAATACAGGAAATAGGGGAAGTTTTATGAATAAATACTTTTACTCTTATCTTAATTTTAGTATCAACCATGATTCAAAATCTGTTAAAAAGTTTGATAATTCTGTTTGGAATGTTAACGAAGAAGGTCTTTCAGGAATAAAAAGAGTTATATTTAAGGCAGAAGGAATAGTTCAAGAATATAAAGATTTGTCAGCAGAGATGGTTAACTTATCGGGTTATAGTGCAAATAATAGGGTTAAGTACAGAGAGGGTCTGTTAAAGTTTCCTATTAGAGAGAGGTCTTACTTGGGTGTTAAGCCAAGACTTACGGGTAAACATGCTAAAATGTCCTTTTTTTACGACAACTTAAAGTCTGACGAAAAGTTTTCTTTAAGTAATATTGATACTATAATAAGGTATCATCACAGAAAATAAATTAGTAATTTAGTAAAATATTTTTTTACAAATGGCAACTTACAGTAATACAGGAGAAATACAAAGACAGGCTCCGGGCGTTAAAAAGGCCGGGAGGAAAAGAGTTAAAGGGCACAAAAAAGTACAAAATTACTTAACGGGAACAGATGCGTATGGTCGTCAGCTAAAAGGTGCTCATAAAACTATAAGTACTGTGGGTGCTTTAGCTACTTCAGGTTTTGCGTATGTTGGTTCAGCAAGTAGGGCAAGAGGAAAGGTTACGGGTGCTAAACAGGTTAAAATTGCACAAAAACACGGTTTAAATACTTTAAAAAATGCTGCTGAGATAGCTTTAACTGTTGCTACTTACGGAGGTTATGCAGGTATTTCTGCAGGTGCTAAAGGAGTCTCTGCAGGAGCTAAGGCTGCTGCTGTGGCGGCTAAAGCAACAAAAGGGTTTGGAGCAAGTGTAAAAGCTGCTTCGGGTGCTTATAAAACTGCTGCTGCTGCTGCTAAAGCAAGTTCTCTTGCTGCAAGTGCGGCATCTAAAGGGGCTACTGTGGCAGCTAAATCAACTTCGGCTCTTGGTAGTGCCGGTCAAACAACAACAAGCAAACTTGCGGAGCAATCAGGTAAAGCTGTTGGTAAAGGTACTCAAGCTGCTCATTGGAATATGGGTACAGGAGCAAAATATGCGGCAGAAAAAACAGGTACTGTGACAAGTAGTGCTACTTCAGCTTTAGGGGCTTCATCTAAAATACCAACACAAGGTGCTCAAAATGTTGGAAACTTTATTCAAAAAGGCGTAGGTGGAGAGCAAGGAAAGCTTCTTGGGGATTTTGTAAAGCAATTCTCGACTAAAGGAGACCAAAGAGCAGGTGCTTTTGCTAAAGAATTTTATTTAAAAAATAAAGATAAAATAAATAAACAAGGAGCAGAGTGGGCTAAAAAACAATTAAATGAAGGGTGGAAAAAGTATGAAGAAGAAAATCCTGACGTTAGTGAGTCGCATGATTTTTCTAATACTGTAACTAAAGACAACTACGCTGATAGTTACGATAAATACATGGAAAATCAAAACTTAAAAAAGGGTGGTAAGCTTGAAGGAAAGAGTCATGCTCAAGGTGGAGAGAAAGCCGTAATTGGTGATAACCACATAGAGCTTGAAGGAGACGAGAGAGTGTTCTCTAAGAAAGATACAAA
>TARA_R110002110_G_scaffold192246_4_pt1 | contig 14144 bp, 17 predicted proteins | sample TARA_R110002110 | Tara Oceans TARA_R110002110 (sample SAMEA4397330) | marine metagenome | biome: Polar Biome; feature: [SRF] surface water layer (ENVO:00010504); material: water (ENVO:00002006), including particulate matter (ENVO:01000060) such as... | depth 5 m
CATTTGACCCAAAAGAGGTGGCTGGTGAAGAAGGTGAAGGTGAAGAAAGCAAAGGGTTTTGGACCACTGAATGGGATGATGATGATGACACACATCCACCGGAAAACCCTGAAGGTTGGATAAACCTAGCATCACCCTATTGGTTTCCAGAAGATGGGGAAGAGAAACTATTAGGGGAAATCATACGAACAGCCATCCACGAGAGCATTCATGAAGGAATACAACAACAACCCGAAATGGAAGATGCCTTTTTACAAGCGATACAAGCATCTGAAAAAGGTAATCAAGACCCCTTAACTCAATTCAATGTTGCACACGAAACAATGGCTAACTTTCAAAACAGGGGCGAACCACCCTATGAGAATGTAAAATCTTATTGGTCGTCACATCGTGGGGAGAGTGATTCTGAACATTGGAAAGAGGCACAGAAGGTCAAGCAAGGTGAGTGGAGATAATGACCGCTTTCAACCAAGCCTTCGCTTTGCTTAAAGCCGATACTGGTATGTGGGATGAGATATATGCCCCTCTCTTAGCAGAAACGGGAGGTATGGGTGAAAAGCAAAAAGCGAGGAATATAATTGATTGGATGCCATCAGATGTAGTCGTTGACAATATCAAGGGGGTGAGTGGTGATTATTTTGATAATCTTTACGATGCAGATAAATCAGCGGGAAAGGGTGACGACCAATGGTCCGTTGAACAGTTAATGGAATCCATATCGGAACATGGTTTTCAATACAAACCCGGTAGCATTCCTTTAGACCCATCATTTAGATTTGATGATAAGGCTATGGAACAGTATGAGGGGCGGCATAGGGCATTAGCGTTGGATAAATTGGGTGCGCCATACATTCCTTACATGGGGCGGTATTCATCACGTTATAATTCTCTCATAGATGATTTCATCGACAAGCCCAACCCACACATTATGCCGTTAGGTGCGGATTTTGTTGCTGATGTTTTGGATAATAAAAACCAATACTCATTGGGTGGTTACATGGGTGACAAATCCCGAATCCCAATTCCACCATCCTTCCTCTATGGCCGTGAATTAGTACCGGGTAAAGGGCGTTTAATGCCCGTTGATTGGGAAGGAAATACTCTTGATGTTCTTTCACATATCGGCAACAGGGCGGATTTGAGCGAGTGGAAAAGAAATCAACGATGGGATGTGATTCACGATGAATGAAGCCTTTGATAGAGCGTGGTCTTTGCTCAAGAGTCAAGGGTGTGATGGTTGCGCTGAACAATTTGACGAGAGCCAAATGACGAGAGTTAGTTTGGGTGGTGAAGCAGGTCAAGGATGGGCTTTCTTATGTCCTACTTGTGCTAAAGCGCAAGAGGAACACCATAATACCCCCAATGAACCAATCCTTACACCAAGCAGTGGTGCAGACTTTGACAACGAATTGAATGATGATGAATTCATCGACCCCGATGCTTTCAATGACCCTGTTCCCGATATTATTGAACAAATAATGGGTGTGTTTGGTGATAAACCGGAGATGGATATGTGTTATTCATGTGGTTTAGAAGGCGATTTACGCACATTTTACAATACCCACCCGACAACAGGTAGAAGGGAACGGATGTGTCCTTCATGTGGTTCTTATGAGATTCATGGAAAAAATGCTTACGGTGGTGGTGGCGAATGACCGCATTTGAACAAGCCTTCGCTATGCTCAAAGAGTTCGACTTTCGGACACGGGGACAAATGAAAAGAATAGGTAGTGGTAGTGAAGGGGATTTCCACATTAAGTTTCCAGCACAGGGTAGTTTTGGCCCCAACCCAATAGGATATGATGAAGTGAAAGAACCATTCAAAATAAGACCAAATCGCACATTGGCCGATGGAACACCTGTTGGATATGTTCAAAGTGGAAGCCGAGAACAGCGTGACCTTTATCCTGAAATTTGGGGTGATATGCCCGAAGGTAGACGCCCCCGTGTGCCTCATCACCGAATAGGTACTTCAAGGCCAAGACCAATACGACAAAATAAGGAGGGGAAAGACCAATGGGTCGGTGTTAATTTACCATCAATGGCGCAAGACACATTTAACTACACGTATTCACCAGAATCAATAGTAAATGATAAAAATATAAAATATATAACAGATGTGTTAAACCATGAATGGGGTCACGCATTAATTGATGATGATTTGAAGGATGAGGATAGGAGAGGGGATTTAGAACATGAATTTGGTGCTTACACAATGCAGGGATTGGATTTTGATGAAATTCAAGAACAATTACGAAGTAGGAGATTAATTGAATGAGTGCGTTTGATAGAGCGTGGCCTTTGCTCAAAGCACCACCTAAGCCAGACTTTCCTTATTTCGGTGACGCTAAAGACTACCATTTGGTTCATAGTTGGAATGAGAAAGGAGATAGATTAAGTGTCGCTGCCGTTCAAGATACATCAATGTATAGTGAGCCTGACGATTATGAGGCTTATATGCAATATGGTTTAGCGAGTTTTACACCAACAGATGAAGGAACGCTTATCCCTGTGACCGCAGGGGTTCAAGAGGATTACAGGCGTTGGGGAATAATGACTGAATTGTATGATTATGCTGAAAAAATAACTGGAATGCCCGTTGTTAATCAGAATTCATGGCAAAGTGCTGATGCCAAAGCATTTTGGGAAACCCGTGACCTTGAAAATTGGGCTGAATCATATATTGGTGATGAAGGTGATGGCGAATGACCGCATTTGAAAAAGCCTTTAATCTGCTTAAGTTCAAAGTACCCTTCACTGGTAGTAAAAATGATGAAGGTAATCGACTTACTACCCGATTCAATTGGTATGACGATTATGATTTTGATGGTGATGAGCCATTTCATGGGGGTCAGGATTTTGGTGTTAGGGATTGGTCAAAACCACACCTTTTAGGTGAAGCGGGATTAGCGAGTGGGGGTCAAGGAATGACTTATTTAGAACCAATAATTAGTGATGTTACTGGTGTTCCTCCGGGCTACACTTTTGACGAGGAATATGAGGAAGGGGAGAGAGATAGCCCACATTTAACTGACGAAGAAATTGAAGGAATTACCAATAAAGTAGGCCATACTTCATTTCACGAAGCGATACATTCAGCAATGGAACCTTCATTGTCACCTTTATTTAGTGAAGTAGATGACAATATGAGTAGTGATGACCTACGGCGACTTTACCAAACATGGCATGAATACGGTGCTATTACAGGTTCAGCCCCTAACCCATTTAGACAATATTTGGAACTACAAAGTCACCCCGCCCTAAGCCATTTATGGCCCGAATTCAAAAGACGACAGGGTGAATTTGGTGAAATTACCCGTGATACTGGTGGCTACGACAGTGAAGAAACAAAACAAGCAATAGCGGAATGGAGAGGTAGGAGAGCACAGGCAAATGCCGCAGAAAAATTGTTTGATACAGTTCAGGATGTGTATGAATGACTGAATCCTGTCAATGCCCCGAAGATAAAGCCATTTGCCCCGATTGTGGCACAATTACACAACCTGATAACTGGTTTAGTGAAGCGAAAGAACTACAATGTTTGAATTGCGGCACAGAATTAACAGGAGAAAGGGCTAGAGTGTCATTTAGTGAAGATGGCCTACCCCTTTGCTTTTCGTGTAGGAATGCGCCGTTTATCACAAAAGCGTGGGATGAAATGTCACCCGCATTAAGACGTGATAATAGGAAATGCCCCCATTGTGGCTTAGAGATTTGGGGCAAACCAAAAAGATGTTTAGGGTGCGGTAATGATTTACCCACCTTAGATAATTCGGATTTTACCGCTAGTCAAGATGCTTTTGAATGTGCTTGGGCTATTGTGAAGGCGGCATTACCAAGTTTAGATATTGATGAAGCCGCTATGACAATATCACCCGCTTTTGGTATGTATATGAAACCATCTGATTTATCATTTAATATCAAAATGCCACCATCATCTGCAAGGCCACTAATTGAGCAAAATATTGAAAGACGCATGGATGAGCCACGATGGGATGACCATAGAAAAGATAACCGTAAAGTAGCGGGTATTCACGATACATTAATTGATGTGGGATATGATAAAGGGGGAGGGATTTTAGATAACCCGTTAAATTTGGAATCAAGGCGCATTGCCCGTCATGGTAGTAAGCCACCCACACAATGGAATTATTGGGAACAGGCACTTGCACCAAAAGTATTGGAACATTTAGAGGGGTTAGATGATGAAACTGATTGGGTTACAGCGGGAACTGGTGTTGTAGGACCAACAGGAAAAATGCAAAACATGGCCTTATTGCCGGGTTTGAGTGGTAATCAGTTGGGTTCTCACCTTCTAGGTTCTATGCTACAAAATACTGGAAGCGTACATGACCGAACATTCACACCCGGTGCATTTAATTTGTGGCGTAATATGGGGAATCGTTTAACAGAAGGTGGAGATAAAAGGAGATACAAGGATAAATCATGGTGGGAATTGAGGGGAGATGAAAAACCCCTTGTCCGTGGTGGATTTGCTAATCAGACTAAGAAAGATGATTTTACATTCAATGAGCCAGTAATAGGTGGTAAAGGGTGGGGGTGGCCCCCCAAAGGGATGTTAGAAGGTAATAGGTACAATAATCCCCACCCTCACCCTTACGAATTTGAAAGGGTTGATAGTAGGAATAACCCTGCTATTGCGGGTCAAATGCCTTTACAAATATCATATAGTGGCAACGAACCAACCCCAGTCACCGATATACCGACTCATGTGCATAATTTAGAACAAGGTGGTGCTTTACGCCACCGCCCTGCTATGGATGAGATTCTGGCAGATACAAATGAAGATGATTTCATTAGGCAGCGTATAGCCGCAGGGCGACTTGGTGAAGGTTGGCAACACGATAATTATTGAGGCCCAGCCTTTCGTGATGAAATTACATCATCAATACGCAAAATCATAGTAGCAGTTTCAATGGCCGACTTAATGGCCTGTTCAACAACACGGCGTGGCTCACAAATACCCGCTTCTGCCATATCCATAACACCACCTTCGACATTTACCCCGTAATGAGATGGGTTGTATTCTTCGGTTGCCTTTTTATTATGGTGGATATTACGCAAAGAAGCCATTTCATCCACTGGGTCTAAACCTGCATTTTCTATTAAGGTGCGTGGTACGATTTCTAAAGCATCAGCAAACGCTTCAATAGCCATTCTTTCTCTACCACTACTATTCTCTTTGCTTAGTTTGTGTAGTGCGCCAGAAAGAGCGAGGAATGTGGAACCGCCACCAGTAACTATTGTATTATCAGCCCAAGCCACCGCCACAACACCTACCGCATCTTCAAATGCCCTTTCTATTTCTTCAACGAATGGTGCTGTGCCACCACGAAGTAATAGGGTTACTGCACCACATACGGGGTCATCAAAAAATATCATAGGCATTTCACCAACTTTCTTTTCTTCTATTGCACCGTGACATTGACCTAAATCATAATTAGAATCATCATCATTCAAATCATCTAAATTAGTTAGTATTTTAGCACCAGTGCTTAATGAAAGGGCATCAATGTCAGATTTCTTAACTTTTTCAATTGCCAATATGTTTACTTTAGCGAAATAGTGTTTTGCTAAATCATCAATTTCCTTTTGGCAAACTACTACATTGATACCTTTACTCACAATTAAATTAACAATATCCTTAATTTGTTTCTCTTCCTGTTCAAGAAAGGCTGTAATTTGATTAGGGTCAGTAATTTGTATGCTGGCATCCATTTCAGTAGTTTTTACTTCAATGGGGGAATTCGTTATTAAAATATTAGGTGTATTAACACGGTGGGGCATACCACTATGGCATCGTTCTTTTGGTAGGATAATACCACCATACATTTCACTATCTTGAACTTCACCACCAACGGCCTTCACTAAATTCACCAAATCTAAATCCACAGAACCTTTCAGTTGGGTAGTGCGGCTATTATTATCTAAGGCTGAAACAATATCAACGCATATTTGACCAAGAAATGTTTTGATTGAACCTGCGGATTTACCAGTTAGTGCTGTTTTGGCTATATCAAGGTAGTTAATGTCACTCATTGTTAAATCATCAAGAGTTGTCTGTATCTGGTCTCCGCATTTACGGAACGCACTACAAATAACAGTGGGATGAATATTTTGTTCAATCAATTCTTCTGACTTTTTCAATAGTTCACCTGCTAGAATAACCGCTGTGGTTGTTCCATCATAACATTCCTGTTCTTGGGTTTTAGCAACTTCAATAATCATTTTAGCAGCAGGGTGTTCAATATCCATTTCACGAAGAATAGTGGCCCCATCGTTTGTGATGATTACATCACCACCCTCATCCACGAGCATTTTATCCATTCCCTTTGGACCTAAAGTAGTTCTAATAGCATCGGCTACTGCTTTAGCAGCGGCAATGTTGTTAGACTGGGCGGCTCTCCCTTGATTTCTTTCGGTCCCCTCTTTCATAATAAATATCGGCCCATTGGTATTTGGTATCATCATCTGACTCTCCTAACGCCCCCGAACTCAATACACCTTAAGAACCCTCTCATTCCTGTCAATCCTAACATACTTTTATGGCTAATAAATAAAATAGTGAAAAGGCACATAGAAGGAGGGAAACAAAGCCAACATTTTAGGCCAAACATCCTTTCGGGTTAATTTGATGCCGAGTGGCTACTCTCTTACTGCCCCCCGCAAGGGTAGCCCTCGGCTTCAAAAATACAACGAAGCAGATGATGAATGGTATAGTTTCGGTGGTGGAAAGGGAACACATACTGATTATGATGAAGAATTGGATGAAGTGGTGACATATTTTTCGGCCTCACCATGTCCTTCGTGTGGGGGAACAGAAGGATGGTCTGAATCGGATGGAAGAACGCATCATTGGTGCGGTCACAACGCAGACATAGAAACCATTTGTGGTGATTGTCATTCTCCAATTACCGCCAAGAATCCGGGTATTAGTGCAATTATGGACCCAATTATGAAACCTCATGTTAAAGCCATGAGAGAGGCAAAGGGGTTGAAAGACCACCATCCAAGCGGTTGCTTACAATGTGTGGAACAACACCGCATAAGTGGAAAACTACCGTGGACTACCGACCAACAGGCGTATGGATATGATTACGACCCTAATGCTCATTGGCGATTAGAAGATTTGCCTAAAAATGGGGATGATGATTTCACCGCTTCTAGGGATGTTTTTGAAGTTGTATGGGATATAATTCAAAAAGGGTATGATTTTGACAATCCAGATATATATTCGGTTTATCACGACTTGATGAACCAAAAACCAAAATTTGAAAATGTTGATGATGTGGTGGGTGCTAGTTTGTTTTCAGGTGGTGGTGGTGCTGATTTAGGTTTTGAAATGGCAGGTATTCCTACTGTTATGGGTGTTGAAGCGGAAGATGCGCCACTAAGAGCCTTTAAGCAAAATTTCCCAAAAGCCGCCACCATGCAAACTTGGTTAGGCGAAGGTGATGAAGGGTCAGTTGAAACTATGGCCGACCATATCGAGGGCGTAGCAGATGGTCGCCCATTACATGTTCAAGGCTCGCCGCCCTGTGTGCATTCAAGTAACGCACTACCGGCCCACTTACGGAATGAGAGTAAAACGATGGACCTTCAAGATTGGCAATATAGGTTAGTAGATGCTTTAGAGCCACGTTTCAAAGAAGGAGATTTAACTTCATCAGTGGAAAATGTACCAAGAGTGAAAAAACTAACTAGCAGTAATATATCTGGTAATACACCCCCTCGTTGGCAAGAAATGGCGGCAAGGGCCAAACCAATAAGAGCAGGTGATATGGGTAGTGCTCAAGCACGTAATCGTTTCATAACTGGAACTGGGTGGGATGATAAGGATATTGAGCGACCAAATAAAGGACCGCAAACATATAGTAATTACAATAGCATATTAGATTATTTACCACACTTTGAAGAAGAGGAAAAAGAAATTAAAGGGTATAAAGAGGAACAACTTGGCCGAGTATTAAATCAAGGTAATATAACCCAAGAGCAATTTAATGAAATAATGTCAAAACCACAATTACATACCGATTCGGCAATAAATGTAGGTAATAGAGGGGGGAAAGGGCGAACTTGGAATGCGCTTAGACCTATGGATAAACACACAGCATCACTTACTGGCAGCAATAGACCAACCCATGCTTGGAACCGACCCTTGACGAATGAAGAGATATTGATGTTAGGTAATTTCCCTCTTGATTATGATTTAAGTGGCTTAAACAATCAACAGGCCCAAAAGATTGTTGGTAATGCAGTAAATCCACTAGCGGCTCGCAGTATAGGTAATGCAGTATTAGGGCGAAGGGCAGGGAGGCGGGTGGCTTGACATTAGTAGTTGAAGATTTACCGCAGTTATTTACTGCTGCTTTGTCGAAAATGCCAATTTGTTGTGACTGTGGTGGTTATTTAGATACAATAACAAAAGCATCACTACCAATGGTGGGTCAAGGTGATTATGATGAAGATGATTTAGATGCTTATTGGTATCTTGATAATCCCGATTTAATCCCCGAAGTTGCACAAAAATATGGTTGGCCCGCTGGCTCTACACCTAAACGATGGGATGAAGGACCGGGTAAAACAAAAACCAAACAAGCAATAGGACAGGCCCGTGAAGGATTAAGTGCATTCGGTACTAAAATTCGTGATTTAGATGATTGGCCTTCGTATATGCGGGATAACAATATCCCACCCAATTTGTGGGATGCCTACGCAACAACAATGGTAGGGTCACTTTCTGAAAGTGATAAGACAGGAATAACCACTGGTACACCCACTATGGGTTGTAGGGTTGGTGGTAAGCGTTGTAATAAGTGTTATGCAAAAAATACTGAAAACGCTATGCCCGGATATTACAAAAATGCTTGGAACCATCTTCGGCAATTAGGAACAAACCCAACACTACATGCTTCCGCATTGGCTTATTTATTGGCTAAAAACCCCGAATATCGAGGAAACATGGGTGGCGACTATCAAAATGTATCGCACATGGCTCACGCATTATCCGTTGCCGCTGCTTCACCTAACACACACCATTGGCTTCATACAAAGGAAGTTCCAGATATAGTTCAATATTTGAGTCAATTTGAAAAATTCTCCCCCGAATGGCACAACGCAATACCTGAAAATGTAATGATGCGTTTTTCACAACCCTATGACCACATGGGGCCGTGGGATGTAACACAAAAGGATTGGGTGGAATTATTAGACCCCAATGACCCAACAAAAGGGGTACACCCCCGTATTCAGCCCGCTAAAACAGGTAGTCACGAAGGAAAAGAAAATGTGGCTAATTGCCCCACTACACTTGGCATAAAGGATTTAGAAGGTGAGAAGATAAAAACATGCGAACAAGCAAATTGTAGGTATTGTAGGGAAGGGGAGGGAACGGTTAATTTCGTGCCACATCATGGAGGTAGGCACAATGTTAAAATGGCAAATAAAGAAGGTGAACAACAAAGAGCATATACCCCCGAAGAATTTACACAGGTTCAAGCACAAGGCCAACAAGATTATTATGACCGAATGGAAAATACCCCTACTCTTGATGAATTAATTAATAGAAGTGAAAACACCGCATTCGATGTGGTTTGGCGTGATATAAGGAAAAAAGAATAACCCACCACCGTTTTTATCACAACCTTGATAACCTTAACAGGATTGCCAGTTTACTATGAGCCGGCATGTATCTGTGGTGATGCCGGATGATTTGTTTGCTAAAATGGAGGCCGCTAGAGGTCGAGAATCCAAGTCGTCTTTTGTCAATCATGTTTTAGCACAGTATTTTATTCCTATAAAAGAAAGAGATGAAAAGGGAGAATGAAAGAATGAAACCACCAGAACCAAGAAATGTACCACCATGGGGCGAAGAACAGAATAGAATTGATATTAATTTGATAGCCATGTTGCTATGGCAATCCCTTTTGACAGGTGTTGCAGTAACAGTATCACATTTAGATTGGTATTTACCAAATGCAGGTCCAGCGGAAATGGGGTTACAATATGGATTGATTTGTTTTGGATTCCTTTGTTTGGCTATGGTATTGTTTCATGTAGGCGGAATTCGTGATTCACTGGCTATGCGGGCTGAATTTTCTCAAGAAAGCCGCTATGATAAATGGATGCGAGGGCAACAACGACTTCAAGAACGCCGGATGAGAAAAGACCAACAAATGCAACAAATAAACAATGGTAGTTACTATCAACAACAACCACAACCAAATCAAACATTCGGCTTACCTAATCAAAATAGTGATGAAAGCGATACAACCAAAAACGATAATGACATAGACCAATAATAGGGTTAGGTATTATGTGGCCGTTTAACACACAACAGGAAAGACAGGCCGAAGCAATGTCTATGATACTTGCTGAAAATGCTTATGAGCGTAAGTTAGAGCGAGCAACAAATCAACTTAAGACAGTATTAGCCCTTTTTATTGGAATTACAACTACATTCTTCATTTTGGTAGGATTAGATATTTGGTTTGACATTAGCCCCGAAGCCGCATGGAATTGGATTCGGGGGAAGTGATGTGGAATGTCGTGGGTCTTTGCGGGTCATATTCTCTTAGGTTCGGCACAAATAGCCAACTATTTGTATAGGCTATTAAAACCACATAAGGTTGGTATTTATGGGCCATCTATGGTAGGTAAAACCACTTTAGACCAGTATTTGACAGTTCCGGGTGATATAGACCCAATACCAGAAGAACTAAGAACTACACATGCTGTAAAAAATGGTTCTTTTCAGATGCCACATTCCTCTAAAAAACAGGTTCGTTGGAAAGGTGAACGCATACCCATAGCCACTACGGACATAGGGGGGCAACAAAGGTTTTGGAATATGTGGGCCGAAGATATGATTAAACGCAATGTGTCAGTTATATTTTATGTTGTAGACCATCGTTTAGCCACTTCGCCATTTTTAATGCAAGAGGCTGTCGGGGGTTTCAAATATCTAACAAACATAATTATTAATAAAAATGCACCAAAAACATTTTCTCGCTCTTTGAAAAAAAAGATGAAAAAATATAAACCAAAAGTTGTTTGTTTAGTATTAAATAAAATGGATTTGTGGTGGGATGAACAAGCCAATGTTCTTTGGGAATGGGGTTTGGAACGCCAGCATCCTTTGGTGGAACCATTCAAAGAGGATATGCGGCGTTTAAGACGAGCGAGTATTGCTACAAATGTTGAAGCAATGGCCGCACAATATGGATTAAGGGTGGAAAGTGCAGTTATTAATACAATCAACTTGATTTAGGGGGAACCCTTTTGACCCTGTTAGCCCTCACAGGATTGGGAGAGAGGGTATATGGGCTTACCATTCATGGGCGGCGGCATTACACTAAGTGGTGTGTCCGATGATGAATTACGTCTTTTATCCGTCAATACTGGTATTTCCTTTGAATTACTAAAGGCACAACAACGAGCAGAAATGGCAAGTGCTGGTTCACAAGGTGAAGTTGGAAACGAAGAATTGATACCAACAGTGGAAATAAAATTGAAAACTAATCCTAAAAATCCATCAAAGGCCCGTAAGAAAAATATTAAGATGTTGCGAAAGGCATTGAGGCCACCAAACTACAATCTTGGTCTTTTCAAAATTTATCGTTATAATGCAGCGTATGAATGCGCTTGTTGTGGTGTCGATGTTCGGAGATTTCTTGAAGGTGATAATGCGTATTCTCATATTGTAGATGAACGTATTGGTTTATCATTAGCCGATATTTATTGGTTTGATGAAGATACAGGACAAGCCCGTAAACCTCATGCTCGTACTCATGGTGACCACGGTGACGAAATGAATAGTACCTTATGCCCTGCTCATTTACATATTTTCCATACTTTACGAAGTTTGGTTGAAGAACAAATAATGGCCGAAGAGGGTTTTACGAAAAATGTATCTAAAGGTACTAGATTTTTACGAGTTCCGGGTTTTAATAAGAATAAAAATCCAAATCGTTCAACGCCCGAATCTCTAGCCAAATATGAAGAATTCTTTAGATTGATACATATTGACGCACAACACTCAAAGGGGGTCACCCTCACCCAACACACAAACCCATTATCAGGGGTGGCGGATTTGGTAACGATAACATTTGATTTACGTGCTATGCAATTAGAACAAATGACACAACAACAAATGATTGGTGTTCCCCCCATTCCTTTAGATAATATGGCTCAACAACAAATGATGGGGCAAATGGAAATAGGTGAATAAATATGGGATTTTTTGGTCTTGGTGGTAATAAAACACAACAAACACAACAATTTGGCGCACCTAATTTAGCCAGTCAACAATATAACGGGTATCAACAAAATCCCTATGGAATGCAACAACCACAAAATATGGGTATGGGTATGGGTGGTCTGGGCATGATGCAACAGGCACAAAACCCCATGATGCAACAAGCAGCCAATGACCCAATCGTTGCCACCTCACAATTATTAAATTTACATGACCCAATATCACAATTTATTATTAGTGGTAATATGGCTTTGGTTATGGATTTAATAGGTGAAATAGTGATGCTTTCAATTAAAGAGTTCTTCACAAACACTACATTCTTAACTGATGATAAAGGTGCTATGAAAATAGATACAAATACATTGCCACCTGCTCTTACTACATTATCAGCAGAAAATTTAGCCCTCACACTACAAAAAGCACAGGGGTCGGCACAAAACACCCTGAATCAAAACGAACAACAAATTCAAATGTTTTTAGCGGCTCATCAACAAGGATATATGCAACAACAAATGATGGGTCAAGACCAACCGGGATTCTTTGGTAGTATGCTTGGTGGGATAATGGGCAATGCAGTTCAAAATCAAGGTGGCTTTGGTGCTACAATGGGTCAAGGTGTAGGAATGGCTGCTAAAGGTGCGGCTATATTGTGAAGGTGATTATTATGGATGAAAAGAATTTATCAGTACAGGGTGAAGTTAATTGGACCAGCACAACGCTTGATATTTTAAGCCCTAAAAAAATGTTAGTGGAAAGTGCCACAATGATTTTCATTTTGGCTTTTATGATGTTTTCATTGGTTGTCCTTATCTGGAAAGGGCCATCACTTGGAACAGGTGAAATGATGGCTATGTTCTTCGGGCTAATCCTTACTGTAACTATTGCTATACGCCAATATGCTTCCTTTCGATACTAGGTGGCAAAACCCACCCAGTTATCAACCGCTTATTCAATCACCTATTCAGGTGGTTGATGATGAACCGCACAAATGTATTGCGATAACTAAAAGCGGCTCAAGGTGTAAGAACGCAAAGATGAAAAACACTTCATACTGCAACATTCACCATAAGACCAATAACAAATAACTTAAACGGCCACAGGGTGCGACTAAATCATGGTAGGTCGGAGGACACGAAGAAATTGTCCCTTTTGTCAACACCCACAGCGTGATGATTATGAACGGCAGATAAGAATTGGCCTACTAGAAAGTAGTGAAATAGATAGCGACCAATCATGGGCCGAAGGTACTGGTCACCGACACATGAGGCGACACGCAGGGGAATATCATAACAACAGTAATTCTGAATGTGTTTTATGTACTCATCCCGAAAGGGCCAACATTGAAGAATCTATCCTTAATGGTCTTATTTCTTTAGATGATATGGCAATAGAACTGGAAACATCATCAGAAACATTATCACATCATATTGAAAATCATACTACCCCCGTCATACAACAACAAGTGGAATTAGAAATGGTCCCTACTGTTTTGAGAACAGTACAAGACACGATGGGCCAAACAGAACAAAACTTACAACGCCTCAATAATCTATTCAATATACATATTGATTCATTGCACGATGAACGCAATGAAACTGGTATGTTGGATTATAAGGGATTAGATACCGCAGTTAAACTTCATAAGGAAATCCGTGATACATTAACTGATGTGGGTATTTATCTGGAGAGAATGGAAGGCATTGGTTCTAATGAACAGGTCAATGTGCTAACAATCATCCAAGCACATTTCTCCGAGAAATCGCCCGATGAGTGGCGAGTTCTGCGTAAGGCATTAGCCGAAGCGGGGGTGCTTGAAGATGGGTGATGAGCGCACTTCAGGCCGTGGAGGAAGCATGGATGATGAAGG
>TARA_R110002110_G_scaffold158976_4_pt1 | contig 14143 bp, 21 predicted proteins | sample TARA_R110002110 | Tara Oceans TARA_R110002110 (sample SAMEA4397330) | marine metagenome | biome: Polar Biome; feature: [SRF] surface water layer (ENVO:00010504); material: water (ENVO:00002006), including particulate matter (ENVO:01000060) such as... | depth 5 m
CTCCGCCGCGAACGAGCGCAAGTCGTTCTCGACCTGCTTACGCGAGTCTGCGGCGGGTTCAGCTTTCGCCTCCGCGAACTTGGCCTCCTTGGTGTCGGCGCTCTTCGCCTTCTTGGTCGCCTTCTTGGCTGCCTTCTTGGCTGCCTTCTTGGTCGCCGTCGTGATCTCTTCGGCTTCTGCGGCTGCGTTCTCGGCCACCGAAGCCTTAGCCACAGCTGCCGCTGCCAGTGGGGGTAACTCGATGCCATCACGGCCGGAGATGAAAGCGAACAGGCGGGCCAGTTCTTCGGAAGACTCGGGGGTAACGTCGATGGAGATTTTCATATGTGTCTAGTGGGTTGGGGGCAGGACTGTAAGACCATGCCCAGGAGTGTCAAGGACTAATGCTAGGCCGTCTCAAGGGCCGCGATCATGCTGGTCTTAGTGACCAGAGCTTCGGTGATGATCTGGTCGATGGAATCGGCCAGCTGTAAATATCGGACCAGCACAGGGTGGGATTGCCCGATGCGGTGTATGCGTTTCTCTGCTTGGATGTTGGTGCCAGGCACCCAGTCGGCCTCGACGAAGACTGCGTTGGTGCTCGCGGTTAGCGTGATGCCGACCGACGCCGCCGTCAGCTGGCAGATGATCACGCGTGCGTCGGGCTGCTGCTGGAACCGGTCGACCGCCGCCTGCCGCGCGTCGGCCTTGACGCCGCCGTGGATCTGCTCGACGCCGTAGTCGGCCAGCGCCCCCGCAAGTTCCGCGATGACGCCGCGGTGCTGCGCGAACACGACGACCTTGGCCATGCCCGAGTCGAGCTCTTCGCCCAGCCACTCGGCGGCGAGCTCGGCCTTGAGCTCGCCGCACAGGCGGCGGTATGTGCTGAAGCTGTCCGACTGCTGGAACACCTGCAAGAGCTCGGCGCCGTCGAGCTTGCGCACGTCGGTGCGTAGCTCCTCTGACATCCGGTCGAGTAGATCCGACAGCGGCGCCATCTGCTTCCTGGTGGGCTTGGGCAGGTCGACGGTAGCTCGGCGCATGGCTGGCAGATCGGCGAGCACGTTGCGCTGCAGGCGCCTTAGCGAGCAGCTGCTAATGATGTCGCGGAGCTCGGCCGTGTTCTTGGCGCCGACGATCTTGCGGCCGAACCGCGTCTCTTCGAACTCGCAGTAGCGTTGCACGAATGCGTAGTGTGACATCGGGCGCCCGTTGCGCGCCATCGCTTCTGGGGCCAGGTGCAGTAGGTGCGTCCAGACCTCAGAGGGATTGTTCGGAACCAGCGTGCCGGATAGCAGCCAGAGGTGCTCGGCGCGCACTGCGATGCCGGCGCGGCCGTAAAGGTTCACCGTGCGCGTCGACTCGTGATTCTTGTAGTGGTGCGCCTCGTCGACGACGACGACGTCCCAGTCCTGGCCGGCCAGCTGCTCGACGACCTTGTTGCGTCGACTCAATAGCGACGTCGGACAGATCACGACAGACACGTCAGGGTCGACCTCGGCACGTCCTGTCGCGAGCCGTTGGTAGCTGGCCCACGGCGACCACATGCCGAGTTCGCGTTCCCAGTTGGGCACGACGACCAGCGGCACAATCAGCAGCGTGCGCTTGGCCTGCATCCTGTTGATCGCTTCGAGCGCTTGACCGGTCTTGCCTAGCCCTGGCTCGTCGAGCAGGGCCGCGCGTTTATTGTCGACCAGGAAGTCGATGCCGGCGCGTTGGTAGGCAAAGGGTCTCACGAGATCAACCCGCTGTCGTCGATGACGTCGACGCGAACCCAGACGCCGTCGGCGGCGACGTCGTGCTCGTTCACTGCGAGCAGCACGCGCGCCTCTTCGACGTTGACCGTGCCGATCTGATCGATGGTGTCGACGTAGAACGGGCAGAGCTCGTCCGCGGCCGTAGGGTGAGGCGCCGCGATTATGGCGCGGTCGCGGTCGGCCATGCCGGTAATTTCGTAGAGGTTCATCATCTGATCAGGCACATGGCGGCGAGGCCGCCGAGGATTGTGAGGGAGATAAGAATGCCGGCGCCGACGAGCTCCAGCTTGTAGCGTGCGCGGGGGCTCATGCCTTGGCCGCCTTGTCGGCGGCGTCGGCGACCTCTGAGGTGCCCCAGGGCAGGCCGAACTTCTCGGCGCAGATCGGGCCGTAGCCGACTGAGCGGCTACGTCTGTCGGACAGCGCCGTGTTGCAAAAGCAGCAGTTGCCTGTCGCGACGCCGTGTTGCCCTGCGACCCTCGCCGGGTCGGCGGCGAGCTCGCGCAGCACGGTCTCGACCTCGCGCAAGTTGCCCCGCGTCGGGCGGTAGTTGCCGCCCGCCTCGACGAAGCCGAACAGCGTGTTGTCGCCGTAGGGGCGCCCATCGGTGACGGCTGCGCTGCCGTCCTTGCGGCGCTTGATCACGACGCGCTGCTCGCCGGCGCGGAGCTCGATCTTGGGCATGCGCTTCTGGTGGTGCGCAGCCTTGTCGAGCATCGCGATAACCGGCGCGAGCCCGCCGACCGTCGGCTCGACGGTGCGCGGCGTGATCGCGTCCGTGGCTAGCTTGTGCGCCCAGGCCGCCTGCTTGGCCGTCGGACCACGCACCGATTCGATGTCGCGGACTAGCGACATCGAGAAACTGCCGCCCTCGGCGCGCAGCACTTCGCAGACCTCGCGCAAGCTGGCGAAGGGGGTGTCGAAGGGTATGGCCGTGCCGTCCTTCTTGTAGACGCGCAGCGGTGTGGTGCTGCGCCCGTTGAACTTGTCGTTGGTATATGTCATGGCTTCAGTAGTGTAGTGTTGCGTCTGGCGGTGTCTAGTCCGCCGATCATTTTTTCCCTTCGCGAGGCGCTTCCTTGTCGCAGCCTTCGCTCATCGTTGCTCCCCGACGATTGCAGCCGCCTCCGCACGGGCATACCGGATCACCCCCAAGCACACGATTGCGGCTCGTTTGTCGCCCCATTCCAGGGCATCGTCGCAGATCAGCACCATCTCGCCGTCGCCTTGATCGCGTGCCTCGGCACGCAATGCCTCGATTTTCTCTCTCGATTTGTTGCTCATTGCCATGGTCTCAGTCCTTGGTCAGGGGCCAGTATTGAATCGCAGCGCCTACCTCGGCACCACGGGCCACCATGTCGGCGGCCATACGCAGGTTGTGCTCGGGGCCAGTGAAGCCCCACAGCGTCCGCAGCGTGTCCGTAGCGGCGGCCAACTCGGCGTCGCTTGGATCGCGTCGCGTCGAGATGCTGCGCATGCCAGAGCGCAGCACGGCGCCGTCGCTGGCGATGCCGACCGCCGTAGCGACGCCGACTTCGCAGTCGGTCATGCCATCGTAGTAGGAGCCCTGGTAGGGGTGCACGATCTCGCGCACCTCGGCCTCGGTCGGGCCGCCGGTCCAGCGGCAGTCGTAGTAGCCGTAGCCAGTGCCACGGCTGCCGTTGAGGCTGAACTTGGTGCCGGGGAATGCCCTTCGCAGATCCTTGCGGAGCCACTTGGCGGCGTCAGTTGCGGACAGTGTAGTTGGTTGGGTCATGGTTCTGTTCTCCTGGTGGTGGGGTGGGTTAGTTGGTTGGTCGATGTGCGCTGCAATAGCCAGACGCATGACGAGTCTCGCGCTTGCATTGGCCGCGAGCGTAAACCACTCGACTACCAGCGGCCCTGCGCTCCCATGTGTGCTTGCACTTAGCCTTCGGCTCGCGGTCGGCGATCATCTGATCGATGATGGCATCGAGGCCGGCGCCGGAGTCGATCAGCTGGGTGACCTTCGAGTTGCGGACCTGCCGCGGCTTCTGGGCGTGGCAGTTCGCGCATTCCCAAGCCGGAGCATCTAGGGCCATCACCAATTCAGGCTCCCAGTGGTTTAGTTGCCACCCTCGGGCGGCGTAATCCACCCGGGTCGGCACCCACGTCGGGTGGCAGATACCGTGGATCGGGTCCGTGGTCGAGCAGGTGTCGCAGTGCATCTTCTTCGAGCGTGTCATGGTTCTGGTCTCCGGGGGTAAGGGAATGGATCGGGGATTGGTAAAGGGCATCCCGTCAGCCCTGGTCTGCTTATGCGCCGTGCGTCTTGGTTCGGGCTGCCTCGCTGGCAGCCAGAGCCAGCTTGTCGCGGTAGATGCTCAGGCGGATGGTCGCGGCATCGCGGGCCTCTTGCTGGGCCCGCATGTTGCGCTGCAGCTTTTCGTCGCGGGCGGCATTGGCTTCGTTGTAGTTGGGGCTGGTCGGCTTCGGGAACGCTGCGGCGGCGACGGCCTTGGCGCGGTCAAGGTCGCCCAGGATCTCGGCGACAACCTCTTCGACGATCGGCTTATTCTCGGCGGCTCTGTCCTCAGTCTTTGCGTCGCGAAGGCACGCGGCCGAGTCGAAGTCGCTGGCCGGGCGCCCCGTGTCGCGAGCGACGTTACCGAGCATCTCGGCGTAGGCGAGCGGGTCGGACTGTTGCATGATCGTGTTGTCGACGTAGTTGCGGGCTTTGGCTGAGCCGTTCGGCCAGATGCCGATACGGCCAAAGATGCTGCGGCGCCCGGTGCGCTTGAGCTCGGTGATGGCGTCCTTGAGCGTGAGCAGCTTGAAGGTGCGCCAGCACTTGTCGGTCTGTTGGTCCTTGGGCAGCACCGTCACCTTCAGCACCTTGGTGTCGATTGCGGCTGTTCGCATGCCGGCGAGCGAGCATTCGAGGTCGAAGAGCGTGCTCCGCACAGGCGAGCCGTCCATCTCCGTCTTAACGAAGTAGCAGTCGAGCCTGCCGGGAGCATCAAGCTGCTCACCGTCACGGTTGCCGTGCAGCGGCGAGTCGACGCAATCCCAACCAGGGATGCCGTCGCCGAGGCCGTGCGGGGCGCCGCTGTTGAGGAAGTTGGTGATCTTGCGGGCGGTGTTGCGGTCGGTTGAGTTTGAGTTAGTCATCGTGTTTGGTTGTGTGTAGGACTTTCGCGAGCCCCTCTTCTCTCATAACTGTCGGGAGGTGTCCAGTGGTGTCTGAAGTTATTTTGAAGTTTTTTTATCCCGACCCGTGGCTGTAGCGTTCTTCCTCCCGAAAAGAACGCAGGCCGCACACGTTGACTAGACGCGTGCGGCCTGCGGTGTCCCCCTTACCAGAGAGGAACCATGACTGCCACAGAGAGTAGCGACGGCCCGCGCGGCCGCAAAGGGCCGAGGCTAGATATTCTGCCCCGGATTACCGCAGACGACATCGACCGCGTGCTGCGCAACGTGCCGGAAGAATTGAGGCGGCGACGGATCTGGGTCTGCGCTGATCGCAGCCCGGTGCTGCGCGCTGACGGCCGCACACTCAGCAGCAAGGCGCCGCTGAGTAGCAACGGCTACGCCGGCGGCGCGGCGAGCTCGACCGACCGCGCGACGTGGATGTCGTTCGAGGAGGCGTGCGGGTATGCGCTCGCCGACGATCGCGTCGCATGTCTCGGCGTGATGATCGACGGCCAGGAGCTCGTCGCTGTCGACTACGACCACGTCATCGCGAACGACGCGCTGATCGACGCCGCGCACGCGATGCTTAAGCGCATGCCGCCGACCTACACTGAGCGCAGCCCAGGCCGCGACGGCGTGCACCAGATCTACGCTGGCACATTGCCGGCTAGTTGGCGGAGCTCGTCGCGCGATGCGTTCGGTCCCGGCGCGCACCTGGAGTGCTACACGAGCGGTCGTTACTTGACGGTGACCGGTGACGTGGTCGGCAACACATCAGGCGAGTGGGGGTTGCTGCGCGAGGACGACCCGCCGGCGCCGATGGTTGAGTTGCTGCGTCGACCAGAGCGCGAGTCGAGCACGACATCGGAGGTGCCGCGCACGATCCGCGAAGTGCAGCACATGCTGTCGCAGATCGATGCCGAGCCGCACGAGTCGTGGATCGCAGCAGGTATGGCTTGTTTCAAGCTGGGCACACCATTCGAGGTCTGGGACGAGTGGAGCGCAACGGCCCCAAACTACAGCGCAGACGACGCAGAGAAGCGCTGGCACAGCTTCGCAGTAGATCCGCCGGAGCACCGGCCGGGCTGGGGCACGTTGTGCGAGCTCGCGCCTGACGCGACGAGCCCGCCGCCATTGCCCGTCGAGTGGGGCGAAGTTGCGTTACCTACGGAAGCGCAAGGAAGCGCAGCGCTTCCTTGCGCTTCGGACGTGCCGTTGTATATGGACGGCGCCGCTTACCGCGACTGGATGGGCGCGGCCGAGTTTGCGATCCAAGGGTTCCTGCCGCGGCGCGGGCTAGTGCAGCTGTTCGGCAAGCCAGGCGCGGGCAAGAGCCTGGTCGCGTTGTCGCTGGCGATGGCGATTGCATGCGGCGAGGACACCTGGCACGGCATGGCGGTGCACCTGCACGGGCCCGTGGCTGTGATCGTCGGCGAAGACGGCAGCGGTGTGGCCGCGCGCTTCGCGGCCGAGTGCTCGATCCGCGGCATCGACCCGAAGGATGTGCCGGTGGTGTTCTCGACGGCACCGACGCAGCTGCTCGACGCGGAACAGATGCAGCGGCACGCGCAAGCGATTGTCGATGTGCTGCAGGCCGAACCGGTGCTCGTGTTGATCGACACGCTCGCGACAAACTACGGCCGCGGATCGGAGGACAGCACCGAGGATATGAGTGCAGCGATGGCGAATGCTGCAGCGATGCAGCGCACGTTCCGGTGCCTGGTTGGGTTTGTGCATCACTCGGGCCAGGACAAGGACACAAGGGCTCGCGGTTCGAGCGTCTTCATTGCTGCGGCAGACGCCGAGTTCCGCATCTCGCAGGTGCCCGGCGGGGCCGGCAAACCAGCGGCCGCGGAAGCCTTCGGCGGGGCGCCGCAGGAGCCGTGGACGAGGACCGGAGACCTGGTCAAGGTGCAGCCGGTCAAGTGCAAGAACTGGCAGCGGCTGGATGCGATCTCGTTCGAGATCTGCAGCGTCGAGCTCGGCGAGGACCGGCACGGTGAAATGGAGACCGGCGGCGTGGTCATTCCGTGGAAGAATGGCAGCGACCCTGAGCTCGTGCCGGCACCGATGCAGGCGGTGGTTGAGGAGGTGCTGATCGAGATTATGAGAGGCACCCGCGCGACTGATCTGGAGGCTGCGGCGTGCGGTGAGTTGACGCAGCAGCAGTGGCGCAGTTTGTGGCGTGATCTGAGGCAGTGTCTGAACTTCGTAGCGGTGAGTGGCAACGGTAGGCACCAGTGTATGAAGGTGACCGAACACGGCCGCAAGTGGCTGGAGGACCGCGTGTTATGATGTGAAATTGTAGCCCGTTAACGGGCTACCGAGGAGTCTGGACACCTTCAGACAACGACGGGCTAGCCACGGGCTACCGAGCCCAACGGTCTACAAGTGCTTGTAGGGTAGTGGTTTGTCGCCAGTCACGGGCTACAACGGGCTACTTTGGTGCCTGTGAGTCGGTAGCCCGTTGACGGGCTACGGTTCTACAGAACCGTAGACCAGGGCACGACAGGGAAGAGATGAGAGGATTGGACAATGGATGAGAGCGTAGAGATTGAGTTGTGCTGGCCACCGCGCGCGTGCATGCCGAACAGTGGCGCGCATGTGCACGCGCGCACGCGAGAGCGGCGCAGGCAGCGACGCGAGGCAGGCGGTGCAGCCATCACGGCCGCAGCGCTGCCCCTGGGGCCCTTGCGCGTGCTGCTGGTGTTCACCCCGCCGGACAAGCGGCGCCGCGACCTCGACAACCTGATCGCCGGGTGCAAGGGTGCGCTCGACGGCGTGTTCGAGGCCAACGGCCGAGACGATGTCGACGTGCGGCTGCTCGCCGGCTGCTGGTCCGGCGAGGTGCGCAGACCGGGTAGTGTGCTTGCGGTTATCCAACCGTGGGCTGACGTGGTAGGCTGGGCGCCATGAACCGATGCCGCACCTGCCAGTTCTTCGAGATCAACAAGGACACCGACCCCGCCGACATCCCTCGGGGCTACTGCCACTTCAGCCCTCCGCCGATGCTGCTGCAAGACGGCATCCCGTATCCCGCGTGGCCGGAGGTGTCAGTCGACGATTGGTGCAGTGAGCAGCGGCAGCTGGCGTTCCCCTCGGGCGCCAAATGACGCAGCTGCTGATCGAGCTACGCAGCCTGCGCGTGTGGGCATCGAGCCAGGGCCTGCCGGCGCTCGTCGCCGAGCTCGACAAGCGCATCGACGCAGCGGGCCACGACGTAGAGGCGCAGCGCAGCATGCTGGTCGCGGTGTGGCTCGTGCTGGCAGTGGTCGGCGCCGCGCTCGCGCTGATCATCCGCTGGTGGTGTGGGTGAGCAGCGAGCCGCGAGGGAAGGTCGACGACGACGTCGTGCGGTATGCGCGCGACCTGCGCGAGCGTCACGGCCTCACCTTCCGGCAAGTGGCCACCGTCGTCGGCCAACCATATGAGACGGTGCGCAAGTGGCTGCGCTACACTCGGCGACCATTCCTCAAGCGGATACCTCCCAAATGACACGCAAGTATGCACTAGCAGTGAAGGACGCAGCCGTCGTCGTCATCGACCGCGTGGCGCGCGGCATTCGCATCGATCACGCGTGCAAGAACGTCGGCGACTTCGGCGGCTTCACCAAGCTGAAGTTCCGCGCAGCGCTGCGCAAACACCCGGACCTGTTCGATGCCTACCGCCAGGCGCGCGAGGACTACGTGCGCGAGCAGGCCGACGAGGTGATCGCCCTCGCCGACGAGCTAGAGTTCGCGACCGACGCGCTGCAAGTGCGAGCGATGGAAGCGCGCATCAAGGCGAGGCAGTGGGCGGCCGAACGGCTGCTCGACGACTACCAACCGAAGACCAAGACCGAGCACAGCGGCGCCACGTCGTTGCAGGTCATAACGGGCGTGCCGCGGACGTCGGAACAAGTGAAGGACGCCGAGCACCGCGTGCTGCCGGCGGATAGCATCGAAGACATACTATGAGCCATTCTCCCTGCGTGTTCGAAGACAAGAAGTCCAACCACATCGGCGATGCGATCGTCGCCGACTCCGTCGACGTGGTGCGTGCAGCCAACAAGGTGTATGCACGCGAGCTTGGTAACACCTTCATCGAGGTTGAGGCACCGCAAGTGTCCATGATCTACGCGGCCCAATGACCGACGCATGCGCCCGAGGGCACCTGAAGGTTCCGAGGAACACCTACACCTACATCGACACCTACGGCAAGACGCGGCGCAAGTGCAAGCCGTGCACGTTGATGCGCCTGCAGACGATCCGCGAGGCGCGCGTTGCACGTAAGGCCCCGCCGCCACCCGAGCGCAACGAGATGCTGAAGTGCACGCGAGTCAACCAGCTGGTTGACCTGCACGAGAAGCTAGAGCGTGAGCCGCGCGCGTGGCTGCGCGTGGCCATCCAAGCGGAGCTAGACAAACTACAATGCGGGTAACCATCCCATACACGCCACGCGAGTGGCAACGCGTGGCGCACCAGGGCGTGCGACGATTCAACGTGCTGGTCCTGCATCGCCGCGCCGGCAAGACGGAGCTCGCGTTGATGGAGTTGCTCGACCGCGCGATGACGTTCGCGCAGCCGCTCGGCATGTTCGTCTACGTCGCGCCGCAGCTGAAGCAAGCGAAGGCCGTGGCGTGGGCGCGGCTCAAGCAGATCGTCGCACCTTTCATCGCGACGGGGCATGTGTCAGTCAACGAGTCTGAGCTCTCCGTCGCGCTCAAGCATAACGGCGCCATCGTGCGCCTCTTTGGTGCTGACAACCCAGACGCCCTTCGCGGGTTGCGTCTCGACTTCGCGGTGCTCGACGAGGTCGCGCAGATGAAGCCCGAGCTATGGTTCGAGGTCTGCCGACCGGCGCTCGCCGACCGGGAAGGCGGCGCGCTGTTCATCGGCACCGTCAAGCGGGTCGACCTGTTCAGCCAGATCTACCACATGGGGCTGGCTCGGATGGCGGCGGGCGAGGACTGGTTCGTCGGGCTCTGGACGTGCTACGAGACCGAGGGCCTCTCCCCTCGTGAGATCGAAGAGATGCGGGACACGATGTCGGAGCAGGCGTTCGCCCGCGAGATGATGTGCGACTTCTCGGCGCAGGGCGACGACCAGTTGATGTCGCTGCACGACGTGCAGGTCGCGGCCACGCGCAAATACCCGCCGGGTGACCTCGCGGCGTCGCCCATCGTGCTCGGCGTTGACGGCGCCCGGTTCGGCAACGACCGGTCGGTGATCGTGCGCCGCCAGGGGTTGCAGATGTTCACGCCTGTCGTGATGCGGAGCCTGGACAACATGCAGCTGGCCGCGCGCGTCTCGCAGGAGATCGAGCAGCACAAGCCGCACGCCGTGTTCATTGACGCGGCCGACTCTGGTGTGATCGACCGGCTTCGCATGCTCCACTACTCGGTGATCGAGGTGCCGTTCGGAGGCAAGGCAGCCAAGGAGGAGCTCTACATAAACAAGCGCACCGAGATGTGGTTCAAGCTACGCGACTGGATCGACGCAGGCGGTGCCATCCAAGACGAGCTCACGCTCAAGCAGGAGCTCGCGACGCCGATCTACGAGTTCGACGTGCGCGGCCGCTACAAGCTGGAGTCCAAGGACGAGATACGCAAGCGCCTGCCCGATGCCGGATCGCCTGACATAGGTGACGCGCTGGCCCTCACGTTCGCCGCTGACCTGCCGCCGCCGAACATCCACGTCGACTATGACCCCACCCACCCGTTCGCGCCGCCAGTGGCGCAGCGGCCACGGAACGAGGCACGACGCGGGAGCTACCACCCGATGAAGCACTGGAGAGAGCGCTAGGGGCCCAGAGCGGGCGTCCTTTGTGGCACGCTCTACCCTATGGCAGACTTTGTAAGCACGACAAAAGCTCGTTACGTCCACGCGATGCTAGCGGACTCTACCTCTACCTTCGACAACCCGTGTTCGGCACTCTACGTCGCAACTGGCGGCACGGTGAACGTAGTGCTGACCGACGACACCACTGTCGCATTCAACGCGGTGCCAGTGGGCACCGTCCTTGAGATTCAGGCCAAGGGCGTGGGCGTCGTCCCGGCAAACACAATCGCACTCTGGTAGTGGACGTCCGAGTAGACAGACTCCGGTGCTGCGACTTGCAAGAGCAAGGCGAAGCACTGCTGGAAGCGAACGGGCAGGAGACGGGCCACCGCGAGCTCGACATCGACTGGTCTGTGTATTCCTTGGCCGAAGCAGCGCACAAGCTCCTGGTGTTCGGCGCCTGGGCTGGCGAAGAGCTCGTCGGCTACGTCGCCGGGTTTTTCGTCGACAAGCACATACAACACCAAAGCTGGTGCTACGCGCAGGTCGACGTCTTTTACGTTGACCCAGACCATCGTAACGCAGCTACGTGTGAGCAGCTGATGAGCGCATTTTCCCGCGCCGCGCGTTCACTAACCGCCACGTCGGTTCTCTGGGGTGCCAAAGCGGGGTCGGCGTTCGAGCGTGTGCTCGACAGCAAAGACCGGTTCACGAAGTTCGAAGTATTTTACGAGGAGCAGATCGAATGGTAAGTGCAGGAGTTGGCGCAATTATTGGCGCTGTTATCGCAGCAGGAGCAGGTGCTGGGCAAGCAAGAATGCAGCAGACGGAGGCCAAGAGAGCACGCGGCAGGCAGGAGCAGCAGCAGAAGCAGGCCCAAGGTCAGATGGTATCCCAGAAGCGGAGTGAGGCGCGAGCGGATAGTGCCGCTAACCGTGAACAGGTCGACCCGATGGCTATGCTAGCAGCCGAAGAGGCGGAGGGTAGCCTTACGCAAGGGCGCACCCGCATGAGCGGCGCCGGCGGTGTCGACCCCGAAGCCCTGCGGCTTGGCACTGCAGCACTGCTGGGAGAGTAACCCATGGCAGCAGCCGATAACCAACGGAACAAGAGCGGGCAGACGCTAGTCCAGCAGATGCAGGACAGGTGGCACAAGCTCGACACGATCTTCAGTTCTTGGCGCGCGCACGGGCAGGAGATTGCGCGCAACTACCTACCCTGGTCCGGCCGGTTCTGGACCGAGGACCGGAACGAGGGGTGGGCGCGCAACGAAGACATCATCGACAACACGCCACAGCGCTCGATCCAGATTCTGTCTGCGGGCCTGACCGCCGGCGCGAGTTCACCTGCGCGGCCGTGGTTCCGTATGGGAGTCCGCGACCCTGAGCTCGCGCGCAAGCACGACATCCGCGTGTTCCTCGACGACGTCACGGGCATCATCCTGAAGACGTTCTCTGGTTCGAACGTCTACCGTAGCCTGCAGCAGATCTACACCGACTGCCCGCTCTACGGCACCGCGGCCGCGATTCTAGTGCCCCACCCCGACCGGCTAGTGCACATGCACGTTCTGCCCTTCGGGCAATTCCGTGCAGCGTCGGGCCCTGACGGAGACGTGCAGACGCTCTACCGCGAGACGGAGATGTCGGTCGCGCAGGTCGTGCGCGAGTTCGGCATCGAGAAGGTTAGCGACCGCGTCCGCACGTTGGCCGAGAACAACGGGCAGGACGAGCCGGTGACTGTGCGCCACGCGATTGAACCACGCATGGACCGTGACTTCCGGGCGAGCGACAACGAGAACATGCCGTGGCGCTCCGTATACTGGGAGGTCGCGCAGCAACCAGACCGCACGAGTAATGTGCTGCGCGAGTCTGGGTTTAACCGTTTCCCTGCAGTGGTTCCCCGTTGGTCGCTGATCCCAGGCGATGACTACGGTTCGGGCCCTGGCATGAACGGCCTCGGGGACGTGATACAGCTGCAGCAAGAGCAGTATCGCAAGAGTCAGATGATCGACTTTGCGTCTGACCCGAGCATGCTATTGCCGTCGGACATGAAGAACCAAGAGACTGACCTGGCGCCTGGAGGCAAGAACTACACAGACGCGACAGGCTCGAACCGCGCGGGCCCGCTGTGGCAGCCGGGGCAGCACCTGCAACCGCTACTGGCGGACATCCAAGACATTCGCTCGCGCATCAACGGTGCGTGGTTCGCCGACATGTTCTTGATGATCGCGCAGACCGACAAAAGTATGACCGCAACTGAGGTTGCCGAGCGGCACGAAGAGAAACTCCTCATGCTCGGGCCGGCGCTTGAGCGACTACATAACGAACTTCTGGAGCCGCTCGTCAACCTCACTTTCAACTACCTGCTAGAAGCGGGTGAGTTGCCGCCAATCCCCGAAGAGCTCGTAGGCAACACCGTCGAGATCGAGTTCGTCTCGATGCTGGCGCAGACGCAGCGCGCGGTTGGTGCCAAGAGCATCGACCGGTTTATGGCTACGGCCGGCGCGGCCGCGCAAATGAAGCCTGAGATCCTCGACAGGCTGAACAGCGACGAGTTTGTCGAAGACTTGGCGGAGCGCCTCGGCGTGCCGCAGCGCATGCTTGTGTCTCGCGAAGAGGCGGACGAGCTCCGCGAAGCGCGCAACGAGATGCAGGCCCGAGCCGCCCAGACTGAAATGATGCAAGCGCAGGCGGGCGTAGCTAGCGACGTCGCCAAGGCATCTTCCTTGGCGCCCACACCCCCAGAACAGCAATTTACGCAGGTGGCGGGTAGCTAATGCGCCGCAAAGGACAAGGGGGCTACGGCTGGTTCACTGACCGCAGTCGCGATCAGTCGATCGTCAACCGGGCGGGAGGCGCCCCTGCCGACGGGCCTGCGCTCCGGCGAATCATTCACCGCGCAGTGGGCCAGCAGGGCCAAGGCGTGGCGCCGCAACCCAGTGGAGACATAACTGCCGCCACCGCGATCCTTGATGGCGAAGAGAGCGGCGAAGACATCAGTGTCATACCGCTATTCGTTGCGAAGGACACGCTGCCTCTTGACCCCTTCACGTCAGGAACGCCATCGGTAGACCTCCCTGGAGTGCCAGCATTTGAGAACATGTATGCCACCAAGGTCGCGGTGGTTTTCCAAGCAGACAATGCTGTAGCGGGGCCGTGGGTCTTGAAGTTGTGGGTGAGAACGCCCGAAGGAACCATGAACGAAGTCGCTACATTCGAAGTAGTCACCAGCTAATAACAGGACAAATATGACAGCCGGACCTTGGACCTTTCCTAATACTGCCCGAACGTCACTGGTAAACGGTGACTTCGCTCTCTCTACCGACACGTTCAACATTGCGCTGCTCAGCGATGCATGGTCGCCTGCGGATTCGACGGACTATGTCGTAACGAACGAGCTAGCCACCGCCAACGGTTACACGCAGGGGGGTATCTCCCTCGGCACGATGACCCTGTCTGGCACGACCACCGTCAAGGTGACGAACTCGGTATCCATTGT